>Ga0335085_10005526_pt1 | contig 20228 bp, 16 predicted proteins | sample Lox_Sample_45_FD_206712 | JGI IMG/M metagenome (GOLD analysis project Ga0335085, IMG submission 206712) | Soil microbial communities from Loxahatchee National Wildlife Refuge, Florida, United States - Lox_Sample_4.5 | ecosystem: Environmental > Terrestrial > Soil > Wetlands | place: USA...
TGGTCGGCGTCATGGCCGACAGCATCCGCTTGCCGGGCTGGATCGCGTTCGCCTCGCCCTGCACCAGGCCGTACATGTTGGGCTTGCCCGGCGCGGTCGCGAAGTCGTCCATTTCGTCGTTCAGCAGGAAACCCGCGCCGGTGACGGTGACGGCGCCGCCGAAACTGTTGTTCAGCGTGGTGGTCACCGCGGCGGCGTTGCCGTGCGCATCGACGATCGAATAGTGCGTGGTGTGGCTCGCCCCCGAGGCCTGGGGTTCGAACGCCGGCGTCGGGGTGGCCCGGCGGGGCTCGATTTCGCCGCGCAGGCCCGCGGCATAGGACTTGGACAGCAGCCGCTCGAGCGGCATCGCGACGAAATCCGGGTCGCCGAGATAGCGGTTGCGGTCGATGAACGCCCGTCGCATCGCCTCGGCCTCGAGGTGCAGCAAGCCCGCCGAGCCGAACGCCGGCAGCGAGTCGTACCCCTCCAGGATATTCAGAATCTCTCCCATCGTGACGCCCCCCGAGCTCGACGGGGGCATCGAATAGATCGTATAGCCGCGGTACCGCAGCGTGACGGGGGAACGCCACTTGGCCTGGTACGACGCGAGATCCCGGGCGGTGATCAACCCGCCCCCCCGACGCATCTCCGCCACGATCTGTGCCGAGATCTGACCCTTGTAGAACACGTCGGGACCCGAGTCGGCGATGAGCTGCAGCGTGCGGGCGAGGTCCGGCTGCCGGAACACGGCCCCCGGCTCGGGAGGCCGGCCACCGGGGAGAAACTGCTCCCGCGAGGCGGGGAACTGGGCCAGGCGGTCGGAGTCCGCGGCGATGCTGCGGCTGCGCGACTGGTCGATGTGGTGCTCGCGCGCCAGCGCCACGGCGGGAGCGACGAGCGACGCCCAGGGAAGGTGCCCGTAGCGCTTCCAGGCCGCGTACAGCCCGGCCACGCTCCCAGGGACGCCGGCCGAGAGGTGACCGGTGATGCTGCGCTCATCGGGGTTGCCGTGCGCGTCCAGGTACATGTCCCGCGACGCCCCCGTTGGGGCGGTTTCGCGGTAGTCAAGCGTCGCGACGCGCCCGCCCGAGTCGCGGTAGACGATGAACCCCCCGCCCCCGATGTTCCCGGCCTCGGGGAGTACGGCCGTGAGCGCGAACGCGACGGCCACGGCGGCGTCGATCGCATTTCCTCCCCGCCGCAGGATTGTTTCGCCGACATCGGTCGCGAGCGGGTGACCGGTGACCACCATCGCCTGATGGCCGGTCACGGGCGTCGCGCGTCCCGTGAGGCGCCAGGTGGAGGGGAGGACCGGGGTTCCCACGATCACGGCGGGCTTGGCCGCGCGGGTCGACACCGGCGCAGGGTGGGTCGTGGCTGCCGTCCCGCCGCAGGCGGTGAGCAGGAGGACAAAGCCGAGGAGGCGCTTAGGCATTGGTGAATTGTGCAGGGCTGATCGGGGGTGGTCAACGGGGCGGATTGAGCTTGATAGGGGAGGTCCCGGGGCGCAGCTTTCGCCATGCCCTCCCGCAAGGTCCTGCGACGCGCCGCACGACATCTGGACCGTGAAATGGCGCTGCTGCTCGAGACCGGAGAGCGGCTGCGCCGCCTGGCCGCCTCGAGCGAGCCGGTCGTGCGCCGCGCCCTGTTGGAATCCTGGGCCTCGCTGCTCAATCGCTTCTTCGAGTTTTTTCACCCGGCGAAAGACACGGATCCGGCGCGAATGGTGGCGGAGCATTTCTTCCGGAACGCCACTCTCTGGCACCGGCGGGTGCGTACGCTCACGGCCAAACAGCGCCGCCGCCGCCGGGCACTCGAAGGGCTGCTCGGCCACTGGCGCTACGGCCACCGTGCCCGGTGGCGGGGATGGAACGAGACCGACCACCAGCTCATCGCGAGGCGGGTGCGGCTGTTCATCAATGCCCTGCCTCCCCGCCGCCGCCGCTGGTTCCCCGAGGCCGCGAAACGACTCATGAATCAAATGGACCTGCTGGATCTTCTATGACGAGGCCACGTCGGGACGCGAGGAGGAGAGATGGCTGATCGGCGACTGCGCCGTGGTCTCGCGGGACTGAACGCCATCGTCGCGGCTTCCGATCATCCGGTCGCGCAGGGAATCCTGAACGGGATGCACCTCCTACGAGACATCCGGCGCTATGCCCGGGCCGGGCTGGTGACGGCGATTCTCCTGCTGACCGGGTGGATCGCGGTGGCCATCGACCGCCGTCATGCGCTGCTCTCAGCCGGCGCCGCGACGTCGACGCTGCAGGAGATGGAGACCCAGCGCATCGGCCTCGCCGTCTGGCATGGCGTGGCCCGCCCGCATTCATCGACCAGGACCGAAGCCCTCCGCGTCGCGGGACCCGAGGCCGCCCGGGTGTTGAACGGTCTGGAGCCGAAATTGGAGTTCGGCAAGCCGTGACCACCCCGGCGTTTCACGATCCGCGGCTGACCGAGCAGCGGAACCCGCGCACGGAGCGGATCGACGTCGCCTCGAGCCTGGAGGTGGTGGACCTGCTGAATGCCGAGAACGCCGCGGTCCCCGCTGCGGTCGCCCGGATGCGCGAGCCGCTGGCGCGGGCGATCGACCTGGTCGTCGCGGCGTTTACGGCCGGCGGGCGGCTGATCTACGTCGGCGCCGGAACCTCCGGGCGCCTGGGCGTGCTCGACGCGGCGGAGTGCCCGCCCACGTTCGGGACGGCGCCCGAGCTCGTGGTCGGCCTCATCGCCGGTGGGTATCCCGCGCTCGTCCGGAGCGTGGAGGGAGCCGAGGACGATGTCAATGCCGGCATGGCCGCGATGGACACGGCCAGGGTGGAGCCGGTCGACGTGGTCGTGGGGATCGCGGCGAGCGGGACCACGCCCTATGTCCGAGCGGCCCTGTCCCGCGCCCAGACGATCGGGGCTAAGACGGTGATCGTGTCGTGTACGGCGCCTCCCCGGCTCCTCGCCGACACCTGTGACGTCGTCATCGTTCCCGAGGTCGGTCCCGAGGCCCTGACGGGGTCGACGCGTTTGAAAGCCGGCACCGCGACGAAGCTCGTGCTGAACACCATCAGCACCGGCGCGATGGTGCGGATGGGCCGGGCGTACGGAAACCTGATGGTGGACCTGATGGCCTGGAGCGGGAAGCTCGAGGACCGGGCCGAGCGCATCGTGATGGAAGCCGGCGGTGTGGACCGCGACCGGGCCCGCGCCGCCATCGCGGCGGCCGATGGTAGCGTCAAAGTCGCCATTGTGATGGTGCGAGCGGGCGTGGATCGCGAGGAGGCGGTGCGCCGGCTCGCCGCCGCGGGGGGCCTCGTCCGCCGGGTGGTCGGGGATCCTCCGGCCGTCCCCCCCCCGGGGTGACCGACCTGCTCGCGGTCGGCCTGATGTCGGGGACCTCGCTCGACGGGGTCTCGGCCGCGCTCGTGCGCATCACGCCCGAGCCGCTGGCGGTGCGTCTCGTCGCCTTTCGTCAGGAGGCCTATACGGCCCCCGAGCGCGGGGCGCTGATCGACGCGCTGGCGCGCGGCGGCCCGCGGGATCTCGCGTTGCTGCACGTGGCGCTGGGTGAGCGCTTGGCCGGCGCCGCGCTGGCGCTGCTCGCCGCGGCGCGCCTCGCCCCGAAGGATCTCGCCTATGTCGCCTCCCATGGACAAACGGTCTGGCACGAGCCGGGCCGCGCCACGCTGCAGCTCGGAGATCCCGCCGTGCTGGCCGAGCGCCTGGGGGTACGCGTGGTCGCCGATTTCCGCGCCCGCGATGTGGCCGCGGGAGGGCAGGGGGCGCCGCTCGTGCCGATGGCCGACGCCATGCTGTTCGGCCACCAGGAACGGGGCCGTCTGCTGCTCAATCTCGGCGGGATGGCGAACGTGACCTGGGTCCCGCGGCTCGGCCGGACCGAAGGGGTGCTGGCCTTCGACACGGGACCCGGTGTCGCGGTGATCGACGCGGTCACGCGGCGAATCGACCCGGCCGCGGCCTACGATCAGGACGGGGAGCGGGCGCGACATGGCCGCGTTCAGGTGAAAGCGCTGGAGCGGCTGATCGCCGACCCGTGGTTCGACCAGCCGCCTCCCAAGAGCACCGGGCGCGAGCGGTTTGGGCAGGCCTACGCGGAAGCGTTGAGCGAGGCCGCCGGAGGCGGCAACGACGCGGTCGCGACCGCGACCGCGCTCACCGCCGAGTCGGTCGCGCGCGCGATCGCCCGCTGGACACCTGCCGCTCCCGATGACGAGCTCGTGATTTCGGGGGGCGGGGCCCGCAATCCCGCGCTCGTGGAAATGCTGGCGGCGCGGGTGCGCCGTCCGGTGGTGTCGTTCGATCAGCTGTTTTTCAACGGCGAGGCGAAGGAGGCCGTGGCATTCGCCTTTCTGGGCTATCTGACGATCACGGGGAAGCCGGGGAACGTTCCCGGGGCGACGGGCGCGCGGGGGCCCCGGGTGCTGGGGAGTGTGACGCCGGCCTGATCTACCGCAGCGCGACGCCGATCCGATTCAGATACTCCACCACCGCGGTGACCGGCACGGCCAGAATGATCTTGCCGTTCGATTCGGTCACGCCGCCGTAGAGCACCGCCACGACATGCCCGTGGCGGTCGAAGATCGGACTCCCCGAGGATCCCGGAGCGCCGTAGCCGTCCACCTGCACCACGCGGGAGAGGACCTTGCTGGCGGTGCCGACGGTGAGCGTCGGCTCGGCGACGGCGTCGTTGCCCTCGCCCTGCATCGGCAGGTCCATTCCCAGCGGGTAGCCGATGATGGCCACCGGGTCGCCGCGCTGGAGGGAGCGCGGATCGCGCTCGATTCCCTGAACCCGCGGGGTTCCGCCCCGGATGTCGACCTTCAGGATCCCGAGGTCGGCACTGTCGGCCACGCCCACAAAGCGGCCGCTGAACCACTGCTTGCTGCCCGAAAACTTCACGGCGATCCGGAGCGGCGTCTTGTCCCCGCCTTCGCCCTTCAACACGTGCTTGTTGGTGACGAGGGTCCCCTGCGAATCGACCGCGAAGGCGGTGCCGCTCACGATCTGGCGGTCCCCGTAATCGACCACCACGATCGCCACGGCGTCCTGGTTCTGACTGGAGATCGACCGGTAGTCGACGTCGGCGGCGCCCAGGATCCCCTGCTGGCGCACGCGGGCCGCCTCCAGCTCGTCGCGCAGGCGGGCCACCGTCGCGGGGTCTCCCGTGGTGCGGCTGAGCTCTCCGCGCAGCCGCTCGACTTCGGCCAGGGACTGGTTGTAGGCGGACTTCAGGCCCTCGACCTGATTCTCGAACGTCTGCTCGCGCGCGCGAGCGGCGGCCGCGACGCTGTCGGCCCATGCCTGAATCCGCTGCAGCTCGTGCTGGCGGTCGCGCGCGCCTTTCCAGAGCACGACGGCGGCGAGGCCGACGACGGCGACGAGAGTGGCCATCAGAATCTTCGTGGTAGTGCGGAGCTGGCCCGTCTGACGGGCGACCTCGGCCGCGATGCGGACGGCGGTGCTGGAGCGGGATTTCGGGGGCGACGCGGGAATGGTGAACGCCTGGCGCGGCTGCGAGACGCGGGCGGCGAGCGCCTCCGCGCCGACGGTGGACGCTTCGGTGGTGGTGTCCTGGATCAGATGGAACTCGAGCGCGGGTCCCTTCGCGCCAAAGCCGATCACGTCGCCGTCTTTCAGGACGCGGTCGCCCGCGAGCTTCTCGCCGTTGACGAACGTCCCGTTCTTGGAGCCGAGATCCTGGAGCACGAACCCATCGGGCCGGCGCAGCACCGCCGCGTGCCGCGCCGACACGTCGAGGTCGCGTTCGGTGTCGAAGCGGATGTCGGAGAGCGGGTGCCGGCCGAGGCCGAGGTAGGCCTTCTCGAACGTTTCGACCTGCCCGACGCGGGCGCCGGACAGGAACTTGAACTGCGCCTTCACGGAGTGCGCCGGGCGAAGACCATTGCGCCGAGGACGATGACCAGCAACAGGCCGATGGCGGCGAGCCACTTCCACCGGGAGCGCTTGCGCGCCTGTGGGGGGGAGGAGGGCTTCTTGGGCTCGGGCGGCTTGGAGCCCTTGTAGACGGGAACCGGTTCGGTCGAGGTCTCGGTATCGATCAACGGGAAGACCTGGTGACCGACCTCCTCCTGGGCGTGCGATGACCGCAACCCGTCGCCGTCGACGCGGGCGAGGATCACGGTGATGTTATCGGGGCCGCCGCGCTCGTTCGCGAGTGCGATCAGCTGGCTGCAGGCGGCGGTGAAGTCCGACGTCCCGCTGGCGATCGCCGCGATCTCCTCCTTCCTGACCTGGCCGGAGAGCCCGTCGGAGCACAGCACCAGGATGTCTCCCTGCCGGATCTCCTGGTGCGTCAGGTCCACCTTCACCTTGGGCTCGGGGCCGAGGGCCTGGAGGATGATGTTGCGCCGCTCGCTGTGCGCGGCCTCCTCTTCGGTGAGCTCCCCGGCTTCGACCAGGCGCTGCATCAGCGACTGGTCCTTGGTGATCTGGGTCGCCTTGCCTTCGCGCACGAGGTAGCAGCGGCTGTCGCCGATCTGGGACAGGTAGACGTGGTCGGCGAGGATCCCCGCGGCGGTGGTGGTCGTCCCCATCCCGCGCAGCTCGGGGTGCGCTTTGGCGTGCTCGTGAATCGCGGTGTTGGCGATCTCGACCGCTTCCTTGAGGCGATAGGCGAACCGCTGCGCCGTCGGCTCCGGCTCCCCCGCCCAGGCGGTCGTCATCTGCTTGTAGATCGTCTGCGTCGCCATCTCGCTCGCGAGCTCGCCCGCCGCGGCCCCGCCCATGCCGTCCGCCACGACGAGGAGATACCCTCGCTCTCCCAGGTCGACTTCGCGCGGCCGCTCGGGATTCTCGGCGTGCTTGCGCGTCAGATCCGCGACGAGGAAGCAGTCCTCGTTGTGGTCGCGCGTCTTGCCGAGGTCGGTCTGGCCGAAGACCCGGAGCTTGATCGCCTTGGAGCGTCCGAACATGGCTATGGCTTGCCGCCCTTGGTGATCACGTCGGTGCACGAGCCGAGGCTCGAATTGAGCGCCAACCCTTTTTGGGCCCACGAAACGGCGGCTTGGGGGTTGCCGATCTGCTGAAAGGCCTGTGCTGTCATACAGGCGGCCACAGCCCGATCACGATTGCCAAGCCTGTTCACGGCATAGATGAGCGGCGCGGAATCAGCTAGGAGTCGAGCCGGGAGCGTGGTGTCGTCGATGAATCGATCCAGCAGCCGACTGGCGCCGGCGGAATCGAGCGTGGTGTGGGTCGCCGCCGGATTCGAGCTTGGGTTTGCGGGATTGGTGAGCCCGGCCGCCGGTCGGTGCTCAGCCTGTCCGACTCTGGGCGTACCCCGTCTTCCACTATCGGTGGGCACGGTCGTAGCGCGGTGATTCGTGTCGCTCGGGGTGGGGCCACCGGGTTGCGGAGCCCCGCCGTGCCGCAGCAGCACGGCCGCCCCTGCTCCTCCACCGCCCAGTACCAGCACGGCCCCGACGAGCAACGGCACCAGCGACCGCTTCCTTGGCGCCCCGGTGGTCGCCCGGGTGGCGGGCGCCGCGCCGCGGGCGGCGCTCACCTTGGTGGCCGAGGAGTCCAGGATCTGGGTCTTGGCCTCCAGATCGGCGCGAGTCGCCGGCGTGGCGGAGGTCAGGCTCCCGCTCGCGCCGGCCACGCTCCGCACGTCAGCCGCGAACTTGGCGACCGACTGATACCGCTGGGCCGGGGTGCGCGCGAGGGCCTGGTCCAGCACCTGTTGCAGCCCGCTCGGAAAGTGGAGGTCGGGACGCGCCTCGGCGAGCTGGGCGGGCTCGTCGGTGAGGCGCTTGATCATGGTTTCCTGCACCGTCTCGGCGTGGAACGGGAGCTGCCCGGTGAGCATCCGGAAGAACACGAGCGCCAGCGAATAAAGATCGCTGCGCCCGTCCACCTTGTCCCCCGACAGCTGCTCCGGGCTCATGAATTCGGGGGTGCCGACCACGAGACCGGTCTTCGTCACCTTCTGGCCCGACTCATCGCCCCCGACGGCCTTGGCGATCCCGAAGTCCACGACTTTGACCCAGTCCCCGCCGTCGCGCCCGCGGGTGATCATGATGTTGTCGGGCTTCAGGTCGCGGTGGACGATCCCGAGGTCGTGGGCCGCCTGGAGGGCATCGGCGGTCTGGCGGAAGATCTCGACGGCGCGCGGCACCGGGAGCGCCCCGTCGCGCTCGAGGATGTCGGTCAGGGGCTCGCCCTCGATGAACTCCATCGCCAGGTAGATCATCCCGTCCGGCGTTTCGCCGAAATCGTAGACGGCGCAGACGTTCGGGTGGGTGATGCGGCTGGCGTTCGCCGCCTCGCGGTTGAAGCGGGCGACCGCGTCGGGATCGTGCGTCATCGCGGGGTTCATCACCTTGATGGCGCTCTTGCGGCCCATCTTGACGTGCTCGGCGAGATAGACCTGGCCCATCCCGCCCTCGCCGAGTTTCTTCACGACGTGGTAGCGGTCGGCCAGCACCTGACCGATCAGACTCGCCGCCGGGGCCGCGGCGCGGAGCGTCGACCCGTCGTTGGCGCAGAACTTCACCTCGTCGGGAAACTCCGTGGAGCAGACGGGGCAGACCTTCACGAGGCGAGCTCGATGCGCATCAGCTTGTCGCCCACGAGCAGCCGCGAGCCGTTCTGCAGCACGGTTTCGCCGCGCACGCCCAGCGCGCAGCCGTTGCGGCTGCCGGCGTCCACCAGCACGAAGTCTGCGTCCTCGGAGCGCACCAGGGCGTGCTGTCCGGAGAGCGACGGATCGTAGGGGAACACCCAGTCTCCGCGCTCCCGCCCGATCTCCACGTCGCGCCCGGGCGAGAGCTGGATCACGTCGCGCACGCTGCGATCGGCGCGCAGCTGGGCCAGCTGCGCAATGTCGGCGTTGGGCGTCAGGCTGCCCATGCGCTTGGTCGCATCGGCGTCCGCGGCGTACGGTCCGGGATAGCCGAGGCGGCGGAAGCGGATGATCTGCGAGCCGATCAGGAGCAGATCACCGTCCACCAGCCGGTGCGGCTCCGTGAGGAACACCCAGGTGCCGTTGCGGCTGCCCAGATCGCGCACCACGAGACGATCCTGCTCCCACGAGAGCTTGGCGTGCAGGGGGGAGAGAAACGGATCGTCGGGGAAGCGGATGTCGCCGTCGAGCCGGCCGATCGTCGTGTCGCGCTTGGTGCTCTTGTAGGTCTGCGCCGGATTCCCCGACTCATCGAGTACGACGAGGGTGACCGTGAAATCGGTGCGGGGCATTGGGCGCGCGGAGGGGCGAGACAGGCCGGACGAGCCATCGGTCAGCGGGGCGCCGCAGGTGGAGCAGAACTGCGTGGCGGGACCGACGGGGGAACCGCATCGCATGCACGCCGGCCCTGACCCCGGTGCCGACAGCCGGCGCCCGCAGTGCGGACAGTAGGGCAGCGGACCATCGGTCGCCTGCCCGCAGAACGGGCACGCGGCGGCCGGGGTGGGGACGTTCCCCGAGGGAACGCTCAGGGCGTCGGGATCGGAAACGGGGGCCGGGAGCGGAGACGGGCTGCCGGACGCGCCCGCGGTCGCAGCCTTCATGGCGGCGGCCGCCGTCTTGGTCAGCGGCTTGCCGCAATCCATGCAGAACTGCGCACCAGCTTCGTTGGCGCGGCCGCAGTAGGCGCAGGTGGTCACCGGCGGCGCATCTCCATTGGGCGCAGAAGTTACGGTATGCCAATCTATTGCGCAAATTCTAGGGTCGAAAGACCGGTGCACGGGAAGCACGACGTAATGCAATTGTAACGAACCTCGGATCGCGGGCCCCGAGTATAAGAAGAAGACCGATGAAAGTAGTCATCGCGGTCCCCACCCTGTCGGCACTGACGGCCGTCGCCGCGCTGTCCGCGCAAGCGCCCGCCGATCGTGCGGCGCTCGAGTCGTTCCGGGACTCGATCGCGGAGGTGAGCGACTCGGCCCCCCTGCTGCAGCTCGAGGCCCGCCTGATCGCCGTGGCCAAGGTGAGCCGCGACAGCGCGCTGTTGCACCTGCAGCTCGGATTCCTGGCCTACCGCCTGGGGGACGTCGGGACTTCCAAGAATCACTTCGAGGACGCGGCGGGCGAATTCCAGTGGGCCTCCGAGCTGCGCCCCGACTGGCCGTACCCCTGGTACGGATTGGGCCTCGCCGAGTTCGCCAAGGGCGAGTGGTCCAATATCCCGATCGAGAACCTCCGCCAGCAGCTCGGGATCGACTATCTTTCGAAGTCGGCGAAGGCGTTCGCGCACGCCATCGAAGTCGATCCGACCTTCGGCCGGGCGGCCGTGGACCTGGCGAATACCGCCCTCTCCCAACGCATCCGTCCGCAGCTCGATGCGGCGCTCCAGGCGCTGCGCAGCGCCGCCCGCACCGCGGCCGGGCGCATCCCCGACGTGCAGCTGGCGCGCGGCCGCGTCGAGCGCGAGGCCGGTGAAGCGGATTCCGCCGCTGGCGCGTTCGAAGCCTATCTGAAGGAGGGCGGCGACTCCGGAATCGGAGCTTTGGAGCTCGCGCGCGCGGAGTATCTGGCGAACCGGCCCGGGGCGGGGTGGCAGGCGTACTTCCGCGGTGCCCACGTCGCCACGACGCCTGCGGCGATCCGGCTGTACCGGCAGGACGCGGCCTTCGTCGGCAGTCCCGAAGAGCTTGCGGCGTTCGACCGGCTCGGCGACCCCGACGCCCGGGGCGCCTGGCTGGAGCATTTCTGGCGCCGCCGGGACATCGCCCAGGCACGCGACGAGGGAGAGCGGCTCGCCGAGCACTATCGCCGCTGGTTTTTCGCACGCCGCAACTTCCGTCTGGTGAGCCCCCATCGCCATTACGACATCACCGAGCGGTACCGCTCCGATCAGACGGAATTCGACGATCGCGGCATCGTGTACATCCGGCATGGTCCTCCCGACCTGCTGGCGATATTCCCCTCGGATATCGCCGGCGGACTCGAGCCGAACGAAAGCTGGCTGTATCGCCGTACGCCCCCCGACCCCGATCTGGTATTCCATTTCGTCTCTCGGGGGGACGGCTCGGATTTCAAGCTGGTCGAAAGCCTGGCCGACGCCGTCGGCTTCAGCGGGGCGGTGGCGGCCACGGGGGGCGCCCGGGACGACTACATCGTACAGCTCTATCAGTCACGCGAGAACTTCGGAGACCTGTACGCCCGGATCGCCAACGGGCACTCCCTGGCCCAGCCGCTGTTCGCCGAGGAGCGCGATGAAGGCCGGCAGGCGATCATGGTGGGCACCCAGCAGGACAGTTATCGCCGGGTCTTCGAAGAAGCGCTCGAGCCGATCGTTTCGGACTTCGTCGTCGGGGATCGATCCGACGATACCACCTCATCCGCCGGCATCGCGCCGCGCCGGAGCGGGATGGGGGGGCAGGTGCTGCACGTGGTCTTCGCGATTCCCGGCGACCGGCTGACGCCGGTCCCGAACGGCCACGGCGTGCTCTACCCGCTGCAGTTCCGGCTGATCGTGGCCGATCCACGCGATAGCCTGGTGGGCCAGTTGGACACGCTCCGCGTCTTCAGCGCCCCGCAGCCGGTCCGCTCCCCGACCTACCTCACCGGGCGCCTCGCGATCCCGGTGCCGCCGGGGGAGTACCGCTATCGGCTCCTCATCATGACCCCGGACGCCGGCACGGGCACGCTCGTACGGCGAGACTCGCTGGACGTCGACACGCTGACCGTGGCCCGTTTCGCGGCGAGCGACCTGGTGCTGGGACTCGCCGGATCGGGACTGCAATGGACGACGGGGCGCGACACCGTCCTCCTGAACCCCCTCGGCCGCTGGCCGCAGGGGAGCGTGGCGGAGATGTATCTGGAGCTGTACGGGCTCAAGGCTGGCGCGCCCTATCACACCGTGGTGGGCCTCGAGAAGCCGGGGAAGCACGGACTCTTCGGCAAGAAGCGGCCCGCGGTGATGCTCGAGTTCGACGCCGCGGCGGACGGCCCGGTGACCCGCGTGCACCGAGGGGTCGATCTGCGGCGCGTGTCGACCGGCAGCTACCGGCTGACGGTGACGCTCACCGACCCGGCGACGGGACGGTCGGTGTCCCGGTCGGCGCCGCTGCAGGTCGTCAATCCGAAGGAATTGCACGCGGAACGTTGACGCTGGCGCCCGCGTCCCCGTAAGTTAGCCGGGATGTTTTGCCCGAACTGCGGCGCCCAGAACGATGAGTCCTACCGCTTCTGCAAGGCCTGTGGAAAGGACCTCGGGGCGACTCTCCCGCTGAGCGCCGCCACTTCCGCTGTCGCCCCCCCACCTCCGGTCGTCGCGAGTCCCCCCCCGCCCCCGCGCGCGTCGAACACCCCTCTCCCCGTGGAGGATCTCGGGGAGATCGATCTCGTGCGCCACGAGCTGGCCGAGGAGTACGAGATCCTGGAAGAGCTGGGGCGCGGCGGCATGGCCATCGTCTTCAAATGCCGCGAGAAGCTGCTCGACCGCGAAGTGGCGATCAAGGTCCTGCCGTTCTCCCTCGCGTTCGACAAGGAGTTCGTGCAGCGGTTCCAGCGGGAAGCCCGCACCGCGGCCAAGCTCGAGCACCCGAACATCATCCCCATCTACCGGGTCGGCAAATCGGGCCGGGTGACGTACTTCGTGATGAAGTTCCTGCGGGGCAAGCCCTTGTCGACGTTGCTGGCGGAGCGGGGGGCGCTCCCCCCGGAGGAGATCCGCCTGGTGTTGATCCAGGTCGGTCGTGCCCTCGCCTACGCCCACCGCTCCGGGATCGTGCATCGCGACATCAAGCCCGACAACATCATGTTCGACGAGCACGGGCAGGCGGTGGTCACCGATTTCGGCATCGCCAAGGCGGGCACGAGCGGACGCCTGACGGGCACCGGGATGGCGATCGGGACGCCCCACTACATGAGCCCGGAGCAGGCGCGCGCCCAGAACCTGGACGGCCGCAGCGACCTCTATTCGCTGGGAGTCGTGGCCTATCAATGTCTCGCCGGCCAGGTGCCGTTCGACGGTGAGGATTCGTTCTCCATCGGCTTCAAGCACATCATGGACGAGCTGCCGACGCCGGCCCTGACGACGCCGGAGCAGCAGGATCTCTTCCTCATCATCCGCAAGATGATGGCCAAGCAGCCTGACGAGCGTTTCCAGAGCGCCGACGAGCTGGTGAGCGTGCTTGAATCAGGGGGCGGGGCCGAATCGATCAAGCTGTCTACCGCGCAGACCCGCTCCATGCCGGCCGCGCCCGTCCCGCGGCCTACCACGCCCGGCCGGGCCAGCACCGCGGCGCCCGCGCCGCGCGCGCACTCGACCGGCACCGCGCTGCTCCTCTGGGGCCTGATCGTGGCGGCGGTGCTGGGCGGTGGCTACTACGCCTGGCGGAAGGGCTACATCCTCACCTCCCCCCAGGCCCCGGCGCATCCGGATACCACCCTCGTGGCCCATGACACGTCGGGTCGCGGAGGAGGAGGCACCGACACGACGCGGCCGGCGGGCGATACCGGAACGGCGCCCCCGCCCAGCGCGACCACGGGTCAGATCGCGCTGCAAGGGGTGCCGGCCAACGCCCGGGTGACGTTAGACAGTCAGGCGGTGCAGGGGAGTGAGTTCACGGTGCCGGTCGGCACCCATATCCTGCGGGTCCGCGCCTCCGGCTTCCGGACGTTCGAGCGCCAGGTCACCGTGTTCGGCGGAGGCACCAGCAGCGTCACCGTGGACCTGACGCCCACCGCCGATCCCTGTCTCGAGCCAGGTCCGGAATACAATCGCGACAACATCTGCTTCGATACCAAAGCCTCCCCGCAGGTCGCGACGTTCCTGCCCGTCCCCCCCGACGCCCAGGTCGTGCGCCCCGCCATTTTCTGGATCAAAGTGTCGCGGGATGGCAAAGCCCTCGAGGTGCGTCTGATCACGACGTCGGGGGCCATGGCCTTCGACCAGAACGCCATGGACTTCGCCAGGACCATCGACTGGAACCCCGCCCAGAAGAACGGCGAGCCGGTGGACGCCTGGGTACAGGCGCAGTTCCGGCCACGCGCCGGCCAGTGACCGACATCCACCCGACGGCCTTCATTGCTCCCGGCGCGATGGTCATGGGGGACGTCGTCATCGGCCCCCGGGCCAGCGTCTGGTACGGGAGCGTACTGCGCGGGGATATGGACCGGATCACGGTGGGTGAGGCGACGAACCTGCAGGACGGTGTGATCGTCCACGTGGACGCGAATATCCCGGCCACGATCGGGGCGCGGGTGGGGGTCGGACACCGGGCGATCATCCACGGGGCCGTCGTGGAGGACGACTGCCTCATCGGGATGGGGTGCATTCTGCTGAACCGGACCGTGATCGGGACGGGCAGTGTGGTCGCGGCCGGGGCGGTAGTGCGCGAGGGGATGGTCGTGCCGCCCGGGTCGCTCGTGATGGGTGTTCCCGCCCGGGTCGTGCGGAACGTAGACGACGGGCTGCGTGCGCGGATCCGCGGAACGTGGGAGCACTACGTGCAGGAAGCCGCTCGGCATCGCGCGGGGGCGTTCCCGCTCCATCAAACATCTTTGTGATGTTGAAACCGGAAACCCCGCATCACGGCAGGTCTGTCGCCGAAGCTTGCCCGGGTGAAGCGGCCTGCCTACCTTGACCCTCCGCGCTTACGCCAGCGCCGTTTAGATTCACTTTCTACCCCCACTGCCTGTTGCAGACAGTGCTCACCGAAAGGGACGAGCGAGGATGACTGCTTCCAATGCCGCCGGGCGGCTCCGGCTCAGCGCGAATGCGCTCACCGTGCTGGAGCGGCGGTACCTGGTCAAAGACGACTCCGGGAAGCCGGTGGAGCGGGCCGAGGACCTGTTCTGGCGCGTGGCGCGGACCATTGCCGCTGCCGACGCGGCCTACGGCGCCTCCCCCAAGGCGGTCGAGGCCGTGGCGGAGACGTTCTTCGATCTGATGGCCACCCGCGTCTGGATGCCCAACTCGCCCACCCTGATGAATGCCGGCCGTCCCCTGGGACAGCTCTCCGCCTGCTTCGTGCTGCCGGTCGAAGACGCGCTGTCCAACGGGAAGAGCGGCATTTACGACACGCTGCGCTCGATGGCGCTGGTGCACCAATCGGGCGGGGGGACCGGGTTCTCGTTCTCGCGGCTGCGCCCCAAGAACGACGTCGTGCGCTCCACCATGGGAGTCGCCTCGGGGCCCGTATCCTTCATGAAGCTCTACGACGCCTCGACCGATGTGGTGAAGCAAGGGGGGACGCGCCGCGGCGCGAACATGGGGATCCTGAGAGTCGACCACCCCGACATCCTCGAGTTCGTCACCTGTAAGGATGACCTCACCCAGGTCACGAACTTCAACATCTCGGTGGCCGTGACCGACGCCTTCATGAAGGCCGTGGAGAACGACACCGCTTACGACCTGATCCACCCCCGGACCGGCAAGGCCGTGGGCCAACTCGACGCCCGCGAAGTCTTCCGCAAAATCGTCCACGGGGCCTGGAAGACGGGTGAGCCCGGCGTGTTCTTCGTCGATCGCGCCAACCAATACAACCCCGTCCCCACGCTCGGTAGCTACGAGGCGACGAATCCCTGCGGCGAGCAGCCCCTCCTTCCCTACGACGTGTGCAACCTGGGCTCGATCAACCTCGGGCTGTTCGTGAAGGATGGGGACGTCGACTGGGAGGGCCTGCGCACGGCGGTGCAGCTTTGCACGCATTTTCTCGACAACGTCATCGACGCGAACAAGTACCCGCTCCCCGAGATCGACTCCCTCGCCAAGCGGATCCGGCGCATCGGGCTTGGCGTCATGGGATGGGCCGACCTGCTGGTTCGCCTCGGCCTCTCCTACAACTCCGACGCCGGCGTCGCCCTGGGACGCCGGGTGATGGAGTTCGTGGACCAGGAGTCGAAAGTCGCCTCGGAAAAGCTCGCCGCCTCCCGCGGTCCGTTCCCGGAGTGGGAGCGGTCGATCTGGGGGCCCGACGCCACCTGCGCCCGGGACGCGCAGGGGAACCGCATCCGCCCGATGCGCCGGCTCCGCAACTGCAACCTGACCACCGTCGCCCCCACCGGGACGATTTCGATCATCGCGGACTGCTCCTCGGGCATCGAGCCGCTCTTTGCCGTGGCGTTCATGCGGAACCAGGCCGGCGTCCTGATGCCGGATGTGAACGGCGACTTCGTGGCAATCGCCAAACAGGAAGGGTGGTACTCCGAAGCGCTGATGCAGCGCATCGCCGAATCGGGGCACATCCACTTCGACGAGGTCCCCGCCAAGTGGCAGCGGGTGTTCGTGACCGCCCACGACGTCACGCCGGAGTGGCACATCCGGATGCAGGCGGCCTTTCAGGAGTTCACCGACTCCGCGATCTCGAAAACCTGCAATTTCCCGAACGCGGCCACGGAAGAGGATGTGGAGCAGATCTACCGGCTCGCCTTCCAGCTCGACTGCAAGGGCGTGACCGTGTATCGCGACGGCTCCAGGGAGATGCAGGTGCTTTCCACCGGCTCCACCGCCAAGAAGGTACAGGAGCAGGCGGGCGCGCCGGCCGCACCGGAAAGCGACGCGCAGCGGACGCTCGCCGAAGCGCTCGGCCGCATCGCGGAGCTTGAGGCTGAAGTCGGGCGCACCCGGGCGCAGCTCCATGACGTCGAGGCGGAGAACCTGCAACGCCGGGCCAAGCGCTCCCGTCCCGATCTGCTCAAGGGGGCCACGCGCCGGATGGAGACGCCCCTCGGCACGATGTACGTCAACATCACCGAGGACGACAAGGGCCAGCCGTTCGAGGTCTTCATCTCCCTCGGCAAGGCCGGCGGGGCTCTGTACGCCGATGTGGAGGCGATCGGCCGCCTGATTTCGCTCGCCCTGCGCTCCGGCGTACCGATGAAGGAGGTCTACCGCCAGCTCCGCGGGATTTCGTCGGATCGCGTGGTGGGGCTGGGGCCGAACAAGGTGCTCTCGGTTCCCGACGCCATCGGCATCGCGATCGAGAAATGGATGCAGGAGAAGCAGGGAGTGCAGCAGGACCTGCTCTCCGCCCACGCCGAGACCGCGGGTCCGGTCCCGGCCCGGGAGGTCGTCATGCCCGGGGGCGAAGCGGCCCTGATCCGGGGCGGCCCCCAGGACTTCATCGGGACCTGCCCGGATTGCAGCTCCCAGCTCGCGTTCGTGGAAGGCTGCGTCAAGTGTCACGTCTGCGGGTTCAGCGAGTGCGGCTGAGGCCGCCTCGCCGCCCGCCCAATGTGACAGCGGTCACCACGCGCGGCCGTGGCACCTGCTAGATAGCAGGCTCAGGAAGCCATGGTCATGACCACTCCCGTGCGCACCCCCGGTCCGACCCGTCTCCAGCCCAAGGGCTGGGCCCGGGTCGGGCCGGCTGGCGCGCATACCCTCCGGCGCGGCGCCTGGTACCCGGTAGTCCGGATTTCAACGAGCAACATCGTGGTTCTGGATGTGAACCGACAGAATGTGCCGGTGGACCGCCGCCTGCTGGAAATCCGCTACGAGGTTCCGAGCCGCTGGACGATCGTGCGGTGTGAACCGCGCCTGGCCGAGCGGGTCGGTCGTGCCTTCCCGCTCACCTACGCCGTCTGTCCCTCGTGCCGCAACCGCCAGGCCTTCGACGCCAGCACGCAGGATCTCACCTGCGACAAGTGCCACCGCCAGGCGGCGCTCGCCTGGGACGAGTTGAGCTGAGCGGGAACGGTCACAGGGCGACCAGCCGATCGCCCACCACCACGACCGCCGACCCCTCCGCTGCGCAGTAGTACCCCCGCATTCCGTCATCCAGAAACTGGAGGTGGGCTTTCAGGACCTCCGGCTCCACCCGTCGGCCCAGGGCCCAGCCGGTGAAGGGCCGGCAGGGATGCGCGACCTGATTCACCCGCAGGCGCAGCCGCTCCCGGCCGTCGGGAGCGACGATCGCGAGGCCGTTCGCGATGTCCTCGAGCGGGATGCGCCCCGCGGTGGCGGCGATGATGTTCTCTCCCGCACAGCCAGTCACGAGACGGTCACCGAAGCGCTCGCGCATGGCGGCGTAGTGTCCGGTGAACCCCACTGAGACACCGTTGCGGCCTTCATCGTGCCGGGACAGGGGGTGCGCGCGGTTATGCACGTCGACCAGCCATGCGCCGTCGGGTCCGAGGCCGAGGGCGCCGTCGGGACCGAGGGCCAGGCTGGTAACGGCGAGCAGCGGGGCAGGGGAGTAGACCCGGTCCGGCTTTTCCCCGGTTTTCAGCGGGCCGCGCTGGATCTGCAGTCGTTCGATTCGGCCGATTTCGCGCATATCGTCAAATCTGACTCCGGATGCTATGATGGAGTAGCCTATGGCCAGCAAGAAGGGGTGGGTCCGGGTCCACGATAGCGTGGCGGACATTCTCCGCCGGGGCGCCTGGTATCCGATTCTCGAGGAGACCGGGGACGGCCACGTCATCGTTGACTGCTACAAACGGAGAGTGCGCCTGTCGACCGCGGATGTCCAGGTGCGGTCCGACGTGCCGGACCATTGGAGCGTGGTGGTCCGGACCGGGGTCCTCCGGCCCACGCTGGGGGGACAGAAGACGGGGGTTACCACGACCTATGCGGTCTGCCCCACCTGCCAGCAGCGCCAGGAATTCACCGGGAAGCCCGATACCCTCGGTTGCGCCAAGTGCGGGCGGCAAGCGCCCGTCGACTGGTCCCAGGTCTGCTGAGCGGCGGGAGGGGAGGGGGGAGGGTGGAGGGGGCAGCGGCGTAGGCCGCCCTCCCGGCAGGGCTGCACCGAGGATGAGCGATCACCAGTGAACGCCCCGGCCTGCCAGCAAGCCGGGGCGATTTGCTCCACGGGATCGAAGCTTGCGCAAGGGTTATCTAATTAGTATGTTAACGGTCAACATGTTAACTTGTTTCCGGGATGAGTGATCGGTCGGAGTTGGCGATGCAACTCGTGGAGGCGGCAACCGCCGTGGCGGCGGCGGCCCGCCGGGCCGGGGACCGAGCCTACCGGGGCCATCGGCTGTCCCACCGGGCCAATGCAGCCCTCATGGCGATCGATCAGGCGGGGCCCGACGGGGCGCGGCCGAAGGACCTGGCCGATCACCTGGGGGTCTCGCGTGCAGCGGTCACGACCTTCATCCAGCGGCTGGAGTCCCGCGGCCTGGTGGAAACGACCCCTGACCCCGACGATGACCGTGGGGTACGGGTCTCGCTCACCCGCATGGGCCTCGAAACGTTGCTCCGCGTCGGCCAGCTGGAACGCCGCCTTGCGGCGCGGACGATTGACGGTCTCCCGGCCTCCTCGATCCAGCGAGCTATCCACGTGCTCCAGGAGCTGAAGCGACGCCTGGAAGGGCGGGAAATCTCGATCGTCGGCTAGGGCACGTTTGCGGATGTGGGAATTTTTATGCACGTGCTCCAGGAGGGGACGGGAGCGGCCATCGAGTTGAAGCATTGCTCGAAGCCGATCTGTCAACGCGGTTTTTCACAAGGAGTTCACACGGCTACGTTTGGCCGTTGCCTCGCTCTTTGAAGGGTTTTTCTGGTACCTTCTTGGCCGGCAAGTTTTCCACATAAACGCAGTCCACAGTCCATGTGGATAATCGGGAGGCGCATTGCCACACCGTCGCACCAAGATCGTCGCCACCCTGGGTCCTGCCACCGCCACGGAGGACCGAGTCACCGACCTGCTCGATGCCGGGGCGAACGTCATCCGGCTCAATGCCTCACACGGGACCCCCGAGACCCGGGAGAGCATGTGCCGTCTGGTGCAGCGCGTGGCCGAAGCCCGGGGATTCCCCGTCGCCACCCTGCTCGATCTCCAGGGGCCAAGGATCCGGGTGGGTGAGCTGCCCCGGCCGAGGCAGCTCGTTCCCGGAGTCCAGGTGGTCCTCGTCCCCGAGAAGGAGGCCAGGGGGGACGAGCTTCCCACCACGTATGACGCCCTGGCGAGCGATGCCAGAGTCGGGGCGCGCATTCTCCTGAACGATGGTCTCTTCTCGCTCGAGGTGACCCGGATCGATCCGCCCCGGGTGTACGCCCGGGTCAAGAACGGCGGTGAGCTGACCTCTCACAAGGGCATGAACCTCCCTGATCTCCAGGTCAGCGCCCCTCCCCTCACCGACAAGGACCTCGAAGACGTGGCCCACGGGGTCAGGCTCGGTGTGGACTACATGGCGCTCTCCTTCGTGCGGCGGGCCGAGGACCTGGAAGCGCTCCGCCGGCTCGTCCCCCCCGCGGTCAAGCTCGTCGCCAAGATCGAGAAGGCGACCGCTCTCGAGAACATCGACCGGATTCTCGCCGCCTGTGACGCGGTCATGGTGGCCCGCGGAGACCTCGGGGTCGAGCTTCCCTTCGAAC
>Ga0335085_10005527_pt1 | contig 20228 bp, 21 predicted proteins | sample Lox_Sample_45_FD_206712 | JGI IMG/M metagenome (GOLD analysis project Ga0335085, IMG submission 206712) | Soil microbial communities from Loxahatchee National Wildlife Refuge, Florida, United States - Lox_Sample_4.5 | ecosystem: Environmental > Terrestrial > Soil > Wetlands | place: USA...
CCTCTGGACCTTTCGCGGTTGACCAAGCCGGCCGTGGTGGTTACGGCGGTCATCATCGGATTCCTGGCGGGCGTCCCTCCGGCCATGATGGCGGCGCTGGGCGCGGCAACATTGTTAATCACGCGCACCACAGAGCCGCGCAAGCTTTATGACGAAGTCGATTGGGGGCTGCTGGTTTTCTTCGTTGGCCTCTTCCTGATTGTGGGCGGGGCGGAGAATGCCGGCATCGTCGGGCGCCTGTTGACATTGGCCCGCCACTGGAACCTTCAGCGCCTGGACGTCTTCGTCGTCGTAGTGACTTTATTCAGCAATATTGTGAGCAACGTTCCCGCCGTGATGCTACTCAAGTCGTTGGTGCCGGGTTTCCCCGATCCTCACACGGCATGGCTGGCGCTGGCGATGGCCAGCACGCTGGCGGGCAATCTGACCATCACCGGTTCAGTGGCCAACCTTATTGTGGTGGAGGCGGCCCGGCCCGACGTCCACATCGGTTTCTGGGAATATTTCCGCGTGGGCTTCCCGATTACCATCCTCACGATTCTGTTTGGATTGCTCTGGCTGGCATTAATCCATTAGCGCAAGGGTTGTAACTACCCCCTCGCGGCGCGCGTCAATAAAAGTGTTGAGTCCCGTTGAATCTGCTATCCTCGCCGGGCGGAAAATTGCGGCAACCGGTAAGGAACCTACCTGGGGATACAAAGCAGAGCAGCATGACAACTATTGAGGAGGAATTAACATGAGGAGAGGAAGCTATTCGCTGTTATTGGCGTTTGCGTGCGCAATGTTGTTCGTTTGTGTGGGGAGTGCGTTGGCTGTGGAAGACCCGGCGAATGTCGCTGGGAAGTGGGAAATGACCTCCGAAGGCCGTAATGGCACCATGACCCAGACCTTAACCATTACCCAAGAGGGCGGAACGATCAAAGGGACGCTCACCGGCCGCCGCGGCGAAGCGCCGCTCGAGGGCACCGTGAGCGGAAACAAGGTGAGCTTCACCGTCAAGCGGCAGACCCAGAGCGGCGATACCATGGTTCTTGAATACACCGCCACCGCGGATGGCGATTCCATGAAAGGCAAAGTACACAGCGAGCAATTCGGCGACCGCGACTTTACAGCGACCCGCTCGAAATAGTGCGGAAGGTCCCCGTCCCCCCCGACGTAGCGACGAATTGCGTCGCGGTGCGGGTTGCCCCCCGCGCTCCTTAGCCGCTAAGCTGCCCCGCGTGGTTCGGGGAGCAGTGGTGTGTTTTCCCTTCGCGGCTTTGATGTCGACGGATGCAACATCGACGGTGGTTTTGTTTTCCATCGTGCCTGCCACTTTTGCTTTTACTCTATGTCCAAGCTGTCGCGAACGTGATAATGTTCTGGGAAAAGGAGGTGCCCCATGAGCACAGTTCAGGAGGTGGTGGCGCTTCGGCCCATCGAAATCCCTGCGCGCCCTGCCGTAGCACGGAATGTTGCGGTGGACGCCTACCGCGGATTTGTCATGCTCCTCATGATGGGGGAGGTGCTGCGATTTTCCAAGGTGGCGGCAGCGTTTCCGGGGAATTGGATCTGGCACATCCTGGCTTATAACCAGACCCACGTGGAGTGGGCGGGCTGCTCGCTGCACGACATGATTCAGCCCTCCTTTTCATTTCTGGTGGGCGTGGCGCTGCCTTACTCGATCGCCAGCCGCATCGCCAAGGGCGGCACTTTCTGGAAATTGTTTGCCCACGCAGTGTGGCGAGCCTTTGCGCTCGCCGCGTTAGGCATCTTCCTGCGGTCGATGAGCCATCAGCAAACCTTTTATACGATGGAAGACACGCTCACGCAGATTGGCTTCGGGTATCCCTTCCTTTTCCTCCTGGGTTTTCGGCCCCCACGCTGGGCCTGGATCGCACTGGGTACCATACTGACCGGTTACTGGCTGGCGTGGGCGCTTTACCCCGCGGCCCCGGCGAATTTCGATTGGCAATCCGTGGGCGTCCCTGCCGTTTGGAATGCTCAGCATAACTACACGGGATTTGCCGCCCATTGGAACAAGAACTTCAACCTGGGCACAGCCTTTGACCAGTGGTTCCTGAATCTCTTTCCCCGCGAAAGGCCATGGGTTTATAACGACGGGGGATACCTGACGCTAAGCTTCATCCCGACGCTAGGGACCATGATTCTGGGGCTGATCGCGGGGCGCTGGCTGCGCGAGTCCTCGCCGGACATCCCCATGAAGAAATTTCTGGGCGCCGGCGCGGTAGGAATCGCCCTGGGCCTCTTCTTCCACTTTACGCATATCTGCCCCGTGGTGAAGCGCATATGGACGCCAAGCTGGACGCTCTTTAGCGGCGGCGTGTGCTTCCTGATGCTGGCGGCGTTCTGCTGGGTCATTGAGATGAAGCAGCGCAAAGGCTGGGCGTTCCCGCTGGTCGTCGTCGGCATGAATTCCATCGCCGCTTATTGCATCGCGCATTTCACCGAAGAATTCATCATCAACACGTTTCGAATCCACCTGGGCCCGCACTTCTTCGAATTCCTTGGAACCAGTCTGCAGCCGCTGATGGAAGGTATTGCCGTGCTCTCCTGCTATTGGCTGTTGCTCCTCTGGATGTACCGGAGGAAGCTGTTCTTGAAGATCTAAGACACCTGGGACACCACGTGGTAGCCACGGTCAGTGCTGACCGTGGCTACCACGTCCCAAGTGGATACGTGGACCTCCCGCCCAGATATCGCACCCAAGAAAACCCCACGGTCAGGACAGCACTGACCGTGGTTACCTGCTTGGTGTCTTCGTGTCTTGGTGGTTTCTCCACGCACTTGCCACTTTCCTTCATTCGGGATTTGTGGGACTATCTAGTTTTGTGGGATTGCCCGCCGGTTTTTCCACCACAACTGATGGGTTTGGTTGAGCGGCAGGGCGGGGGAGAATTAACGTTTGGCGACCGTCAAGAATCTGACCATCAAGGAAGTTTTCGATTTGGTCCGGCCGGACCTCCTCCGAGTGGAAGAGGAATTCGGGCTACAGACGGCTGCCGACGTTCGCCCCATTACGGAAATCGGCCAGTATTTGCAGGAAGGCGGGGGCAAGAGGCTGCGGCCGGCACTGGTGTTGCTGGCGGCAAAGTTGTGTGGATACGAAGGGATGGCAGGCATCCGCATAGGCGCCGTGGTGGAAATGATCCACACCGCGACCCTCGTGCATGACGACGTGATTGACCAAGCCGACACGCGCCGCGGACGGCCCTCGACAAACTCCCGCTGGGGCAACCAAATGAGCGTGTTGGCGGGCGACTGGCTTTACATGCAGGCCTTCAACATTGCCCTGAACGAACGCAATTTCCGGATTTTGGATGTACTCATTCGGCTCACACAGGTCATGGTGGAAGGGGAGTTGCTCCAATTGACCTGCCTGCGGAGGGCGACCGTCTCCGAGGAAGAATACCTGGAATTGGCTTATCGCAAGACCGCCTGCTTATTTGCGGCGTGCGTGCGTTTGGGGGCGTTGCTGGGCGGCAAAAACGAGGAGGAAGAAAGCCGCCTCGGCCAGTATGGCATCAACCTGGGCCTGGCTTTCCAGCTCATCGACGATGTGCTGGATTTCACCTCGTCGGAGGAAGTTCTGGGTAAGCCCATCGGCAACGATGTGCGTGAAGGGAAGATGACGCTGCCTTTGATCTACCTGCTGCAAAGGTGTACGCCGCAGGAAGCGCAAAAGGTCTCGCGGGTGCTGGAAGAGGGTGGATTCCATCCCGCCCAATTCGCCGAAATCCTCGACCTGATCGACCACTACGGGGCGCTGCAGGCGGCGCGGGAGAAGGCGCAGGATTTTTCCGACAAGGCCCGCAGCTTTCTGGAAGGCTATCCCCATTCACCTTACAAAGACGCATTACACTCTCTGCCGGATTTCATTTTGGAACGGGAATCCTAAATCGCTTCCGGCATGAAACATCGTCACGAAACCGAAATCAAGCTGGCCGTGAGGGACGCCAGGGAAATTCGCCGCCGGCTGACCGAGTTGGGTTTCCGACCGATCCAGGCGCGGCATTTTGAGAGCAATTACTTGTTCGATTTTCCCGACCAGCGATTGCGCAGGGGACGTTGCCTGGTTCGTCTGCGCTTTGCCGGGGACAAGGGCTTGCTGACTTACAAGGGTGCGCCGCTGCGCTCCCGCGACTATAAGATCCGGCGGGAGATTGAAACCCACGTGGAGGACGGCCATCGCCTGCGCGAGATTCTGGTGCACCTGGGGATGCGCGAGGTTTTCTGTTACGAGAAGTACCGCACGCTCTACGCGCCGCGGGGGAAGCGTGACGTGGCGGACGCCCCCCATCTGGTTTTCGACGAAACGCCCGTGGGGAATTACCTGGAGCTGGAAGGCCCCCAGCGCTGGATTGATGAGGTTGCGCGCCAACTTGGCTACAAGCGCGGTGACTACATTACGGATAGCTATGCGGCGCTCTACCGGCAAGCCTGCCAGTTGGAGGGCAAGGCCCCGGGGAACATGATTTTCCCCTCGCGCGAATCGTGATTGGGTTCTGCCCCCGGGTGGGCTATAATGCGCATGGGTGTACCGTTGGCGATCACGCCGACCAAGAAGGAGAATAACCTATGGAAGGGTTGCTACAACCGACTCATCTGTTTTTCATTTTACTGATCGTTTTGATCCTGTTCGGGCCGGGCAAGTTGCCGGAACTGGGCAAGGGGTTGGGAAAAGGCATCAAGGAGTTTAAGGATGCCATGCGCGGCTCGATGAGTGGATCTGACGAGAAGAAGTAAGCGCCTGTTTCCCACCGGAAGGAGTAAAACAAATGGAAGGGTTGCTACAACCGACCCATCTGTTTTTTATCCTGCTGATTGTCTTGATCCTGTTCGGGCCGGGCAAATTGCCGGAGCTCGGCAAGGGTCTGGGAAAAGGTATTCGCGAATTTAAGGACGCCATGCGCGGCGGGATGGAAGGTTCTTCCGACAAGAAAGAAGAAAAGAAGGAAGAAAACAAGGCCGAGGAAGAAAAGAAGTCTTAAGCCTTCCCTTTGCGGCGGCGCCGTGGCAGGCGAGCCACTCCCTGTCGCTAAACTTCCCACGACGAATCCATATGTCACAGGGCAAGACAGGAAGCAAGCCTCGGGCGGCAGCTTCGCGCCGGAGTTTTCTGCGTAGCGTGGCAGGCGCGGCGGCCATTTTCCCGGCCTTTCCCCGGGACGGTCGGAGCTTGCCCCTGCCGCCCTCTCACCGCATCCTCGTGTTTGTCGGGACGTATAGTTCGCCCGCCGGCCCTGAGGGAGCGCGTGGCCGTGGTACGGGCATCGCTGTGCTCGAAATGAATCCGGCGACCGGCGCCCTTAAGCAACTCGAGATCATTCCTAACGATTCCAATCCTGCCTGTGTGGCCCTTCACCCCTCCGGCTCGTACCTCTATTCGGCGAACGAGATTAGTGACTACAACGGCGGCAGCGCAGGATCAGTAAGCGCCTATGCCCTTGACCGCTCCACCGGCCATCTTACGTTGCTCAACACGGTAAGCTCCGGGGCCGCTGGGCCCGCTCATATGAGCGTTCATCCCTCAGGCAAATGTGCGCTGGTGGCCAATTACGCAGGCGGGGCGGTGGCGGTGCTGCCGATTCATGCCCATGGCGAGTTGGGCGCGGCGTCCGACGTGATTCACGACCATGGCGTCTTAGGGGCCGAACACCCGCCAAGTGCGCCACCCGGCAGCTTTGCCATCAGCGGCCACGACAAGGCGCACGCCCACATGATTCAGGCGGATGCATCCGGCCGGTACATCTTTACCAGCGACCTGGGACTCGACCGGATTTTTATTTGGAAAATCGATTTGGAAAAAGGCAAGCTCACGCCGAACGAACCGGGCTCCGTTGCCTTCCCCTCGGGGGACGGGCCGCGCCACTTCGCCTTTCACCCCAACGGCCGATGGTTTTATTCGCTTCAGGAGGAGGGCTCGACGTTGGTGGCGTTTGATTACGATTCGAGCCGCGGAGCGCTGAAAGAGAAGCAGACCCTGTCCAGTCTGCCCAAAGGCTTTGCCGGCACAAACTATACCTCTGAGGTCATGGTGTCCGCCGACGGCAAGTTTCTCTATGCCGCGAACCGGCTGCACGACAGCATCGCGTGGTTTCCCATCAGCCCTACGGGCACACTGAGCTTCGCCGGGGAAGAATGGACGCGCGGCGATTACCCCCGCAGTTTCGGCATCGATCCTACCGGGAACTTCCTCTATTCCTGCAACCAGCGCGCCGACGCGCTGACCACCTACCGCATCAACCGCCAGACCGGAGCGTTGACTTTTACGGGACAATACACGCCCGTGGGCACGCCGTCGAATATCGTGTTCCTAGAATAACAGCGACCCAAATCTGTCAGGGTTTAATTCGTGTTTTGGGAGTCTGCGCAGCGACAAAACCGGCCCGTTCCAGGGCCCGTGGAAGCACCCAGCACGCACGAATCAACTCTGTATTTTAGCTGTGAACACACTTTTCAGGATGTCGCGCAGGGCGGGGTAGCCCTCAAGGGTCTGTCCGATCTTGAGTTTTTTCCGCTTGTCTTTAAATTCTAGTTCAATCCAATACGAGGTGTTGCCGCGATAGGTGCGGGATTTCTGCCTGAACAGCGCAATGTCGCTCCAGGCGGCGTTGAGCCACTGTAAATCGCCGCGGCCGCGGGCGTAGGAAATGCCATTCGTGTCGACGCGGACGGTTAAGAGTGATTTGCCGATGAAGTAGGCAGCAGGGAGGGCGATGGCTGCGGTGACGGCCATGATGATATAGATAACCCAGATGAAAGTTGAGCTCATAAAGCCGTCATAGACGGAAAATGATGCCATCATGCCGGCGGTAAAAGCGCCGATGCCGAAGACCATCAGCCAGACGGTCCACTCCGTGATGGGATTGGGGTAAAACGTTCGTGGCAATCCGGAGCCCTGGGGTGGGAGCTCCGCAAGACGTGAGCGCTTTTCACTTTTCAATACGAATGCCCAGAAGATGGTGTGCAGCAGCACGCCGAACGGCACTCCTGCCGCCAGGGCGAAGACAAACCGGGCAAATGAAAGCAGGAATGCGTTCCGGTACGTCGTCACTTCACGGATGACGTAGCGGCCCTTGTCGTCCCTCTGATATCCGCCGGAATGAAATGTGGGGACTTTCCCTTCCAGCCCCGGAATTTCCGGGAAGTTGAGATAGATGTTGCCGTGGGCACCATTCGCAGTATCGGCGGGAGTGTCCCACTGGAATCGAGCGGCCATGGCTCCGCCGGTAGAGGTAATGGTGGAATGGTTCTCGCTCCACGAAACGTCTTTCGGCGTGATTTCCACTTTGGCCGACACGACGTGCGGGGGGCCTTCTGCATAAAAACTGACGTACTCTTCCAGAAACTGCTTGATGCGGGGGCTGATCTTGTAGGTGTGGCGGCTATCGGCGTCGATGGTAAATTCAATCTTCAGAGCCTCGTCCACCGCTTTCCCCGCCAGGACTTGGGAGCGGGTTGCGAATTGCAGAGAAGAGGCCGCCAACGCGACAAGGGACACGGTGAGAGCGAGAGTCGCTAAGTACTTGGGTATCATTAGAGTTTGATAAATGTAGCACGACCGGGAAAAGGGTGTCGAGGCTTACCGCCCCCAGGTTGGTGGCTCATTTTGAAATTGTGGCGGCGAGTTTGCCTCGCCATATGGCGGCGAAAAGCCGCCTTAACGTCAAGCTGCCCCACCACAGTCCCCAGGGCCAGGCCGCGTCAGGTTTTTCCCTGACACCTCAATTACCCCCCAAATCTTATTGCGATTTGAGGAGTTCGAGCTTACCATGGCCTCAAGTCTACACCTGTGGGGGGCTCATATGAAGGTCGATGATTTGATCCGTGCACGCAGCGAAGTTTACTCGATCACGGAGGATATGACCGTTTACGACGCGGCGCGCTACCTGCGGGAAAAGCAGGTGCGCTCTGCCGGAGTGCTTCGACCCGACGGCAAGCTGGTGGGGGTCGTATCACAAAGCGATATTTCCGACAAGGTGGCGGCAGAGAACAAGTGCCCCACCTGGATGCATGTTTCGGAAGTGATGACTCCCAACCCGATCACCGTCCCGCCATCGACCCATCTTGATGAGTGCGTGCGGCTGATGGAAAAGCATGGCATCTTCCACCTGCCGGTCATCGACGAAACCGAGAATTATCGGGGCATGATATCCGCACAGGACCTGCTGCGGGTCATTGCCTCTGATGAAAAGGCGCGGGCCGACATGCTGGAATCATTCCTGTTCTCGGCGCGCTAGCCCCGCGGAGGATCCGCCATGCCCATCGGCCCGGTTCTTCATCCCGACGCCCAGCGAGCGGCCGCGTGTACGGCGGGATTCTCGACCCCCACGCAGCGAAGAGACCCCTCCAAGTTGGCCTACCTATCCCTGGCCCTGACACTCCTCCTCCCGGGCGCGGTATCTGTTATCGCGAAGGATGCCTCTGCCAAGCTGGAACTTACCACCACCGCCTTCCGGCCGGGCGGAACAATTCCTCAACCCTTCACCTGCAGTGGCGCAAACGTATCCCCCACACTGGCGTGGAACAATCCCCCGTCGGGCACACAAAGCTTTGCGCTGATCGTGGATGACCCGGACGCGCCGGCGGGAACCTGGGTTCATTGGGTGGTGTTTAACTTGCAGTCTACGGCGCGGCAACTCCCGGAGCATGTCCCGTCCGGCGAGACCCTGGCGGGCGGAGGCAAACAGGGTTTGAATGATTTCCCCGAAAACGGGTACGGCGGCCCCTGCCCCCCGCCGGGTAAACCCCACCGTTATTACTTTCACCTCTACGCGCTGGACACGGTTTTAGCCTTGCATGCTCCCGTGCATCGCCAGGATGTGGACTCCGCTATGAAGGGACACATTCTCGCGCAGGCCGAATTGATGGGGAAGTTTGGCAGGTGAGGGAGTTCCCGGGCCTCCAGTTGAGCGTCCGCCCATTGCTCACAAGGGCCCAGTAAGCTTCCACTCCCGGGCGTGCACCCAAACGCCCTACGGTTTTGACTTTTGCAGATTGCCTTGTGAGTTGCTTTGCAGTTCTTCGGCGTTGTGCTACCTGTTTGGCTCGACCGCCTCTCACCTTCTGCCTGCTCCCTACCGCCAATTGCCTACTGCCTTTGGCCTACTGCTCCGGCCGGATTCTGGCCGGAAGGGGTTGCGGTGTGATGGTCAACCAATCGGCGCGCACGCGGTCCCATTCCTGGATGAACAGGCCTTGGCCATTAAAGAAGGTGCGAATGTGCGAGGGGTCCCAGCCGGCAATTTCTTCCAGGATGGGGACGATGATGCTCAAGGCGTCATCACTCAAGACGGTGCGTTTGGCGATGGGAGCGATGTTACGGCCTTGCGAAACGGCAATCGTAAAGCCTTCCCGCCGGTTCACATGCAGCATGACATGAATGTCGGACCCGCCGTCTCCTACGTAAAGGATTCGTTCCGGGCCAACCTGAAGCTTCTTTTGCAAATCGTCGAGCACTGCGACTTTGCCGAATCCGGCGTTGACGCGGATAATGGATTCCACCTGCCCATGGCTATCGTACTGAAGTTGCGTTCCATGGATGTGGTCGGCGGGAATAATGTCCGCCAGGGCGGATTCGATAACCTCTTGCGGAGCCGCGGAGATGACGTGAAAATCGAAGTGATAGCCGGGAATGGCACTGGCCAGCAACTCTGAAAGCTGCCGGATGTTCCGCTTTAGCCGCACGCTCTTTCCCGCTTCCAGCAGGTGTTCTTTACGGACGCGAGCGCGATACTCGGGGTCGTGGAGCAGGAGATAACTCAATTCACCGCCTTGCTGCACAAGGTTCTGGACGGCCAAAGTCGCGACATTGGCTTCAAAGACCTCAGGCGGGATTCCCACCAATTCGCTGAGGACCAGGCCGGAATCGTTGAAACTTAAGGTTTGGTCGAAATCGCTTGCCAGCAGATATTGCTTTACCAAGGGAATGGTCGTTTGCATAAATATCCTCCTGTTCACGTAGTCAGCGCGGTGTTGGCTACGGCCGATCTTCAGGTTCGATGAAGATTTGACGGTGGAACGATTACCGGATCGATGCCATAGTCCCAAAACCACAGCAAGGGGCGTCACTTTGCCACCTCGCACCGTGGCAACGGAAAACGGACTCAGGGGGCCGAATTAGATCTCTGTGTGGATATCCCATCGCAATCAATACGGTAGCGGAAAGACGGCGGCTTCGTCAAATCGATTGAATTTATGACGCGCATAAAACCGGTTGTGATAGCATTCCGTTTCTGCGATCCCATTGACGGATTGGGCGCGGAGCCAAGAAGCGGAGAAGCATCAGAGGTATGGCGCGTCGAAGAGGACCTGCGGGAGCCGGTACATCCGCAATCTCGGGTGAACTCGTTGTTCGAATTCTCCTCAGAGGTTTCGCCCTTGTGCTGGTCATCCTGCTGGCCCTGGCCGGCGTGGGAGCGGTCCTGACCTATTACGTGACCAAATCCCGTGACACTCAGGAGGCGGTGACTCCTCAAACTTACCTTCTAAGCAGCTTTATTTCGCTTAGCTTTACGGACCATTCCGGGGGAGAGCACGATGGATGGTTGCTGCTCGGGCTGCGGGGTGCGCCTGCCATCATTTTCTGTCACGGTTTTGATTCGAATCGAGCGGATCTCTTGTGGCTGGGGAGCATTCTCCGTGACAACCACTACAACGTGTACCTCTTCAATTTTCATGGACCCAAGGCCAAGGAAAGCCGGTCGAGTTTGGGGCCGCGCCAAGCCTCCGATTTGATGGCCGCGATCGATACCGTCACCAAGCAGCCAGGCGTAAACCCCAACCGGGTGGGGCTTTACGGGACCTCGGTGGGGGGGTACGCAGCGCTGGTAGCCGCGGAGATGGATCCCAAGGTGAAGGCGCTGGCGGTCGACACCACCTACTCGACTCCCGAGCGGATGTTCGACTCGCAGATTGACAGCCTGCTGGGAGGCTCGGGAGGCTTCTTTCGGGTCCTCACTGAGGCGGAATTTCACCTCGCGTCGATGGGCAATGATTCCTACGCTATGCCCGAGAATCTGTACAAGCTCGCCAACATGCCCAAACTTTTTGTTTCCGGGGGTGACATTCCCGCCTTGGCGGCCATGACCGAAGCGCTCTACGACCAGGCGCCCCAACCCAAGCAAATGCTCGTCATGGACCATTCGGTTTCCACATTGGCGTCTGAGGCGGAAAAGAAGGAGTACGAGAATCAAGTCCTCAATTTTTTCCTCCAGAAGCTTTCTCTTCGTGCGGATTAAAGCTTGCGCGGCACCGGCGAATTGAGGCGCGGCCAGAGCGCGCGGCAAGAGTGCATCGTCTTTCCAGGGTATTTGAGCAACGCATGAAACCAGCGGTGATTGATAGCAATCCTCAAACTTCCGCACCGGCTGATCCGGTCGCAGGCCCACCACGCGTTACGTTCAATCAACGCTGCCAATACGCCGCCGCCCTGGCCGTTCTCAAAACGCTTGGATGGCTTCCCCATAAGGTGGCGCGCGCAGGATGCGCCCTCTTGGCAGCCGTATGTTACTGGCTTTGGCCTCGTCTGCGCCGGGTCGGATTTTTCAACCTGCGCCTGGCCTTTCCAGATTGGACTGAGCGGCAACGCCGCCAGGTGATCTACGGCCTCTTCCAGAACTTCGGGCGCATGCTGGCTGACTTTGCCCATTTCCCGCGCTGGAACCTCGATAATATCGAATCCCTGATCATTTACGACGGGTTTGAAAACTACGCGCGCGCCCAGAGTCAAGGCAAGGGCGTCCTCTTCCTCACGGCGCATTTTGGCAACTGGGAGCTGGGCTCCTTTGCCCACGGCGTGTACGGCTATCCTTGCCATTTCGTGGTGCGCGAGATGGATAATCCTTTGGTCGACCGGCTGGTCAACCACTATCGCTGCTTGAGCGGTGGGAAGGCGATTGATAAGAGCGAATTCGCGCGCGGAGTATTGCGGGCCTTCGCGCAAGGGCATGCCGTGGGTGTGCTGACCGACCAGAACATGCTGCCCAATGAGGGAGTCTTTGTAAATTTCTTCGGCCGGCCCGCTTGCACCACAACGGGTCCGGCCCGCGTCGCGCGGAAGACGGGTGCCCCCGTGGTTCTGGGATTAGTGATTTGGGATGCGAAGCTGAAGAAGTATCGATTGCGCTTTGACGCCGTGGAATGGATCAAGCGCGATGACCCTGAGGAAGAGATTCGCGCGAACACAGCGAACTTCACGCGCCTGATTGAAGACTACGCCCGCCGTTATCCCGAGCAATGGCTTTGGGTGCATCGGCGTTGGAAGACGCGGCCACCGGGAGAACCGCCGCTGTATCCTTTCTAGCGGTCAGCTATCAGCCGTCAGCGATCAGCTAAGGCCTTAGTTAAACGCCGAGGACTTATTGGCTTGGTGCGCGTTTGCCTCTTCGGGCGTGCTGCTTGCGGTGGCCAGTCGCTAGGAAGGCCTGAGCTAATCGCTGAAAGCTGATTGCTGAACGCTACCTTCGCGAGGCCACCTATGAAAGTCGCTGCGCTTGCCGAATTGCTCCACGGACAGGTTGCGGGCAATGAGGACCTTGATATTCACGGGGTGGCCGCACTTGCCGCCGCTGGACCCAACGAATTGGCGTACATAGAAGGTCCGCGCGCTGGTGAAGCCGCGACAGCGTCACGCGCGGGATGCATGCTGGTTCCCGCGGGCGTTGCTCTGCCGGGACGCACCTCCATTGCCGTATCCCTGCCCAAGCTGGCCCTGATTCGCGCCGCCGAGGCGTTGCACCCGGCTCCCATTCCTCCGCCAGGCGTCCATCCCACGGCGGTCGTGGCACCGGATGCGAACCTTGCTACCGATTGCTCGATCGGTCCCCATGTGGTGATCGAAAGCGGGGCATCTGTTGGCGCGCAAACCCGGATTTTTGCCGGGGTCTTTCTCGGCGCGGCGGTCCGCGTTGGGGCGCAATGCATCTTGCATCCGCGCGTCACGGTTTACCCCGGTGCGCAGATTGGCGACCGGGTAATTCTGCATGCCGGCGTGGTGGTTGGCTCGGATGGTTTCGGCTACGTCCTTGCCGAAGGGCGGCAGGTGAAGTTCCCCCAGTTGGGAAAAATCATAATTGAAGACGACGTGGAGATCGGCAGCAACACCACGCTCGACCGCGGGTCGCTGGGCGCAACCGTAATCGGGCAGGGCACCAAGATCGATAACCTCGTGCAGATTGCCCATAATGTGAAGATCGGTAGACACTGCATTATCGTCTCGCAGACGGGAATCTCCGGCAGTAGCGAGATCGGCGACTACGTGGTCATGGCCGGGCAAGTCGGCGTCGGCGACCACGCCCGCATTGAAGATCGCGTGATCGTCGGCGGCCAGGCGGGAATCCTCCCCGGTAAGATTGTGCGCAGCGGCTCCATCGTCTGGGGAACGCCCAGCCGCCCCATGGCCGAATTCAAGAAAACCGTCGCCCGCCTGGCGCGGCTCGAGGACCTTGCCGAAAAGGTGAAACAACTCAGTCACCAGATGGGCATGCGCCCATAGAAATAGGGCCCGCCGCACCTCCATCCATTGCCTTTCCCGCCGCTCGTGGGCCTGTCAATCTCCCGTCGGGATAATCCCGGCATTTTCAACCATCAAGATCACGGTTCGCTGAGGAGCGCGTGTGCGGTGCGCCACCCCCTTGGGAACAACGAATCCCTGTCGCGGATCGAGCTCAACAGTTCGTTCTTCAAGGTCGATCAGGAACCGCCCTTCGACCACATAAAAGAACTCATCGTCCGCATCGTGCTTGTGCCAATGGTAATCCCCTCGGACCACGCCCAACCGCACCACGGATTGGTTCACCTGGCACAGCGTCTGATTGAACCACTTGTACGTGCAGGCGTCGGCGAGGGCTTTCTCGTCAATCACTTCGAGCGGCTTGAACAAGATGTCGAGCCGGGTTTCATAGGGAAAAGACTGCGCATCGCTCATGGTAACTCCTTCCGCACGGCCGGGTGTCCCGGCATGGCTGAAATGCGAACGAATGGTTAGGAACGAATGGCCTGAGCCCAGAAACGCGAACAGGGAGTCCGTCTATCGACGGGCTCCCTGTTCTAGGTATCGCCGTAAATGCCGTGGCAGCGTCCGCGGGGCGTTGCCAACGGTGCGCACCGCAAGAGCGGTGTGATTTATCGACTAACCTCTGCGTGCCCGGTGGAGTCGTTTCTCCCTCGGTCAGCATACCTTCTTCTTACGCCTTTCCCAGGGGAATTGCAAGTACCTATTGGTACTAGGGTCCAGAGCGGCAAAGCTGTTCAAGGGCGAAGGCGCGCGGCCGGGTTTTTGCCAATTTAATAGCCTCTCATTGGAGCCTATCTGGTCGTTTCCGATCCCACTGCCGCAACCCTTTCGCAGGGCGCGTTCACCAAGCGCATTTCAACCTGGTGGAGCTCGCCGGCAAATTATAATCCCAGGTCGGAGAGGCCCGCGTGACTGTCCGGACGGCGCCCGAGCGGCCAGCGGTATTTGCGGTCCGCCTCCTGGATGGGCAAGTCGTTGATGCTGGCCAGGCGCAAATGCATCAGTCCATTGGCGCTGAATTCCCAATTCTCATTGCCGTACGACCGGAACCAGTTTCCCGAGTCATCGTGCCATTCGTAGGCGAAACGCACGGCAATACGGTTTCCGGCGAAGGCCCACAGTTCCTTCACCAAACGGTAGTCCAACTCCTTGGCCCATTTACGCCGCAGGAAGGCGACAATCGCCTCGCGTCCCTCAAGAAACTCCACGCGGTTTCGCCACCGCGAGTCGAGGGAATAGGCCAAAGCGACGCGTTCGGGGTCGCGGGAATTCCACCCATCCTCCGCCAACCGCACCTTTTGGATTGCAGTTTCCTGCGTAAATGGCGGCAACGGTGGGCGTGTCTCCGAATTCGTCATGAGTTTATGCCTCCCGTGTGAAATGCCTTCACTGGCGATGGTCGATAGGCCTTGCGCAAAGCCGCCACGAGGCCGGCAAGGAAAACCTTCCGATAACGCTGCCAGCGGCCCGGGTAAGGCAGTTCGACGTAGAGTCCGGACCAGTTGGCGTGCTGTCGCGCCCGCCTTAGATTGTGAGAGATCGACCGGGCGACGGCAATGACGATTTCAGGCTTGAATCGCTTGAGCATCCGGGACAAACGCGCCTCGCCTTCCAGTCGGGCGGCTTTGCGCTGCGCAGGAGGCAGGCGATCGACTGGCCTGCCGCACAGGTCCGCTAGATAACAGCCCAGCGCCTGAAAGGCCTCAAGAAAGTTGTCCCCGCTGATCTGCCGAAAGACACTGGCAAAACCGTCGCGCATGGCCCGATAGAGGCCGGAGTCCGCCTGGTAGAAGAATCGGCCGGAAGCAGGCGGAGCTTCCCCGACAAACAAGATCCGCACGCGGGCAGGCCGATACCGCCTTCTGAGTCTCTCTTGGGCCCTGCCTTGCTTGAGGTTCTCTTTCTCTTTCACGTCGTCCTGCCATCCCTCAGCGCGCCGGCAATTCGCCAGCAGATTTGCGCATGTGCGGTAAGCGTGTCCGCGTCTATCCTTCCTGCTGGCGTGTAGGTCTGGCGCCACCCCGACGTCTTCAACCGGAACCACGGCCGCGTTAGCGCGCCGCCCTGCGCCAGGCTCTACAGGGCTTGGGCTTTTGCCGAGTGGCACGGAATGCTACCCCCGAAGTTGCAACTCGACGTTGGCACGCGCGATTTACCCGATGCTGGTCCCATGAACCGGGAAATTCGCGCCTCAAAGCCGCGTTTCTCTGTAAAATCCCTGTCATTGGGCGTAAAAATCGTGCTTTCCGCCGGGCACTTTGTCATGCATTCCTTTGTTTTCATACACATTCCGGCTTCGATCGCACAATTCCAAATTTTCATTTCTTCCCGCCAGGATTGAGACTAGAGGGATTACGCCCACTCGGGCCGAAGCCCGCGATGCCCATCGGCACGAACATAATCGCCCCTGGGCCTCGTGCAGTGGGCCCGCCGGGCCCCAGCACCCAGAGGCGAGAACCCTCCTCGGATCGGGGCGCAAGTCCTGCCTTTATTTTCATATACATTCCGGGTTTGATCGTAGTTTTTCATGCATGTTCCTATTGCTTGAGGGATTTCGTGGAAAGGCCGTTCCCTGACACCTGACACCTGGAACCTAACACCTGCCTTTCTTTGTTTTCATCAACATAGCCGGATGCACCTGCGTTTTCGAGTGTAGATGTCAGGAGCCAGAGTTAGAGTCACGATGACGGCCCACGCCGTGTAAGCCCCAGCCCCGAGTCCCCAGCGCCCAGAACCCGCCCCTAAGGCACCGGACGCCGGACACCGGACACCTTCCCCCCTAAGGCTAGCGCAAAGGCAAGGTACGTTGTCAATGGAAATCTCGTGGAATTTCCTACCGGTAGGAAAAAATCGTATCGGTCGAGCCCTGAATTTACTACCGGTAGGAAATGGGGGCAGGAGCCTCGGCGGCATGGGCGACAAATCGTCAGACTTGTCCAAAATAGTATCGGCGCGTCGGTTCACGACCTTTGCGATCGCCGCTTGTCTATGCGGTGGGGCGGTGACTCTCCGCTGCCGTAGATTACGCGTAACCCTCGTTCCTGGAGTTTCCACATTTCCAACAGGCGCCCTCGCGAATCCCAGCCCTCGCCCCTTTGGGGGAGAGGGTGGCTCGCAACCCGCGCTTTCACCAGCGGGGCGGGCCGGGTGAGGGGGTTAAAGACCGGAGGTGCCAACTCAACGCCCCCGTGGCGATTCCACTCAGCCTGGCTCTTTTCGCGCGAATAACTCCGGAGCGCCAATGGCTAAGCCGTCGGCAAATTACCACGAGGCTACGCCGGATGAGCTTCAAGGAGCCGGGGGAGATGCGGGCAGGCGGCCCTCCGCCGAGGCAACATCAATTCTCCTCAATCGTACTGCCTTTCAGGATGAGCTTGCTGGCGGCCTTGATCTGCGTCTCACCCCCGGACGTAAGGTGAATGGTAGTCCCGGAAGTGATCTGAGTATCAGCCCCGGAAGTAATCTGCGTAGTCTTTGCGACATTGATTTGAACAGTGCCCGCGGGGGTGAGGGTGATTTTCGCCGAGCCGGATTGCAGAACGACTTGGCTGGCGCTCACTTGCAGCGCTTTCTCGAGGTTGGCTACGCGGGCTTCTAAAGACTTGATAATCGCATCGGCGGTAATCGGTATGGCCATTGGAGTCCTTTCGCCCCTCTATTCAATGGGCTTTGATTTTGGACTACTCCGCTAGCAAGTATACACCTGAAGCTCGGGCCCAGGCTGCCGGTGGATACACAACGTTGTTAATCTCTATCATGCGGCAGTAGCTCGCAGGGTATTGCACATACTCTAAATCACAAACGACTGGGTAATTTCGCCCACGAAGTTAGTGTGACTTCATTCCCACCGTCAACATAAGCGTCCGCTCCGTCTATGGGAGCGGCATGCCCTTGCCGGGGTTCTACTGCCAGAAGCAGGACGCTTACTATCTCTCCGACATGCGTAATGCCCTTCATCACAAGGCTTACCAGCGAACGGACGCCCGCATCAACAAGGCGTGGCCCTTCGACCGCTGGAAGCTCACACTATACGCGGAAGCGTTGAATGTCTTCGACCGCGCGAACCTTCGCTACGACAATCTTAACGGCTACGACCCCAAAACGGGTCAGGCCAGCCTGGAATTCATGGACATGCTGCCCATAGTGCCGTCGGTCTGGTCTGGGAATTTTGAGCCGGCCCTCTCGGTGAGGGACTGCCCGGCGGCCCTTTTCTTGGCGCGGCAATAAGAGATAAACTGCCGCGTGGCCGTGCGGTTTAGTCCGCGACCGGATTAAACGCAATCTGGTAGATGTGGACCTCGTACTCCTTCGTGAACTCGTCGTGGAAGGTTCCGTTCGCAATCTCGATCTGGCGGTTCTCATCCACAACGGTCGCAACGGCATGCGCGGGAAAGTCGCGAAGCGTAAACGTGGCAGTGGTGGGGCCGCCGGGGCGCGCGGCTTCGGCAAAGAGATAGGTGCTGCCCTGCTTCCGCTTCAGCATCATGTCAACGGGCGTGTTGCCATTGGAGGATGAAACTCGCACGCCATTGGCAACCGGCGGCGTGTTCAGCACCGGAGCAAGGGACAGGATTTGGCGGTCCAAGGCGCTTACGGCGGCCGACATGGCGGGGTCATGGAGCATTCCGGCGGGGTCCATGACGGGGGTGAAAATGTGACAAAAATAAATCACTCCCATGCCGCCGTGGATGATCAACATCCAAACTTCCGATTTGACCTGGTCGGGCGATGGCTTGCCGGCCGTGGCTTGAATGGCTGTTGTCTCCACCGCTTCGTAGACAGGCTTCCGATAATTGGCCCATGCGCGTAACTCATCCATTCCCTTCGCCACGTACCAGAGCGGTTTGAAGACATTCACAGGGTAACTATCATAGGAAACGATATCAGACCCTTTGATATACTCAGGATAGTCTTCATACCGGCCATTGCAGACTCCGCGCAGGGGGTGGTGATAGTGCTTTTGGGTAAAGTCATCCACCGACTTTCCCACGCCCAAGTAAACCGGACGGGTTGGCTCGCTCTCCCGGTATTTCTTGTAGACCTCGATGACATCGGGCGGAGGCACGCAAGGACCAATCCCTTTACCTTCCGGCATTTCCTGGGCGTTATCGGGCTCGTCAATCTGGCCCCAGGCTTTGGTGATTTGTCCCCAAGTCGCGAGGATTGCGTCCCGCTGGGGAGGGTCCGCAATGCGCTGGTGGACGCCCAAGTAAAAAACACCCATGCCGGCAGCGGCCAGGTCACTCTCCGCAGCGTGCCGCGGGAGCGCTACGAAGAGGTTAATGCCGAGGGCTTTGTAACCCTCGGCGGTGGAAGAATCCTGATACCAAACGCCCAGGGGGAAATAGCTCGGATCGCCACTGGGAGATGGGCCGTTGGGCCATTGTTTGTAGTAGGCAGACCCTCCCTCCCAGGGAAGATAGGTGTCGCCTTGGTGAGCTTGCGCGGGTTGAAACACCACGTCCACCCAGTAGTTGGTTCCTTGCCGGGTCTTGGCTGGAAACACCAGGCTTGAACTGTACTCATAAACGCCATTGCCGTTGTCTTGGGAATTCTGGAGCACTTGCAGTGTCCCATTGTCGCGGCCGGCTATGAAGTATAGAGGGTCGGCTGAATAGTGTCCCGCATCAGTGTGGTACGAGGCGATGTAGGTGGTATCCGCCTTAATGGCCACACGTTTTGAAAACGAAACCTGCTGCCAGCCCGCGGGAGTCTCGCCTGCAAACAATGCACTGGCCAGCTTGCTTCCTGACTGCGACCATAGAGTGCCCGTGTGGAGCCCCGTATTCGCACTCGCCTTATAAAAGCGGATGCCGGTAATCCAGCCATTCACATGACTGCGAAACTTGACGCCTACTTCAATGGCTGCCGCATCTCCTGAGTCAGTGACCTCCGGCAGCGGGTCAGATGACCATATGCTCGACTGCGACCACTCACGTCGCGATGAGTTCCTTGAGGAGCCTGGCACGCCTGTTGCCCACCCATACCCGTGGCTTGAAGTGCTGAGCGCCGCGATTGCCACAACCCCTAGTGAGAGTAGGAACCTCAAAACACGGTATCTGCTTTTCTCCCCCATCTCGAACCTCCTCATTGAGCCGGAATCGCGGCAACGTCGCAGCCTGTGAAGCAACCATCCCGAGTATGTGGTGAATGATTCGGTTTAGCCCTGCTCGAGCGCCTGCACAATCCGCATAATGACTTCGGGCCAATCGCCGGCAGTGGTTTGGCGAAACAGCCGTGCGGTGGGATACCAAGGGCTGTCTTCACGCTCCAGGAACCAGCGCCAATCGCAGCCCTTGTTCAGCATGACCCATACAGGCTTTCCCATCGCACCGGCCAGGTGCGCGACGCTGCTGTCGACGGAAATGACCAAGTCGAGATTCGCGATAATCGCTGCCGTGTCTGCAAAATCTTTCTGCTCCGCCGCGAGGTCGATCAGGCGCACGTCGGGGGGCAGGAGCTTCACCTGCTCGCTCGGCGCACCCACCTGCAACGAGTAGAAAGTTGTTCCGTGCACTCTCAACACTGGCAGAAGCCGCTCGAGGGGAATGGAACGCAAGCGATCGCGTTGCATGTTGGGGTTCCCGCCCCAGACCAACCCGATGCGCCGTGTATTTCCTTCGAGGCGCTGATGCCACCCCTGCACTTGTGTTGCGTCGGGGGAGACATAAGGGACTGTAGCCGGAATCGTATGAAATTCTGTTCGAAA
>Ga0335085_10005528_pt1 | contig 20227 bp, 19 predicted proteins | sample Lox_Sample_45_FD_206712 | JGI IMG/M metagenome (GOLD analysis project Ga0335085, IMG submission 206712) | Soil microbial communities from Loxahatchee National Wildlife Refuge, Florida, United States - Lox_Sample_4.5 | ecosystem: Environmental > Terrestrial > Soil > Wetlands | place: USA...
GGGCCCGACGGACGCCTCGGGCTCCGCGACGACCTCGGGTCCGACGGACGCCTCGGGCTCCGCGACGACCTCGGGCCCGACTGATGCCTCGGGCTCCGCGACGACCTCGGGTCCGACGGACGCCTCGGGCTCCGCCACGGCCTCCGGCTCGGCGGGGGCCTCGGCTGCCGCGGTGGCTTCCGCCGCCGGCGCCGGAGTCTCGGGTTCGGCCGCTGCTTCGGGCGCGGCGTGCTTGGGGCGGATCCTGTCGGTGACGGAAAGCAGCGAGCCAATGCCGGCGAACATCGCCCGCAGCGCCGAGGCCGGGACGTCCTTCACGCGCTCGTTGACCGGGACGCGCATATCACACACTCCTCGGGAGGATAAGGGTACGGCTCCAGTCTGCCCGAGGAATCGCCCCGCCGTTGTGTCTTAATAAAGGTGCGACCTTCGCTTTTCTACCTTGGTACGAAACCCGTCACCAAACGGACACCGCACGTCTGCCTGCGGGCATCCGGTAGGGGCCGGGCGTCTGGCGGAGCGGCCGGCGCGCTCGCCTAACATGGGAGGCATGTCTGAGACCCACCGCCGGGTCCTGCTGGCAAAGCCTCGCGGCTACTGCGCAGGGGTCGACCGGGCCGTGCAAGCCGTGGAGATCGCGCTCGGCAAGTTCGGCGCACCGGTATACGTGCGCAAGCAGATCGTGCATAACACGCACGTGGTGAGTGAGCTGGAGAAGCGCGGCGCCGTCTTCGTCGAAGAGACCGACGAGGTCCCCGAGGGCAGCGTCGTCGTATTCTCCGCGCACGGCATCGCGCCGCAGGTCCGCGATGAGGCGCGACGGCGGAACCTGGTGGCGATCGACGCGACCTGCCCGCTGGTCACCAAGGTGCACAACGAGGCGAAGCGGTTCGCGGCCGGCGACTACGACATCCTGCTCATCGGCCACGAGGGCCACGAGGAAGTCATCGGCACGACCGGCGAGGCCCCCGAGTTCATCCACCTGGTCGACGGTCCCGAGGGTGCGGACGACGTCCAGGTACGCGACCCGGACAAGGTGGTCTGGCTGTCGCAGACCACGCTGTCCGTCGACGAGACGGTGCAGACGGTCGCCGCCCTCAAGACGCGGTTCCCGCAGCTCATGGACCCGCCCAGCGACGACATCTGCTACGCCACGCAGAACAGGCAGGCCGCGGTCAAGGTGATCGCGCCCGACTGCGACGTGGTGATCGTCGTCGGCTCGCAGAACTCGTCCAATTCCGTCCGGCTTGTCGAAGTGGCCAAGGACGCCGGGGCGCAGGCCGCCTACCTGGTCGACGACGCCGGCGAGATGGACGATGGCTGGCTGGCCGGCGCCACGACCGTGGGCGTGACAAGCGGCGCCTCCGTGCCCGAGGAACTGGTCGCGGGGGTGCTCGGCAAGCTGGCCGCGCTCGGCTTCGGCGACGTCGAAGAGGTCGAGCCGATCAAGGAGCGGATGGCCTTCCAGCTCCCTCGCGAGCTCCGGAAGTAACTCCAGGATCATCCCGAACGGGTTCGTGCTTCGCCCTACGGCAACGGGTCCGCCGTGACCAGTTCGGGCGCCGACAGCGGCCGCGCCGTCTCGGCCACCGCGTCCGGTGCGGTCAGCTCGGCCTCCACGACGCCAAGGGCCGCCAGCTTCCGCGCGCTGACGAGCACCCGCGTCTCGAGGGTGCCGACCGTCTGGTTGTAGGCGCCGACGGCTGACGTCAGCGACTTGCCGACGCGCTCCAGGTGCCTGCCCATGCCGGACAGCCGGTCGTACAGCTCCCTGCCGAGGTCGAAGACAGCCCGCGCGTTCTCCGATAGCGCCTGCTGCTGCCAGGCGTACTGGACGGTGCGCAGCATCGAGACGAGCGTGGTCGGCGTCGCGATGTGCACCCGGCGGGCAAGCGCGTGCTCGAGCAGCGCCGGGTCGTATTCGAGGGCGGGCGCGAGGAACGCCTCGCCGGGAATGAACATGACCACGAACTCCGGCGTCTGGGCGAGCGCCGACCAGTACGCCTTGGAGCCGAGCTGGTCCACGTGCGCTTTCAGGTGCCTGGCGTGCGCGGCGAGGCGCGTCTCGCGGGTCGCCTCGTCCGCCGCGGACGCGGCCTCCAGGTAGGCGGCGAGCGACACCTTCGAGTCGACCACCACGTTCTTGCCGCCTGCCAGCCGTACCACCATGTCCGGGCGCAGCCCCCCGTCGACGATGACCTGCTCGTCGAAGTCGACGTGCGCGGCCATGCCCGCGAGCTCGACCACCCGGCGCAGCTGGAGCTCGCCCCAGCGGCCGCGTGCCTCGGGCCGCTGCAGCGCGCTGACCAGTGCCCGGGTCTGCTCGCGCAGCTCTTCCGCGCCGCGCCTGGTGAACTCAACCTGCTGCGCGAGCTCGGCGTGCGACCGGGTGCGCGCGATGTCTGACTCCCGCAGCTGCCGCTCCACCCGGGCGAGGGTCTCCCGCATCGGCCCGACGAGCTGCTCGACGTCGAAGCGCTGGGCGAGCTGTCCCTCGGCGAGGGCGGACTTCTCCGCCGCGGCCCGCTCGAGTATCGCCGCCCGCTCCTGGGCCGCGCGTGCCCGCTCTGTCGCGGTGGCGGCGACGGTGCCGAGGCGGTTGCGGGCGAGCAGGTAGCCGAGCGCGACGCCGATCGCGATCCCGGCAAGCAAGGCGAAGACGGTCATGGGTTCAGTATTCGACAGGGCACTGACAACCCGGAGGGTAGACACGCGAGGGGGCCGGAGAGAATAGGGATCGTGCAGGCGGCCATCGAGGCGCGGGCGATCGGGCAGCGCGGACGCGCAAGGAGCGTTACATTGCGTGACGCATCGTTGACTATCGGCTGTGGCGAGCTTGTCGCCATCGTCGGCGGCGCGGGATCGGGCAAGACGACGCTGCTCGACGCGCTGTCCGGGTTGCGGCCGCCGACCTCCGGCGTTGTCGTGCGGCAGGGCGACGCATCGCAGATCGGCTACGTCCCGGACGCGGACACCCTCCCGCCCGTGCTGCCGCTTGCCCGCGCGCTGCGTTACACGGCCGAGCTGCGCGGCATCCGGGCAGGCGATGACCTGCTCGGCGGCATGCTCCGGCTCGCGAACCTGACGCGGCGGGCGGCCACCCCGGTCGCCGACCTTGACCCGGGGGAGCGCAGGCGGGCCGCCATCGCGGCCGAGCTGCTTTCCTGGCCGTCGCTGATGTTCCTCGAAGAGCCGACGGCGGGCCTCGACCCGGCCCAGGGCGCCGAGATCATGCGGCTGCTCCGCCGCCGCTGCGACGAGGGCATGACCGTGGTGCTGACCACCAACCGGCCACTGGACGCCGTGCGCTGTGACAAGGTGGCGGTCCTCGCCACCGGCGGGCACCTGGCCTTCTACGGCACGCCCGAGGGGGCCTGCGGCTACTTCGGGGCGGACAGTCTCGATGAGATCTACGAACGGCTGGCAGGCCTTGGCGACCCCGCCATGGCATGGTCGCGGCGCTTCTTCCATTTCTCGCAGACCAGGGCCGGGTTCCTGCCCGCCCTGGCCATGCCGCCCGCCCCGAGTCCCGCGGTCCTGCTGCCAGACGCGGCGGGCCCGCACTCGGCGGGCCGTCCGAGTGTGGCGCTGACAGAACCAGAACTGGACGACGACCTGGCCGACCTGGTGCCGCGCGCCAGGGGCGGGCGGCCCTTCGATGGGCGGCCCTTCGATGGGCGGTCCGGCGACGGGCCGCTCAGCGGCGGGCCGCTCAGCGGCGGGCGGAACTGGGCGGCGGAGCCAGCCGGCCCGCAAGGACCCGCTGAGGCAGACCCGGCCTTGGCGGATCCGGCCGCGGCCGCCGCCCCGGCCGGTCAGTCCGCTGTTCCCGCGGGCGGCCGCGAGACGGGGCGCGCCGCTGGCGCGCTCCGCCCGGCCCGCCAGTTGCCACTGCTCGCCGGACGGAACGCCGCGATGCTCGTCAGGTCGGTACCCGCCCGCGTGGTATTCACTGGCCTTCCCATGGCGCTGATCGTCGCCCTCGCGGTACTAACCGGCTTGGGCGCACTTGACGGTCATGCGGCGGCCTCGGCCTGGCTCGTGGCAGGCGGGTTCGGTCTCGGCTTCGGTTACGGCCTACCCCAGGTCCGCGACGAACTCGGCGTGCTGCGCGCCGAGCGCTTCTCCGGCCTCAGTTCGACCGCCTATGTCCTTGCGAAGGCAGCTGTCGTGCTGCCGGTCCTGGCGGTCGCGGACGCGATCGTGCTCGCGGTGCCCGCGGCGTGGTCCCGGCTGCCGGCCGGGTACGGCGCGGTTTACCTGACGGTGCTGCTTTCCTCGGCGGTCGCGTACTTCCTCGCCCTGCTGATTTCCGTGTCGCTCCAGGCGCCCGCGCGGGAGCCGACCCCGGCCGGCGCGGCTTCGGTCCCGCTGACCCTGCTCGTCGCCGCGCTCATCATCGTGCTCGACCGGGCGGCCTGGCAGAACTGGGTGCTGCTGGCGGCGCTCGCGGTGCTGCTGGTGATGGGGGCGAGCATCGTCATCGACCGTCGCAACCCCTGCCCCGTGCGAGGCAGGCTACGCGCGTCCCGCTTACCGCCGGGCCCGGAGGACGGCTTGATTCCGGGTCGTCCCTGGTCCGCCACTAGACTCGCGGTTCGTGAGCCTGTCTATCGGAATCGTCGGCCTGCCCAACGTCGGCAAGTCCACCCTGTTCAACGCGCTGACCAAGGCGGGGGCGCTCGCCGCGAACTACCCGTTCGCCACGATCGAGCCGAACGTCGGCGTGGTCGGCGTGCCCGACCCGCGGCTCGCCGCGCTTGGGAAGCTGTACAACTCGGCGCGTCTGGTACCGGCGTCGGTGCGGTTCACCGACATCGCCGGCCTGGTGAAGGGCGCGTCGCAGGGCCAGGGGCTCGGCAACCAGTTCCTCGGGCACATCCGGGAGACCGACGCGATCTGCCAGGTCGTCCGGGTTTTCAACGACCCCGACGTGACCCGGGTGGAGGGCTCGGCCGAGCCGGACGGCGACATCGAGACGGTCGTCACCGAGCTGATACTCGCCGACCTGCAGACCCTGGAGAAGGCGGCGCCGCGGCTCGCGAAGGAGACGAAGTTCTCCAAGGACCCGGAGAAGCTCGAGACGGCCGCGGCGGCGCAGGCCGCGGTGGCTGTGCTCGATTCAGGCACGACGCTGTTCGCGGGCGCCGCGGCAGCAGGGATCTCGCTGTCCGCGCTGCGTGAACTGCACCTCCTGACGGCCAAGCCGTTCCTTTACGTGTTCAACATGGACGTGGGCGAACTGTCGGAGGAGGGCCTGAAGAAGCAGCTCGAAGGGCTCGTGGCGCCCGCCGAGGCGATCTTCCTCGACGCGAAGACCGAAGCCGACCTCGCCGAGCTCTCCGACGAGGAGGCGGCCGAACTGCTCGCCGAGGCCGGCCTCGGCGAGCCCGGCCTGTCCCAGCTGGCCAAGGCCGGCTTCCGGGCACTCGGCCTGCAGACCTTCCTCACCGCGGGACCCAAGGAGTCCCGGGCCTGGGAGATCCCGATCGGCGCGACCGCCCCCGAGGCGGCGGGCGTGATCCACACCGACTTCCAGAAGGGCTTCATCAAGGCCGAAATCGTGTCCTATGAGGATCTCATGGCAGCCGGCTCGGTCACCGCGGCCCGCGCCGCCGGCAAGGCCCGCATCGAGGGCAAGGACTACATCATGCAGGACGGTGACGTGGTGGAGTTCCGCTTCAACGTCTAACCATCTGCAGCTAGTAATCGTTGACCGCCTGCGCCACCGGTCACCAGCGGCCTGATATCCCCGGATACCCCGGCACAGACGAATCAGAGGGGAAGCGCCTTCCCAGAGCCCGACGCCGCCTCCATGACCGCGTGCTCGACCGGCTGCCCGTCCCTGGGGAGCACGTCGTGGACCCGGTGCCGAGCCCGCGAAACCTTGGCCCGGCCGTCCTGCGCCATGGCGGCAACGACGGCAAGCGCCACCCGCTGCGGCCCGCCGCAAACATACGCGACCTGATGCACGTCAAGCTCGCTCAACGACATCACGGCCGGCACCTTGCCTTTCGTCCGGCATTCCGGGTAACAGCCCGGCAGTATCAATTCAATACCCGGATCCTGCCATCGCCAACGACCACCCGCGGCCCTTGGCTACCTCGCCATCCATCCCGCGCTTGGGACGGCTTGACTTGCTGTTGAGGCGCCACCGGGCGGAGTTCCGCTTCAACGTCTAACCATCGGTTCGTTGAGAATTCCACGCCTTATGGACGAACTCCAGTCGATTGCCATCGAAGTCGGCAACGTTAGCGGCGTAATAGCCGGCGGCGAAGTACGTACGGTCGGCTGGCTCGCCCTCGTCGATACCGCCTGCTTTGATCGCAGCTGCGTATGCCGCATCGACAGCCTGGTTACTCTCGCAGACGATGCCCAGGTAGAGGCCTGTCTCACCTGGTTGGCGCTGCCTGAGCCAGATGCTCGAACCGACCCCGTTGCCAGTGCCGTAGATGTCGTCACAGAGTCCGAACAAGTCTGGCACGCTGACGTCCCAGTCCGTTGACTCGGTGCAGGGCGGTGACGTCGTGGAGTTTGCTTCAATGTCCAGCCCGGACAGAGACATTTACCGACTTTGGGGGCGACAAAGCGGTCAAACAGGCAGGAATTTTGCCCCAAACGCGGTATATGTGCTTCCTGGGCAACCTTTGACGTTCTCGCTCGCCGGCGTCAATCCGGATGGGTTCGCAGATCATGACAATCAGGCTGGGACCTCGTAGTCGACCTCATGCGAGGCACGGCCATCTGGTATCAGAAGTGATACCATCTTCACATGGCTATGACGCTGAGGCTTGCCGATGACGAGTCCGAGGCCCTCAGGAGGCGCTCGGAGCTTGAGCAGCGCTCCATGCAGGAGGTGGCCCGGCAGGCCATCAGGGAGTACATCGAGAACCACAGCCGGTCCGAGCTGCTGGGCCAGGTGCTTGACGAAGAGCTGCCCAGATATGCCGAGGCGCTGAGGCGGCTCGGGGAGTGATGTACCTGACGCTCGCCGAGTTGCTTTACGTGGCCGAGCGGACTCTTGGCCCCGATTACGCGGTGCGCGACTATGGCTTGCTTGAAGCGGCGACGGCACGGCCGCAAGCCACTGTGTTCGGGAAGGACGCCTACCCCGACCTCGACAGTAAGGCGGCGGCACTGCTCCACTCGGTCGCTCGCAACCACGCCCTGATCGACGGCAACAAGCGGCTAGCTCTGACCGCGACCATCGCGTTCTACGGGCTCAACGGTCGCCGCCTGACGCTGACCAATGATGCCGCCTACGACCTCGTGATGGGCGTTGCCGCCGGAGAGCTCGATTCTGTTGACGAGATAGGGGCGATCCTGCGACAGGCCACTCGTCCCGCACGCTGAGCTTGGTAAGGCGATGACGTGGTTCGGCGTCGAGATGGTTATCCGTGACGCAGCACGGTCGAGTTCCGCTTCAATGTCTAACCATTACGGCATTGCTGTGCCGGAAGGGCAACCTGGGCGGACGTCTTTGGTTGGGGTTCTGGCCCTAGACCGCTTGGTTTTCCGTTAGCTTGCGGTCGTGATCGACTACAACCGTGAAGCTGCGACCTACGACGTCTCGCGGGGTGGAGAGGCACGGGCGGCTGCCACCGCGGAGGCCGTCGAACGGTTGCTGCCCGAAGGTGCGCAAACTCTGGTGGATGTTGCGTGCGGCACCGGGATCGTAACCACGCGGCTGCGCCGTCCGACGCGCACGGTCCTCGGCGTGGATCGTTCGCAGGGCATGATGGCTCTGGCTGCTGCACGGCTGCCGGGCGGTGTGGTGTTCGGTGATGCGACTCGCCTTCCGGTCGGATCGGGCCGCGCGGACGTGGTGCTGTTCATCTGGCTGCTGCACCTGCTGCCGGACGTGGCGCCCGTGCTGGCCGAGGGCGCACGGGTTCTGCGGGCCGGAGGCGTACTGCTCACCACCGTGGACAAGGATCAAGCCGCGTTCAGCGTCGAGAGTGACACCGCAGCGGTGATGGGGCCCCTGCGGCGCAAGTACGCCCCGCGAGCGGCCGACAGCTTCGATCGTGTTGCTGAACTGGCTGCTGCGGCTGGGCTCCGCCCGGCGGGTGAGACCGCCTTCACCGGAATCGGCCAGGGCCGGAGCCCACGGCAATGGCGTGAGCGAATAACCACGGGCCGCATCCCCTGGAGTCGAGAGGCTAGCCGCGAGGAGGTCTCTGGGCTGTGCCGCGATCTGGAGTCATTGCCGGACCAAGACGCAACGCGGCCCGACCCGCTCTACCGTCTGGTCGCCCTGGCCTGACAGGCCGCGCACAAGTCTGCTGTAGGCCGGGTCTCGCTGGGGGTGGTCCTGTCAGCCGGTGACCGGGACGTGGTCGAGTTCCGCTTCAACGTCTAACCATCACCTGTGCGTTAGGTTTTGCCGCGGGTGTAGCGGTGCTTGACGCCGACGGGAAAATACTCGGGGTCGCCGGCGGGACGCAGCAGCACCTCTGGTAGCTGCCGCTCGGCGGGGACATAGTGAGCGAACTCGCTATTGAGCCGTAGCAGCTGGTCGCGGATCGCGGTCGCCAGCAGGCGGGGGTCCGCTTCGCGGCCGGGTGCCAGTTCCACGCTGATCCGCAGCCGCCGGTCCCGGTCGGCGTCCTCGTAGGTTTCCAGAACGAACTTGCCGGTCACCGAGTCACTGATGCCCGGCTGCTCGAGGCCGACGGCGATGTTTTCCGGGTAGATGTTCGCGCCGAAGAATGAGACGGTGAACAGTGACCGGCCGAACACGTACACGAACGGCAGTTCCGGGCCCCCGGCAGGCGTGAAACCGTTACGTTCGCAGAATCGGGTCATGTCCTCATGCGACACCTGACCGCCCTCGTCAGCGATGTGGTACCGGATCAACGGGACGCCGTTGTCCCCGGAGAACAGCAAGGTTCCCTCGCGCGTCTCGAAGAACCGGCTGGCCGGGTCATACTGCACCAGAGTCGGCAGGCGGGATTCACCGAACAATTCCCGCGCCAGATCGGGTCGGCTGGCCAGGAAACGACGGATTGACACCGACTTCGGCGTCTCGTTGCCGAGGACGCCGGCGTCCGCGGTGCCGTACAGCGAGACCATGTCCGATACCGGATCGGCTACGCCCGCACGGGACGCGACCAGATCCCGCCACTCCTCGCTGAACACCTCCCCGGCGAACACCATCTTGATCCGGTGCGCCGACCAGCCGGTGCCGCTGTCGATCACGTCCTTGACGAACGGCGGGTACCCCAGCAGTACCACCTGCTCGAAATGGGGCGCCAGTTCCGGGACGATGCGCAGGATCTCGGCCTTGTTATTGCCGGGCGCGACCGTCGTGATCGGGAAACCCTTGGCCGCAAGGTGCCGGACGCACGCCGTGGTGTACAGTCCGCCGACCCACGTGCCCAGCGGGAAGCAGACAACCGCCAGCGTGCCCCGCGAATCGGCCTTGAAGGTGCGGAAGACCTGCTCGAAACGCTCGGCGACCTGCAATTCGTCGACAACTGATCGCGGCCAGATGGTCGGTTGCCCTGACGAACCCGAGGACACCGCGATGATGTCGCAGCCGTCAAGGGACCCGCCGCGGCACAACTCGGGAAGAGGGTACCTATTCGTATAGGTAGCCTTCGACGTCATCGGCAGTTGCCGGAAGTCCTCGACGGACTGGATCGCCGCCGGATCAATCTTCGCGTCGACCAGGAACTTCCGGTATGCGGGAACCGAGGCGACCACATCCCGGAAGAAGGAGATGACATCGAGCGGTCGCCGTTCATCCGCGAAGAACGCTTGGTAGGCCTTAATTATCTCGTTGGGTGACACGTGGCTTCGTTTCCTCGCTGGGCGTGGATTGACCAAACTGGAGATGCCGCTGGACGCGAGTGCTGCGGACATTCTGCAACGGTCCGCGGCGGTTCGCCGAAGATCACGAACGTGCGCCTACGGGGCTGGCAGCACGAGGCCGTTGGCTTAACGGTCATTGTTCCGCTTCAACGTCTAGGTGCAGTGCCGTCTAGCGGGTGATTCGAGCGTCCCGTTCGTGGGTAGGGCACGCGGCCAAAGAACAAGGTGTTCCGCGGGGGCGATGATGCTGGACGAGGGCAACGGACTTCGGGAGGGTTACGCCGAGATCGGCGACGTACGACTGCATTACGTCGAGGCTGGCGATGGGCCGCTGATCGTTCTGCTGCACGGCTTCCCCGAGTTCTGGTACGGCTGGCGGCTGCAGATCGAACCGCTCGCGGCGGCGGGATTCCGCGTCGTCGCACCGGACATGCGCGGCTACAACCTGTCCTCGCGGCCGAAGGGCGTCAAGGCCTATGACACTGCCCAGCTGACGGCCGACATCCAGGGGCTCATCCACGAACGCGGTGCCAAGTCCGCGCTGCTGGTCGGTCACGACTGGGGCGGAACAGTCGCATGGGACCTCGCGATGAGCCACCCCGAGGTCGTGGACCGGCTGGCCATACTCAACGCGGCTCATCCGCGGAAGCTCTCGCAGGGCCTGCACCACCCGGGTCAGCTCCGCAAGTCCTGGTACTTTTTCTTCTTTGACCTCCCGGAGCTACCGGAAAGCGTCGTGCACGCTGACCGCTGGCATTTCTTCCGGCACTTCCTGCGTGACGCACGCCCGGCTTATACGCCGGAGGAGATCGATCGCTATGTCGAGGCGTGGTCGCAGCCAGACGCAGCAACCGGGATGATCAACTACTACCGGTCGTCGGTTCGGACCTCGCCGAAGAAGGCCGAGGCGGCAATTCGCCCGGTCTCGGCGCCCACCCTGGTCATCTGGGGCGAGCGCGATCACTACCTCGGCCCAGAACTCGCCGAACCCGACCACGATGACGTGCCCAACCTTGACCATGTTGAGCGACTGCCCGACGCATCGCATTGGGTCCATCACGACGAGGCTGAGCGCGTCACGGAGCTGCTCACCGACTTTTTCAGCCCGGCCCTGGCAGCCCAGAAAGGCTGAATGCCGACGGAGGCAGGACTCAGCGGGCGGGAAGCGGCACCGGCGACGGCTGCCACTCCCGCCTGATCAAGCCGTACACCCACGAGTCCGATACCTCGCCATTCACGACGCAGTCCTCCCGCAACGTCCCTTCACGCACGAATCCGACCTTCTCAAGCACGTGGGCAGATGCCAGGTTGCGAGTGTCGGTCTCGGCCTGGACTCGATTCAGGTCGAGCGTGTCGAACGCCCACTGCAGCAGAGCGCGTGCGGCCTCCGTCGCGTAGCCGTGACCCCAGGCCGTATCGCTGAGGCAGTAGCCCAGCGACGCGCTGCGGTAGTCCGGGTTCCATCGGGTCAGACCGCACCAGCCGATGAAGACCCCGTCGGAAGAGCGATCCATGGCTAGCCGCGCCCCGGTGCCTTCGTCCGACATCTGCCGGCAAGCCGCGATGAACCGCTCCGCGCGCGCGGGTTCGCGCCACGGCGGCGAGTCCCAGTAGCGCAGCACGTAGGCGTTGCTGTGCAGCGCGAAGAGGGCGTCGATGTCCGCGTCGGTGAAGGGACGCAGGCGCAGGCGAGCGGTATGCAGCGTGGGGGTGGGCAACGGCATGGATGCCATGGTTCCTCATCATGAGGCCAGACGGAACGCGGTTGAGTTCAGGTTCGATGTGAAACCGCAGTGTCAGCGCGCTAACTGAGTGCGTAGCCCGTCGAGGATGAGCGCGAGCATGGGCTGGGACCGGTCTTCCGGCCCGGAAGCGGCTCGCCAGAGGGCGCCAGTGAGCTGGAGGAAGTCCCGAGGGTCGGCATCGGTGCGGATGGTGCCGTCGCGTTTGCCGGCGTCGAGTAGGCGGGTGATAGCGCTGATGACCGGGCCGTAGCTGTTCTCGGTGATTGACCTCTGGGCGCCTGGGCTGAGCGCTTCGCCCAGTCCGTGCTTTTTCCGCATGGCACTGACCAGATCGGTTGTCCAGCGCTTGAGGGCATCCAGTGGCGGCAGCGTGGCAAGCAGTCCAGGTACCGCGTCGGTGAGCTGGTCGATCTCGAGCTGATAGACGGCCAGGACGAGCGCCTCACGGGTCGGGAAGTTCCGGTACAGGGTGCCAGGCCCCACGCCGGCCCGCTGGGCGATCTGGTTCATCGAGATGTCGCCGTCCCCGGCCAGGGCGTGGCGGGCGGTCTCCAGGATGCGGGCCCGGTTCTCGCGGGCGTCGATGCGAACCATTCCACCACCTTGCTATCCGGAGAGGTCTCCACTACCGTAAGCGGAGAACTCTCCACAACGATAGAGGTGCACCGTGCAGTACCGCAAGCTCGGCACCACCGGTCTCGACGTTTCCCCGATCGCCATCGGCGCGATGACCTACGGCGACCCTGGGCGCGGTCACCCGGTCTGGTCGCTGGACGAAGACACCAGCCGCCCGCTCATCAGGCACGCGCTCGAGGCCGGCCTCAACTTCTTCGACACCGCCAACCTGTACTCATACGGATCCAGCGAAGAGATCCTCGGCCGCGCACTGGCCGACTTCGCGAACCGGGACGACGTGGTGATCGCCAGCAAGCTGCGGCACCCGATGCGGCCGGGACCGAACGGGAAGGGACTATCCCGCAAGGCCGTCATGACCGAAGTCGACCACAGCCTGCGGCGCTTGGGCACCGACTACATCGACCTTTACCAGATCCACCGCAACGACCACGCGACACCACTCGAAGAAACCCTCGAGGCGCTACATGATCTGGTCAAGGCGGGGAAGGTCCGCTACCTCGGCGCGTCCTCGATGCACGCCTGGGAGTTCGCCAAGGCACTGCACCTGCAACGCCAGCACGGCTGGGCCCGCTTCGCGACGATGCAGGACCACTACAACCTGCTCGCCCGGGAGGAGGAACGCGAGATGATCCCGCTCTGCCTCGACGAGGGAGTCGGCACCATCATCTGGAGCCCCCTCGCCCGCGGACGGCTGGCCCGCCCCTGGGAAGCCGCGAAGTCGACGATCCGCGCTGAAACCGACGGCGGGTACGCGGACCTGCTCTATACCCCGTTCACTCGCGCCAGCGACCACGCCATCATCGATGCCGTCGGCACCGTCGCCAAGGCCCGGGGCGTCTCCCGGGCCCAGGTTGCCTTGGCCTGGTTGCACAGCAAGCCAGTCGTCACGGCACCCCTCGTCGGTGCCAACACCATCTCCCAGATCGACGACGCGGTGGCCTCACGCGACATCGAGCTCACCACCGAGGAGATCGCCGCGCTCGAAGGGCCATACACTCCCCGCTACGACTTTCAAGGCATCTCCGACGAGGCCGAACTGCAGAAAATCAGGGACCTGATCCCCGGATACGCCAGCGCGTCGACCACCTGAGCGAAGGCCGCCGTCGCCTGATCCAGGTCCGTGAGCAGCTGTCGCTGATCGGCGGCGGCATCACCGCCCATGACTCACAGCATTGCATCAGTCGTATTCGCGTGGCGCGGCGAAAACGGTGGGAAGCACGGTGCGGTATGCCAGGATGGGCCCATGCCTCTGATTGCCCCGGCGGCTCGCGTTCCGCCTACCGGCAGGGGTTGATGAGTGAAGACCATCCTCTTGTCCGGCGCAATCTCGATGATCGTCGCATTGGTCGGAACGCTGCCCGCGATCACGATCTTGCGCAGGCGGAAGCTTGGCCAGCAGGTCAGGACCGGTGAACATGCGCCGGCGCACGAGAGTAAGAGCGGGACGCCGACGATGGGCGGCATCGTCATCATCATCGCCTCGCTGATCGGGTACATGCTCGGCCACCTGCTCACCGGCGACCCGATGACCGCTTCCGGGGTGCTTGTGCTGTCCCTGATGACCGGCCTGGGCTTCGTCGGCTTCGTCGATGACTTCCTCAAGCTGTTCATGCGCCGCAGCCTCGGCTTGCGCAGCAGGGCCAAGCTGCTCGGGCAGGTCATCGTCGGGGCGATCTTCGCACTGCTGGCGATCCGCTTCCCTGACGCTTACGATCTCACCCCGGCCTCGGAGCACCTGTCGTTCAACAGCGATTTCGGTGTCTCTATCGGCGCGGTGCTGTTCGTGATCTGGGTGCTGATCATGATCACCGCCACCTCGAACGGTGTGAACCTGACCGATGGCCTGGACGGGCAGGCTACCGGTGCCTCGATCCTCGTGCTTGCCGCCTACGTCCTGATCGGGAACTGGCAGCTGCGCAACGACTGCGCTACCGACCTCGTGCAGAACTGTTACCCGGTGCGCGACCCCCTGGACGCGGCGGTGGTCGCCGCGGCTGTGATGGGGGCCTGCATTGGGTTCCTCTGGTGGAACGCGCTGCCAGCCAAGATCTGGATGGGTGACACCGGCGCGCTCGCCCTAGGCGGGGTGCTGGCCGGCCTGGCGATCGTCACTCGCACCGAACTGCTCTTGCTGATCCTTGGCGGATTGTTCGCGATCATCACCATGTCGGTGGTCATCCAGGTGGGCTCGTTCAAGCTGCGCCGCAAGCGCGTGTTCAAGATGACGCCCCTGCATCACCATTTCGAGCTGGTGGGCTGGGAAGAGTCCACGATCGTGTTCCGCTTCTGGCTCATCGCGGCCATGTTCGTGGCTCTCGGCCTGGGCATCTTCTACATCGGCTGGTTCCCTAGCTGAGGTCCGCCTGGAGACGCGGGCCCTCGCCTGCGCTTTCCGGCTACTTGTTACGCTATGTAGTTTGAAGAACACGTAATGGCATCGCACGGGGTAGCGATGGCCGAGGACGATGGTATGGCACGAGCGGCTCGTCCCGGGGAGCACGTCGCGAGGTGCTCCAGGCTAAGCCACCCGCGCTGGCCTGGGACTGATCTGCTATTCTGCCGTGCCCTGGAGTGAGGAGCCTTAACGTGCCTCGGCGCTCAATCGTCCTGGCAATCGCGTCGGTCGCGACCGCTCTGGCTTGCGTCCTGCCCGCCGTTGCCGCATCAGGCGCGACCACGGGCGCCGCGGCGAGCCAGGTGGCCGCGACGCAGTACTACCTCGCACTCGGCGACTCGCTCGCCGCAGGGGACCAGCCGAACCACACGGGTGCCACCAACGACCCAGGGCTACGTGAACCAGCTTGACGCCATGCTCGCGGCGCACGGCCACGCCATGACGCGGCACAATCTCGGCTGCGAGAGCGAGACGACCTGGACTTTCATCCACGGCACCGCTGATCGCCGGGATGCACTCGCGGCTGACCGCCATCTTGAAGGCACTGCGCGCGGCGGACCCGACGGCTGTGATCGTCGGGCTGAACTACTACGTGCCTGAACTGGCCAGCTGGCTCAGCGGAGTGGCGGGCAGGTCGCTGGCGACCGTTCAGCTCGCGGTGACGGAGTTGCTGAACACGGCGCTTGCCGGCGACTGCAAGTCCGTCAAGGCGCTCGACGCGAATGTGTTCGCCAAGTTCAAGAGCAGTGACCTGACCTACAAGACCACGCTGCCCGGCCATGGCAGCGTGCCGGTAAGCGTCGCGCTGGTGTGCGAGTGGACCTGGATGTGCGCCGCCCCGCCCAAGGGCGGCAACGCTCACGCGAACAAGAAAGGCTACGGTCACATCGCCGCGACCATCTATGGCGTTCTCCCCGCGAGCATAGCCAGGTAGCAAGCGGCGGAGGATTACGGAGTTCATCGGTTATTTGCCTTGACGTCCGTCACGCTCAGCATGCCCGATTGATTGAGCGCCTTTGCTCGGTCTGAGTGCCGCCGAGCGCGCTCTGAGAGGACTGAGGGCATGGACATGGACATGGGCAGCAGGTTCGCGGACGACGCGGAGAGCGTGCCGCCGGGTACCGACTACCGATCCGCGGCGCCGTTCAAGGCTTCCGTGAGCCGCCGTCGCTTCCTGCAGGTGGGCGGTGCGCTGGCGGGCGCGGCCGCGATCGGGGCCGGCGCCAGCCAGATCCCCGGCATGACCGGGAGGGCGCGGGCCGGGGCGGCGACGGGAACCATCGCGGATCTCAAGCACGTGGTGATCCTGATGCAGGAGAACCGCTCGTTCGACCATTACTACGGCACCTTGCGGGGCGTCAGGGGATTCGCCGACAAGCAGGTGCTGAAGTACCAGAATGGCACCACGATCTTCCAGCAGCCCGACAAGTCACGCAGCGACCTCGGCTATCTGCTGCCCTTCCACATGGACTCCACCACGGTGGACGCGCAGAACGCGGGAGATCTCGATCATTCCTGGTCAGGCGACCACAGTGCGCGTAACGGCGGGCTATGGAACGACTGGGTCCCGGCCAAGACCGAGCGGACCATGGGCTATTTCACCCGCAACGACCTGCCGTTCAATTACGCGCTCGCCGACGCCTTCACCATTTGCGACGGCTATCACCAGTCGATACTCGGGCCGACAAGCCCGAACCGGATGTACCTGTGGACGGGCACGTCAAGCGGCTGGACGTCGAACCCGCCGGACTACACCGTGGAGTTCACGAGCGTCACCACCTACCCGGAACTGCTGCTCAACGCGGGGATCTCGTGGCAGGTGTACACGAACCACGAGGTGGGTGACGGTAGCGGCGCAGACGGCTGGGTCGGCGACTACGGTGACAACCCGCTGTGGTTCTACCAGCAGTACCAGACCTCGATGAAGGCGACCACGACGGCCGGCCAGCAGCTTGCCGTCCAGGGCGCGGTGCAGCCGTGGCAGGCCAACGCTGGCACCCCCCTCGGTCCGAACCACGTCAACCACGTACTCGCCCAGTTCATCGCCGATTGCGCGGCGGGCACGATTCCGCAGGTCTCCTGGGTCGTCGCGCCCTATGAGTACTCAGAGCACCCGTCAGCGAGCCCGAGTTACGGCGCGCACTACACCAGGACAGTGCTCGAGGCGCTGATGAGCAACCAGGCACTGTGGGAAACCACGGCGCTGTTCATCACCTACGACGAGCACGACGGCTACTTCGACCACGTAGTCCCGCCGTCGCCGGAGGCGACCTACACTACGGAGTTCATCGGCGGGCTGCCCATCGGCTTCGGCCCCCGGGTGCCGATGATCATCTGCTCGCCGTGGACTCGCGGCGGCTTCGTCGACTCCAACACCTACGACCACACGTCCATGCTCCGCTTCCTCGAGACCTGGACGGGCGTGGCCGCACCCAACATCACGGCCTGGCGGCGGTCGCTGACCGGGGACCTGACGGCGGCGTTCGACTTCACCAGCCCCGATTTCTCTGTCCCGACGCTGCCCGACACGGTGCCGCTGATCACCCAGTCCGACGCCGAGAAGTCCTTCCCCGCCGTCGCGCCGCCCGCGGAGGGCGCGCAGACCGCTCCCGCGCAGGAGACCGGGACCCGGCCGCACCGGCCGAGCACCCACACGCCGCACGCCGACGTCGCGGTGAACCGCTCGGCCTTCACGGTGACCGCGACCCTGTCCAGCACGGGCTCCGTCGGCGTCTCGCTCGCCGTCTACCCCGACAATTACCTGACCGCCTCGGCGACGGCGTTCACCGTCGTCCAGGGCAGCAACAAGACCTACACCTGGACGGCGACCAAGAAGAACAAGTACGGGTACGCCTTCTCGGTCTACGGGCCCGACCGCTTCGTCCGCTCGTTCGCCGGCGCCATCGTCGCCGCGAGCACCACCACCGGTAAGATCCCGCGAGTCGCGGCGGCGCTGATCTCGGGGACCGCCCCGTCGGTGCAGCTCACACTGGCCAACGACGGCAGCACCGCGGTCGTCTACACGCTCACGGCCAACGACTACGAGGGCACCACCCAGCAGGTGACGGTGGGGGCGAACGGCTCGTCCACCGTCAGCTGGCCCGCCGACTCCAACGGCTATTACGACGTGATCATTACCGCAAACACGACCGACGGCTTCACCCGGCGCTATGCGGGCCGGATCGGCTAGCGGACCACTCGCAATGCGCGAAAGTCCCGCCCGCGACCTCGGCCGCCGGACGGGACTTTCGCCGTTCATGTCACGCACTGTAATGGCGTTCTCCGCCGGTTGACATTGGTCCACGCCGATTACCTGCCACGATAGAAATTTACCGCTCTTGCGGTGAACCCCCGTGTTGATCGTTGCGTATCACTATGTAACGAGTTACGGTCAGTAGGGAGCTCCATGGCGGTGGCGGTACGGTGTCCGTGACGGATGTGACTGGATGAAACTCCAGTGCAGACGGACGGCACTTCATCGAGCTGGATCGATGCTGTTTGTTCGGCTCTAATGCCGCACGAGTGGTCGGTTTATGCCGCACAATGGAGCACGGGATCGGCAGGGCTCGCCCCGCACCTGGGCTGCCAGGTAAGGGACGGGCGAAGGAGTGATGGTGCGAAGGCTCAGCGTTGCTAGCCTCGATAGCGCTGCGGAGTCGTCCGTGTACGGTGATGAACCAGCGGATGGGGCCGGCCGCAGGGACTGGCCGCGGGCGTGGCGGCCGTCTCCGATTTGTGCCGGAAGTGCCGCGCCAGAGCTCGGCGCGCCGCCCCTCGCGACGGCCTGCCGGCGAGTAGGATCAGCCCAGTCTGCCTGGCTTCCCGCGCCATCGTCGGCCACGGCGCCCAGCGTGCTTCAGCCGGGTTCCGGCCTAGCCGCGAAGACCGAGCTCGCCAGTCAGCTGCCCAGCTTCTTCCACGTCAGCGACGATCAGGCTTCCCAGTCGGCCCTGCTCATGTATAGCATCGCGAATCCGGGCAACTGCGACATGTCGGTTGTCGACCAGCAAAACGGAAGATGGTATGTAAAGGACATCCGTGCATCCATGCAGCCGATGAGGATCCCATGACCTGGTTCGCGTCATCGATGACCGTCCGCCGCGGCCGCAGGATCCTCCTCCGGAAGCGCACTGATGTCCACGGAAGGGAAGGATGATGTCCGTATCGATCATCGCCGCGGCGGCACCGCAAGCGGCGATCAACACCGAGGGTCTCGTCAGGTACCTGCAGAGCCTTTTCGGCCCGCTATTCCTGGGCATAGTAGGTATCGTGGCGCTGTTCTTCCTCTTCACCCGCGAGATCACCCGGTTCGTGCAGTTCATTGTGCTGGCAGTAGCGATCGCGGTGGTTTTCTACACGCCGGGCATCGTGCAGACCCTGGCCAAAGGAATAGCGAATGCTCTTGGGGTTCACTGAGTTATTTCGCGCTGAGGAGTGCAGTCCTGTGGACCTGCCCACGTATACGAATATCTGGCGGATAGAAAAGCGGCTGTACAAGCTTTACGACTTCAGGCTGCCCATGCCGCTGCCGATCAACTGGATCGCCGTATTCGCTGGGATCACGATCCCCTATATCGTCCTGCTCATCGCGATAGGACTGCCCTTCAATCACTCGCTTGTCTGGCTGTACGTGCTTCCGCCCGGGGTGCTCACCTGGCTGACCACCAGGCCGGTCATCGAGAACAAGCGGCTGCCAGAACTGGTGGAGTCGCAGGCCAGGTACCTGACCGAGCCAAGGACCTGGGTCAGGCTGACGCCGCTGAGCGAGAAGGACCGGATGGTCCTGACCGCGCGTGTCTGGCGGAACCCCAAGACCGCGGGCTCCCGCCCGGCACCCGCCGCCCGGCCCGCGGCGGCGGCGCTGCCCGCTGCCAGCCAGGCCAGGCCGGCCAGGCCGGCCAGGCCGGATCGTGCGGGCCAGGTCCTGCGGCCCACCTCGATCTTCCGGCCGGAACCCGCCTCAGGGCAGGGGCCGGCCGTCGCGCGCCTGGCCGCCGGCCCGGAGAGCAGGCCCCGGGCGCAGGAGCGCGCACGCATGCAGGAGCGCGGACGGTCATCGACGCGGGGGCACGGCCAGGTCAGGCTCGCGCCTGCGCTGCCCGCCAGCCGCCAGCCCCCGGCGAACCGCCCGGTCCCTCCTGGCATACCTCCCGAGTCGCCACGCTCGTCCGGCCTGGCGGCGCACGCGATGCCTGACGTACTTCCGCCCGTCGCGCCGCGGCCCGCGTCCACGGTGCAGCCCGCGGCGGCGGCTCAGCCAGGAATCGCCCCGCGCCCGGCCAGCGCGCCGCGGCCCGCGGGCGCGCCATTGCTGTTGAGCGCGCCGCAGGTTCAGGAATCTAGGCCCGCTGTCCGGGGGCCTGATGTCCAGAAAACGTTCGCACCGACGTCGCCCCGCGTCCGGGCCGGAGGGTCGGGAACGGCGGCACCAGAGGTCTCGCACGATGGCCCAAGGCGACGCCGGCCGGCGGAACAGCCCGCCGCGCAGGACGCGCAGGGCGCCCATTGGCCGGCCGAGCCGGCCGCGCCGAGCTCACCGGCCGAGCCGACCGCGCCGAGCTCACCGGCCGAGCCGAGCGCACCGGCCGAGCCAACCGCGACGCCCGGGCCGACCTCGTTGGCTTCGCCCGCGCAG
>Ga0335085_10005529_pt1 | contig 20225 bp, 17 predicted proteins | sample Lox_Sample_45_FD_206712 | JGI IMG/M metagenome (GOLD analysis project Ga0335085, IMG submission 206712) | Soil microbial communities from Loxahatchee National Wildlife Refuge, Florida, United States - Lox_Sample_4.5 | ecosystem: Environmental > Terrestrial > Soil > Wetlands | place: USA...
TATGCTGACGCCCATACCCACTCCGTTGCGAGAAGCGATGCGTTGCTGCAAATTGATCAGGCTGGGCGTTTCTTCAACGCAAGGACCGCACCAGCTCGCCCAGAAATTTAAAACCACTACCTTGCCGCGCAAATTAGAAAGATGCGCAGGCTTGCCGTCCAGATCCAGCGCAAAGTTCTCGGCGGTCTTACCAGCTACGGAGGATTCACCCTGGCGGTAATGCGGAAGCGTAAAAAACGCCAGGACGGCGAAGGCGAAGCCCATGCTGCCCCAAGCCATGATTTTGCGAAGGACCGTATTCATATATCGCTATAATAGCGCAGAGCAGCGATATCCGAGAAGCCTCCGAAACGCCCGCGAAGATCATGAACGATTCCTCCCCAAATTCCATTCTGGTGAGTGCTATCGTTCCGGCGCGAAACGAGGAGGCGGTGATTGACGCCTGCTTGGATTCGTTGGCACCGCAAACGGAAATCGGCGAGATCCTCGTTATTGATGACCAGTCCACCGATCAAACGGCTGCAATGGTCCGGCAACGAATCAGTAGCCTTCCGAAATTGCGGCTACTCCAGACGAACCAATTGCCGCCAGGTTGGGTGGGCAAAAACTACGCGGTGTGGAGCGGAGCGCGCCAAGCCCAGGGCGAATGGCTGCTGTTTACCGATGCGGACGCGGTGCATGGCGCGAATTCCGCCGCGCAAGTTTTGGCACTCGCTGCGCGAGAAAACGTCGTGATGGTTTCCCTTTCCCCAGAACAGGTGCTGGAGACCTGGTACGAAAAAGCCCTGATTCCTTATGTGTTTTGCCGCTTGGCGAGTAAATTTTCTTTTAATGATGTAAACGATCCCGGAAATGCGTTAGCCGCGGCCAATGGGCAGTTTCTGCTGGTTCGCCGCGATGTTTATGAAAGCGTCGGTGGACACGCGAGCGTTGCCGGTGAAGTTCTGGAAGACGTGGCGTTTGCCAAACACGTAAAAAGCGCGGGCCATCGCATCTGGTTTGCCAGCGGAAAGGGAATAGTGCGCGTACGAATGTACCGGAGTTTCGGCGCTATGTGGGAAGGCTGGAAGAAAAACCTGTTTCCTCTCATGGGTGGAAGTGCAGAGACCACCGGAAAAGAAGTTTTAAGCGCAAGCTTGCCCGTGACACTTACACTTATTGCGGCCATCGTGGCCGGGGCCTTGGTGGGATCGGTTGTGGCGGCATTGGGAGTGCTGCTGTTGGGGTTCATTATTATTTCTATCGGATACTACGGCGCATTGCGACGCAACGATTTTCCCGGCCAGCTCGCCTGGTTCGCGATTCCCGGAAGGCTGCTGTTTGCGGCGGTTTTGCGGGCTTCGTACCAGAGCCACCAGCGGGGTAAGCTGGAATGGAAAGGGCGCGAGTATCCAGTGGGTACCCCTGGCGCATCGAAATAGGTGGCAAAGTGATGGTGTACCTGACGCGCAAAATTGAGTTTTCCGCTTCGCACCTGTACCACAACCCGGCGCTGAGCGCGGAAGAGAACCGGCGGATTTTTGGCAAGTGCAACAATCCTCACGGTCACGGGCACAACTACACGCTGGAAGTGACCGTGGCCGGCGAGCCGGATCCGGTAACGGGCATGGTGCTGGATTTGAAAGAGCTGAAGACGATTCTGGAGCGGGAAATTACGCAGCGCATGGACCACCGTTTTTTGAATTACGAAGTCGCGGAACTCCAGGGGCAAATTCCGACGTGCGAAAACATCGCCCAAGTAATCTGGAAATTGTTAGAGCCGAAGATCACGCAAGGGCGGCTGCACAAGGTACGGTTGTACGAATCCGCGGATATTTTTGCGGAGTGTTATCGAAATGGAGCGAGCCAGGCATGACCCATCCGCTCCAGGTGGTGTTTGGGCGGCGCTACCGGTTTGCCGCGTCGCATCGTTTGCACAGCGATGCGTTGAGCGACGCCGACAACCAACGAGTCTACGGAAAATGCAATAACCCGTATGGGCATGGACATAACTATGTGGTCGAGGTTCGGGTGTCTGGTCCGGTGGATCCAGCTACGGGAATGATCGTGAACCTTTTAGATCTCGATCGGTTCGTGCAAAGCGAAGTGCTCGACGCGTTCGACCACAAATCGTTGAACGAAGACGTGGAGACATTTCGCTCGCTTGTGCCGACCACGGAAAATGTCTGCAAGGAAATTTATCGCCGCTTGCGGCATTTCCCATTGGCCAAGCTGGAACGGGTTCGCATCGAAGAAACGTCCAATAACGCGTTTGAATATGCCGGAGAAGAGATTCAGGATCGCGCGACGGTCCAGTAAGAGGGAAAAACGAGTGAATAAGCCGACAGAGATCATGCTGCACGAAACCAACCTGGAAATGCCGAAAGAGAGCATCGCCGATCTGGTGCGCAAGATGATCGTACTTTTGGGCGAAGATCCGAATCGCGAAGGTCTGCGCAAAACGCCAGAGCGTTTTGAGAAGGCTTTGAAGTTCCTGACCAGCGGGTACCACCAGAACCTCGAATCGGTGCTGAACGGGGCCACCTTCAGTGTGCATTACGACGAGATGGTGGTGGTGAAAGATATCGAGTTCTTCAGCCTGTGTGAGCACCACCTGCTGCCGTTCTTTGGAAAAGCGCATGTGGCCTACTTGCCCAGTAAGAAGGTGCTCGGGCTTAGCAAGATCGCTCGGCTGGTAAACATGTTCGCGCGCCGCTTGCAGATTCAGGAGCGCATGACCAGCCAGATCGCCGATGCCATTTCCGAGAAAATCAGCCCGGAAGGTGTGGGCGTCATCATTGAGGCCCGGCACTTGTGCATGCAGATGCGGGGCGTGGAAAAGCAGCACGGCCAAGCGGTAACCAGCGCCATGTTGGGTTCCTTCCGGCACAACAAGCAGACACGCGACGAATTCTTGTCTCTGGTGCGCGCGCAAAAGCACTAAGCTGCGGTTGCGACCGGGGGTGCCCGGTCCATCCCAAATGTCTGAAATTTCTTTCCAGTCCTTACGAGAGAGCGAATCGATGAACAAGCCAGCACGCATTCTGCTTCTCGTCGCTTCGCTATCGATATGTTTATTGCTCGCCGCGGCGTCAGCAGATGAAATCGCGCGGCTCCGCGGGTTGATGCAATGGAAGGCGGGCCAGACGCTGGCGGATGTGGGCGCGGGAGCCGGCGAGATTGGAATCGCGGCGGCCGCCGTTGTTGGCGCAAGCGGAAAAGTCTATTTAACCGAACTGGATGAGAATAAGCGCAAGGCGTTGCAAGGCACTGTCCAACGTCAGGGTCTAAAGAACGTCACAGTCGTGCAGGGCGAGGAGAAGCGGACCAATCTCCCAGACGATTGCTGCGACCAAATCTTTCTGCGACGTGTATACCATCACTTCACTGCTCCGATGGAAATGGATGCGAGCCTATTTCGATCTGTGAAAGCCGGCGGCGCGGTGGCGGTGATCGATTTTCCTCCGCGGAAGTGGCTAAGCGAAAACGAGCCAGTGAAGGGCGTGCCCGCTAACCGAGGCGGCCACGGCATCCCCGAGAAAATTTTGATTCAGGAGATGACCACCGCCGGTTTCACCGTGGAGAAGACCGTAAACGACTGGCCTGAAGACAGCTATTGCGTGATATTCCGGAAGGCGATTCGATAAACGTCCATGTCCGCCCCCTCCCACTTTTTGTCGAATCGTTGCGTCTCAGGTGCCAGTCGGCTCCCCGGATTGACGTGACCATTCCCGCAAATCTCAGAAAGAAATAGACTTTTGCTTGCTACTAAGGCATGGGTGTGATGAACTCTGCTGTACGACATCGCCATGCTAGGGCAGAGACTTAGCCACTATGTGATTGAAGAGAAGCTCGGCGAAGGTGGCATGGGAGTGGTGTATCGAGCGCGCGACGAGAAGCTGCAGCGCGACGTCGCTCTGAAGTTTCTGGATATACTCGCACTCCCCACCGGCACTTCCGCCAGCCATTCTCGCGCGTTGCAGGAAGCTCGCGCGATCTCCGCGCTCAACCATCCCAACATCTGCACGGTGTATGAAGTTGGCGAGGTGGACGGAAGACCGTTCATCGCGATGGAGTTCGTCGAAGGCCGGCCGCTCAGCATGGAGATCCCCTCGACCGGGCTTTCGCAGGAACAGGTAGAGCGCTACGGTATGCAGCTTGCCGATGCGCTGGCCCACGCACACAGCCGCGGCGTTATCCATCGCGACCTGAAGTCCGCGAATGTGATTGTGACGCCCAGCGGGCGGCTGAAGGTCCTGGATTTTGGCATTTCGCAACGCTTCGAACCGGGAACAACTCGCGATGGCACCACGGTGATGGATCAATCGTGGGAATCGCAGCACACCTTTACCGGAACCCTGCCGTATATCGCTCCAGAGATTTTGCGCGGCCAGGAAGCGGATGCGCGAAGCGACATCTGGTCGCTGGGCGTGCTGCTGTACGAAATGGCGGCGGGGCAAAGGCCGTTCCGCGGCGCGACGGCCTTCGAGTTGAGCGCAGCAATCCTGCGGGAACGCGCGCCGGAGATTGATCCGCCGTTGCCACCCGTGCTGAACAGCGTCATTGAAAAGTCTCTGGACAAGGATCCGGGACAACGTTACCAGAGCGCAGGGGAAGTGAGAGCGGCGCTGGAGGCAGCGACCACGGCTTCGCGTACCCATAATTTCCCCGCTGTTACAGCCAGGAAGCCCGAAGCGAGCTTCTTTTCCGCGCGCAACATGATCGCGTTCGGCTTGCTCCTGGTACTGGCGGTTGGCATCTCTTATTGGGTGAATGGCCGAGCCGCCAAGCGAAAGCCCCCGTTGCCTTTGCCGGGAGCGATTCAGTCCATCGCCGTGTTGCCCTTGGAGAATCTCTCCGGCGATCCTTCCCAAGATTATTTCGCGGATGGAATGACGGACGCGCTGATTACCGAGCTATCGCAAATCCGAAAGTTGCGTGTGATTTCCCGGACCACGGTGATGCAGTTCCGCCACACCCAGAAATCACTCGACCAGATCGGTCAGGAACTGAATGTGGACGCGGTTGTCGAGGGTTCAGTCCTGCGCGCGGGGGAACGCGTGCGAATTTCCGCAAAGCTGTTCCAGACCAACCGTGAAGGTGCGCTGTGGGCCGGTAATTTCGAACGCAATTTCACAGACGTTCTGGCGTTGCAGAGCGACGTGGCCACCGCTATTGCCCGCAGCATCCAGGTGGAACTTTCCGGGGCGGAGCAGAACCAGTTGGCGCGAAGCCGCAGCGTGGTTCCGGAAGCCTACGAGGCGTACTTGAAAGGGAAGTATGAGCTGGAAAAGCGGACGCCCGAAGCATTTCAGGATGCCGCCAGCTATTTTCAGCAGGCCCTTCGTAAAGATGACACCTTCGCTGCCGCCTACGCCGGTCTTGCGGACACATATTTGAACATGAGCAATTATCAAATGGGGCCGCCCGATGTGTTAATTCCCAAAGCGAAGCAAGCCGCCGAGAAGGCTTTGCAACTGGACGACCGGTTGGCGCAGGCGCATACGTCTTTGGCGGCGATCCGCTTCTATCATCTGGAAGGCGGGAATATCGAAGATGAGTTTCTCCGCGCCATTGCGCTTGACCCTGGTTATGCGCAAGGAATTCATTGGTACGCGTTGTACCTGGCGGCCATCGGACGCAAGGAAGATTCCATACGCGAAATCAAGTTGGCCCGGGAGATCGATCCGAAATCATTGATTATCAATGCCAACATGGGCTGGTGTTATTACCTCGCGGGAGATTACGACCGGGCGGAGGAAGCAGAGAAAAATACCATTCAGATGGACCCGAGTTTCGTGATTGCGCGAGGCTACCTGGGGCAGACTTACGTCGCAAAAAAACAATACACCGAAGGAATCGACGAATTTCGCACCGCAGTGTCTTTGTCGCCGGGCGACGTGTCGGGGCAAGCGGATTTGGGACACGGATATGCCATCGCCGGGAAAAAAGCGCAGGCGGAAGAAGTCCTGCATGAATTGCAGCAACAGCAGAGAGGAAAGTATGTTTCCGCGTATGATTTCGCCGTGCTGTTTGCCGGTTTTCGCGACGTGAATACGACCTTGGATTGGCTGGAGAAGGCCTACATAGAGAGAAATGGACGTCTCGCCAATCTGGGCGTTCACCCGCAATTCGCCTTTCTGAGAAAAGAACCGCGATGGCGGCAACTCGTGGAGAAAATCTGGGGCAACAAAGTGATCCAACAGGCGCAGCCATAATCAGAAAATAACGTTGCTGCCAATCGACTCTTTCCTTGACGTGGTTCCATGGCTGGCTTAGACTTCGCAAACCCGATGACCGACCGGTGTAGTGTCAGAAGTTCAAGTTAATCCACAATGCGAGGAAAGTCGGGTGGAGGAACGACATGGAAAAGAAAACACAACTGTTCAAGGTCGACTACAAGGGCTTGGTCCGTGAAATTAAGAGGACCAAAAGGACTCTGGAAACGGTTCAGCGCAAGGTGAGCGGAAGGCAGAAGAGCGATATCGCGCAACAGATCAAGTCCATGGACTATCTGGAAGCGGTTTGTCTGTCGAAGAACGTGGGCGTGGCGCTCGCCGGTGTTAAGCCCAAAATGTCTGGATGCAAACTGGTGGCCACCAAGATGTCCAAGATTTACGCCAGCGCCTGATCTGCGCCCGCGCGCCTGGCGCTTCGATCCGCTGCCCTACATGCTTCGAGCTGCATACGCGAAAGCGAAATCGCGTCGAAAACGCTCCCGCTCCGCGCGTCCCATTTATTTGCGACGCGCTCCTTTCCTGATTTCCTACTGGATCGGCAAACAACTCATTATTGAGAATTACCTGACGCGCAAGAAAGTGTCGGCGACCGCCGAAGTCGCGTCGCTCCTGGATTTTTTTGCCGACTGGCGGCGCACCGAGCGAGTCTTCGCGCAATTCCCCGAGCATTCTCCTCTTTCGCTGGTTAAAGCGATCAATCGGTTGCTGCAAGAGACATTGCTCGAGGGCTCGCGGCAAAAGAATCCGCCGGAAGATGGGAGACAGAAAGCCCTACGGAAGTGGCGGGCGTGGAACCCGGCCGCGGGATTTTATCACCTCAGCACCAAAGATATTTATACCGACGAAGTCACGCCTGAAGAAATTGCGTTTGTAGAGCAATTGGCGAAGACGCACCCGGTGCCGCAGCCATTGAAGGCCTATCGCGGGGCGGCCATTATCCGACTGGATCGGAGCAGAATCTCCGGTGAATTTCCGCGTGTGCTGCGCGAGCGACGAACGTGGCGAGAGTTTTCCGGACGCAAAGTCTCGAAAGAAATGCTGGGGACGCTGTTGGACTTGTCGTTCGGTGTGCAGGCGTGGGATGACGTGCCGGGCATCGGGCGTTTGGCGCAAAAAACATCGCCATCCGGTGGAGCGCTGCACCCTTCGGAGGCTTACGTGGTGGCCCGAAGAGTTACAGGCGTGAAGCCGGGAATTTACCACTACGATGCGAGTGGCCACCGGCTTCAGAGATTACGCACTGGCGCCAGCTCGCCAGAAATTCAACGATACTTGGCAGGGCAATGGTGGTTCCGGGAGGCGGCGTTCGTGGTGTTTGTTACGTCCGTGTTCGCGCGCACGCAATGGAAGTATGACTACGCCAGAGCGTACCGCGCTTCACTGATCGAGGCGGGGCATCTTTGCCAGACATTCTGCTTGACTGCAACGTGGCTGGGACTGGCGCCGTTCTGCACGATCGCCTTGGCAGACTCAAAGATTGAAAAAAGTTTGCTGCTGGACGGGATTTCGGAATCCGTGATTTACGCGATGGGAGCAGGGCACCGGCCGGACAAAAAGTAAAGGCGGCACCTCGCGAACGAGACGCCGCCCTTGGAAATAGAAGTCTACTGTTATTTCTTGGCAATCGCGACGGAAGCTCGCGTAGTTTCCCACTCCAGGTTCAGCGTGCCGCCGTTACCAGACTTGTCGAACGAAATGGTGAAGTTCTCCACGGACGAAGGCAGCGTGGAAACTTTCATGTCCACACGGGCGAGATCGTTCGAGGGCCCGGGATACTGTGTGCCCCACTCGCCGGTTTTCTTGCTGATGATCAGCACCCACTTGTCCTTATTGGGCAGAGTGAAGATAGTGTAGTTGCCGGCAGGAACCGCCGTGCCACCCACGGTAATGTCCGCGGTGGTCACGAAGGTCGTTGACTCATTGGCGCCCGTGCGCCAGACTTCGCCGTATGGGGCGATTTCTTGGCCAACGTGACGGCCTTTCAGGCGCGGGCTGGAATAATCAATGGTGAGGGATTTGCCTCCGCCCAGGTCGAGCGTGGCGGTGGCGGGTGGGCTGGGGCGCTTGGATTTATCCTGCCGGGCGTGGGAAGCCAGAACAAAAAGAACCAAGGCAAGAGCGAAGACCGAGACAACTGCAATTGCTTTACGCATGTGCATCTCCTCTGGTATGGCGTGGCCCGTTCGGACGAGGCCTGCTGGCAAGTCTGTGGCTTACCGCTAGCATTGAACAAGATTTAGGGGTCGGTTGCAAGGCGTCGTACGCAGAAGGCTGGCTGCGCGGACTTCGCAGCGTGTTGCGTGCCCTTTACACCTGTGTCACTGCTATGCTACTTTTAATAAGTCGAAGAAAAGAGGAAATTTCAAGGGACGACGGTGGGGGGCACTTGAGCGACGCCAAAGTAATGTTGATCGAACAATTCCGCACACACGTAAAGGATACGGGATCGCCGGAAGTGCAAATCGCACTGCTGAGCGAGCGCATCAACTACTTGACGACGCACCTCAAGTCTCACGTCAAAGACCATGCATCGCGCCGCGGGCTCATTATGATGGTGAACAAACGGCGGCGTTTGCTGGACTATCTCAACCGGCGAGACCCGGATCGGTATCACCAGATTGTTGAACGCCTCAGCCTACGCAAGTAAGGGAACGCAACACTGTAAGCGGGCCCCCTTGCTGTTTCACGAACCTACAAATTCCCAATGGAGTCTGTACGCCAATCGCGGAAGCGTTGGACGTGAACCTGAGCAGTCTGTGACGGCAGGCTGCGCGGCGTTTGTATTGGTGTAATTGGTCGCGAAGCTTGTCCGCTTTGCGGCGAATCCTCCTTTTTTCTTCATGCTAAACACCGAATGGTAGAAGCTCCCCCGAGGAGCCAAAGGAAGAGAATATGGCTGAGAACAATCACATTCCTGCGCCGCACCAGGTATCGATCGAAGTGGGCGGGCGCACGTTGATTTTAGAGACAGGAAAGATCGCCAAGCAGGCCAACGGTGCGGTTACCGCCCGCTACGGCGACACGGTAGTGCTGGTCACGGCTTGTATCGCGCCGAAGGCCGGTGACCGGGACTTTTTGCCCCTCACCGTCGACTATCGCGAGAACACTTATTCCGCCGGAAAGATCCCCGGAGGATTTTTTAAGAGAGAAGGAAGGCCGACGGAGAAGGAAATCTTGGTTTCGCGGCAGATTGACCGGCCCATGCGTCCGCTGTTCCCGGAATCGTTGCGGAACGAAACCCAAATTATCGCCATGGTGCTTTCCGCCGACAGCGCCAATGATCCAGACGTGATTGCCATGACCGCGGCCTCCGCGGCGGCTTACTGCTCGGACCTGCCTTTCAACGATCCGATTGCCGCCGTGCGCGTCGGCCTGCTGGATGGAAATCTGGTGGCAAATCCGACCGTTGCCGAACAAAAAACCAGCAAGCTGAACATCGTAGTGGCCGCTACGGAGAAGGGCATCGTGATGGTGGAGTCCGGGGCCTTCGAGGTTTCTGAAGAGAAGGTTGCGGAAGCGCTGGAATTTGGCCACGAACAGATCAAGAAGATTGTGGGCGCCATCAAACAGTTGCACGGCCAGATCAAGCCCACCAAGATCGTGATCGAACCCTTCCCCTTCGACCAATCCATCTACGACTCCATTAAGAAAACTTACGGCGCCCGTCTTAAGGATGCGCTGAACACCGAAAAGCACCCGAAGAAAGAAAGCTACCATTTGGTGGACGCGCTCCAGGACGAAATCCTGAAGGCCATTCCCGAAGACGACGAAGACAAGTTGAAGCTGACCAAGCGCGCCTTGGAACGCCTGCGCGAAGAGTTCTTCCGCGACGAAGTACTGAAAGCCAAGCGGCGTCCGGATGGCCGCGCGTTCGACCAAATTCGCAAGATCACCTGCGAAGCGGGCTTGCTGCCGCGCGTACACGGCTCGGCGCTATTCACCCGCGGAGAAACTCAGGCGCTCGCGACGCTGACGCTCGGCACCAAGGAAGATATGCAGCGACTGGACCTGCTGTTCGAACAGGACCAGTTCAAGCGTTTCATGCTGCACTACAATTTCCCGCCTTTCAGCGTCGGCGAAGTTAAGCCGTTGCGCGGGGCCGGTCGGCGCGAAATTGGTCACGGCGCGCTGGCGGAACGTGCATTGGCCAACCTGTTGCCACCCGAAGTCGAATTTCCTTACGCCATGCGCGTGGTCAGCGACATTCTTGAATCGAACGGTTCGTCTTCCATGGCCACGGTTTGCGGTGGTTCGCTGGCGTTAATGGACGCGGGCGTGCCGATGAAAGCTCCGTGTGCGGGTATCGCTATGGGATTGGTGGTTGGCGACGACGGCAAGTATTCTATCCTCACGGACATTGCCGGCGCCGAAGATCACTACGGCGATATGGACTTCAAGGTTGCCGGAACCCGCGAAGGCATCACCGCGTTACAGATGGACATCAAGGTGACCAGCATCAGCATCGGCATGATGCGGGAAGCTCTGGCGCAGGCCAAGAAGGCGCGCCTGGAGATTCTGGACATCATGGAACAGACGCTCGGCGCTCACCGCGAAACAATTTCTGCCTACGCTCCGCGCTTGTACAAGCTGAGCATCCCGACGGACAAGATCCGCGACCTGATCGGTCCGGGCGGAAAGAAGATCAAGTCCATCATCGAGCAGACCGGCGTGAAGATCGACGTGCTGGAAGACGGCACTGTGCATATCTTCTCGACCAGTGGCGCCGGTGGCGACCAGGCCTTGCAGATGGTTCGCGACGTCACCGCCAGCGCGGAAGTCGGCAAGACTTATCTCGGCAAAGTCGTCCGCTTGGCCGAGTTCGGCGCTTTCGTGGAACTCTTCCCCGGCACCGACGGCTTGCTGCACATCAGCGAAATCTCCGAGCATCGCATTCGCGACGTGCGCGACGAACTGAAGCTCGGCGACCAAGTACTGGTGAAGGTGCTGGCGATCGAGGGCAACAAGATCCGCCTCTCCCGCAAAGCGCTCATCAAGGAAGCTCGCGAGAAGCAGGCGAAAGCCCAAGGTGCCTCGCCCGCTGCCCCGGCTCCCGCGACCACCACGACCGAAGGCAATTAGTTCTTCCTGCACTTCCTACGAGAAAGGCCCCTGATTCAGGGGCCTTTTCTTTTTTCCAATCCTCATTTGCAACTGCTGCGCATCCCGTCTTTAATGGAAGTACGCACTTTTCATATCGGGAGACCCAGTCATGAACCTGAAGCGAGTGACCGTAGCAGTCGGAATGTTGTTGTTCGCGGTATTGCCTGCCTGTGCGCAAATGCCGCAGCGCGTCATCATTGATACAGACCCAGGCACTGACGACTCCTTGGCAATACTCTTGGCACTCAATTCTCCGGAACTAAAGGTGGAAGCCTTTACGGTTGTGCCGGGCAACGTGGTCGCGAAACAAGGACTGGACAACGCCCTGAAATTGATTAGCTTGGCCAACCGCTGCGACATTCCGGTCGCGGCTGGCGCGCAGAATCCGTTGATGCAAAGGACCTACACCGCTCTTTATTGGCACGGTAAGAACGGTCTGGCCGATATCGAACTCCCACCTTCGAAGTGCAAGGTCGATCCGCGCTTCGGGCCGGACCTGATCATCGAGCTGGTGCACAAATATCCGCACGAAATCACGCTGATTCCCGTCGGACCGCTGACGAATATCGCTCTGGCCGTGTCCAAGGACCCGTCGATTGTGAAGCTGGTGAAAAATATCGTGATCATGGGCGGCTCGCTGAACGGCGGCAACGTCGATGGCGCCGCCGAAGCGAACATCTATGGCGATCCGGAAGCGGCGCAGATTGTCTTTAACGCCGGCTGGATGGTCACGATGGTGGGTTCCGACGTGGGCGAGCGCACGCTGATGAACCGCAAGCATCTTGCCGAGTTAGAGTCTGGCCATGGGGCGCAAAATGATTTGGCGACGAAGATCGCGCGCTTTTACATCGAACGCTCGGAGAAAAATGGCTGGGACGGGGCCGCTATGTATGATCCGTTGGCGGTCGGCGCTGTGATCGACCCCACGTTAGTGAAGTTGAAGGACATGCATGTGGATGTAGAGACCCGAGGCGAATTTACGCGGGGAGAAACGGTGGCGAACCGTATGGGCTCGTATGAGAACAACGTGTTGCACGGCGATCATTATGAAATCGACGGAATCGTGCCGGTGCCGAACAATACGCGAGTCGCGATGACTTCAGACGCCGAGCGCTTCCTGCAGCTCTTCATCAGCCGAGTCAAAAACAAATAGTCCGCGTTGCTGGTTCGCTGATTATGCGTGCGCGCAGTGGACCGCGTCGAGCGCTCCCCATAGAGCATCAAGCGCCTGGTTCGTCGTTTCCAGGATTTCCACTTCGTCGCCCTGGGCATGTTCTTCCAGCCAGCCACGCCATGCGGCGCGATGAGCCTTGTCGGCTTCCTCGTGTACAGTAAAGTAGGCCAAGCCTTTGCTGGAATTGATTCCGTAAAACTTCTGCAGTCCATCGATCTTAGTAGTCGCAATTTCGGGCACTTGCGCTTCGTAGGCGTACAGCGCTGCCACTGCTTCGGCCACCGGACGATCCCCGACAATCTCGCGGAACGTTTCCACCACGGCTTGCGTGCCAGGCAGTGCGGGGCAGCAGGTAATGTCTTCCTCGTTCACGCCGAGCGTGGACGCAAAATCTCGCCAAAGCTTCGGGTGCGGCCGCGCCGGATTCTCTTCTTCCGCCAGGTTTTCCAGGATGATGTCGCGAATGGGACCTTCCGTGCGTGCCGCAAGGACGCGAAGATGTTTCGGGAAAGCTTCGACGTGCCGGTAATATTGCGCGGCGTAAAGCTGGAGATCCTGCCGGGTCAATTTGCCCATCTGCCAGTCCTGATAGAACGGGTGGTTCAGCAGATTCTTTTTGGCGATGGCGGCATCGATCTTTTCGAGAAGTTGGGTATTACGCATAGTGATCCCTCCCCAATTCGAATGCGGCGTGTAGACTGCCTGCCGCCTTTGCGTTGTGAATGCGACTGCGGGATTTTACCAGAGTTTCAGGAAATTTGCCGACGGATCAAAGACTTCGCTTATTCTTTGCCGTGTAAGCGTTCGATGTCCGCTCCGAGGGCCGATAGCTTTTCCACAATGCGCTCGTAGCCACGGTCGATGTGGTACACGCGATCAATTACCGTCTCACCAGAGGCAACCAGCGCCGCAAGGACCAGACCGGCGCTGGCGCGCAAGTCCGATGCTTGTACAACCGTGCCGGAAAGTGGCGAAGGACCGCGGACCACCGCGCGGCGCCCGTCGACGGAAATGTGAGCGCCCATGCGCAGCAATTCGCTGGCGTGCAGAAAGCGATTTTCGAAGATTGTCTCGCTAATGACGGAAGTGCCTTCGGCTTGCGTGGCTAGCGCCATGTATTGCGCCTGCATGTCTGTGGCAAAGCCGGGATACTCTTCGGTGGTCACATCGGAGGCCACCAGTTTGTGGCCATCGTGAACGTGAATGGTCGAGGTATCACGGATTTCGAAAGGTACGCCCGCAGCTTGCAACTTGGCGATGATGGCGCCGAGATGGCCCGGGGCACAGTGGGTTATGGTGACATCTCCGTTCGTGATGGCTGCGGCGATCAGGAACGTACCCGCCTCAATACGATCGGGAATGACTGAATGCGTAGCGCCACGAAGCTTTTCGACGCCGCGAACCTTGAGTGTACTGGTGTCGTCGCCTTCGATATGCGCACCCATCTTGCGAAGAAGATGCACCAGGTCGGTAATCTCCGGTTCACGCGCACAATTTTCGAGGATGGTAACGCCTTCGGCGAGCGCGGCAGCCATCAAGATATTTTCCGTGCCGGTGACGGTGATCTTCTCGAAGACGATGTGCGCGCCCTTCAGCCGGCCACCGTTGGGAACTTTCGCTTGAATATAGCCGTGTTCCGTGGCGATCACCGCGCCCATCTTTTGCAGCGCGGTCAGGTGTAGATCCACGGGTCGAGCGCCAATGGCACAGCCACCAGGCAGAGAGACGTGCGCCACACCGGAACGAGCGAGGGCCGGGCCGAGCGTCAAGATGGAAGCTCGCATGGTTTTGACCAGCTCGTAAGGCGCCACCGCGTCGTTCAGCGATTCGGACTCAATGGTGTAGGTACTCGCGGGAATTTCCGTCGTGGAAACTCTCGCCGACATGAACGCCAGCAATTTGGCCATGGTGATGATGTCGCGCACCATCGGAATATTGTGGAGCGTGACGGGTTCTGCGGTGAGCAGGGCCGCAGCCATCAGCGGCAGCGCTGAGTTTTTGGCTCCCGCAATTTGCACGGTGCCGTGAAGCGGCTTGCCCCCGCGAATGCGAAATTTATCCATAGTCGATGGTTGGCTACTCGCCCAAAGCGCGTCGCAAATCGCCGTCGGCTTCGTCCAGTTTCTGCTGCGCACGATCGGCGGAGACTCGGCGTTTAAGCATAATAAGTGCGACCCGCAGATTGTGTCTGCTTTTCCGCAGGGCGTGTTCCACGTCGGACACATTCTTGCCGGTCGCCTCCATCAGGATCCGCTTCGCGCGGTCTCTAAGCTTACGATTCGTCTTGGTGAGGTCGATCATCAGGTTCTCGTAAGCGTGACCGAGCCGCACCATCGTGGCCGTGGAGAGCATGTTGAGGACCATTTTTTGTGCAGTACCGGCTTTCAAGCGCGTGGAACCGGTAAGCACTTCCGGGCCGACATCAGGCGTAATGGCAATTTGCGCGGCCTTGGCCAACGGCGATTTTCGGTTTGCAGTAACGGCGATGGTTAGCGCTCCGTGCCGTTTGGCATACGCAATGGCGGCAAGGACGTAGGGCGTGGTGCCGCTGGCAGCAAGGCCTACGACGGAATCGTTTTTCCCGAGACCAGTTCTTCGCAAATCGCGCCGGGCATCGCTCTTACTGTCTTCCGCTCCTTCGACCGGCTCGGTCACCGCTCGACGACCACCGGCGATGACACCGCGCACCAGCCTGGGAGAAATTCCGAAAGTGGGAGGGCATTCGGAGGCGTCAAGAACGCCGAGACGGCCACTGGTGCCGGCGCCCACATAAATCAGGCGGCCACCGTTCTGCATGCGGGCCACGATGCCGTCTACGGCGCGAGCCATTGCGGGAATTTCGCGTGCTACGGCGTCGGGCACTTTCTGGTCTTCGCGGCTCATCAACTGCACAATCTCTCGCGAGGACATATGATCGAGATTCTTCGAGGCTTGATTCCGCTGTTCGGTCCGCCGGCGGTCCTTGCGCTGACGCAATCTTCTGGAAGAGGGCATCTTCAAATTATAGCTGTGCCTTGTGCGAGTTAGGAAACACGCGGCGAATAGGGCAACTCAGGGAGAACCAAATCCGTTCAGAGGAAACAGCTGTGGTAGAACTAAATCAGGTTCACCAGTCCACCAGAACGAAAGCGCCGAGCGAGAATTCATGGACGTACTCAGAAAGCTGTTCGAAGAGCATTTTCAGATGCCGGTGGAGCGCATCCAGCCGTTGCAGGGCCAACTGGGTGGATCCGGGCGCAACATCTTGCGGCTTTCCGCGGGAAAAACCACAGCCATCGGAATTTTGTATGGTGTGCGGGAAGAGAATCTTGCGTTCCTCTCCTTTTCCCGCCATTTTCTACGACATGGCTTGCCGGTGCCGAAGATTTATGCCGAGGATCTGAACCAGGGCGCCTACCTGGAAGAAGATCTAGGAGACACAACGCTGTTCGAGTTTCTCTCAAAGAATCGTGCCGGCGAAAAGATTGCTCCAGAGGTGATCGAAGCGTACCGGAAGGTCGTCGCAGTCTTGCCGCGGTTCCAGGTGGAAGCTGGGCGAGACCTGGACTACAGCGTGTGTTATCCGCGAGGCAGTTTCGACCGGCAATCTATTTCGTGGGACCTCAACTATTTCAAGTATTACTTCCTGCGCCTTGCCGCGATTCCGTTCAGCGAACAAGCGCTGGAGGACGATTTTGGCAGGCTGACGGATTTCTTGTTGACCGCGCCCAGTGATTACTTTCTGTATCGCGACTTCCAGTCGCGCAACATCATGTTGCGGGGCGGGAAGCCTTATTTTGTCGATTACCAGGGAGGACGTAAGGGCGCGCTGCAATACGACATTGCCTCGTTGCTGTTTGATGCCAAGGCCGATCTACCGCCGGACGTGCGCCAGCAACTGCTGAATGCCTATCTGGATGCGCTGGAGAGATTCATCGACTTGGATCGCGAAGCCTTTCTGGGCTACTACCATGCCTACGTTTACGTGCGCATTCTGCAGGCGCTAGGCGCTTATGGTTTCCGCGGATTCTACGAACGCAAGGCGCACTTCCTGCAGAGCGTGCCGTATGCACTGAAGAACCTCCGCTGGCTCCTGCACAACGCGAAACTGCCGATTGAGTTGCCAACGTTGATGGATGCGTTTCGCAGCATGTTTTCTTCCGAGAAGTTGCTGGGCCTTGCTTCGGAAGCGCAGAACCTGGTGGTTAGGGTTTACAGCTTCTCGTTTCATCGCGGTTCCCCGAAGGATGAGAGTGGGAACGGCGGCGGTTTCGTTTTCGATGGCCGCAGCCTGCCAAATCCCGGGCGCGAAGAGCGCTTCAAAACTCTCACCGGCAAGGACGCGCCGGTGAAGGAATATCTGAATCAGGAAGAGAGCGTTCACCAGTTTCTGGCCGGTGTGTTTTCGCTGGTGGATGCCAGCGTTAGTAATTATCAGCAACGCGGATTCAAGAATCTGATGGTGTCGTTTGGATGTACCGGAGGACAGCATCGTTCGGTTTACTTAGCGGAGCAGCTCGCCAGACGATTGCGCGGCCGGAGTGGTGTGGAAGTGGAGTTGCACCACGTGGAGTTGGAGAAGATGGCGCAATGAAGGCCATGGTGCTCGCGGCCGGTTTGGGCACGCGCCTGCGCCCCCTGACCGACCACACTCCGAAAGCATTGGTGGAAGTTGGCGGCCGGACCTTGCTGGAAATCACCCTCACCAGACTGCAGGAATTTGCAATCCGTGAAGTGATCATTAACGCCCATCACTTTGCCGGAGCGATCCTGGATTTTCTCAAGGCGAACAATAATTTCGGTATGCGTATCGCGGTTTCGCAGGAAGACGTGCTCCTGGATACCGGCGGAGGATTGAAGAAAGCTGGGTGGTTTTTTCTGGAAGACGCTGAAAAGCGAGAGGAGCCCTTCCTTTTGCACAATGTGGACGTAATCTCCACCATCGATTTCCGCGGAATGCTGAAAGCACACAACGACGGCGGGGCATTGGCCACACTCGCCGTGCGAAAACGGGAGACCTCGCGCTATCTCCTGTTCGATGAGCAATCGCATCTTTGTGGCCGGCGCATGATGCGGCAACACACGGATGAAATCGTGCACGCGACCGAAACCGTGGAAGCGCTGGGATTTACGGGGATCCACGTGATATCCCCGCGCATGCTTACACTGATCAAAGAAGATGGTGCGTTTTCCATCATCGATCTGTATTTGCGCTTGGCAGGCGGGGGCGAAAATATCCAAGCGTTCCGCACAGACGAATATTATTGGCGCGACCTCGGCAAGTTGGACCAGGTTCAACAAGCGGCGGAAGACTATAAGAACGGCCTGTTCGCCTGAATCCCCTCAATTGGTCTACGGATGAATGATCTGGTTGCCGAAGCCGAGCGCCTTCATCACCGCATCATGAACCGCGGGACGCACTTCCGCGATTTTCATATTTTCGCGTGTGGGATTGACGCGATTCGTCAGCAAAACCACGAACACCTGACGGTCCGGATCGATCCAGATGGTGGTGCCGGTGAATCCGGTGTGCCCGTAACTGTGCACTGAAAAATAATGGCCGCTGGAGCTGCCTTCCGTGGGTACAACCCACCCCAGTGTGCGGGTATTTTGCGCTAAGGGTTGCGGCGCGGTAAATTCGGCAAGCGTCGAGCGCTTCATGATGCGGTTGTGCGCATATACGCCGCCGTTCAATAGCATCTGGCAGAAAGCTGCCAGGTCCGGCGAAGTGCTGAAGACCCCTGCGTGGCCAGATACTCCTCCGATCGAATACGCGTTTTCGTCGTGTACTTCTCCCTGGATCAGCCGGTGACGGTAGCGATCATCGAATTCCGTGGGCGCAATTTCGGGCCAGATCTTTTTCGGCGGGTTGTACATCGAGTGTTTCATGCCCAGAGGATCGAAAATGTATTCGTTGGCAAGTTGGTCGAGCGGCTGGCCGGTAAGGCGCTGAATAATCTCAGCCATCAGAATGATGCCGAGGTCGGAATAAACCATTTTGGTCCCCGGCTCGTATTCCAACGGTTCCACGAAAATACGATTTAGCGTGTCCTGTTTGCCTGTAGACGTGCGCCAATATTCCTTGAACGGAGGCAGGCCCGACGTATGCGTCATCAGATGGCGTACGGTGACTTTATGCCGCCACTCGGGCTGCGGGCCGTTCGCCCACTCAGGGAGATACCGCTCGATAGGAGCCTCAAGATCCAGAGGCGAGGCAAAATCACCTTCAACCAGTTTTTCGACGAGCGTTGTGGTGACCACGACTTTGGTCAGTGAGGCCAGGTCGTACATCGTATCGATTTTTGTAGCGGGCGAATCCTTGTCGTAACTCAACTTGCCGAACGCATGGTAAGAAACCTTGTCGCGATAACCAACGGCGATGGTGGCCCCGGGGAACGCCTTATCGGCAATGGCATTCTCAATCACCGTGAAGGCTGGCTGCAATTGCGCTTCGCCCCTCACATCCATGGGCTGCAGCTTCATGAGGTCGGCGGGAAGTTCCGTGCCGAACCCAGCTTTCAGGTCGACGCCAGGAATCGTGACCGGCAAATGTCCACGCACCGGGATTTCCCCAAACAGCGCGCGCGCCATGGAAATTTGCGCCACGTCGCTGATGCCAAACGCCGACAGCCACGTATCCGCCTGCGGGAAGCGTTCGATCAGATAGGGGCTACCGAATCCGAGGGTGATGGCGGGCTTTCCCGACTTGTAGATTTGATCGATCAGCGGAATTTGATCGCCAGGCACGTCAATGTCGCCTTTGCGGTCGCTGACGCGCACGAAAAGCGCAAGGATGATCACGTCATACGAATCCGCCGGTGGCAGTTTTAAAGTGTCGGCGTGAACAAATTTGGTATCGGCGCGTAGCGCGACCAACGAATCGAAGCGAGAACGAAGCTGCGGCTCGAGGTCCTCACCGGGGTAAGCCTCCGGGTCGGAATAGAGATTCACAAGCAGACCACGCGTGGGCTTGGTGCCGTCCAGAGGCAAGAGGTGCTGCTTGTCGCGCAGCAGCGTGATGCCTCGATCGGAGATTTCCTGCGCGGTATCTTGCCAGGCGGTCTTCCCGAATTTTTCGTTCAGCGCAGCGACATCCACCAGCCGATTCTGATTGAGCCCCAGTCGCGCTTTGGCTTGCAGTATGCGGCGAAGCGACGCGTCCAGGCGCTCTTGCGAAATGCGGCCGGATTTTGCGGCGGCCAGAACCGCCTGGTATGCCGCATCGGGGACCGGTGGCATCAGCAGCGCATCGGCGCCGGCAAGAAAGGCACGCACAGCGGCGTCACCTGGAGCATAGCGCACGGTGATTCCGCCCATATCTAGCGCATCGGTGATGACCAAGCCCTGGAAACCGAGCTGTTTGCGCAACAGATCCGTCAAAATATTGGGCGACAGCGTGGCCGGCGTGTTGGGATCCGGCTCGAATGCGGGTACGTTCAGGTGGCCGGTCATGATACTGCCGACTCCCGCAGCGATGGCCGCACGGAAGGGAACCAATTCAAGATGCTCCAGGTGATCGCGGTCCGCTTTGATCGTTGGAAGTTCGATGTGCGAATCCGTGGCGGTATCGCCGTGGCCGGGAAAATGCTTTGCGGTGGCCAGCGCACCGTTATCTTCGACGCCGCGAATGAACTCGGTGACGAATTCCGAGACGCGCGCGGGATCTTCGCCGAAGGAGCGCGTGTTAATGATGGGATTGCCGGGATTGTTGTTTACATCGCACACCGGCGCGTAAACCCACTGCACGCCCACCG
>Ga0335085_10005530_pt1 | contig 20222 bp, 16 predicted proteins | sample Lox_Sample_45_FD_206712 | JGI IMG/M metagenome (GOLD analysis project Ga0335085, IMG submission 206712) | Soil microbial communities from Loxahatchee National Wildlife Refuge, Florida, United States - Lox_Sample_4.5 | ecosystem: Environmental > Terrestrial > Soil > Wetlands | place: USA...
GCCGGAGCCGGTTGGAGCAGCTATTTCCCCCGCCGGCCGATTCTCCGCCCGGCGTCTCGAGCTGCAACAACGCGGAATCGCGAATCTGCGGCGCCATGCAGAGCGGGCGGCGATTCGCTTTGCCGTCCTCGTGCTCGCCGATCTGACTTCGTTCTATGTCATGCGCGCCCTCATTCGCAGCGTCCGGGATTATGCGGCGCTGGGGCAGTGGGTGGCGGAGGTCGCGGAGACTGTCATGCCGCTCGGGATTCTCGGCGGCTGGCAATTCGCGGCCGCGTTGTTCGTGAGCCTGCTCGTGATGGGATGCTATGGCCCCGGCGATATGCGGCGTGACAGGCAGCGCCTTTTTCTCGCGGCGGCCCTCGCCACGGCACTACCGCTGTGGCTGACGATTTGGGTGAGAGGCCTTGACGTGGTGCTGGCGCAGTATTCGCTCACCACGGCGCTCGTTTGGCTCGGTCTGAGCGGCCAGCGCTTGGTCGTAGATCGCATTGTGGCGGTGGTCCGGCCAGCGCAGCGTCACGCAGCCAAGACGGTGTTTGTCGGCCAGGAGGATGCCTGCCGCGAGGCCATGGGGAATCCCGCCTTCTTGGAGGGATCTGATTACCGCATCATCGGGTTCCTCGATACCCGGATACCTCCGGCGCCCGAGGCCCTGGGCCACATTTCGGATCTATCCTCCACCTTGGATCGTGGTAGAGCGGAAACCATTGTGGCCTGCGGCTACTTGAGCAAGCACCGTTTTGCTGAGATTGTAGAAATCGCCCTCGCCGCAGGATGCCACGTGCTCTCGGTGCCGCCGGCAGTGGAATTGGCCGGGGTACAGCCCACGTTGGTGTGGCAGCGGGGCCAGCCGGTGATGGAGCTCACGCGTCCCACGCTCCGGGGTAGGCAGTTGTTCTTGAAGCGGGGGCTTGACCTGACATGTGCCGGGCTCGGACTGGTGCTCCTGTCACCGCTCTTACTCTTCATCGCTGCTGCGGTGTGGTTGGAGTCACCGGGGGCGATCATATTCGGTCACCGGCGGTTAGGCAAGAATGGGGCGGTATTTCAGTGCCTGAAGTTCCGCTCCATGCGGCTGGACGCCGAGGAGGTGCTCCGCTCCGACCCCGACCTGTATGCGGAGTACGTTCGCAACAACTACAAATTGCCTGAGCACCGCGATCCCCGGTTGACACGGATCGGCCGGATTCTCCGGCGATCGAGCCTCGACGAACTGCCCCAGCTTTTCAACGTGATCAAGGGTGAAATGTCATTGGTAGGGCCCCGCCCAATCGTGCCTGAGGAATTGGATGAGTACGGCCATGGAGCTCCGGTGTTCCTGTCCTTGAAGCCTGGGATGACCGGCGCCTGGCAGGTGAATGGGCGTAGCAAGGTTGGGTATCCCCATCGCGCGGACATTGAGCTGGAGTATGTGCGGAAGTGGTCCATCGCGTTAGACTTGACGATTCTCGTTAAGACGGTGCCGGCGGTGGTAGGTCGCTGGGGAGCGCATTAGCCAATCTCACCTTCGAGCACGCCAGACCTGACTCCTCCAGGTGCCTGAAGCCTCTTCGCCACGACTTGCGGACAAGCGGGTCTTGATCGCTCACGATTGGCTTGTTAGCTGGGGGGGCGGTGAGCGGTGCTTGGAGCAAATGCTCCGTGTGTTCCCTCAGGCCGATATTGTCGTAAGCGTCCTCTCCCACAAGATGCGGGCCTTCAATGACGTCACACGAAAGGCGCGCGAAACCTGGTTGGGGAGCCTGCCAGGCGCCCGTGCACATCATCGTTGGTTCCTCCCGCTGGAGGCCCTTGCCTTCAATTGCGTGGACACTAGCGACTACGACCTGGTGATCTCGAGCTCCCACGCGTTTGCAAAAGCAATCCGACCACCAAAGGCGGGTGTTCATCTCTGTTACTGCTACTCGCCGCCCCGGTATCTTTGGGACCTCTACGGCACATATCGAGACCGATTCCGCGGACCTGAGCGTTGGGCGCTGAGCATCGGAGTCACGCCATTGCGCATAGTAGACCAGGCCACCTCCCGCCGTGTCGGGCAGTTTATTGCGATCTCAGAGTTCGTTGCTGCGCGCATCGAACGGGTTTACAAACGGACGGCGAGGGTTGTTTATCCCCCCGTCCAACGCCTAGCTAACGGACCGACAAGTGACCCAGGCTTAGGCCGTTACCTCCTGCATGTGGGGCGACTGGTTCCCTACAAGCGCATTGACCTGGCCATCGCGGCAGCAGAACGTCTAAGGGTCAAGCTTATCGTTGCGGGAGATGGACCTGAGCGGCGACGGTTGGAGCACATGGCGGGTCGCTACACGGAATTCTTGGGGAATGTGTCTGACCTCGAAGCCGCACAGTTGTTTGATCACTGTGCCGGATTCGTGTTCTGTGCGGAGGAGGACTTCGGGATCGCGCCCGTGGAGGCGAATGCGCATGGGCGGCCCGTCATCGGATTGCGGAGAGGAGGGCTACTCGAAACGATGCTCGATGGAGTGACTGCCACGTTTTTTGAAGAACAGACGGTTGAAGCCCTAGCCGCTGCGATTGAGAGCACTTTGGTCAAGAAATGGGATCCCACTCTCGCCCGAGCGAACGCCGCGCGCTTCGGTGTGGAGCGATTTCGAGACGGTCTGGTTGAGGCTGTCGTAGGAGTCATGAACAAGGCCGTGACTCGCCGGTCCTAGTGACAGGCGGTGTGTCCGTAGTCGGTGAACGCTCCGCCACGGACGGGAATGAATTCCCAGTCGTAACTCGACAGGTGTAAGGTGAGCTTCAATACGCCATAGGTTGTGTTGCTGCGAACTTCGCTGTTCGCTTGGATGTCAGAGAAGGCGTACAGCGACCGTCCGCCGGTTCCGACCACAAACTCTCGGATCCCTCTTAACCCGTCAGCCGCTCCCTCTGGGTTCTGAGGAGCGAATCGTTCGTAGACGTGGTCGTGGGCTGAGATAATCACATCGGCATTGGCATCATACAGGGCATCCCACAGAGGCTTCATAGATGAGATGCTTCCATGTGGGCCGGAGCTGAATAGCGGGTAGTGAAAGTATGCAAGAGCACACTTGCTCGGATGAGCCAGGAGATCGGCACGGAGCCATTGTTCCTGGGGCGATCCGGGCCTGACATCCTGCAAGCTGTTCAGCACGACAATGTGCCATGCTCCCCGGTCGTAGCTGTAATAGCCGGCGCCGGAGTCTCCAGCAGCTTTTCCAAAGTAGGAGAAATAGGGACCCGCCCCGGGCGTCATGTATTCATGATTCCCCACAGCCGGACGAGTCCTGGCTCGATGGCGCCCCCACGTTGGCTCGTAGCAGTTGCTGAAATCCAACGCCGAACCCGTAGGGTAGGCGTTATCTCCTGCCGTATACACGAGCCCCTGCAACGAGTCCAGGATAAGGGCAGTAGCTTCATCGCCAGAGGAGTTGCAGTCGGCTATATCTCCTGCCCCAATCAATACGGTCGGGACTACGGCGATCCCAGCTTCGGCGACATAGTCGCCTGATCTCGCCCGAATTGTCGCATAACCGATCGAGCGTGTTCGGATCGTTCCATTCGAGTCAGCGGTGGCGACTGAGGGGTTGCTGCTCGACCATTCGAGCCATGACGAGGGGATTGTGTCGGTGGGCCGCCCGGCTTTGGAAGCCAAGAGGACAACCGTGTCGCCCTCCAACACCGTGGCGAGTTGTGGGCTAAGCTCGAAAGTGACTCCTCGAACCGGCGATGGGCTGTCTGGTAAGCATGCCGCGAAGGCGATGGCAACGAGGGCGAACCCCCGCGTACGGAGCGAGGCAAGGCATGGATTTGCCGCCAAGTGAGGCTTCCTTAAGCTCTTGGGAACATGCTAGATAATACCGCAAGACCCTTCTAGGTTGAAAGATCCGCGGTTGCGTGTCCGGAGTCGTATTCTTCAGTCCGGTGAAGTACGGCAGTTGTCCAGCCAGGCACTTGGAGGGAATGGGCACAACCTGGCGTAAGACCACTTGTCGCTTCAGAACCAAGATCTTCATAACCAAGACATGATTTCCTCTGAATCTGCGGCGTTCTCGAGTCTCGTTGCGAACGAACGCAGGCGTGTCCAAGCAGTGCAGTGTGTGGAGCGGCAGGGACGAGGCTTCGGCGACGCCAACTTCACGGTCAGCGAGGTGCTTACTTGACGGGTATTGCCGCTGGTGGTGCGGTCCTCCCCCCACACGGTGGGGTCCTACGCTCCTTGGTTGTGGACCAGACAACGGCTGACGAGATGCGGCGCGAATCACGTGATTGGCCTACATGGGATTTGACCCAGCGCCAAATGTGTGACCTCGAGCTACTCCTAAACGGAGGGTTCTCCCCGCTCTCCGGATTCATGGGATCGGCGGATCATCGAGAGGTGTGTGACCGGATGCGCCTGGCCGATGGCACGCTTTGGCCGATCCCGGTCACGCTTGATATCCCTGAGGCGCTGGCCAGCCGTCTGTCAGTTGGAGCCAAGCTCTCGCTACGCGATCCTGAGGGGGTCATGCTTTCGGCCCTTGATGTCGACGAAGTTTGGCAACCAGATTGGGAAACAGAGGCCGAGTCCGTATTCGGCACTCTTGAGCACTCGCATCCCGGCGTATCCTATCTTGTTCATCGAACCCATCGGTGGCGTGTCGGCGGTCGCGTTCGGGGTCTTCAGCTCCCTACACACTATGACTTCCTGAGCCTTCGCCAGTCCCCTTCCGAAGTTCGAGCTGCGTTCGCGAAGCTTGGTTGGGAGCGAGTCGTAGCCTTCAACACTAGGAATCCGATGCATCGGGTGCATTATGAGTTGACGTTGAGGGCGATTCGGGACTATGACGTGAAGCTCCTTATCCACCCAGTTGTGGGCATGACCAAGTCAGGCGACATCGATCACACAACCAGAGTGCGATGCTACCAGGCCATGCTACGCCACTACCCGCCCAACACAGCCATGCTCGCCCTCTTGCCACTGGCGATGCGGATGGCTGGTCCGCGCGAGGCACTCCTCCACGCCATCGTGCGGAAGAACTACGGATGCTCTCATCTCATCGTCGGTCGGGACCACGCAGGGCCGGGTGTCAATGCGCAGGGGCAGCCGTTCTATGATGTGTTCGCAAGCCAGCGACTTGCCCGGCAGCACTCCCAAGAGCTTGGGATAACTATAGTGCCATTCCCCGTGATGGTGTATGTGAAGGAGTTAGATCATTACGTGCCTGAGGCGGAGGTTCCACAAGGCGCAACGCCAGTCTCGATCTCGGGGACTGAGCTTAGACGCCGACTCGCAGATGGTAGGGATGTGCCACCGTGGTTCACATTTCCTGAAATAGCAAGCATTTTGCGAGAAACTCATCCTGTGCGGTCACACCGAGGTTTCACCGTGTTCTTCACCGGCCTCTCCGGTGCCGGCAAGTCGACGATCGCGAACATTTTGATGGCGAGACTCTTGGAGCGCGGCGGGAGGCGCGTTACGCTGCTTGACGGAGACGTGCTCCGAAAGGTGTTGTCAAAGGATCTCGATTTTTCGAAGGCAGATCGTGACGCCCACATACGACGTGTCGCATATGTTGCGGCCGAAATCACCAAACATGGAGGAGTGGCGATCTGTGCTCCAATCGCCCCCTACGAGGCAGCACGGCAGGAGGCGCGGCGCACCGTGGAAGCATTCGGGGGATTCATCTTGGTCTACGTCAAGACGCCTCTCGACGTATGCGAAGCTAGGGATCGCAAGGGCTTATACGCCAAGGCGCGAGCTGGCTTGATTGAGAACTTCACGGGAATATCTGATCCTTATGAGCCGCCAAGTGACCCAGACGTCGCGATAAGCACGAACGATCTCAGCGCCAAACTTGCAGCTGAAGAGGTCATCAGGTTCCTGGAAAGCGAGGGATACTTGGAAGGGCTTGAATGAGAGGACCGACCTTCTTGTTTATCGGTCCAGACAAGTCCGGTAGCAAGTGGATTCACAATGTTCTCATTCAGCACCCAGAGTGCTTTGTCCCGGTCCTGGCGGACCCATACTTCTTCGATCGCTATTATCACCGCGGGCTGGAATGGTACTTCTCACTCTTCGCCAACGCCCCGGAATCGGCACGGGCAGTTGGAGAACTCTCGCACGACTACTTGTTCTCTGAGAGAGCCGCGGAACGAATCGCCCGAGATCTCCCGAACATCAGACTTCTGGTCAGTTTGCGCCATCCTGCTGAACGCTCGTTTTCTCAGTATCTGTCGATGGTGCGTGCGGGGATCACGAGGCTGTCATTCGAGTCGGCCTTGGAGCGCTTCCCGGAACTGATCGACCACAGCCGCTATGCTGTGCACCTTAACCGCTACCTTGACCGCTTCGAGATCGGGCGAATAAAGATCTTGTGGTACCACAATCTGCAGTTTACTCCTCGCGAGTTTGCCGATGAGCTCTTTCGATTCCTCGGGGTCGGATTTGTGGATGGCATCCCCTACGAGAAGATCTACAATGAGGCAGGGAAGCCTCGCCTCGGTATGGCCACGGGCCTCGCCCGGAGAGTGGTTACCCTGATGCGAGACTTGGGGTTTGTTCGCCTTGTCGGTGTCACAAAACGAAGCTTCTTGCGTAAGACGTTCTACCGGCCCTTCGCTCCTGGCGAACGACCACGGCTTGCCCCGGACACGAGGAGACGCCTCATCGCCATGTTCGAGCCCGACGTGTCCTCGTTGGAAAGGCTCTTGGGTGTATCTCTCCAAGAGTGGCGGGTGTAAGAGGTCATTGGGTCCACCCCAAGGCAGTGATGAGATCTGCCACTTGGTGCGTTTGCAAGAGGTTCATTCGGTTGCCCGAACGAGGGTAAGCGAGGGCACAGACCAGGATCAGATCTTCGGGAACGATCCGCCCTTGTCGCCACAGGACTTCAAGGCATTGGACAATGTGATCGGTACTGGTGCGCGAGAAGGGCACGTCACACCACACCCCTTCAGTCCCAGGTAGTAGGTTGAAGCTGCGCGCGGCCATCGGGTCGTTGCTGACCGCCAGGATGGGCTGCCTGGGTTGGCGCGCCGCGATCACTCGGGGAGCGTAGCCCTTCTTCGTCACCGCGACAATCTTCGTAATGGGGAGTCTCCGCGCTAAGAACCCGATTGCTTCAGCGGTAGCCTCTGCGACACGGCCTTGATCATTGACGCCCGCGGCATCCAGAGTGTGTTGGAGGTAATCCTCGGCGGCAGCGGCAATGCGACGCATTACCCGAACCGCTTCCGCTGGGTCAATGCCAACAGCGGTCTCACCGGAAAGCATTGTCGCCGAGCAGCCGTCGAGTACCGCGTTGGTGATGTCAGTGACCTCTGCCTTGGTCGGAGCTCGAGCACTGATCATGGAATGGAGCATCTCCGTGGCGACGATAACCGGCGTACCCTTCGCTCGGGCCACTTCGAGAATGTGCTTTTGTAGGACTGCGAGCTGTTCGATGTTCGTTTCAGCGGACAGATCTCCACGGTCAATCATCAGCGCATCGCTCTCAGCAACGATCTCATCAAGGTGGTCGATGCCTCCTTGCGTCTCAATCTTGGCGACAATGCGGGGCCATTCTCCTCCTGTCAACGCTCGGATGCGCTGCACGTCATCGGGGCCGTCCACGAAGCTCAGGCCTATGAACTCCACCTGCTGGGTCCGCGCAAATGCAACCATCTCGCGGTCTTTACGGTCATCCGGTCGTCGCCGGAGGCGGTGGCCTGGGAGGTTGAGTCCCATCCTACTGCGCAACGTCCCGTCGTCTTCAGCTCGACAAGTAATGTCCCGACCAGCTATGTCGACAACGGAAAGGCGCAGAGCCCCATCGTCCGCCAGGAGCGTCATGCCCGTATTCACCTGTTCGTGCAACAAGGGGTGATTGACCGGGATCTTGTCACCTCCGGCATACCCCGGTTGTGTGTTTAACAGGACGAGCTGTCCCTTCAAGCAATCGACTGGTGTGATCAAGTCTCCCGTTCGGACCTTATGACCTGGTAGGTCAAAAAGGATGGGAACTCCAGGAATCAAGTCCCTAATGCGGCCAATCGTGGCAGCATGCCAGTCAAGGTCAGCGTGGGCCCCGTTTAGGCGAGCGATACCCATACCAGCCGCTGCCAGGTCACGGAGGAGCTCCGGTGAGGACGAAGCAGGTCCAATGGTGGCGACTATCTTAGTGCGGATGGTCCCAGTGTTGGGGATGTGCATGCGCAAGAAGACTAATGGGTGTGAGGGTAGGCGTGAACCCATGACTCGTTCGACCAAGGTGCGCGGGATAACCCCTTCATTGAGGAGGCCGCGTGGATGGGTGATTCTCATCCGCCTTCTAACTCTCACTGGGGCCGGAGTCAGTTCGTCATGCCTGAGCATGGAGTCGGTTTCCGTTCCGGGAGACTCGACGAGAGCTGTTCGATCCATATCAGTCTTTCCCACGCCTCTTACGATTCGCGTTGGGCAAGCCGTGCACCTCGTTGCAATTCCTCATGATTCCGTGGGGAACGATCTACTGGGAAGATCCGTGACGTGGTCATCCAGTGATACGAGCGTTGTCCGCATCGACACCTCAGGGGTCGCCATTGGGGCGAGTATTGGGACGGCGAACATCGGTGCGGCGATTAACGGCGTGCGTGGGCAGGCCGTCCTAACCGTGATCGAAAGGGACCCACGTCCGAACATCATCGTTATCATGACCGATGACCAGCGGATTGATCAGCTTGCGTTCATGCCTCAGTTGCAGCACTGGTTGGTACAGGGGGGGCTCAGTTTCGGCAGGTTCTTCGTCACTACAGGAACGTGCTGCCCATCCCGGGCCTCATTCCTTCGGGGACAATATGCTCACAACCATCAAACGCTCAACAATCTCCCGCCAGCGGGGAGCTTCCTACATTTCCGCGACTTAGGCAACGAGGCCTCGACTCTCGCTACGTGGCTTCAGGGTGCAGGCTACCGAACGGCATTGTTTGGCAAGTACCTCAATCGGTATCCGGGCTATCCGAATCCTGATCTGACCTACGTCCCCCCAGGCTGGACAGACTGGTTTGGGGTGTTTACTCCAACTGAGGGTAACCCGAGCTACGTTGATTACTATGCGAATGACAACGGCTTCGTCGAGTTCCACGGGGATGGCCCCGGCGAATACCTGACTGACGTGTTGTCCAGCAAGGCAATCACCTTCATTCGTCAGTCACAGTTCCTCGGAGAGCCGTTCTTCCTATACGTTGCTCCGTATGCCCCGCACACCCCCGCTACGCCGGCACCCCGGGATGTCGGGGCTTTGTCTGGGGTTGGCGTGCCTCGCACACCCGCTTTTGACGAGGCGGATGTCAGCGACAAGTGGCAGGGAGTCCAGCAACTGCTACCGTTGACGGCTGAGCAAGTGCAGAGTCTCGATGCACTCTATCAGGCGCAACTGGAGACACTGCTGAGCGTAGACGATATGGTAAACGTTATCCATCTCACGCTGGCGGAAACCGAGTCGCTAGACAACACATATGTCTTCTTCACATCCGACAATGGCTTGGAGATGGGAGAACACCGCCTTGTCTCCGCCAAAGAGGTTCCCTATGAGGAAACGATTCGCCAGCCACTAATCGTGTGGGGACCAGGAGTGCCTGCTGGAGGGAATGTGTCCTCGATCGCGCTGAACATAGACGTGGCACCTACGATTGCGGAGCTCGCCGGTGTGCCCGCTCCGGCTTTTGTGGACGGTCGGTCTCTGGTATCGTGGCTCCGGGGGCAGACACCACCCTGGCGCCACGCCTTTGCAGAGGAGGTCTGGGACGAAACCGAGGTGACCTCGCCTCGCACGAGTTTTGAGCAGATCCGTACGGACGATTACTCCTATACCGAGTTTTTTGACGGCGAACGTGAGCTTTATGATCTACGGGTGGACCCGTACGAACTGCAGAATATTAATGCGGGCGCACCATCATCCTTGACGAATCAGCTCTCCACTTGGTTGCATGAGTTGCGTGGGTGTCAAGGCGCCTCATGCCGCACATTGGACGTCGCGCCATGATCGATCTTCGGATTTCGGTTCTCACGATCACGTGTGTGTCCCTCGTACCATCTCAGAGTGTGGCTCAGATCGATCTGAACAAACACCTCTACGCCGAGGCTCATCTTCAGCGCTTCGGCTCCGACACCGCACTCCGGCTTTCGGGGTGGCGAGGACGGCTGGACTTGCTTCAGACCCTCGGGTTCGGTGGTGTGCGGCTCGACATTGAGTGGAATGCCATCGAAGGGGTACGAGGTCGGTGGAGCTGGGACAAGACAGACGGCATCGTGCAGGAGCTCCGGAGGCGAGGCATCCAAGCGTTTGGACTGCTGACGTATGCCCCCATGTGGGCAGTGCCGCGGGGTATGCCGGAACGCCACCGACCGGTCGTGGATGGATCGGAGGAGCGAGGAGACACCGCGTTCGCTCACTTCGCGGCGATGGTCGTGCGACGCTATGGGGATGTCATCCACCGGTGGGAGATCTGGAATGAGGAGAACAATCCGCCGTTTTGGATTAACGTAGCTGCCGGCCCCAATGCCGGACCCGACGCCAAGGATTACCTTCGCCTGTTCAACCTAGCCCGGGACTCCATAGCTGCTGTTAGTGCTGATGCCGAGATTGCGATCGGCGGTTTGGCAAGCCTCAGCGGACGATTCCAGAGCGTGCCTGATCCGGCAGGTGCGACCACCGCCATTCGCGGCACGCCGGGTCACGTCTATCTCCGGGAACTGCTGGCGGCTGGTTGGAGGCCTGGTATTGTCGCGTTGCATCCTTACTCCGGGCTGGCCCCAGGTCAGCGGCGGCCAGGGGAATCCAGCGCAGTCTTTCCTGACCAAGTGTTTGACAGTGTCCTAGACGTCCTAAACTCGGCGGGATTTCCAGACACCCCGGTTTGGATAACGGAGTGGGGGGTGAACATCAAGAACCCTAAGTCACAGCCGGCTATCGATGAGTGGTTTGTTTCCGGACTCCACACACTACTTTGCAATCCTCGAGTCCCATTCGTCACCATTTATGCACTCACCGACTCCAGTGCCACCTCAGTCTACGGACTGGCTGGCATGGACGGGACCCTCTCGGCGGGGGGGCGAGCTTTTCGGAACGCAGTGTCAGCTTGGAGGGGATGCGGGACGTGAAGCGCCTGCTGTTCTACAACGATTCAGCTGTGATGGGCGGCCATGAATTCATGACAGTTGAGCTCGTGAGCGCCCTTGGCCGGCTCGGTGCCTATGACATCCACATGCTGTTCTACAATGAACTCATTGGGACCACCCTTCCGCCTGGAGTCGGTCGACATCGGTTACCGTTTGCGACCGCAACCCCGTTACCGTTCGTACGTAACCTGAATCCAATCCACATCAGCCACGTTGAGCGTTTGATTCGTCAGCTGAGCCCTGACATGGTGGTTATCTCGCAGGGGAACATCGAGATTGGATTAAAGGGCTTGATCGCTGCACGAGGCGCCGGCTGCAGAACGGTGTCGTACCTACCATTGGCCTACACCTTCAGCGAAATGGGGAGCCGCTTTGGCAAGGTGCGAGATATCGTCGACCGCCTCTATTATCGCTTGCCGCATGGGTGCATCGTGGAGGCACCGTATCAGGCGGCATTGTTACGTCGCCTGTTTCAGGGCGTGATCCAAGTGATCCCCTACCCGTTAGTCGTGACAGCGCCCACCGACCTTCCTACCGCGCCAACTCCCATGATCAGGGCGGGGATCAACATCGGGATCATTGGCCGTGTGTACTTCCGCCATAAGAACCAAGACATCCTGCCGAAAGTCGCAGTCCAATTGCAATCCCGCGGTATAGCCGCTGTATTTCACATTCTGGGTGACGGGCCGGATCTAAGCCGTCTGCAAGCTCTGGTCGCTACAGCCGGTGTAGATCACATGTTTCAGTTCCATGGTTGGATGGCGAAGCAGCAGTTGCACGGTCTAGTGGCGAGGTCGATAGACGTAGTGTTGATTCCTTCTCACTTCGAGGGGATACCACTGGTCATGCTAGAGAGCCTCGCTCTCGGCAAGCCGATCCTGGTATCGCGACTAGACTTCGTCCCAAGCTATGGTATCCCTGCAAAGTTTCTAATCGATCCGCACGACCCCTCCGGAATCGCGGACAAACTTGTGGCACTTTGCAACGAGACTGACAACTCGGACACCGCGCGATTGCGTGACACAGTTCTGCAAGAGCATGCTCAACCACGCTTCGAGCAGGCGGCCAAGGAGGCATTTCGGAACCTGGAGCGAGTGTGATGCCTTGGGCTCTCCTCGCCGCAGTATTCTTTGTTGATGTTGGCATCTGGATACTCACCGGGTTTCTTCGCATCAACTACAGTCTCTCAGTGAGCTTCTTTGCAACGTTCTACGGCCTCCTTGGTATTACCGCCGTACGTTTGGCATGGTCTCCCCAGAAGTTAACTCAACAGGTGGAGCCGAATCGAACGTTCACCAGGCTGGGATGGATCTGGTTCTGGGTCGTGCTGCTTGCTTGGGGCGGGAATGCCATATCCTCTGACCAGCCGGCGAAGGCAACCCTCTTCAACCTTTTGATACCCCTGTCCTTGGCGGCTGCACACCTCGCTGTGTGGGGCACACCGTGGAATGACCGGACGTGGGTTCGCTTGGGCAGGGTCTTCGGGATTGTATTGGGCATCGATATGGTGGTGTCCGTACTGACCATTTGGCTGGTCAATGTCACACAGACCATTCCGAGCTTGGCGTTCTTCTTAAATCCCCGATATCCAGTGATCCTATTTCCACTCGCCGGGCGTCTTATGGTTCGTACTCCTGGGATCTTCGAAAGCGGCGGGACAAACGGATCGTTCCTACTCCTCGCTGCAGGCCTGTGCGCGTCATACACATTGCTGGCACCGTCGTCACGTCGATCAAAGGCGGCGGCGCTTGCGGCACTGGTCGGATTGGGTCTGCTCGTCGTCGGCACATTGACGCGGCGAAGCATCGCTGGATTGATTACTCTAATCGCGGTCATAGGTGGCATGAGCGCGTTGATAAAACGCCGCTACATCCTCACGAGTCTGGTGTTCCTCACTGCAATTGGGGCGGTTGGTTTAGTGGCGTACGTCTTTCCAAGTCTCTTCGAAGCTCGGTCTCTTGTCCAGCGAATCGACTTCTGGTCGGAGAATCTCGAGACACTCGTGGGGACGATGCCGTGGCGCCTTTTTACGGGATACGGCCAATTGCAGTCCTCAGTGGAGTTCACGCAGACGAGCGGCCTAGCACTTCTCGACAATGGCGCCCTCGGCCTACTCGTCTATGGTGGGGTTCTCTATTTTCTAGTCGTGGTGTGGTACTACGCCGAGTTGTTCCGGTTGAACGTTCGTCTGGTGCGGTCGTTAGATGCAGGCTCGCGATGGCTTGCTGTCACCAACGTTGGACTGCTAAGCGCAATGCTGGTGATAGCGAGCTTCTCGATCTTTGTAACGAACATCACTGAGGCTTTCCCGCTGATGATCGGGTCAAACCTCTTGACACGATCTCTTCTCGAGCGCACGAGAATGGGCCCGTCTTCAGCGAATGGGTGACACCGTGAATCTGGTGATAAACGGCCGCTTCCTGGAGAAGCGCTTGGGTGGGATCGGCCGCTACGCGATTGGTGTCACGCAGGAGTTGATGCGCCGAGGGCTCGCGTTGTGGTGTGCTACATCTCGGGCCGTGATGGAGGAACCGGCAACCCTCCCGGAAGGCGTGGGCGCAATCGGTGTGGGCATGAATCAAGGGCACATCTGGGAACAATGGGATTTGCCGAGGCACTTGAAACAAGTTGGGCGCCCGCTGTTGCTGAACATGATGAATACAGCGCCCATCACGTATGGTCGTCAGGTTACGGTCATCCACGATGTTGCCTATCTACGTTGTCCACGGTCCTTCACATCTCGCTTTCGATGGTTCTATCGGTATCTGATTCCAAGAGCGGCGGCAGCGTCGCTGAAGGTGGTTACCGATAGCCATTTCTCGAAAGGGGAACTAGTCGCTGCCCTAGGTCTGGAGCCAAGCGCGATCGAGGTAGTCTATCCATTCATCTCCCCATCGTTGCTTCAACTGGCCGCCTACACACAGGAGCCTGTAGAAGAACGACCTTATGCCCTTATTGTTTCCGCTCTGAATCCAAGAAAGAACCTCCGCCGGGCGTTGGAAGCCTTCGCTCTCGCGGATGTGCGTGACCTCCGCCTGGTGATAGTCGGAGAAATGAAGGCAGTGTACGGGAATCCAGAGCTAGAGGGTTTGCTGCCAAGCCACATCGAGATCCGCAGTGGTGTGAAAGATGCAGAACTCGTCCGCCTGTACAAAGGGGCTCGGGTGTTCATATACCCTTCGCTGTACGAAGGATTCGGCCTCCCGCCGGTCGAGGCAATGGCATGCGGCTGCCCGGTTGTGGCATCTCGATCAGCAAGCCTGCCGGAGGTATGTGGTCACGCCGCCTGGTATGTAGACCCTCTGAGTGTAGAAGACATAGCCCAGGGGATTCGCCGAATCATTGAAGACGATGCCGTGAGAGCGCGCTTAGTCGAGAAGGGCCTGGCGATTTCAGCGCGTTATCGAGTCGAGTCCACGGTGGATCGACTGGTCGCCGTTCTCGCGCGATGTGGTATGGATTCTCTTGTTCAGGTGACCCGGTGACCTTTGGCGGGGACGGACTTGAATGACCGAGGCGAGCAGGCCACGTTCACTCCGTCCTGGGCGCACCCTGTGGTTAAATGCCGCACAGCTGGGCGGCGCGAAGGTCGTCAATAGAGGGCTGGGCTTTCTGTGGTCGATCGTGTTGGCGCGAACGTTGGGCCTATCAGGGTTTGGGGAGTATAGTTACCTCATCGCGTTAGTTGTGCTGACGTCTGCATTCGCCGAAAGTGGCTTCACGAGCATCGTCAGCCGAGACGTCTCTGGCGACTCACGCCATCTCAGCGAAACAGTACCGACGGCCTTAGCGCTGACGATTATCTTCAACATTGTCGCGGCAGCAATCACCGTTGGAATCGGTGACTTGAGCGCCCCCTCGTACACTCGCTTCTGGCGCGCAGTATTGATATCACTGTACTTGCCAGCGAATGGCGTGTTCAACGTGGTTTGTGCAGTCTTTCGCGGCCGTGACAGGTTTCGCTACGACAGTATCTTTAATGTCATCCATTTTCTTAGCTTCGCCGCTTTGAGCGCTCCGGCTCTGGCCTTAGGATGGGGTGCGACTGGGGTACTCGCGGCCTTCGTGGTAAGGATGTATTTGGTCGCTGGAGCGGCAGTGCTAGTGTGCCATTATTCGATTGCCCCTTTGCAAGTCGGTCTTTCACGACCGGCCGCTCGTTACCTATTGCAGGAGGGGCTCCCGCTCATGTTATCTGGCGTGGCGGCCCAGGTCTATATCCGGATCGACATCGTGATTCTCTCCTTCGCCATGGGGACGGCGGCTGTCGCGATATACTCGGTTGCCACGCGCTTCATCGATGCCTTGACCACCGCAGCGGGGGCATTGGGGTTTGCCTCTCTCCCGCTTCTTGCAGAAATGTGGCTGGATGCTCCCGCGCGAGCACGACGGTTCGCAGCGAAAACGTCGCGGCGGACGTTACTCATCGGAATTACCGGAGCGGTTCTGGGTGTGGCTGTTGCTCCGTTCTTCATCGGACGTCTATATGGGCGTGATTACACGCCTGCGGGGCATGTGTTGCAGGTGCTGTTGCTGGTGATCCCTATATACGCGGTGAGCCAGATCTTGACAAATCTCATCATCGCTGCCGGTCGACAGCGAGTGCTGATGTGGATCTACGGCGGTGCAGCCGCTGTGAGCGTGCTGCTGAATGTCGGCCTAGCCCCCCGTTGGAGCTACTATGGGTCGGCCGTGGCTGCTGTGATCACCGCGTTGATGGTATGGCTCGCCTTGCAGCGTGCGGCTATGGCAATGAACAAGGCTGGTTCAGCCAGAGGCATTCCGAGTGACTGACACCGTGGGCCCTGCCGAAGAGCGTACTCGAGCGCGTCTCTCCCTAGTTGCGCCGCTCAATATTGTTCTGCGACGTCGACGACTCTTCTGGCGCATCGCCATGCTCTCGACCGCCTTGGGCGTGCTGCTCGGCTGGCTCACTCGTCGTTATGCGGCAGACGCTCAATTCATGCCCAATATGACCTCTCTTAGTGCTTCGAGCCTCGCGGGGATTGCGGCTCAATTCGGCATTGGTGCCGGTTCCTTGGGAGATGCGGACGAATCCGTGGATTTCTATGCCAGCCTCGTCAGGTCTCGGGAGGTGCTCACGGCGGCGGTCAAGACCGTTTATCGGTTTCCCTCTGACTTCCAAGCAAAGGACACAATAGTAGGCGACCTAGTCACTCTGTTCCACGCCCGCGGAGATACAGAGGTAGAACGAATCCAGGACGCGGTCAAGAAACTTGATCGGTACATGCGGGTCGATGCGGACGAACAATCCGGGCTTATTGCCCTCAGGGTGCGTGCTCGGTGGCCGGGTCTCGCTGAGCAAGTCAATGCACGGCTCCTAGCCTTGGTGAACGAGTTCAATGTCTCACGACGTGAAACAAGGGGTGGCATTGAACGCCACTTCGTGGAGGCGCGACTGGCTGAAGCCCTGCAGGAGCTGACTGCGGCTGAGGATGATATGCGGAGGTTCTTAGAAGCTAACCGCACTTATCAAGATTCCCCTCGCCTAGCTTTTGAGGCGGCTCGACTCCAACGGCGAGTGGATCTACGACAACAGGTTTACTCAACCCTCGCGCAGTCCTATGAGCAAGCCCGGTTGGACGAAGTTCGGAATACACCCGTGGTCACCATCGTAGATCATCCAGAAGGGTCGGCTCAGCCGACTCGATCTTGGACTCTCATTATCATCGGTGCGGTCCTCTTGGGCATTGTCATGGGAACGGGTGCTGTTTTCTTCGCAGAACTCCTGGTGCGGCAGCGCGTTGAGAATCCAGAGGATCTATTGGAACTCGACCGCTACCGTACCGCTGCTGTGGAGGGCCTAAGACACTTGCCAGCAGTTCGCCACCTGCTCCAGCGGAAGGTGAACAACAGCTGATTTAAACGGACTGTCGATGTCCATTTACTTCTTAACGACCGCGATGATAGCGACGGTGCTGGCGAGGAGCGATGCCAACGGGGCGAGGTAGATGAACCAGTCGGTTTTCGGCTGGGGCTGCTCGAGCGGAACGAACACCTCGGCGCCCGGATCCGGCTTGGGTTTGCTCGAAAAGAAGATCAAGACCTTGTGCTTGGTTCGAACCTCGCCGTTGGCGTAGCGCACGCTGACGCGACCCTTGTTGGCGTTCTCCGCGTAACCGCCGGCTGCGCCGAGGTAGTCATCCAGTCCCTTCTGCTCGTCGAACAAGACGCTGCCGGGGGCGTTCACGGCGCCGCTTACCCGCACGCTTGGTATGTACTCAGGGATCCAAATCGAGTCGTCCGGTTGAAGAATCACATTCTGGGCCGACGTCGTGTCTTTGAGGGCCGCGGCGAGACTGACATCCAGGCGCCCTGCACCCTCCGCTCGTCGATAGAACCGGATCCCATCCGGGTACGCTTCATGCGTCAGTCCCCCCGCCCTCGCCATTAGATCCGATAGCCGATCGGATTTGGTTCGTAGCGCATAAACGCCCGGGTAGCGCACCTCGCCTAGGATTGTGATCGTACGCTGCAATTCGAAGTTGGGCTGCCGCAGAATAAGCACATTGTCGTAAGGCCTTAGCAGCACTTCTGGGGTGGATCCTGCGGGGAGAAAGGCAGGGCCAGGTGGACCTTCATAGCGACCGAGCGAATCGCGTTCGACGAGGTAGCTCGAATCAAGTGGCACTCTCTCGGTGACCGCGAGTTGGCCTAACGAGCGATCAATCGGCATTCTGGCGATTTCCGCCTCTCTCAGGTCGGCACCAACCTGTGGGCCTCCTGCGAGTAGCACTAGATCCCGCAATGTCAACGAGGCCCGCCACGGATAGAGACCTGGTTTGCGGACGTACCCACTGACGGCAACGAAGTACTGCCGCACCAACGAATCCACCGCGTCCACTATGATGGAGTCACCGTCAGTAAGCGCCACGACAGGGACTCGCATTCCACCGAGGCGGTTATTGCGGGCGGCGGAAGTGTCGGCGCTTCCCGGCGCAGCGGGAGTCAATGCCACATCGATCACTGCTCGCGGCGGTGCTCCTGGACCTCGGTTAGGCGCAGGCATCAGCCGATAGATCGCGATTCGCTGCAGCTGGGCGTCCGGGGCGAAGCCGCCTGAAGCAAGGATAAGATCGCTCAAGGTTTCGCCGGATTTCATTTCATAGATCGCCGGGCGCTTCACGGCGCCGGATATTTCAGCCCGAAGGCCGTGGACTGGCACGTAGACTACGTCTCCAGTTTCCAGCCGCACGTCGCTGTGCGTATCGCCGCGCAACAGGTAATCGTACAGGTCAAGGGTCGCGACCGTCTTGCCGACCCGTTGCACCAGCACCTGCCGCATGTCCGCTTGCTCGGTCACCCCACCCGCGGCATATAGCGCGGTCAGCACCGTCCCAAGCGAGCTGATCTGATACGCCCCCGGCTGCGCGACCTCGCCGACGACGTATACCTGATTGGCCCGGACATTGGCGACCGAAATGTCGAAATGCGTTGTTGGGTTGACGCGTCGGACCCCCGAATACACGCGCCCGAGCTTCGTCATCAGCACCGACCGAAGCTGATCGAGGGTCAGGTTCGAAACGTATACCTGCCCAACCTGGGGGATGAGGACGAACCCTTCTCGGCTGACGACCAGGCTGTAGGTCAGCTCGACGTCTCCCGTGAGTATCAGAGCCAGCTGATCGCCTGGGCCCAGCTTGTAGTCCGGCGGCACTGGGCCGGATAAGAGCGGCAAGAACTGGGTGGTGGTCCGCTGGAACACGTCCACTCCGAAGACTCGGCTCTTTCGTATCACCGGTGTCGCGCCGAGCGCGCGGATCAAACCGGTATCCACCGGCAACGACTCGACTGGAATCGCGACCGGGGCGAGCCCGAGCGCCTGAACGGCACCCAGCTCCTGCGTTCCGGGGGTCAACGGTGTCGCCCCAGGCGCCGCCGGCGACAGGTAAGCGTCGAGCAGAGTTGGTGAGTACCCTGACGCTTGCAACCGAGCCCGGATCTGATCCGGCGTCATTCCCGACTGCTGCAGCCGCTGCCGAATCACATCCGCCAGGCCCGGATTCTGCTGGACGGCCTGATTAAGCACCGACTGGGCCTGCGAAGGTGGGGGCAGAGTAGGATTCTGCGCGCCCGCCGGAGGAGTGGCACACACCAGCGCCAGTGCGCCCGCGAGAGTCAGGAAACGGGAAACGGGAAACACACGGGCCGGCCCTGAACAGCGGGACGGGTCTCTTTGATGCATCATGTCAGGATGAATCCCAAGGGCTCGATTGAGCCTGAAGATGACCGCTAACTGTCGACGCGTCAAGGTGTTAGTTATTTCGCGAGCGCCTCTAGGATGCGTCGAATTGTGGCCACGGTGGGATTGCCGTGACCGTTTTCCAGTCGAGACAAGGTCTCCGCCCGGATCCCTGCCCGTCTCGCGACGGTCGCCTGGGTGAGTCCCGCGCTGCGACGCTTGCGGATCAGGTCTCGCCCGATCGACCGCATGGAGTATTCGAGCGCGTCCATGAACCTCGGCTGCGTCTTAGTCGTCATAGAATCCGTCCCGATGACCGATCTTGTCCACGAGGACTACATCGCCCTCGATGTGGAACCGCAGTCGGTAGTCCCCGATGCGCATTCGGAACCATCCCGTGTAGTTGCCGCTGAGCGGCTTGGCTCCGCTGATTGCTGGCCAACGGTCCAGGCGCCGAAACAGATTGGACGTCCGCACCTTGATCACCAGCGGCAGTCGATCAAGCTGCCGCGCCGCGCCGGGCGTCAGAACGACGCGCACAAGGAGGGTAGGAGGAACATGACATAACAGTCAAGCCCTCCTGACCCGGTGCGTCATCGTCGTATCGCAACGACGGTCAGATAACCGCGACCTTCTCCATGGCCGCCTTTGCCACCATTTCCCCGAACGGCAGGCTGCAGGTGAGCCCCGGAGACACCGCATTGAGGATATGAACGGCGTGCGGCGTCTCGCGGACCACCAAGTCATCCACCAGCTTCCCCTCCCGGTCGACGAGCTGCGCCCGGTTTCCGGCGAACGACCGAACGAGATCCCCCGGTTGCAGCTCCGGAACGAGCAGGCGTGCCTCCTCCCAGATCGCGCGCAGCGACAGACTCTTCTTCACCTCCGAGGCGACCAGCCGCCGGAACCGTGCGT
>Ga0335085_10005531_pt1 | contig 20216 bp, 13 predicted proteins | sample Lox_Sample_45_FD_206712 | JGI IMG/M metagenome (GOLD analysis project Ga0335085, IMG submission 206712) | Soil microbial communities from Loxahatchee National Wildlife Refuge, Florida, United States - Lox_Sample_4.5 | ecosystem: Environmental > Terrestrial > Soil > Wetlands | place: USA...
GCCCGTGCCGGATTGCGAAAACTGCTCCGATGCCTGGGACTTTGGATCGCGAACGCGGTATTCCGTGTACAACAGATAGACAGCGGATTTGGCCTTTCCTCCCAACCTCTCATCCAGTTGCAATTTCGCCAGATGTTGCTTTGCCATATTGATGGCCGCAGCAGAGGTGGGATTGGCAAGAGTATCTAAAATCTTGTCGGCGGTCATGTGGAGGAGGGGGCTGCCCTGGAAAACATTGAGCGGGACTTGTTCATTTAAGGCCACCGGGATCACGACCTGATCGGCACGCAGCGCCAGCTTTTCCAGCGAGTTAAGCTTGATCTCAATGAAGCTCCGGCCGGTAATCTGAATCTTGTCCTTGTCCACCATATCGCGGACCGGCTGCATGGAATCGAGATCAGCAAAAATGATGGCGCATTGGAGAGGCGCGGGGAGGTCGACGGGGTCCTTCTTGGAAAGCTTGAACTCCTGGTCAAAGGTTTCAATATGGACCGGGATGCCGTTCACCGCCACATCCTGAAAATACATGCGCACAACCGTAGCGGCGCGATCCACGGGCTTAATGCTGACGGAGAGGCCGAGCAGCAAGCGGTCAAAGTTGATATCCCGGAACGAGAGGCTCTTGTAGACAGCAGGATTGGGCGCCGGCTGACCCCCTTTGGTGGGAAGTTGATAAATCTTGGCGCCGCGGATTGCCTCAGGCAACTGGCCCGAGGGTTCGGCTTGTTGAGCGAGGAGGCGCGCGGAGAGAGGGCAAAGCATCAAGACGACGAGCGCAGGAAACCGACAACGTGAGAGATTGGATGGAGGCGAGGACATTTTGTGTGGACTCCCTTGTTAATCTGACGCAGGAGCAGCTTACCTGGGGAACCACGCAGGTTCTTCCCTAGGAGGCGGGATCTTGCCAGAACACCTCATAGAGTTCCACGGGCGTCTCCTTGCCTTTTACGCGGATCGGTTCCAGTCGTTGCGCCGGTATTCTGCCGTTCAATTGCAAGTAAGTGGATTCGGACACTAGGATCTGTGCCCCGGCGGCATTCGAGCATAGCCGCGAGGCCAAATTGACCGCGTCGCCGATGACGGTGTAATCCATGCGTCGAGCGGAGCCAATGTTCCCTGCCGTCACCGGGCCGGTATTCACCCCTACGCCCATCCGGAGCGGTTGTTGGCCGCGGCTCTCCCAATCGCGGTTGAGAGCGACCAGGGCGCGCTGCATTTCCATAGCCGTCTTGGTGGCGCGCAGAGCATCGTCGGGTTTGGGAAGCGGAGCTCCATAAACCGCCATTATTCCATCGCCGAGGTATTTGTCCAGCGTCCCTCCGCTTTCAAAAACCAGGTCCGTCATCTCCGAAAAGTATTCATTCAGCAGTTCCACCACGGCGTGGGGCTCCATGTGCTCGGACATCCGGGTGAAACCCCGAATGTCGGAAAACAGGATGGTAACGGTTTGATTTTCCCCGCCGAGGTGGATCTCGTTTGGGTTGGCGAGAATTTTTTCGACGATGTTGGAGCTGAGGAAGCGCTCCAGCGCCTGGCGTTCCACCACGCGGCGGGCCAGCTCCTCATGCGAGCGCGCATTGTCGAAGCTGATGGCCGCCTCGGCGGCGATCACGGAAAAAATGCCGAGTTCCTCCTGGGAGAAGGCATAAGGTTTGCTCAGGCAATCAACGTAAAAGATGCCAAAAACGCGGTCCTTGTAAATTAAAGGCGCGCACATGGCGGAGCGAATTCCTGACATGCGCAGGCTCTGACTGGTGGAAAAGCGTTCGTCGGTGCCGGCATCATAAATTAGCAGCGGCACGCGGTCATTCATGAGCTTCTCGGTCACTGCCGTGGAAAGAGCGACGCCGCGCGCCTCCGCTTTCCAGGTTTCGTCTTTGTAAAGCAGGACGGCGGGCTTGAAACCCTTCTTGTCGTCGCGAAGCATCACAAAACCCCGTTCGACGTTGTCCATCTGAAACACTAGTTCCATAACCCGATGCATAATTTCGTCAGGCATCAGAACGGAGGAGAGCGTCTTCCCCACCGCCAGGAGCAATTTCAGGAGATTGTTTTCCTTCTCCAGACCCTTCACCCGCTCCTGAATCGGCACCGGAGCTATGGGCGCCGTGGGCGGGGTCAGTCGCAGGGCTGTGCCAAGATTTTCCGCGTCGACCAGACCGTTCACATCGGTTACCGTTCCACTGCCGGCCTCAATGTGTAAATCGCCCGCTCGCGTCATCTCATACTTCAACTCATACATGCCGATCGTAACGCGGTCCTGATCCTTAAGCCGGTGCTCCTTAATCTGTACATTGTTTACGAATGTCCCATTCATGCTCCCCAAATCATTCAGCAAGGTAATATCCCCGGGAAGCACGGTGATCCGCACATGGTGTCGAGACACACTGGGGTGACGCAGCACCAGATCGTTTGAATCCGCCCGTCCCACGCTGATTGTGGGGCTGGTAATTTCGAAGATCTGGGTTCGGGCTGAGGGATCGCTAATGACGAATCGAGCCATGCAGGGAGTCTCGTTTAATCCAGGCACACTACATCGGAAAATTCCGGTTTCACCCTGGAGTTCTTGTTAACAATCCGGGCACGCATGGTGCCGGTGCCGGCCGCATGGACAGCAGCAAGAAAATAGCAAGAATTGTCCACTGCGTCATGATCGAATCTTCGCAGCGCCTCCCGGTACTTTGCAAGAGACGTCCACGTTATTGGGCGGCGAGCTTGACATTAACGGGGACGGTGGCGTTTTCTGAAACCGCAACTTGCTGCTGATTCGAGGCGTATCCCGATAGCGATATGGTCAGCGTATGAGTCCCAACGGACAATCGAAAAGACGTGGGAGTCGGCCCGCCGATGGACGATCCATCCGCCTGCACCGTGGCGCCGGGCGGAGTGGTCCGGACTTCCACAATCCCGGTTGGCGTACCCGCCTGAACGGATAGCTTCCTGGTTATGATTTGCCCGCCTTGAAGCGCAACTGTACCCTCGGAAGGAGCCATCCCTTTCCATTTCACGGTATAGGTGTGTTTTCCCGGGGCCACGTCAGCGTGGACGGGACTCGGCCCGTAGGATTTCCCGTCAACAAGTACCTCCATTCCCGGTGGGTCGGTAACAACGCCAAGTTCGGCGCGGGGGGATGAAAGGTTGCCCGCCACGTTGCTTGTCTGCCCGCCTTCAATTGTCACACTCTGTTGGAAGTTGTCGTAACCGTCCTTGGAGATAGTGACGTTGTGGGTACCAGCAGGAAGGTCGGCGATGGTATGGGGCGTCAACCAGCTTGGATCGGATCGTCCATCGACCAAAATCGTCGCCCCTTCCACATTCGCGCTCACTGTCAGTTGCCCGACCTTCGCCGCCGCAGGGTGCGCACGTGGTTCCGGTTTCGAAACCACCGCGGGTTTGGGCGGAGCTTCTGCCGGTTTGGGCGCCGGGGGCTCGGCGGCAGCGGCTGGCGCTGTCGTCGCCGTCACGGGTGCGGCCGGTTGCGTGGCCGGAGTAACGGGCGGCTGCGGGTTCTGCGCGGGGGTTACATTTACAACCGGTGGGGGAACGACCGGTATGACGCGCTGGCTACGCGGCCGCAAAACCAGGAGGTAGCTGGCACCGCCCATGATCGCCACCACCAAAAGCGCACCCAGTACCCAGGCAATCTGAGGGATGGATTGCTGGCGGGGCGCCGGCGGCGGAATCGCGTGGATATTGAGAGAGCCTCCGATCGGGGTCTCATCCAGTGCCATGGGGGAGGGCGAGGTTGGCGGTAACGATGTTTGAACCTGGAGTGGGGGAGAGGGTTCGGCTACGGCCGACGGCATAGGGGCTGCCTTTAGAATCACCGTGCCCTGGCCTAGTGCTGCGCTACCCAAGTTCTTATAATTCCTGAGATCTTCCGCCATCTCGCGGCACGACTGATAGCGTTCATCGACATTCTTGGCGAGCGCCTTGGATATGACCCAGCTCAAACCCGCATGAATCGATGCATCCAGCTCGCGCGGCGGGATGGGATTCTCGTTGATGATTTTATAGATTACCGTAGTAATGTTCTGGCCCCCGAAGGGCTTTTCACCGGTCACCAACTCGTACAGGATCACACCAAGAGAAAAGATGTCAGACCGGCCATCAATTTGGCGGCCTTTGACCTGCTCAGGAGACATGTAATTCGGCGTTCCCAGGATTTGACCCGCCTGGGTCATGCCCATGGCCATCATCTTGGCAATCCCGAAGTCGGTTACCTTCACCAGGCCGTTGTGCAAGATCATGATGTTAGCGGGCTTGACATCCCGGTGCACGATTTTGTTCCGATGAGCGTGGTCGAGAGCACTGCAAACCTGGTCATAAATCGGCAAAATAGTTTCGATAGGCAGGATGGTCTGCTCCTGCACGATCTTTTCGAGGGATTTGCCCTCCAGATACTCCATGGCAAGGTAAAGGACACCATTGTCTTCACCGAAGTCGTAGACTGTGATGATATTGGGGTGAGCCAGAATTCCGGCCGCCATCGCTTCCCGCTGGAAGCGCGCCTTATACTCCTGAAACTCTTGGGGGGAGAGGCCTTCAGGGAGCATCGTCTTGATAGCCACCGTGCGGCCAATAACGGGGTCGAACCCTTGATACACAACCCCCATCGATCCGCGGCCCAACTCAGAGACAATCTGATATCGTCCTGCTTTCGTCAGCGCTTCGGCCATATAGCCTCGCTTTTACACATCTGGTAGTATCCCGCTGGGTGCGGGAGCCGGTTCACTCAGTTTTTGTTTTCTGTCCGTCGCCACGCGTTGGGTTAACCGGCTTCAGAAACAAAGTCTTATCAGCAACGAGAGCGTAACTCAAGCGTTGATACAAGTCAACGGTACTCCGGTGCTATGGGGCCAGCAAAAACGGGCTCCTTTATCCGCGGCGCCCTGCTTTGGGGGGCGTCTTCGCCCAAGTTCCGGCTTGCGTTGTGACGAATCAAGAGGTATTAATCGCTTCCTCCGATGGGGCAGACCTGGGGAAGGTTCCGGCGCTCTCCCCCGTCATGTGTCCAAATAAATCAGCTTGAGGTGACCCTTGAGTAAGCGAGTCGTAAGCACCCCCTCTGCCCCCGCGCCAGCGCTCCGATATCCTCCGAATGTGCGATTCCGCAATAGGCTATCCTTCGCATGTATCGCTTTTTGTTTCATGATGTTGGCCGTAACCCTCGGAGTCCCCGAGCGGGGCTATCCGCGAACAAATTCCCCTGGCATATTGGCAAACGGTACAATGCTTTACGTCCGGTTGGAGACGGCCGTGAGCACCAAGACCTCGCACCTCAACCAAGCTGTAACTGCCCGTGTGGTCCGGGAGGTCACCAGCGACCAGGGCGTACTGGTTCCAATTGGGGCGGAAGTGACAGGAAAGATTGAAAAGCTGATCCCCACATCGGATCCAACAGATCACGCACGCCTGTTGATCCAATTCACCCAATTGGCCATCCCTCGCCATCCCGCCCTTGACTTGACCGCGCGCCTGACGGAAGTGGAGAACGCGCGTGAAACGGTCCTCCAGGATGGCACGATTCAAGGTGTGCTTGCCAAGGATGTACCTGTTGGGCGCATGGATGGCTTGTTGGATAAGTTGGGATCACCAGGCAGCGAAATGGAGAAGATGTCGGGCAAAACCCTGGGCAAGGTTGATACTTCCATCGATTTTCCGGCGGGCACTGACCTGATTTTGACTTTGGATCAACCCCTCACCCTGGATTTCATCTCGCCGCCGGCAGCGGCGACGGAAATCTCGCCGGCATTGGCGCAAGCTGTCCAGAACCTGCTTGCTGACGCACCGAATCGAGCGGAGAGCAAAACAAAAAAGCCTGGGGATCCGCTCAACTTGGTCGTCGTCGGAAATGCCGACCAGATTCTCAACGCTTTCAAACAAGCCGGCTGGAGCGAGGCAAAGAAACTAGGCACGAGGTCGGCGGTAGGAACGGTCCGCGCCATAGCGAGCGATGAAGGGTACGGACAGGCTCCTGTCTCCCAGCTCTACCTTTTCGACCGGCCGGAGGACCTGGCCTTTGAGAAAATGCTGAATACCTTTATGAAACGTCATCACCTGCGGCTGTGGCAGACTACCGTGACGACTACTGATGGCCGCGAAATCTGGCTGGGTGCATCGACGCACGATATTGGTCTGGATGTGCACATCGGCGTGGTTTCGCACCAAATCAATCCTGACCTGGATGCGGAACGCGGAAAGGTCGGCGCCGACCTGATGGCCGGCGGCTTGGTCGCTGCCGAACAACTGGTGACTCGCCCCAATCCTCTCTCGGAAGGCAAGACGGCGACCGGGGGAACCTGGAAAACCGATGGTCAGTTGCTGGTGATTGAACTGAAAATTTCCGGCGCGATGTAAAGACTACTGCCCCATTGACGCCCTTCCAAGGCTCGATGTATGTTTCCTTGTTGAGGAATCTGTCCTTCTTCCGGCCCAGGTCTGCGTTCATAGCGAGAGGTCAACCATGAATTCGACACCTGCTTCCCCGATTTTGACTGCCCCGCGCGTAGCCGGCAAGATCATCGACACGGTCGTAAAGGTCTCTGTGGATGCAACTCGCCCTCTGCCTCTGGTGTGCGCGCTGTACGCCGTGGAAAACTCCGAGGGCGTGTGGCTCTGCGCGTATTACGGAGCTAACCGGAGCGTTTTCGACTATCTCCCCCAGAAGGACGCGCAAATTGACGAAGCCCAACTGGGCATCGCCTTTCTCCACAAGGTCTTCATCCCCAAAGACCGGTATCAGCCCGCCCAGTGGGAACAATTCAAGAAAGAGCGATTCATGGCTTACGGAGCGCACGGCGAATAGTCTCCAGAGTTTTCTCCGTTACCATCATCAGATTTGCCCTTGCCACTTGCGCGTGAATTTTCTGCTATACTCGGCGCCTGACCCGGCTCTTCATAAGCGGTTGAAGAACCGCAAGTATTGTAGCCATTGGTCAGGCATTCTTATGAAACACTTCTGGCCTCATAGAGGGTAGGGTTCCTGGTGGGCCAGTAAAAATCGGAGGTACCAGCCTATGAGTTTTTTCAAGAGAACAAGTATCTTCTTGGTGTTGGCCCTGGCGGTTGCCGCGAGTGCCTGGGCACAGAAAGGTGGAAGAGGAGGGATGGGCATGATGGGTTCGTTGCCCCAGATGCCCGGCATGAGTAATCCCACCGTCGGCTCGGGCGCCGAGTATCAGATGATCGCCAAAGGCAAGGACATGGATGTTGCCTGGGCGATCGTAGGCAAGGAAGACGTAAACGGCAGCCCGGGGATTTGGATTGAGACCCGCATGCAAAGCGCAGAGCTGGGTGGCGAAATGGTCTCGAAGATGCTAATGGTCACCGCCGGATCCGACACCGGCATGAAGCGCATGATCATGCAGCAGCCCGGACATCCCCCTATGGAAATGACCGGCATGATGATGGGACTTATGAAGGGCGGGCAACCGCAACCATCCAGTGGCAAACCCGATTACGGCGAACTGGTGGGCACGGAATCCGTCACCGTCCCCGCCGGCACCTTCGTGTGCCAACACTATCGCAAGCAGGAGAAGAGCGGGACCGTTGACTACTGGGTTTCGGACCAGGTCACGCCGTACGCCATGGCGAAGATGACGGGTCCGGACATGACCATGGTTCTGAAGAAAACCCTGACCAACGAAACATCCCATATCAAGGGCGAACCACAAAAGATGCAGATGCCGGAAATGCCCCACTTCTAGGTTTTACCCTCCTTCCGCCGTCGCCACGCGGGCCGGGATTTTCGGCCCGCGCCGCAGGCGGCCCCGCGATTTGCGGTGTCTTTCCGGTGTCCACCCCGCCAGCGGACGGCCGGATGAGGGGTCCCTTCAACGGAAATGGATTTCACCACCGAGGCACAGAGGTCACGGAGGCCGGACGGTTTCTTACTTTTGCAATTTGCCTTTTGACTTGCTTCTGTTGTCCTTGCTTTTCTCTGTGTCTCAGTGCCTCTGTGGGGAATCCTTTCTGCGCGCCTTAGCGGAAAGATTTGCGGTAGAATCGGCGTTTCAGTTCGTCCCTGCAAGGCGCGTGATGTGGCCATGAGATTCCGCAAGGCGCTGACTCTTCTCATGCTGGCGGCGGGGTTGGTGTTTGCCCTGTCTGCCTGGGCGAGACAGAAGAGCGTAGGGCCCAGCGGCGCTGGGCCGAGGCCGAACGCCGTTCGGCCCTACGTTGCGTGTTTCGCCGCAATGCCAGCCCTGCCCCCGCGGGCGCAACAAAGGCCCTTCACTTAAAATCAGGTGCAAGCCATGGTGCGGGACGGATTCGGAGACGAGTCCGGCGCGAAGCTGATCGAGCAGCGGGGTAGCGCATCAGAGGTACGCGCAGTTTGCGTTCCTCCGGTCCTTCCCCAACCCGGCGGGCGTTCACAGGTTATTAATGCGAAAGATGAAGAGCCGCATAGGAACGCAAAATTCGTGTACTTGTGCGCCACCTACGTTTCCTTCGAAGGCGAACCCACGGTCAATTCCCAAGACGAATTGGCCGTGGCTACCTCCGGGTTACACAACCTCAGGCGCCGTTTGAATGGGTGTATGCAATCACGAGATGCCGGGCTTGCCCTACCCGGCGTTCCGCAGGGTGAATGCGCAACCAGGGGGCGGCAAGCCGTTCCCCTACACCTTGCGCAACTCGATCACGACGGAGGGGCAGGCCTCGTGCCGCCCTCCCGGTCGGCATGGCCCACTTCAGGGCGCCCCTACGCTCCTTGGTCTGGCAGCAACGTACACGGAGGGGAAGGCGAGCCGTCCTTTTTAGCGCGGGTGTCCCCTCCCGCGATTCATCTCGGTGACGCGGGTGGGGACACCCGCGCTACAGGGAATCGCCTACCCGAGCCCCGCCGGCCAGCCAGCAAGATGCCGGCACTATTTATGCTTGCGCGCGGGAGCGAGTCCGGGCAATTCGGCGCCCTCCCGGAAGGATTTGTTCCTACCGGTAGTAAACCTGGAAACATAACTGTAGGCTATTGCCGACAGGTTGCGGGGGCAGGGTGCGTCACGGTGGAATTGCGCAGGGGAGGGAGGTGTCGGGTGTCAGGTGCCAGGTTTCAGGTGCCAGGATTGACGAGAGACGATTGCCGATTGTTGAAGGTTGAATGCTGGCCGCTGACTGGCCGCTCCCCACGATCCACTAACCACTGCCTGATGGCGGCTCTCACGATGTTCCGGAAAAGAAACGGGTTAGTGTTTGGCGTCAAAATGTCTCAACCTTTTATCTCACTCGAATACAAAGAGTTAGCTCGAAAGTCGGGACCCGGGGCGGAGAAAAGACCCGCGACTCTCCACGATGTGATAGAAACAAAACGGGTTAGCAATGAATGGAAAGATGTTCCAGGTTCCAGGTGTCAGCGACCCATCAAGTTATGAACGGCGAAGCTTGCAGATATAGAATCAGCTCATCGGTCCATCGGATGATTACGGAGTCGGTCTTAGATGATCCGATGAACCGATGAGCCGATGACCCGATAATCTGATGGTCCGGTCAAAGGAGTAGTGGGGAGCGGCAAGTCGCGAGTGACGCGCAGGATTGCCGATTGCGGATTGTCTCAATCCAAATCTAAAATCTCAAATGGTTCGATGGCCCGATGAACTGATGGCTCGATCCCTCCGGCCTGGCTTGCCGGGCGCTCCCGCCCTGTGGTATATTTATAAATTGGTTGCATAAAATTGCATGGACAAGGTCTATCGACGGACGCAGATCGTGGACCTCCTGCGAAACGAAGCGGTCGGAACGCAGGAGGAACTTCGCCGCAAGCTGGCGCGCCGGCGCATCCATGTGACCCAGGCGACGGTTTCGCGCGATATTGAGGAGCTTGGCTTGGTTAAGACGCGGACCGGTTATCGCCTGCCGGATGCGGCGGAACCGATGGCGCCTCTCCAGCCGACCCTGGCGATCGTGCTGAAGGAATTCCTCACTGACGCGCGCCAGGCTTCGAACCTGGTAGTCCTGAAGACCCGGCCGGGGAACGCGCACTCGGTTGCCGTGGCCCTGGACGCCGACCCCTGGGAGGGGGTTGTCGGAACAATAGCGGGCGACGACACCATCTTTATCGCCACTCCCAGTCCGCGCCAGGCGGAAGTGATTCGCAAGAAGATCCTGGCGTTGGTGGCCACTCGACAGCAGGTGTAGCGCGGACCTGTTTTGTAGGTCCGCGGCTCGTCCCCATGGGCAAGGGAAAGCCGCGGACCTAGGAAACAGGTCCGCGTTACCCTTCCGCATTCGATGACTGATGACTGATAACTTCACTAGAAAAGGAAATCGGAATTCATAACCATGTCCACTTCTTCTCCAACACAAATCAAGCGTGTCGTTCTGGCCTACTCGGGAGGGCTTGACACCTCGATCATCATTCCCTGGCTGCGGGAGAATTACGGCTGTGAAGTCATCGCCATGGTCGGGAACGTCGGCCAAGGCGACGATTACGCCGCCGTCCGCCGGAAGGCGTTGGCCAGCGGTGCTGCCAAGGTATTTGTCGAAGATCTGCGCGAAGAGTTTGTAACCGGCCCCCTCTGGAAAGCAGTCAAGGCGGGCACGATATACGAAGGGAAGTACCTGTTGGGAACCTCTCTGGCCCGGCCCGTGCTCGCCAAGGCCCAGGTGAGGGTGGCCCTCGAACAGGGCGCGGACGCCGTGGCGCACGGTTGCACGGGGAAGGGGAATGATCAGGTGCGGTTCGAGCTTGCCTACAAGGCGCTGGCGCCCCAACTGCACGTCATCGCCCCCTGGCGAGAATGGTCCATCAAGTCGCGCGAAGACGCTTTGCAATATGCGGAGAGCCACGGCATCCCCGTTCCCGTCACCAAGAAGGACCTCTACAGCCGTGACCAGAATCTATGGCATCTAAGCCACGAAGGCGGGCCGCTGGAAACCAAACTGGGCGACCCCCCCGACGACGCGTGGAAACTCACCGCCAGTCCCCAAAACGCGCCGGACCAGGAAGGAACGGTGATCATCAGCTTCGAGGCGGGCGTGCCGGTGACGGTCAATGGCAGGCGACCGGGTCCTGTCAAGCTGGTGGAAACCTTGAACGAAATCGGCGGCCGCTATGGCGTGGGCCGCACGGACCTGGTGGAAAACCGGCTGGTGGGAATGAAATCGCACGGGGCATATGAGACGCCCGGTGGCACCCTGATTTATGCAGCCCACCAGGAGCTGGAAGCTCTTTGCCTCGACCGGGAAACGCTCCACTACAAGCAGCATGTCGCATTGCGATATGCCGAGCTGGTCTACTACGGACAATGGTTTACTCCGCTGCGCGAAGCACTCGACAGCTTCGTGGATGCCACACAGGGAAACGTGACAGGAAAAGTCACCCTGGGTCTTTACCGTGGCAACATCCGCGTGCTGGACCGGGAATCGCCGTACTCTCTTTATGACACCAGCATCGGCAGCTTTGTGATGGGCACGGACTACAACCAGAAGGACGCCGAAGGGTTTATCAACATCCTGGGCTTGCCTCTGCGGATTGAGGCCGCGCTGCGCAAGAAGCAGGAAGCCAAACCCGCACGGAGGAAGAAGGCATGAAGCTCTGGGGCGGACGCTTCCGCGGCCGGCGTGACCCACAGTTCGAAAAGTTTTCCGAGTCCTTTTCCCTCGATCAACGATTCGTTCTGTACGACCTGCGAGTCAACCTTGCTTACGTGAAGGCCTTGCGAGAGGCTCGCGTGCTGAGGCCGCGCGAGGCCGCACGTCTATCCACAGGCCTGGAAGCGTTGCGCCGCAAAGTCCAGCGCAACCCCCGCTGGGCCCAGGGGCAGACCGCCGAGGACGTCCACACCTGGGTCGAAGCTGAACTTGAGCGGCAGGTGGGTGACGTGGCGCGCAAGCTGCGCACCGGGCGCAGCCGGAATGATCTGGTGGCGACCGAGATGCGCCTGTATGTGAAGGACGCGACCCTCCAACTGGAGCGCGCGCTGGTGGATATGCTCGCCGCCGTGGTCATGCAGGCGCGGCGGCATATCCAAGTGATTTTGCCCGGCTACACGCACCTTCAGCCCGCGCAGCCAATTCTTTTTTCTCATTACCTGCTTGCCTATTTTGAGATGTTCCATCGCGACGTAGTCCGGCTGAGGGAGTGCCGCTCGCACGCCGACGAGCTCCCCATGGGCGCGGGGGCCCTGGCGGGAACTACATTTGCCATTAACCGCGAACGGCTGGCGCGCGAACTGGGATTCGCTCGCGTCGCCCGCAACAGCGTGGACGTGACCTGCGACCGGGATGGCGTGGCGGAACTGCTTTTCGCCTGCGCCTTGTGCATGGTCCACTTAAGCCGCTGGGCGGAAGACCGCATCATTTACTCTTCGCCCGGGTTTGGCTACCTGGAACTGGCGGACATCTATTCGACCGGCAGCAGCCTGATGCCGCAGAAGAAGAATCCCGATTCGCTGGAGCTCATCCGCGGCCGGGCGGGAACGCTGCTCGGTAAACTCACCGGTTTGCTGGCGGTCATGAAAGGCCTCCCACTCGCTTACAATCGCGACCTGCAAGAAGACAAGGCAGCTTTATTCTCGGGCGTGGACACAACGCTCGAGGCCCTCATGGTCGCGGGCCGCGTCGCTGCAACCATGCGCATCCACCCGGAGCGCATGCAGGCCATGACTCAGCTCGGGTTCCTGACCGCCACCGACCTTGCCGATGAACTGGTGCGGCGCGGCATTCCTTTCGCCGATGCGCACGAGCAGGTGGGGAAGCTGGTTCGGCATTGCGTGGCGGAGGGCAAGACTTTTCAGGATTTATCAGCGGAAGAAGCTGAGCAGTTCGTGGCCGGCTGGGATTCGGATCTTCATGATGTAGCCACGTCCGTGGAGCGCTCCGTGGATCGCCGCAATGTGACCGGCGGCACCGCCCCTAAGCAGGTGGCACGCCAGATCACGCGCGCCGAGCGGGAAGTTGCGGAACTACAGAGGATGCTTAAATCAGGAGCGTAGCGCGACCTGAATTAGAAGATCAAGTAGTCTCGCCGGGCCGCCGCAAATCGAAAGTCGAAAACTCAAAATGGTCATTTCCTGCTACGCGGTAACAAATTCAGTTCGGACCTTGGCAAAATCTAATTTCCCCAACCCACGATCCTGCGCAAGCCGCAAGTAACGTAACTGGCTGGGATCGAGATCCCAATAGGCCTTGGCCACATAAGCATCGAGGGCCACAGGATCGGTTCCGGCTACCAGGGTCTTTTTCAGAAGCACGTCGGCCAGGCTGCCGCCGGTGGGGCCGTTGCGGATGAGCACGCGATAGGCGTCGATCAGGGTTAGGGTCGGACGCATGACGTCGGCAAGGTCGGCCAGGCTTTCGTGGATACGCTGATGAAGCTGGTTGCGCGCCCCGCCCAGAATGCCATACCAGTTCTTCATTCCCAGCGTGACGCCCGTCAAGCTGTGCGACTTGGCTACTGGGAAATTGATCATCTTGTCCGCGGCGATGAAGGGTTCGAGCACGGGCCACTCGCCCAGGACGTCGCCGCGCAGGTTGACCTGCCGAAACAGATTCTCTTCCGGCAGCACGACTTGGGCGCCCTCGTCGCCAGCGGCGCGCGCAATGCCGCTGCGCTGAAAGCAGCGGTGGGGTTCGTTGCAACTTACGTCGGTGACAATCACTTTCTTGGCGCCCGCATCGAGACACTGGCGCACCATTTCCGCCACGGCTAGGGGGTTGGTGTTGGCGGCTTGGTCGGGGGTGCGATCCCACCCAATGTTGGGCTTTATCACCACCACGTCGCCGCGCGCAATGAAGCGCCGGACGCCGCCCAAGCCCTCGAGTGCCTTTCGCACGAGTCCCCGAGGGTCATCTCCCTGCGCTACTACCATTTCCGGAAAGCGGGCGTCCACCGCGACCGGAATCCTGCGGGCTAGGGTCAGTGGCGCTTCATCTTCCGGTCGATGACTGCGGCCGCGCAGCCACACGGCCGCAGCTGCCACAGAAGCGCTCATGCCTCCTAAGCGTAGGAGTCTAAGGAGCATCTCGCGCCGTGGAGTGGAGGGCGGCACGGGGTTTTTGGGCGTGTGCCAGGTGTCTACCATATTCGGAGTACCGGGTCGGCGATTCGTTACCAGTCTTCCTAGGATTCACACGAATTGGCAACCGTATTGCGCTTTGTTCCATTGAGATGAGCGAGCAAATGGGCTTCCAAAGCACGGGCGGCCAAGCGCCGAGGGAAATTTGGACGCTGCGCGCTATTTTATCCCTTATCGGATTCACGGCGGTCATCGCTCAGGTCTTGCTAATGCGCGAGTTACTGGTAGTCTTCTATGGCAACGAGCTCGCCCTGGGAGTGATGCTGGCCAACTGGCTTCTATGGACGGCTCTCGGAGCGAGTTTGTTCGGGCGATGGGCAATTCGCACCAAACAGCCGCGAAAACTCGTAGCGGGCCTCCAAGTGATGCTGGCTTTTGCCCTGCCGCTCACCTTGCTGGCCGTACGAGCCAGCAAAACCTTGTGCCAGTCGGTTCCCGGGGAAATCCTGGGGCCCGTGCCAATGTTTCTCACCTCATTCGCGACGCTCAGTGTGCTCTGTGCCGTCTCCGGCGGGTTGTTTGCGGCGGGCAGCCGGTTGTTCACGCATATGGCCGGCGCCTCTACCGCCACCGCCACAGGCGCCGTGTACCTGCTCGAAGCGGCAGGCTCGGGAGTGGGCGGCTTGGTCGCGGGACTGGCACTCGTGCGATTGTCGAACCCGTTTGAGGTTACGGCGCTTCTGGGCCTGCTCAATCTAGTTGCGGCTTGGGCACTTCTCATCAGGGTCGGCTCAGACCGTCGGGTTCTGGCCCCATGCTTTGGAGTGATGGCCGCATTTATCCTCCTCAGTGGTCACACACTGCAGCCCCTTTCACTTGCCCAATTGTGGCGTGGCTTTCATCTGGTGGCCGCGCAGAATTCCGTTTACGGCAGCCTGGCCGTGGTGGAGACGGGCGTGAGCCGGAGCCTCTTTGAAAACGGCTTAATCGTCATGACGGTACCGGATCGCGCGGCGGCCGAAGAAGCTGTGCATTTTGCCTTGCTCGAACATCCTGAACCTCGCAGCCTGCTGCTCATTGGCGGTGGCGTGAATGGCAGCGTAGCGGAGGCGCTTGCCCATCCCAGCCTGGAACGCGTCGATTACGTCGAACTTGACCCGACGATCTTTGACATCGCGGCGCGGTATTTCCCCGAACAGTGGGATACAATCCGACACAGTGCGCGTGTGCGCATCCATGCGATGGACGGGCGACGTTTTGTCAAGAGCACTTCGGACATTTTCGACATTATCCTTGTCAATTTGCCCGACCCTCACACTGCCCAGCTCAATCGCTTCTACACGGAGGAATTCTATCGCGAAGCCGCCGCCAAGCTGCGCCCAGGGGGCATTTTGTCCTTTCAGGTCACCTCGTCCGAAAACTACATCAGCCAGGAGTTGGCCGATTTCCTTCGTTGCCTCGAGCGCACTCTGCGCCAAGTGTTTCCGGACGTCACGGTGATTCCCGGCGACACCGTCCATTTCTTCGCGGCGGCAAAACCCCGAACGCTGACCAGCGATCCACAGGAACTCCTGCGGCGATTGCGGGCGCGCCGGTTGCACACCCAGTACGTGCGGGAATACTTTCTGCCGTTTCGCATGTCGCCGGACCGCATGCAGGATTTACAACTCCAAATCGAGCCTTCGCCCTCGACGCCGGTCAATCGTGACTTTGCGCCGGTGGCTTATTACTTTGACGTTGCACTGTGGAGCGCCCCCTTCCACCAAACTTCCGCGCGCTGGTTTGAGGCGCTGGCGAGCATGAGTTTTAAGCGGTTCTTCACGGCCACCACGCTGGCGCTCGCGGCGCTTATTCCGCTGTTGTGGATGTGGCCGGCGGGCTTGGGGAGTAAACCGGTGGCGCGCGCGCGGCGGTCAGCGGCCTTCGCGGTGGCGGTAGTGGGGTTTACGGAGTTGGGTTTGGAAATCCTCCTGCTGCTGGGTTTTCAGGCGCTCTACGGTTACGTTTACCACGAGCTCACCATTCTGGTGGCGCTGTTCATGGTGGGTGTGGCGGTGGGCGCCTGGTGGGCGCTGCGCTGGGCGCCGGGTTCGGTCCCTGCTTTTTTGCGGCGGGATTTGCGGCTTCTTGCGGGCCTGCAAATCCTCCTGGCGGCGTCACCATTGCTGTTGTATGGCCTGTTCATTCAACTGGGGCGAGTGAGCGGCGCGGGCGGGCAACGCGCCGCGAGCGAACTCCTGTTCCCCGCACTGGCGCTGGTGGCGGGTTTGCTGGGCGGCTTCCAATTCCTGCTCGCCAGCCGCGCCTACTTTGCGGATGCGGGGCCGAGCGTCGCTCGGCCCTACAGCCGAGGGTATTCTCCAGACACAGCCAAAAGCGACCACTCCCCGGGAGTGCTATATGCCCTCGATCTCGCCGGCGCTTGCGCCGGGGCTCTAGCGCTGAGCGCTCTGCTGATTCCCGTTTACGGATTTCTGCGCACGGCGGTGTTCATGGCCGCGGTGAATCTAGCGCCCGCGGCCCTGGCTGCCCTGGCGGGCTGGGAACGGGATGCCGATTAGGGATGCTGGATTCCATTATCGTAGGGACCGTGGATGATGGATGCAATGAAGGTTGCTATAGCCCCAAAGGCCCAAAATGGCTCAGAAGAAAAAGGAAAGTTATATTCGCCCCCTTCACCGGCCCCGTTTACCCTCTGGCACCATTGAGCTCGCGAAATACCTTATCGGTAAGACGCTAGTGCATGATACTCGGGCCGGCAGAGTGAGCGGTCGGATCGTAGAAACAGAAGCTTACGTCGTGGGCGACGCCGCCGGGCATGCCTATCGAGGACCCACGCTGCGAAACAAGTCTCTGTTTCTCGATCGTGGGCACGCGTATGTTTATCGTGCCTATGGTTTACACTTCCTGGTAAACGTCTCGAGCGAAGTTCGGGGGGTGGGGGCTGGCGTCCTGTTGCGCGCTCTTGAGCCGCTCGATGGAATCCACCTCATGCGTCTTCGACGCCCCCAAGCGCCCTTGATCGACCTTGCTCGAGGCCCGGGGAGACTCGCTCAGGCAATGGGTATTGGCCTCCAGCATGACGGCGCTGACCTGTGCGCCGCCAGCCCATTGTGGCTTGGCGACTCAGTCAGGCCGGCGGGGAAAATAGGCAGGAGCGTAAGGATCGGAATTTCGCGAGAAACCCGGCGGTTGCTCCGGTTCTATGAAAAGGGTAGCCCTTACGTGTCTGGACCCAAGCGGTGGAGAGCTTGAGGGGTAGGTAGCCACGACACGATGGTTGTGTCGTGGGCTTTTCCATCATCCACGATACGATTCCGGTAAGTGGACAGGGTCAATCTGGATGGGGCAGGCGGCAAATCGAATATTACCACCGAAGAACCCGCGACACCCCAATCGTGTCGTGGCTACCCCTCATGGAATATCAAGAACGCAGAAATTAGTTAGGCTTCCTTACCTGGTGCCCATTTCGGCTCCGCGGCGCTTATGGCCGCGGTGAATCTAGCCCCGGCGGTGATGGCGGCTGCGTCCGGTTGGGAGTGGTTGGGCGGTCAGGGAAGGTCGCCTCTTCAGGTGAGTGCTCGCCGAAAACCAGCGCCGTAAACATAAAGATGTCGGTGTTGTCATCCTTCCAGGCCTGACGCGGCAGGCCGGCCTTAAGGCAGGTCTCTTCGATGAACGTGTCGCGGTCCCAATGTTCTTCCACCGGGACCTGCGGCAGCAGGATTCCCTCGATATCTCCCTGCTTCATAATCAATCCATGTTTACCTACCTTGATCTCCTTAATATCCATAACTCGGCGCAGCGGCGACATGACGGAAACCTCATACTCGATGAGCGGCAATTCCTTGGTGGTTACGGGCGAGAAGCGCGTATCTTCCAGCGCCGCATAGGCCGCCACGTCACGCACCGTTTCCGCCAGAGACTTCATCGGTGTGATGTAGCCGATGCACCCCCGGAGCTCGCCATGCTCCTTGAGGGTAACAAACGCGCCGCGCGCCTCCTCCAGGCGCGGGAAGCCGGTGGAACCCACCAGGTACATCTTGCGATCGTGCACGGCGGTCTCCACCGAAGTCCGTGCAATCTTCATCAAGGCGTCCTTCTCGCGGCTGGTCAGCGTGAACTCCGCGGTCTTCCTGGCTTCCGCCGTAGTCCCCCGGGTGATTGCGACGGCGCCATAACCCACTACGCGGGTCTTGTCGCCGGTGGCGTCGCCGGAGTTGGCGTATTTCAGGATTTGCGCGTGCGTCGCACCCAGCCCCTCGGCAGCGATCATGCCCGCAACAATCGGTCCTCCCCCGCAGGCTTCCCACGTCGGAGTTCCTCGCTCCCACATGGCGAAGTTGCGCGACAGACTGAGGTAGTCCCATTCCTCGACGGCCTGGAGCGTCTGGTGATCGACATTGTTCGCATAATCGTAAGGGTGGTAATGCGAGAGGTCGGAACTTACCAGGATCAGAGTCTGGGCACGCGCCTCCGCCGTATCCGCCAGCAACGCCTTGGCGAGCGCCCGTCCGAGCGCGCGCTCCAAGCCGTAGTTCTGGTCGCCCATGATAATGGGCACCAGCTTGAAATCGCCAAGGGTGCGCTGGAGCCAGGGCAGTTGCACTTCCAGCGCGTGCTCGGGATTCTCCCCCTCCTGCTTGTGGCCGCGGTCGGAGATCTTGACGTCGGAACTGAGCTTGGCCAGTTTGGCGCGAAAGTCTTTGTCCACGGGAACATTGCCCAGCGGGGTCGCGTAGGCCTCGCCATCGTAGATGGAATTAAAGGGGAAATTGGCATAGTGCGAGGGTGCAATAACTACGACGCGCATGTACTTCCGCACCTTGAGCTGGGCGAAGCACGCCGCCGCCACGGGTCCCGTAAAGATGTACCCGGCATGCGGGCAGATCAGCGCCACCAGCGGCCCGGGCACCTGCGCCACGGTGTCGCGCGCCAGAAGGCCATCGATCATCTGGGTGAGTTCCTTGGGGTCGGCAGGGTAGAAACCGCCCGCCACGCCCGCGGAACGAACTTTCGGCGTTTCGCTGTGGCAGGAACCACTGGTTATGAGAACTAACACAGCAAGTGATGTAATTGAGAAGAAGCACCTGAGATTAATCATGGCATCACCTGTGGGGCAATGGGCGGAAGAAAAAGCCCTTGTGGGTTGTCGCAGTTATGCACGGACGCCGCAACCCCCGCATCATGGCTGCGATCCTGAGAGGCAGGGAGTAAACCTCTTGCCGCCTTAGCCATTCTTGCACCCCGCTTCTCTCTGCATGCCTGCTGCCTGGTGCTTACTGCCTCCCGCTCTTCTATGTCCACACCCCCGGAATCACCGTCTGGCAGAATTGGCACTTGCCGTGGTGAAGATAAACGCCGGCGATGGTGTAGCCGGTGCGGTCCACCACTTTCTTCCGGCAATGCGGGCAGTAGGTGCTCTCCGCCGGGTGCCCGGGGACGTTGCCGATGTAAACGTAGTGGAGTCCTTCGGCGTCGGCGATGGCCTTGGCGCGCTCCAAGGTCTCGATGGGTGTGGGTGGAAGGTTCTTGAGCAGATACTCGGGATGGAATCGCGAAAAGTGCAGGGGGACATCGGGGCCGAGTTCGGATTTGATCCAGTGTGCCAGGCCCTGAAATTCCGCGTCGCCGTCATTGAGCGTGGGGACAACGAGATAGACAAGCTCATTCCAAACGCCGGCCTGGTGAATCGTAAGGATGGCTTCCAGGACCGGCTTGAGCTCACCATTCACAACTTCCTTGTAGAATTTTTCGGAATAACCTTTCAGATCAATCTTGATGGCATCAACTTGCGCGCAAAGCTTCTTGAGCGGGTCGGCTTGAATGTACCCGCCGCTTACCACCGCACTGCGGACGCCGGCAGACCGCGCGGCAGCGGCGCAATCGAGCACATACTCCAGAAAAATCACGGGCTCACTGTAAGTGTAGGCGATGACCGGGCAGCTATTCTGCCGCGCCAGTGCCGTGATTTTGTCCGGGGGCGCGTAGGTGGCGCGGACCTGCTCGGGACGCACCTGGGAAATATCCCAGTTCTGGCACATCTTGCAATTCACGTTGCAGCCGGCGGTGGCGAGGGAGAAGGCCACGGCCCCGGGCATGAAGTGAAAGAAGGGTTTCTTCTCGATGGGGTCAATGTGCGCCGTCACCACGCGGGAATGCACCAGCGTGTAGTAAGTGCCCCCGCGATTCTCCCGCACACCGCAGTAGCCGCGCTCCTGATCGTCGATCACGCACTCGCGCGGGCAGAGTTTGCAC
>Ga0335085_10005532_pt1 | contig 20213 bp, 23 predicted proteins | sample Lox_Sample_45_FD_206712 | JGI IMG/M metagenome (GOLD analysis project Ga0335085, IMG submission 206712) | Soil microbial communities from Loxahatchee National Wildlife Refuge, Florida, United States - Lox_Sample_4.5 | ecosystem: Environmental > Terrestrial > Soil > Wetlands | place: USA...
TACCCGCCCTGCATCAAACCCTTTGGGCCACCTACGGGTGAAAGTTATGTATCAGAAGCTACCGTGGTGGGTCGTCGTAGCGATCTTTGCGTTTGGTTTCGCGTCAGCGGATCACTGACGTCTGCTTTGTGAAGCGGACGGCCCTAACGGCTATGCCGAAGCCGGATGCATGCGCTTCGCAACCTCTTCAAGCATTACTTCGGTCGCGCCGCCGCCAATGGTGTGGACGCGTGCATCCCGTGCCATGCGTTCAATGACACTCTCTTGCATGAAGCCCATGCCACCATGAAACTGCAGGCAGGTGTACATGACTTCATTAACGAGTTCGCCACAGTACGCCTTCACCATAGAGACTTCTTTGGTCGCTTCGATTCCACACGAATGCAACCAAGCCGCATTGAAAGTAAGCCGCCTTCCAGCCTCAACCTTAGCGGCAAGCATAATCGCTGACGAATAGTCTGCTTCGACCATAACGATGAACCAAAAGCATGACGTTCCTTCGTCCAATCAAGTGTTAAGTCGATCGCAGCTTGCGCTTCGCCCATGGCCATCGCGCCCATGACGATCCTTACCCCATCTTTGGGTCATTGGCGTACATTGTGCTGTGTCCGAGCTACGTCCGCTAGGGACCAAAAACTAAAGGGAGTTGGCCAAGATGACCGAGCGCTATCTCGAGGACTTCGCCATCGGACAAGCCTTTAGCTCCGGGACGATCCGCATCGATAAAGAACGGGCTAAGGCGTTCGCCGCCGAGTTCGATCCGCAGCCGTTCCACCTCGACGAGGAGGCGGCGCGCAGTTCAATCTTCCGTGGGCTGACGGCGAGTGGCTGGCACACCGCCGCCGTGACGATGCGCCTGCTGGTCGACAGCGAGATCAAGCCTGCTGGCGGCATAGTCGGTGCCGGCTTTGAAGAATTCCGGTGGCCCTATCCAGTACGGCCCGGTGATGAGTTGCGCGTCGAGAGCGAAATCCTCGAGGTGCGGCCTTCCAAGTCGCGACCGGAACAGGGGCTGATCAAGGTTCGAACCACTACCCTCAACCAAGATGGCAAGGCCGTGCAGATTCTGATCGCGAATCTGGTCGTGCCGCGCCGGAAATGACATCCGCTTGACAACACGTCACATGCGGCGCGCGATGTTCGCTCTTACCCCAAAAGCGGACATTGGCTGGCGTCAATGAAAGTTGCACTGCGAGCGGTCGCGCAGTCGGTATCGAACCAGTCTCCGACCGTAATCTCTGAAAATTGGGAATATTTCAAATTGCGGGCAGAGATTTCCAGCCTGCTGTCGCATTCAAGCCTCGAATTTGTAACTCAGAGACAATTGTCAAATTCAAAAATTGCCGCGTTGGCGGGCTTCTTCGCGGCAACAGCCTAAGTATATGAAGAGACTGGACTTGGTGGCTGGGGCGCCAGGATTCGAACCTGGGAATGGCGGAATCAAAATCCGCTGCCTTACCACTTGGCTACGCCCCAACAGGTACCGGAGAGCCGCGTGAAGGTCGTTTTGCCCGCGGCGACGGGACCATAGCGGCGCGGACTGCCCCGATCAACGTCCGCCGTCTCATATACATATGGAGGAAAAAGCGTGCGTTGACCGGCCTTGGGCTGGGGTTAGATTAGCCGGGCATGAGTTACCGTGCTCCGGTTACCGATATCGCCTTCAGCCTGAAACACGCCGCCGGGCTAAAAACCGCGCTGGCTGAAGGTCTCTATGGGGATCTCGACGAGGAAACCGTCGATTCGGTGCTGTCGGAGGCCGGGCGCTTCGCCAGCGATGTGATCGCACCACTTAATAGCGTGGGCGATAAGTTCGGTACGCCATTCAAGGACGGCAACGTCACTACGCCGCCGGGCTGGCGGGACGCTTACACGAGTTGGGCCGCGGCCGGCTGGAATGGCCTCGCCGCACCGGCCGATTGGGGCGGCCAAGATCTCCCGCATGCCGTCAATGCTGCCTGCATCGAAATGTGGAACTCAGCCTCGATGGCGTTCGGCATCGGTCCCGTGCTCACCATGGCCGCGATCGACGCCCTGCATGCGTACGGAAGCGCCGCGCTCAAGCAGGAGTATCTCGGCAAGCTCATCAGCGGCGAATGGATGGGAACCATGCAGCTCACCGAGCCGCAAGCAGGATCCGACGTTGGGGCTCTGCGCAGTAAGGCCGAGCGTGCGGCTGACGGCAACTATCGCATCACTGGATCGAAAATCTTCATTACTTACGGCGAGCATGATCTAACTAACAATATTATCCATTTCGTTCTCGCACGATTGCCCGATGCACCACCAGGCAGCAAAGGCATTTCACTGTTCCTGGTACCGAAGGTGTTGCGAGATGGCGCGCGCAACGATGTACGCGCGCATTCCGTCGAACACAAACTCGGCATTCATGCCTCTCCCACCTGCACTATGGTCTACGGGGACCGAGGCGGGGCCGTGGGTTTCCTCATTGGCGAGGAGCACAAAGGCATGGCCTGCATGTTCACTATGATGAACCGTGCGCGGCTTGCCGTCGGATTGCAAGGCGTGGGCATCGCCGAGCGCGCGACCCAACAGGCGCTGGCCTATGCGCGCGAGCGCAAGCAAGGCCCGGCGGGTGCGATCATCGCCTACCCTGACGTCAAGCGCATGTTACTCACCATGCGCGCGCTCACCGGGGCGGCACGCGCGATCTGTTATGCGACTGGAATTGCAATTGATCGTTCGCTGCGGGGAAAGAGCGAAGCTGCACGCAAAAGCGCGCACGAGCGCGCCTCTTTGCTAACGCCGGTAGCCAAAGCCTTCTCGACCGATATCGGGACGGAGGTGGCGTCGCTCGGAGTACAAGTGCACGGTGGCATGGGTTACGTTGAGGAAACTGGCGCGGCGCAGCACTATCGGGACGCTCGCATCGCTGCGATATACGAAGGCACGAATGGCATTCAGGCCCTCGACCTGGTGGCGCGCAAAGTTCCCCTGGAGGGCGGCAAGACCGTCGCGCTTTACATCGACGAGCTACGACGTACGGTAAAGTCAGTTCAATCGAGCAACGCACCCGCCTTCGGCGAGACTGCAGCCCGTCTTGGCGAAGCAGTCGACAGCCTGGAACGCGCAACGCGGTGGTTACTGGCGCAGAAATCTTCCGACACCGCATTCGCCGGCGCCGCGCCTTATTTGCGACTGTTCGGTAACGCGGCCGGAGGCTGCATGCTGGCCGAAGAAGCGCTTGCGTCGTTGCGCATCGGTGACGGAACAGGCCGTACTGCGCTTGCCCGTTTTTTCGCCGAGAACCTGGCGCTTCAGGCGGCTGGTCTCGAACGCAGTGTTACCGAGGGCGCAGACAGCATTACCAGCGGGCAAGCAGCACTCGCCGAGTGAGGGGAGCATTCGCGCCAATGTCGCTTAAAGGCAAGACCCTGTTTATCACCGGAGGCTCTCGCGGAATCGGTCTCGCGATCGGACTCAAGGCCGCTGCCGAGGGCGCCAATATCGCCATCGCCGCAAAGACCGTCGAACCGCATCCAAAACTTGAGGGTACCATTCACACTGCGGCGGCAGAAATTGCAAAGGCCGGTGGGCGCGCGCTGCCCCTCGCAGTGGATGTGCGCGACGACGCGGCCGTGCAGGCAGCGCTTGATGAGACCGCGGATAAATTCGGCGGCATTGACATCGTTGTGAACAATGCCAGCGCGATTCAGCTTACGTCAGTCGCAGCGACCGACATGCGCCGCTACGACCTGATGCAGCAGATCAATGCCCGCGGCACCTTCATGGTCTCGAAATTTGCCATACCATATCTCGTGCGCGCGGAAAATCCGCACATCTTGATGCTGTCGCCGCCGCTCGATATGGCCGAGAAATGGTTTGCGCCCCATACCGGTTACTCGATGGCTAAATTCGGCATGAGCCTTGTGGTGTTGGGACTTGCAGGCGAGTTGCGCGGGAAGGTCGCAGTCAATGCGCTGTGGCCGCGCACCACAATCGCGACCGCCGCAATCAAGAATCTCCTCGGCGGCGACATTATGATGCGGCGCTCCCGCAAGCCCGAGATCCTGGCCGAGGCTGCCTGCCGTATTTTCGAAAAACCCAAAACTTTTACGGGGAACTTCCTGATCGACGATACCTTTCTGGCCGGCGAAGGCATCAAAGATTTTGACCAATACCGAGTCGATCCTGGTCAGCCTTTACAAGTGGATTTCTTCGTACCCGCCTCAAGTCTGCCGCCGAACGGCGTCAGTCTCGACGTAAAATCGCGGTAAGGACTTCCACGAGGGCCTGTGAGCGTTTAAGTCTAGCCGATGTCCACTCTTCTCCTCAGTCATCCCGCCTGCCTGAACCACCTCACACCCGCAGGCCATCCAGAGCGGCCGGACCGGCTGCGCGCGATCGAGCAGGCATTGGAGGATGAAAAATTCCAATCACTGGCGCGTGTTGAAGCTCCCCTTGGTACAGACGACATTATCGCGCTCTGCCATCCAATGGATTACATCGAAGCGATCCGGGACGCCTCCCCTTCGGAGGGCCTAGTGCGTCTTGACGCCGACACGGCGATGTCGCCGGGCAGCTTCCAAGCGGCATTGCGTGCTGTCGGCGGTGCCAAGCTGGCGGTGGACGAAGTGATGTCGGGCAAGGCAGCGAATGCCTTCGTTGCTACCCGGCCACCGGGACACCACACTGAAATAGCGCGGCCGATGGGCTTTTGTCTCTTTAACAATGCGGCGATCGCGGCACGGTATACGCAGAAATCGCATGGGGCCGAGCGGGCGGCAATTGTCGATTTCGATGTGCACCATGGCAATGGCTCACAAGATATTTTCTGGTCGGATAAGAGCGTCATGTACTGCTCCACCCACGAGATGCCTCTTTATCCCGGCACCGGGGCAATCGGGGAACGTGGCGAATTCAACACCATCGTCAACGCGCCGCTATCGGCGGGCGACGGCGGCGAGGCATTCCGCGAGGCATTCGAGACCGTGATCCTCCCGCGCCTGCGCGAATTCAGACCCGATATTCTGATCATCTCGGCCGGATTCGACGCGCACACCCGCGATCCCCTCGCCAATTTGAATTTGGTGGAGGCGGACTATTCCTGGGTGACCAAAAAGCTGATGGAAATCGCCGATACGAGTGCCAAGGGGCGCGTCGTCTCATTGTTGGAAGGCGGCTATGATCTACAAGGTTTGTCGCGTTCAGTTGCCGCCCACGTCACCGCGCTGATGCACGGCTAAGAAATCCGCGCTATCCTTGATCTTACGCTGCTCTTCACGAATCGCCGGGCAAAGACATGGCCGAGAACAACAACGCTGACATCAAGAAGATGCCCTTCGAACGGGCAATTGAAGAGCTGGAATCGATCGTCAAACGACTGGAAGAGGGCAAGGTTCCACTAGAGGAATCGGTCGCAATCTACGAACGCGGCGAGGCACTGAAGAAGCGATGCGAGGAACTGCTGCGTCAAGCGGAGGCGCGCGTGGAAAAAATTACACTTGATGCCAGCGGCAAACCAACCGGCAGCGAGCCGCTCGACGTAGATTGATCCATTTTGCGAGATTACGCTGCGTTTGAGGCGTAACGGGCGGCAAAAAAGCATCTTTTGTAGAATTGCCCGCAATGGCAATTTTAGTGTAAGTCCCTTGGCCCCTACCGGTTTTGGGGCACTTTTGGCCCAAGTTTGTTGGAGTTGCTCTTGTCCGAGGTTTCCAGAACGCAACTGCTTGACCGCATCCATTTCCCTCGTGATCTCAAGAATCTGTCGGCCGAGCAGCTTAAGCAGGTCGCTAATGAGCTGCGGTCAGAGACTATTGATGCGGTCGCCAAGACTGGCGGCCATCTCGGGGCAGGCCTCGGTGTCGTCGAGTTGACGGTAGCGCTGCATTACGTGTTCGACACCCCGGTCGATCGCTTGATCTGGGATGTCGGCCACCAGAGCTATCCGCACAAAATTCTCACCGGCCGGCGTGACCGTATCCGCACATTGCGTCAGGGTGGCGGGCTTTCCGGCTTCACAAAACGCGCCGAGAGCGAATACGACCCGTTCGGCGCTGCCCATTCCTCTACTTCGATCTCCGCCGCCCTTGGCATGGCGGTGGCACGCGATCTCGAAGGAAAGAAAAACAACGTTGTTGCCGTCATCGGCGACGGGGCAATGTCGGCGGGTATGGCTTACGAGGCCATGAACAATGCCGGGGCGCGTAGCGAACGGTTGATCGTTATTCTCAACGACAATGACATGTCTATTGCACCGCCCGTCGGTGCCATGTCGGCCTATCTGGCTCGGCTCATCTCCGGCAAGACCTACCGCACGCTACGCGATATCGGAAAACAGCTTGCACGGCATCTTCCGAAATTCTTCGAGGAAAAGGCCGGACGCGCTGAAGAGTTTGCACGAGGCTTCTGGACCGGCGGCACGTTGTTCGAGGAACTCGGATTCTATTATGTGGGCCCGATCGACGGTCACAACCTTGACCATTTGCTCCCGGTGCTTCGTAACGTGCGCGATGCCGAAGCGGGACCAGTCCTCGTACATGTGGTGACGCAAAAAGGTAAAGGTTACGCACCGGCGGAAACTTCCGCCGACAAATATCACGGTGTGGTCAAATTCGATGTCGCCACCGGCGCGCAGGCGAAATCAAAATCTCTTGCGCCGCAATACACCAAAGTGTTCGGCGAAAGCTTGGTTAATGAAGCGCGCAAAGATGAAAAGATCGTAGCTATCACCGCAGCAATGCCGTCTGGCACCGGCGTCGACCTTTTTGCGAAAGAGTTTCCTGATCGCAGTTTCGATGTAGGCATTGCCGAACAACACGCAATAACTTTTGCCGGCGGCCTTGCAACCGAAGGCTTCAAGCCGTTTGCCGCAATCTATTCGACCTTCCTGCAACGCGCCTATGACCAGGTGGTGCACGACATCGCCATCCAGCGCTTGCCCGTCCGTTTTGCCATCGATCGCGCCGGTCTTGTCGGCGCCGATGGACCGACCCATGCCGGCGCATTCGACGTCACCTATCTTGGCTGCCTTCCCGGCTTTGTTCTCATGGCGGCGGCAGACGAGGCCGAACTGGTCCATATGGTCGCAACGGCGGTCGCGATCGACGATCGACCGAGCGCGCTGCGTTATCCACGCGGCGAGGGTCTCGGCGTACCGATGCCCGCAGAAGGCAAACCTCTCGAAGTCGGCAAGGGCCGAATTATACAAGAAGGCCACAAGGTGGCGCTGCTGTCATATGGCGCGCGACTTGGCGAATGCCTCAAGGCTGCAAAGGAGCTAACGGCACTTGGGCTGTCGACTACAATCGCCGACGCGCGTTTTGCCAAGCCTCTCGATGTTGATCTGGTCACGCGCCTGGCGCGCGAGCATGAGGTCCTGGTCACAATTGAGGAAGGAGCTATTGGCGGTTTTGGGACCTACGTCATGCAAGCATTGGCCGAGCAGGGTCTTCTCGATCACGGCCTGCGTGTACGGTCCATGATCCTTCCCGACCAGTTCATCGATCAGGATACGCCTGCCGCCATGTATGCGCAGGCCGGCCTCGACGCCCGCGCCATCGTCGCCAAAGTGTTCGAGGCCTTGGGCAAGGACGTCAACGCCGAGACCGTCAAGCTCGCCTAAGGGCGGTCACAGCCTCTTCTTACGCGGCACCTTTTTACCCTCTTTGCGGGCTTCCGAGAGGCCGATGGCTATTGCTTGCTTGCGGCTCGTGACCCTCTTGCCGCTGCGCCCGCTTCTGAGTGTTCCCCTTTTGCGCTTTCGCATTGCGCGTTCAACGTCTTTCGACGCACCCTTCGAATATTTACGTGCCATACTGTTTCTCCTCAGACAGATTAATCGTGTCGGACTTTGCAGAGCGACCAATGCTGCTAACCATTGTGTGTGAAATTTTGTTCCGCGGTCAAACTTTCAGCGTGCCGCAATGGCTCCGGCCATGAACGCCCCACGACAACGCGCCGATCGCCTTCTGGTCGAACGCGGCATATTCGAAAGCCGCGCAAAGGCGCAGGCCGCAATCGAAGCGGGCCTCGTCACTGCCAACGAAAGGGTCGTGAGCAAAGCCTCCGAGGAAATTCCAACCGACTCACGACTTCAGGCAACCGCGGCACATCCTTACGTATCGCGCGGCGGCGTCAAGCTCGCGGCGGCGCTCGATTATTTCCACTTTGATCCGAAGAATCGCATTTGTCTTGACGTCGGTTCATCTACCGGCGGGTTCACGCAAGTCTTGCTGAATCGCGGAGCGCGCCGCGTCTATGCCGTCGATGTCGGTCGCGGGCAGTTGCATGAGACATTGCGCGGTCGGCCCGAAGTCGTTTCGCTGGAAACCATGGACATTCGCAGCGTATCCCCTGTCCGATTCGATGAGCTGCCGGATCTCATCACTATCGATGTCAGCTTTATTTCTCTCAAACTGGTCCTGGCATCCGCGATGACGCTCGCCAAAACTCCCGCCCAACTCATTGCGCTCATTAAACCACAATACGAAGTTGGCGGCGGCGGTACTAAGAAAGGTATCGTACGCGAGCCAGCCGTTCATGCGGCTGTCTGCGGTGATGTCGCCAGATTTGTCGTCTCGCTCGGATGGCGCGTGATCGAGACAATCCCCTCACCGATCGTCGGCGGAGACGGTAATGCCGAATTCCTGCTCGGAGCGGTGCGTGACTGAACAGTTTCATATTGTCCGCCTCGGTCATCGCGGGGATGGCATTGCCGACACGCCCGAAGGGCCGATCTACGTGCCGTATACGTTGCCGGGCGAGACGGTCACCGTCAAACCAGTTTCCGGCCATCCTGACCGCAGGCATCTGGTGCATGTCGACAAGGCGAGCCACGAACGTACCGAAGCCTTCTGCAAGCATTTCGGAACCTGCGGCGGCTGCGCGCTGCAGCACTGGTCGCTGGCCGAATACCACCTTTGGAAGCGATCGCTGGTGGTGCAGGCAATGGAGCAGGCAAATGTGATCGCGCCGGTTAGTGACCTGATCGACGCGCATGGCGCGGGGCGCCGGCGCGCTGTATTTCACGCGCGGCGCGGCACGCATGACGTCCTGGAGGTCGGCTTCACAGCACCGCGTGCCCACCACATCGTCGCCATCGACAAATGTCCCATCTTGGCGCCCAGTCTTGACGGCTCACTGCCGGTTGCCTGGGCTATTGCCGATACGCTCAAACCCGCCGACAAGCCACTTGATATTCAAACGACCGCGACGGATTCAGGACTTGATGTCGACGTGCGCGGCTCAGGCGCGCTCACAGCCGAGCGCTTGAGCTCGCTGGCGCGCGTCGCCGCAGCTCACAATCTCGCTCGTCTTGCCCGACATGGCGAACTGGTTGCGCAGCGCGCGCAGCCACTGTTGCAAGTGGGCCGTGCCCAGGTACCGCTGCCGCCGGGGGCATTTCTGCAGGCCACGGTTGAGGGCGAAAACACGCTGGCGCGGCTTGTCGTCGAGAATATCGGCAAAGCCAAACAGGTCGGTGACCTGTTTGCGGGCATCGGCACATTTGCGTTGCGGCTGGCCGAACGTGCACGCGTCAGCGCCGCCGATAGCGATGCCGCCATGATCAAGGCTTTGGAACGCGCCGCCTCGACGACATCGGGATTAAAGCCGCTTGAGGCCCAAAGGCGTGACCTGTTCCGGCGTCCATTCATGGCGAGCGAGCTCAAAGCCTTTGATGCTGTCGTATTCGATCCGCCGCGCCAGGGAGCCGAGGCGCAAGCGCGTGAGCTCGCGAAAAGTACAGTGCCGATTGTAGTCGCTGTATCCTGTGACGCCGCAACGTTCGCACGCGATTCCAAGATATTGCTCGGCGGCGGCTACAGGCTTGCAACCGTCGTTCCGGTCGATCAGTTCCGCTATTCCCACCATGTGGAGATCGTGGGAAAATTCGTGCGATGACTTCACTACTGAAAGTCGATACCCCCGCCCCAGCGCTCCTGCCACAGTTTCTCGCCAATGGTGCATGACATGCGCGGCGCCTGTGACGAGGTCGGTATCACCTTTGCATCCGGCTGCCGCCCCGCTATCTCCAGCACCAGTTTGGTCCGCGTCGCCTCGACGAACTTCTCACGTTCGCGAATTGGGACGACAAAAGCACCTGGACCACCAATCACGCAGTCTTCGTAGTAAACGTCGAGGTCCTCAATATCCATCGTACCGACGTAAGGCCGCTTGAGCATGATTGGCAGGCCATTAATCGTTATGCCCGCCGCCAACACCTCGTCGCGCATCGGCACAACGAGGGGGCCGGCATTGTTGGCGCCGTCGCCGGAGACATCGATCACCCGGCGGAAGCCTTTATAGCCACTCTCATCGAACAGTGGCTTGCCGAAGCGGAGCGCGCCAGAGATTGACGTGCGCGAGGCGCGCCGATATGGCGCGCGCGCGATTTCGGCGGCGACGGCGTCGGCCGCCTCCGGCCCGTCTATCAATCGCCACGGCACAATGACCTTCTGGTCGAATTGACCCGCCCATTCAAAATAGGTGATGGCGATCTTGCCGTTTGCGCCCTGATGCAACGCCTGCAGGAACTCTTTTGAAGTGAGGGCGAGAATGTAACCTTCCCGTTGCAGCGCCTGCTCTTCAGGGTCCATCGAATAGGAGACATCGACCGCGATCACGAGCTCTACATCGACGGGAATTGCGCCGGCGCGCGTGTCGGCAAGCTGCCGCATGGTTGGGGCAGCAGACGCTGCGAGCGCAAAACCTAAAGCTGCGACGGCTGCGGTGATAGTCAGAGTGCGAAAGGGTCGCCCCATGCACGAATGCTGGCACGCGGCACGGGCGAAAAAAAGACCGCCTTCAACCCTCGATCGGCTCGGTGGCCACGATCTCGATACCAAAGCCCCCAAGGCCCACGTACGTGCGCTTGCTCGAGGTTAGCAGGCGAATCGAGGAGATTCCGAGGTCCTTGAGAATCTGCGCGCCCAGCCCGATTTCACGCCACTGGCGCGAGCGGGCCGCATCGGTGCCGGTGTCGCCGTGCGGAATCTCGGCCACCGGAACCCCCGCAGTGCCATCCCGCAGGTAAACGATAACGCCCCGGCCAGCCGCCTTGAAACGCGCAAGCGAGGCACGGATCGATTTGGCGCCCCCGAAAACGTCACCAATAACGTCGGCGCGATGCAGCCTGGCCAACACGGCTTTGCCATCGCCGATTGCACCATAGACAAAGGCCATGTGATGAACCCGATCAAACGGGGTGACGTAGGCGTAACCGCGCAGCGTGCCGATATCTGAAGAAAGTGAGAACTCGCCGACCCGTTCCACCAGCTTGTCACTGCGCTGTCGGTACGCAATAAGCTCAGCAATCGAGACTTGTGCCAATTTGTGCTTTTGCGCAAAGGCCGCGACTTCGGGGCCGCGCATGACCGAGCCATTGTCGTTCATCAGCTCAGCAAGCACGCCAACCGGCGGGAGTGAGGCCAGGCGGCAGAGATCGACGCAAGCCTCGGTATGGCCTGAACGCATCAGCACTCCACCCTCGCGGGCGACCAGCGGAAAAACATGACCAGGGCGCACAAAATCAGCGGCTCCACTGTTGCCATTGGCAAGCGCACGCACGGTGTTGCAGCGCTCTTCCGCCGAAATGCCCGTGGTCAAACCATGGCGGACATCGACCGAGACGGTAAAGGCAGTGCCCAGCGGGGCCTCGTTGTCCGCCACCATCAGCTCAAGGTGCAGCCGGCGCGCCTGATCAGCGCCGAGTGGAGCGCAGACGATCCCGGACGTATTGCGAATAATGAACGCCATCTTGTCGGGCGTGCAATGTGAAGCCGCAATAAAGAGATCGCCCTCGTTTTCGCGGTCGTCATCGTCAGTAACGACTACGATTTCGCCATTGGCGAAGGCCTTGATTGCGGCTTCGACGCGGCTGTGGCTATCGAGCAAAGCTCTACCTCGAAGGCGGATCTACGCGCCAGGTCTGAACGGCCACGCCGTCCCCTCGCCGACCTGGCCACGGTGCATCAGATAGTGGTCGGCCAGCACGCACGCCACCATCGCCTCCCCGATCGGTACCGCACGGATGCCCACACAGGGGTCGTGGCGTCCTTTGGTGACAACTTCAGTATCGCGGCCATACCGGTCTACGGTTTTGCGCGGTGTCAAGATCGACGAGGTCGGTTTCACGGCGAAGCGGGCAACAATTGCTTGTCCGGTCGATATGCCGCCGAGAACGCCACCAGCATGGTTTGACAGGAAAAGAGGCTTGCCGTCATTGCCCATGCGCATCTCGTCGGCATTCTCGATGCCGCTCATTGCCGCCGTGGCAAAGCCGTCGCCTATCTCTACTCCCTTGACCGCATTGATACCCATCAGCGCAGAAGCGAGATCTCCGTCGAGTTTGGCATAGACCGGTGCGCCGAGGCCCGCGGGTATGCCCTCGGCGAGAACTTCAATTACAGCGCCGCAAGATGAGCCCGCCTTGCGTACACCGTCGAGGTATTCCTCGAAGAACTTAGCCTGTTTTGCATCGGGGCAGAAAAACGGATTCCTCCCGACTTCGTTCCAGTCCCACCGCGACCGGTCGATCTTGTGCGGCCCCATCTGGACCAATGCGCCGCGCACGCTAAGTCCCGGCACAATCTTGCGCGCAATGGCACCAGCGGCAACGCGTGCAGCAGTCTCCCGCGCTGAGGCGCGCCCACCACCGCGATAGTCGTGGATGCCATATTTGACGTCATAGGTGTATCCGGCATGTCCGGGCCGGTATTTATCCTTGATATCGGAGTAGTCCTTCGAGCGCTGATCGACGTTCTCGATCATGAGCATGATCGGCGTCCCCGTGGTGACCTGTTCGCCGGTTCGCTCGTCGGTGAATACACCTGACATTATTTTTACCGTATCCGGCTCCTGCCTCTGCGTGGTGAAACGCGATTGCCCCGGCCGCCGTCGATCGAGTTCGCGCTGGATATCGTCCTGCTTGAGCGGGATCCGCGGCGGGCAGCCGTCCACCACGCAGCCGATAGCCGCCCCGTGGCTCTCGCCGAAGCTGGTAAACCGGAAAAGATGGCCGAAAGTATTGAACGACATGGCAGTTCCGCGGTTGCTCGGTTTGGTAACGCGCGCTCCGGCGCCGGTCAATTAAACGGCAGATGCGTAACCATGTGAGTAATTGGTGCTTCGACTCTGCGTCCACCTTCGCCGCCGCCGCAGCGTGCGCTGAACAGACGTTCACATCGCTGAACAGAAGTTAATGAGAAGCTGAATACCCGTTAAGCTACGGAAAAATAAGAACTTTTACGATTTTTAATTTGACCGTCAGTTTCGAGATCAGCTATTCATACGATGCTGGTTAGGGGGAAGCTCGGAGTCAAAAAATCCCGCGCGACAGGGAACGCTGTCAGCTCCCGCCACAAGTGCATCGATCCATGAGGACAAACACTATGCGCAAGATCACTGCTATCGTCGTCGCGCTCGGCTTTCTCACCTCGGTGAGCCTGCCCGCGTTCGCGACCCCGGCGGTCAATGGCATCGTTAAAAGCGACGAGCTGTCCGCCAAGAAGAAAAAGAAGAAAGACAGCATGAAGAAGGACGAGAAGAAGTCCGATCTCGGACTGACTGATCTGTCTGCCAAGAAGAAAAAGAAGAAAGACAGCATGAAGAAGGACGAGAAGAAGTCCGATCTCGGACTGACTGATCTGTCCGCCAAGAAGAAAAAGAAGAAAGACAGCATGAAGAAGGACGAGAAGAAGTCCGATCTCGGCCTGACTGATCTGTCCGCCAAGAAGAAGAAAAAGAAGGATACCAAGAAAGACGAGAAGAAATCCGAAATTCTCTATCGCATCGCGGCCTAAGCCCGATTTCGAGCGCGAATTTTCGTACTCGCATGAACGGCCGGATCCAAAGTCCGGCCGTTTTATTTTATTCAACTAACGTTGCTCATGTGTATCGCGTAAGTAACGTTGCTCATGTGTATCGCGTAAGCCGGTCTCCTTCGAACACGTAGACGACGCCTTGCGCGATATCGATGAGAGGCGCGGCAGCCGGCTTGGCGATACCGAGGTGGGCAATGAGACCGCGTGCAGTGCCGCCATGCGCAACGGCTACGGTGTCGCGCGTAAGAGTCTGATGCCACTCGCGCATACGCGCCGATACGGCCTCGTAACTCTCGCCGCCAGGCGGCACAAAATGCCATTTATTGTGCTCGCGCATTGCAATCCGCTGAGGATCGCGCGTATGCAATTGGGCGATCGTGAACCCTTCCCAGTCGCCGAATGAAATTTCCGAAAGTCGCGCTTCCAGGCGGTAGCCGTCCGGCGGCAGACCGAGTGGCGAACGCATCAGTTCCATCGTTTCGCGGGCGCGTCCAAGCGGGCTCGACACGTAGTCGACATCGGCGGGATTGCGGCTATCGCGCGCGAATAAATCTCGCAGGATTTCGCCACAATGGACAGCCTGTGTACGGCCGCGCGCATTGAGCGGCACGTCATGACGGCCCTGTAAGCGGCCGGTTACGTTCCAGTCGGTTTCTCCGTGGCGGATATAATAAATCGTCGGGGGCGGCTTTGCCGTCTCAGCCATCACTCGGTCTTGCCGACGGCAATATCCGGCGCATCCGGATGCTTAATACCAACGATGTGATAACCGGCGTCGACGTGATGGATTTCGCCGGTCACGCCGCTGGACATATCAGACAGGAAATAGACACCGGCTTTTCCGACTTCTTCTAGGGTGAGATTGCGCCGCAGCGGTGTATTGTATTCGTTCCACTTCAGTATATAGCGGAAGTCGCCGATGCCGGAGGCGGCAAGCGTTTTCAACGGTCCCGCCGATATCGCATTGACACGGATGTTCTTGCTGCCGAGATCGGCCGCGAGATATCGCACCGACGATTCAAGGGCGGCTTTGGCGAGGCCCATCACGTTGTAGTGCGGCATCCATTTTTCGGCGCCGTAATACGTCATCGTGAGCAGCGAACCGCCGTTCGTCATCAGCCTTTCCGCGCGCTGGGCAAGAGCCGTGAAAGAATAACAGCTTACGACCATGGTCTTGATGAAGTTGTCCTCGGTCGTGTCGACGTAACGACCGTCGAGTTGGTCCTTGTCGGAGAAGGCGATGGCGTGCAGCAGAAAATCGAGTGAACCCCAGGCCGATTTCACGGCCGAGAATACCGCGTCCATCGAGGCCGGTTCGGTCACATCACAATGGCCAACCACGAGGCCATCGACCTCCTCGGCCAGCGGCTCGACGCGCTTTTTCAGAGCGTCGCCCTGATACGTGAAAGCAACGTCGGCACCTTGGTCGCGGCACGCGCGGGCGATACCCCAGGCGATCGAGCGGTTGTTGGCCACGCCCATGATCAGCCCGCGTTTGCCACGCATCAGCCCCGAATTTTCCGGCATCCCGGTTCCTGTCTTGGCCGGTTAACGCCGGCCGCCTCCTATGGCACAGGGTCTTTTGACCATCAAGCAAAGCACCCTGCGTTGCATTTGTCGTTGTTATTTCAATTCATTTTCGGGAATATGATGCGGGGTTGTGGGGTTTTCCAGACAATTGGTGATGCCGGACCTCTGTTCGGCGGCAAATGCGGACAGAGGGACCTGCGGTCCCTCCCCGCGTGGCAATCAAAGGGAGAGCCGCATTGGCCACGTTCCGTCAGAACGTCGAGGTGACGATACCGGCGCTGAGACGCTATGCCCGGGCGCTGACGCGCGACTCCGACATCGCTGACGACCTGGTGCAGGATACCCTGGTGCGGGCGTTGCGGTCGGAGCACCTGTTTCATGGTGGCGACGTGCGCAGCTGGCTGTACACGATTCTGACCAACCTCAATCGCAACCGGCTGCGGTCGCTGGCCCGGCGCCCGGCCCTGTCGCCGATCGAGGATAATGACGCTCCGGACCTTGCCGGGCCGGAAGCGGGCGGGCGCGATATCGAACGCGCGCTCGCCACGTTGGTGGAGGACCAGCGTAACGCACTGCTTCTCGTGGTGCTTGAAGGGCTCAGCTATCGCGAGGTGGCTGAGGTGCAAGGTGTGCCGATTGGCACTGTGATGTCGCGTCTGGCGCGTGCGCGCGTACAGATCAAAAGTTATCTCGACGGCGAGCGCCCCGCGCTCCGCCGCGTGAAATGAAAGAGAGAGAAAGAGAGAAGGTGAACCCATGATCGATCGCGATTCACCCGTGACCGAGGATGAACTGCACGCTTATATCGACGGCCAATTGCCGGCCGACCGCAAGGAGGCCGTGGCCGCCTGGCTTGCCGATCATCCCGAACAGGCCGCGTTGGTCGCCTCTTGGCGCGCGCAGGCGGAGAGCATCCGCGCGCGTTACGGCGCAGTTGCCGAAGAACCGGTACCGGAACGGCTCAAGCTCGACCAGGTGCTTAAATACGACCGGGCCAATGGACGATCCTGGGCGGCGATGGTCGCCGCCGCAGCGGTCGTGGCTTTCGTCATCGGTGGTACGGCCGGCTGGTTGGCGCGTGGAGCGTCCGCCGCGTCGCCGGCCGGATTCGACCTGTTCGCATCGGAGGCGCTCGATGCATACAAGCTCTATGTCGTCGAGGTGCGTCATCCGGTTGAAGTGCCGGGGAGCGAGCGGGCGCACATGACACAATGGCTGTCGAAACGGCTGGGCGAGGATCTGCGCGTGCCCGACCTGCAGCCGATTGGGCTGAAACTGGTCGGCGGCCGGCTCCTTCCCGGTCCGACCGGAGCGGCCGCCTTCTATATGTACGAAAGCCCGTCCGGTGAGCGCTTTACGATCTATTGCGCGAAGGCGGACGAACAGCAGACGGCGCTGCGCTACACCAGCGAGGAGCAATTTGCTGCGTTCTACTGGGTCGACAGCAAGATCGCCTATGTGGTGAGCGGCCCGGCAGACCGCGACCGGCTCGAGAGCGTGACCAAGAACGTTTACGAGCAGGTCGATAGAGGGGCGGCGAAGAAGCTGTAACGATGGCGCGTCAGTCGAGGCCTTCGCGCGGATCGTAAGGCTTTTTCTCGCGCCACTTCTTCATAAGCTCCTTGAACTCGTCATCGACGCGTTCAGGCAGAACGATGCGAACGGTCGCGAGCAGATCGCCGGCGCCGCTTTTTGCCTTGAGCCCCTTGCCCTTGAGGCGGAAGGTCCGCCCGGAATTGGTCCCGGCCGGGATGGCCAATTCCACCGCGCCGTCGAGCGTGGGAACGCGCACCTTCCCGCCAAGCGTCGCTTCGTAGAGCGTAATCGGCAGCTCGAGCCGCAAGTCGGCACCGTCCGGCTTGAACAGCGGATGCGGTGCAACATTGATCGTGATCAGGGCATCTCCCGCCCTGCTGGTTGCGCTCGGCCAGCCCTGACCTTTGAGGCGGATCTGCTGCCCGCTCGCAATTCCGGCCGGAATCTTGACCTCGACGTCCTTGCCGGTCGGCAGATGCACGCGGGTCTTGGTGCCCTTGGCAGCATCGGCGAGTGTGATCGTCAGCGATGCATGCAGGTCCTGCCCTGCACCGGTCCCCGCGGCAAAATCCTCTGCCTCGAACTGCGAGCCGAAGTCGCGCGCCGCACCGCCACGGCCACCGAACATCCCGCGTAACAGATCCTCGAAGCCCGCGCCGCCGCCCGCGTTCCCCGAACGCCGGAAGCCATCGGGGCCAAAGCTGAAACTCTCAAAATGTGCGCCACCACCGGGGCTGTGCCCGCCGCCCGGTTGCGCCCCGTATCCTTCAAAGCCCTGGAAGCGCGGCTTGCCTTCGGCATCGATCTCGCCGCGATCGAAAGCCTTGCGCTTGTCGCTGTCACCGGCGATCTCATACGCGGCATTCAGCTCGGCAAAGCGCGAGGCCGCTTTCGGATCGTGCTTGTTGGCGTCGGGGTGCAGTTTTTTCGCGAGGCGCCGATAAGCACTCTTGATATCGGCCTCGCTCGCACCTTTCGAAACCCCCAGGACCTCGTAGGGGTCGCGCATCGTCTCCAAACTCCCGTGAATTCCCTACCCGCGAAATGCCGGCGATTCGACATTATCAATGTGGGGTTCCGGCGCGATAGATGCAACGCGGTTACAACGCCCCGCGCACTCGCCTGCAAGCGCGATCTACGACCGCTTCCACGGCTTGAGGGTGCGTACTTCCCAGGCGCCCTGCTGCTGCTTGCAAGCTTCACCTTGCAACCAGGACTGCGAGGCGCCGGACACGAAGCTCGCCAGGAAATCGCGGCAGGTTTGTCCGTCCATGGTGTAGGCGGAAGCGATCGGAGTAATCGTGCCGCGCGCCCCGGTGCCCGGATTTTCCCAAGGCATGCTGGTGTCCTTCTCGCCGCGGCTGAGCACGGCGGTGACGGCCGCGCGTGCGTAAGCGAGATCGGCGGCCGGCGGCAGCTGAGCCAATTCCTTCGGGTCGGGTGGAGATTCAATCGAACTGGTGCGGTCGGACTTGTCGCCAAACATTGAGTCGAACTGACCGGACAGGCTGCACGCACCGCTGCACAGTGACAATGCAAGCCCGCTTGCGACGGTCATGCCGCGCCATAGGCGCGGACGCCCGCATCCACTATAAAGGCGACGATATCGACGGGTACCGACCACGCAAAGCACCCCAGAAGATGTCCGACACGGCACCGATTCAACACCCAAGTTGGTTAACGACTGGTGATTTCACTACCGCCGATGAGCCTTTGCGGCTATTTACCGCCTGGCTGACCGAGGCAACGGCCACCGAGCCGCGTGATCCGACCGCCATGACACTCGCTACCGTCGATTCCGACGGCCTCCCCAATGCGCGGATGGTGCTGCTCAAGGGCGTCGATGAGCGTGGATTCGTGTTCTACACAAACATGGACAGCAAAAAGGGGCAGGAATTGGACGCTCAACGGCAGGCCGCGCTGGTGTTCTACTGGAAGTCGGTCAACCGCCAAGTGCGTGTTCGCGGCACCGTCGAGCGCGTCACTGATGCTGAGGCAGACGCCTATTTCGCCTCCCGCCCCAAGCAGGCGCAGATCGGGGCCTGGGCGAGCAAGCAGTCGGCCCCGCTGGAGAGCCGGCTCGCCTTCGAGAAAGCTGTTGCCGTCTATGCCGGCAAATACGCGATCGGCGACGTGCCACGCCCACCGAACTGGTCCGGCTACCGGATTGTGCCGCTCTCGATCGAGTTCTGGCAGGAACGTCCGTTCCGCCTCCACGATCGCATCGAATTCAAACGCGATCGCCCCGATGCACCATGGAACAAGACGCGGCTTTATCCGTAAGCTAGCATCAAGCTCGTGATCGCACGCTAGAACCATTCCAGAGACGGCATGCCGAACTCGCAAACGAACCAGCCGCGCCGCACGCTGCTCCTCACTGGAGCAAGCCGTGGCATTGGCCATGCAACGGTCAAACGGTTTTCAGCCGCTGGTTGGCGCGTCATCACCTGTTCACGCCATCCGTTTCCGGAAAATTGCCCATGGGAAGCTGGTCCCGAGGATCACATTCAGGTCGATCTGGCGGATGAAGCCAATACGGTCGCGGCGATCGAGGAAATCAAGCGGCGGATCGAGGGCCATGAGCTGCATGCGCTGGTCAATAATGCGGCGATCTCGCCAAAGGCTGATGGCGGCAAGCGGCTCGGCTCGCTCGATACGTCCATCGATGTCTGGCACCATGTGTTCCAAGTTAATTTCTTTGCGCCGATTATGCTGGCCCGTGGACTGGTGAATGAACTGAAAGCCGTCAAGGGCTCGGTGGTGAATGTCACCTCGATCGCTGGCTCGCGCGTGCATCCTTTCGCCGGCGCGGCGTACGCAACCTCGAAGGCGGCGCTCGCCTCGCTGACGCGCGAGATGGCATCGGATTTCGGCCGGCTCGGTATCCGCGTCAACGCGATCGCGCCGGGTGAAATCGACACGCCGATCCTGTCGCCCGGGACCGACAAGATCGTCGAGCAGATACCACTACAGCGGCTCGGCACGCCCGACGAGGTGGCCAAGATTATCTACGTGCTGTGCACAGACACGAGCTCGTATGTGAACGGCGCGGAAATTCACATCAATGGCGGACAGCATGTGTGAGCTCACATTGTGTTCTCGAGTCCGCTCCTGAGCGCCCCGGACGCGGTGCAGCACGAAGTGGTGCACCGCTGATCCGGGGCCATACCAGGCGCCGAATTTGCGACGGTCCCGGGTCTGCAGCGCACCACTAGCGTACTGCGCTGCGCCCGGGACACGTATTCCCTTTCGCCATGGCAAGCGTCATCACCCGTATTCTTTGCGGCGCCGGGTACGCCGTGGTCCCTTTTCTTACCCCCCGCAAATGCGAGGGGATGGCGCGCCAGGTGGCGCAACCAT
>Ga0335085_10005533_pt1 | contig 20213 bp, 25 predicted proteins | sample Lox_Sample_45_FD_206712 | JGI IMG/M metagenome (GOLD analysis project Ga0335085, IMG submission 206712) | Soil microbial communities from Loxahatchee National Wildlife Refuge, Florida, United States - Lox_Sample_4.5 | ecosystem: Environmental > Terrestrial > Soil > Wetlands | place: USA...
GCGCGCCAGATCGTGGCCTATACGCTCGGACTCGGGCTGCTCGCCATCGGCCTGGAGATCGCCTGGCGGCGGCCCCGCCCGCCCGTTGCCGAGGGCCAGGCCGGCCGCGAGCGCCTCAGTCGGCGCGCCTCAGCCTGGCTGTTGTCCGGCTACGCCATCCTGCTGTGGCTGCTGTGGTTCGCCTCCGCGATGCCGCTGTTCTGGCTTGCCGTCACCGCAGTTGCGCTGCCGGTATCACTGAGGCTCGCGGGACGCGCCATCAACCATGTCCTGCGACCGCCCGGCGCGGCCGACCAGGCGGCCGAGGCGCCGCGCATGGCCGTGGTCGCGGCCGAGCGTGCCGCGCGCGCCCTTATCATCATCGCTTTCGCGCTGCTGCTCGCGCGGGGTTGGCATCTCGATTTTGGCGCCCTGACGACCAGTGATACGCTGGCCACGCGGCTGGCGCGCGGCGCTCTCAATGCCGTGGTTATCGCGCTCATTGCCGATTTCGTCTGGCACGTCATCAAGGCCGTGATCGACCGCACGATCGCGCTGTCGAAGGACCAGACACAGCCCAACACCGAAGAGGGGCGTCGGCGGGCGCGCATGCGCACGCTGCTGCCGATCCTGCGCAACGTCCTGTTCATCGTGGTTATCGTCATTGCCGTGTTGATGGCGCTGTCCGCCATGGGCGTCCAGATCGGGCCGCTGATCGCCGGCGCCGGGGTGGTCGGCGTCGCCGTGGGCTTCGGCTCCCAGACGCTGGTGAAGGACATCATCAGTGGCGTGTTCTACATGCTCGACGACGCCTTCCGTGTCGGCGAGTACATCCAGAGCGGCAACTACAAAGGCACGGTCGAGTCCTTCTCGCTGCGCTCAGTCAAGCTGCGCCACCATCGTGGGCCGCTTTATACCGTGCCGTTCGGCTCGCTCGGCGCGATCCAGAACATGAGCCGCGACTGGGTGATCGACAAGTTCATGATCGGCATCACCTACGACAGCGACATCGAAAAGGCCAGGAAGCTCATCAAGCAGATCGGCAAGGAACTGGCCGCCGATCCCGAGTACGCGCGCAACATCATCGAGCCGATGAAGATGCAAGGCGTCGAAGCGTTCGGCGACTTCGCCATCCAGATCCGCGTGAAGATGATGACCAAGCCGGGCGAGCAGTTCGTCATCCGCCGCAAGGCCAATGCACTCATCAAGAAGGCGTTCGACGCCAACGGCATCAAGTTCGCCTTCCCGACCGTGCAGGTCGCCGGCGGTGACGAGGCTACGGCCGCTGCGGCCCGGCAATCCCTCATTCAAGCGCAGGCCGCGGCAGCGGCAGATTGATGCGGCGGACCGGGCGAGGCCTGACCCCAGGAGTTCGAAGGCAACCCTCCGGGCAGCAATTCGCACAGGCGGGTGGGCAGGCCCCGAATCGCCGGCGCTCGATTAGTCCGCCATCGCCACCACTTCGATCTCCGTCGCCATCCGCTCGATGGCGAGCGCGGGCAGCGGCACGCCCGTGGAGCAAGGACCGGGCGGCGTGTAGTGGGCGAAGCGGGTCTGGGCGCTCTTCATGAGCGTCTCCTGGCCCGCGCCGCCGACGTAGAAGCAGTTGACCTTCGTGACGTCGTCCAGGCGCGCGCCGAAGACCGCCAGCACGCGCCGAATGTTCTCCATGCTGAGCTTCGTCTGCTCGACCAGGTCGTCGGGCGCCAGCACGTTGGCCTGCGGGTCGAGCGCCACCTGGCCGCCGACGAAGATGTGGCGGCCGCATTTGAGGCCGTGCTTGTACGGCAGATGGATCGGCCAGTCCCAATGGCCTTCGGGCCATGAGTGACGGCGCGGCACGCGGCGCCCGTCGGGCGCCAGCATGGCCATCAGCTCCATCTCGATCATGACGCCGTCGGGATAGAGCCGCGGCACCGGGATGCCCGTGGCCGCTGGCCCCGGCTCCCGGAAATAGCGGGCGCGCACGACGGCGGCCTTGCGCCACTCCGCTTCGCCGCCGCGGCCGCTGTAGTAGATGTTGAACTTCACGGCATCATCGAGGGTGGCGCCGTAGCACGCGAGCACGCGGCGCAGATTCTCCATCACGATCTCGGACTGCGCGACGACGTCGCCGGGATGCAGCACCTGCCCGCGCGCGTCGATCGCCATCTGCGCGCCCGTGAAGATCATCTCGCCGCAGCGGACGCCGTGCGGGAAGCCCATGCGGGGCAGCCACGACCACAAGCCCGCCGGCGCCGCCATGACGCGCGGCATCCAGCGGCCGGCGGCGCTGCGCATGGCGTAGCCCTCGATCTCCACCATCATGCCGTCGAAGGCGAGATAGGGCACGGGAATCAGCGTCACCACCGGCAGGAACGGCCCGCGGAAGGCACGGCGGATCTCCGCCAGCATGGCGCGGCCGTCGTCGCCGCGATCGACGTAGAAGACGACCAGCTTGACCATGTCGTCCAACGCGGTGTCGTAGGCAGCCAGGACGCGCGCCACCTCCGCCATGGCGAGGCGAGTCTGCGCCAGCAGATCGCCGGGGTGGAGTACCTGGCCCGTCGTCGAAAGCGCCACCTGGCCGCCGACATGGATGGTGTCGCCGCAGCGCACGCCGAGCGACGCCGTCACGGGGACGCTGAAGTGCCAGGACTCTTTGGGCCACACGCGATGCTGCTTCATGAACCACCTCCGACTCGAAGCTAGCGCATGGCGGAGGGCCGGACCAGCGAGCGTGTTCATCGGCCGGCATCTGTGCTTATCTGCGGCCCCGGCTGCTCCCTGATCATCGCGTGCCCCCGTGGTTCAATCCTCTGCGCCCGTGACCGAGACGCCGCGCCGTGCGGCGCTGGCATTCATCCTGATCACGGTGACGCTCGACATGCTGGCGCTCGGCGTGATCGTGCCGGTGCTGCCGCGGCTGGTGGTGGACTTCGTCGGCGGCGACACCGCGCGCGGGGCCGAGATCTACGGGCTGTTCGGCACGGTCTGGGCGCTGATGCAGTTCTTCTGCTCGCCGATCCTGGGGTCGCTGTCCGACCGCTTCGGCCGCCGGCCGGTAATTCTGCTCTCCAACCTCGGCCTCGGCCTCGACTACATCTTCATGGCGCTGGCGCCGACGCTGTGGTGGCTGCTCGTCGGCCGCGTCATCTCCGGCATCACCTCGGCGAGCCTGAGTACCGCGTACGCCTACATCGCCGACGTCACGGCGCCGGAGAAACGCGCCGCGAGCTTCGGCATGGTCGGCGCCGCCTTCGGCGTCGGGTTCGTGATCGGGCCGGCCGTCGGCGGCCTGCTCGGCGACGTCGATCCGCGACTGCCGTTCTGGGTGGCGGCGGCCCTGAGCCTCGCCAATGCCGGCTATGGCTGGCTGGTGCTTCCGGAATCGCTGCCGCGCGATCGGCGCATGGGTTTTGCCTGGCGGCGCGCCAACCCGCTGGGCTCGCTGGCCCTCCTGCGCTCGCATCGCGAGCTGCTCGGCCTCGCCGCCGTCAACTTCCTCGGCAACATCGCGCATGCCTCGCTGCCGAGCGTGTTCGTGCTCTATGTCAGCTATCGCTATGGCTGGGACGCCCGGACGGTGGGCATCATGCTGGCCAGCGTCGGCATCGCTTCGGTGATCGTGCAGGCCGGCGTGATCGGGCCGGTGGTGAAGCGCATCGGCGAGCGCGCGGCGCTGCTCGTGGGCCTGCTCTGCGGCGCGGTCGGGTTCGCCACCTACGGCTTCGCCCCCACGGGAATCCTGTTCTTGCTCGGCGTTCCTGCGGTGGCCTTGTGGGGCCTGGCCGGCGCGGCCTCGCAGGGCCTGATGACACGCCGCGTCGCATTGTCCGAGCAGGGCCAGCTCCAGGGCGCGAACGGCAGCGTGCGCGGCATCACCGAGCTGATCGGCCCCGGCCTCTTCACGCAGAGCTTCGCGGTCTCCATCGCCATCGGCACTCCCTTCCACTTGCCGGGCGCACCGTTCCTGCTGGCAAGCCTGCTGCTCACAGCGGCGCTGGTGGTGGCTTGGCGGGTGACGCGGCCCCGCTGATCACCCGCTGGACCGGTTCTACCAGTTGATGATGAAGTGTTTAGTCAGCGTGGCTGGGAAGCCGGGATCCCGGGTGATGTCGTCGATGTTTCCGCCTTGGCGCGAGTTGCGCGCCGAGTTCATGGCCAGGATCGTGTAGAACTTTCCGGAGAGCCCGCCGCTCGAGGTGCCGCTGACGACGGGGTCGACGCGCTGGTCGGTAGCGCAGTTGGCGCCCCTGCGGATGGCCTCTTCCTGGAAGAACTTGATGAACTTGGCGGTCTTGGGGCCGTAGATGGCGTCGGCCTTGAGCGGCTCCGTCTCGCCCGGCGGGCGGAAGCCTTTGGAACCGCCCGCTTCGCTCCAGGCGATCCGGAGCAGATGCTGGACGAGCATGACGTCATCCCGGTTGTTCGGGCAGCCTACCCCCACCGCCTGCTCGACCGTATACGCAACCTTGATCTTCGGATCCGACCCCTTGATCTGGAAAACACGCGGCATCCTTGCTCCCCTTTTCTTGTCGCATCAAATGAATGCACGAGTGCAGGCGAGCAGGCAAGTTCCGGCGCGACGAGGGCCGATTTCGGCGAGCGATGCGGCTCACCATCGGAACGACTGGCGCGGCGTGCCGTGACTGCTATGGTGCAGGAAACGAAAACGGGAGCTTCAGATGTCCGATCTCGCGCTGTGCTACACGCCGGCAACCGAACTGGCGCGGCGCATGCGCGCCAAGGAGATCTCGCCTGTCGAGGTGGTGAAGAACAGCCTCGCGCGCATCGACGAGATCAATCCGAAGCTCAACTGCTTCTGCTTCGTCTATCCGGAAGAGGCGCTGCAGAAGGCGCGCGCGGCCGAGGCCGTGGTGATGGCCGGCAGGCCGCTCGGGCCTCTGCACGGCGTGCCGCTCGCCATCAAGGACCTGACGCCGACCAAGGGCAAGCGCACCACGCTCGGCAGCTACACCCACGAGCACTGGGTACCCGACTTCGATGCCGCCATCGTCGAGAAGCTCACGGACGCCGGCGCGGTCATGGTGGGCAAGACGACGACGCCGGAGTTCGCCTATTCGAGCTTCACCGAGAGCCCGCTCTGGGGCATCACGCGCAATCCCTGGAATCCCGAGCGCACGCCCGGCGGCTCCTCCGGCGGCTCAGGCGCGGCGGTGGCGAGCGGCTGCGTGCCGCTGGCCGAGGGCACGGACATGGGCGGCTCCGTGCGCATCCCCGCGGCCTGGTGCGGCATCGTCGGGCTGAAGCCAAGCCTCGGCCGCATCCCACTCGATATCCTGCCCAGCGTGTTCGACAACATCTCGCATTTCGGGCCGCTGGCCCGCACCATCGACGATGCGCGCCTGTTCCTGAACGCGGCGCAAGGGCCCGACGAGCGCGACATCCAGTCGATCGGCACGCCGCTGGCGCTGGACGGGCCGCAGCCCGGCTCCGTGAAGGGTATGCGCTTCGCCCTCAACATCGATCTCGGCTGTTACGTCGTCGAGCCGGAGGTGGAGGCGGCGGTGCGCGAGGCGGCGCGCGCGCTGAGCGCGGCTGGCGCCACGGTCGAGGAGGTGAAAATTCCCTGGACGCGGCGCATCGCCGACGCCTGGGTCGAGGTCTGGCAAGTCTTCATGGCCGCCTATTTCGGCCATGTGCTGGATCAATATCGCGAGAAGATGGATCCCAACGTCGTCGCGCTGATCGAGGCCGGCAACAAGATGCCGGCGCGCCACTACAAGCGGCTGGAGATCGAGCGCACGGAGCAGTGGCGCAGCTTCTATCCGATCCTGGAGAAGTATGACGCCTTCCTCTGCCCCACCATGCGCGTACCGGCGCCCCGCTGCGGCGAGCGCGACGAGGGCTACTACGCGATGCGCGAGGACGGCCGCTACTACGGCCTCGACATGACCGGCCAGTTCAACCTGCTGGCCCCCTGCCCCGCACTCTCGGTGCCGGCGGGCTGGAGCAAGGATGGACTGCCCATCGGCCTGCAGATCGTCGGCCGCCGGTGGCGCGATGACACCGTGCTGACGATCGGAAGGGCTCTGGAGACGGCTCGTCCGTGGGCGGAGAAGCGGCCACCCCTCTGAGAGACGCGTGGCGTTCGAGCAAGTTTCTTGCAATCCGGCCGCAACGGGCCCATATCTGTGCGGTCAAACTCGTACGGGCCAGTTCGCTCTCCCGACTATTCCAGCCGGCCAAGTGATCTTCCCTGAAAGTTCGATCCGGGGCGCGATCGTCGCGCCGCGGCACCACTTGGTTTGGAGCAAGGTATGCAAACCGGTACTGTCAAATGGTTCAACCCGACCAAAGGCTTCGGCTTCATCACGCCGGTCGATGGTTCGAAGGACGTATTCGTCCACATCTCTGCCGTCGAGCGCTCGGACCTCGGCACGATCCGCGAGGGCCAGAAGATCAGCTATGATCTCGAGCGCGGCCAGCAGGGCAAGGTCTCGGCGGTCAATCTGAAGGCCGCCTGAGGCAGCGAGGGCGGCGCGCCGACGGGTGCGCCGCCCTCTTGCTTCTCCGGCCGCGACGGCATCGTAATCAGAAATTAACCAAAGAGCGCGTACAAGGCCGTCAGTCAGTTCTTCTGTTTCCTCTTAGAGATACCGTCACATCACCAGCGAACCCTCGCCCGCCGATCGACGGGCTGCCCATCGCGGCGATCGATCCTCACCCGACCAGACTGCGCGCCGTCTCGTCAGACGCTTGCAGACCTACGCGCAACCCGACGTGCGCCGCAGCATCGCCCAGCTGCTGGTGACCGGTTCGGCCCTGGCCCTGTTGTGGCTGGGCATGTGGGTGTCGCTCGGCCACGGTTACTGGATCACGCTGCTGCTGGCCGTGCCGGCGGCGGGATTCCTCGTGCGCCTGTTCATCATCCAACACGATTGCGGCCACGGCTCGCTGTTCCGCTCGCGGCTCGCGAACGACCTGACCGGGCGCATTCTCGGCGTCTTCACCCTGACGCCTTACGACTACTGGCGGCGGACCCACGCCGCCCATCACGCCACGTCCGGCAATCTCGATCGCCGGGGCGTCGGCGACATCAGCACGCTGACCGTCCGTGAATATCTGGCGCTGTCGCCCTGGCGGCGACTGGTCTATCGGCTCTACCGCCATCCGCTGGTGCTGTTCGGCATCGGCCCGATCTACCTCTTCATCCTGAAGCATCGCCTGCCGCTGGACATGCCGCTGCGCAGCGGCGTCTGGCGCAATCTCTTCGCGACCAATGCGGGGATCGCCGCCCTCATCGCGGTCCTCGCCATTCTCGTCGGCCCGCTCGCGCTGCTGAAGCTGCAATTGCCGATCGTGCTGCTGGCGGCTTCGGCGGGCATCTGGCTGTTCCACGTCCAGCACCAGTTCGAGGACTCCTACTGGCAGCGCGATCCGGCCTGGAGCTTTCACCAGGCCGCGCTGCGGGGCAGCTCCTACTACCGCCTGCCGCGCCTGCTGCAGTGGTTCACGGCCAGCATCGGCCTGCACCACATCCATCACCTCTGCAGCCGGATCCCGAACTATCGTCTGCAGGAGTGCCTGGACGAGAATCCCGAGTTGCATGAGGTGCGACGCCTGACGCTGCTCCAGAGCCTGCGCTGCGCGCGGCTGTCGCTGTGGAGCGAGGAATCGGGACGGATGATCCGCTTCCGCGATCTCCGGACGATACCGACGACGTCGGACAGGCCCTGAGTGCTTGACGACCGCGACGCTGCCGTCAGCGCAGCGTCGACGGCGTCGCGGCAACGAGCGTCAATGCGGCGCGTTGATTCCCCGGCGTCAATTGCTGGAACAGGGCGCGGGCACGCTCGATATCGGCGCCGTCGCTGCTCATTGCCGCCCGTTTCACGGCCAGCGTAGTCGGGTGGTCGTCTCCACACACGAACTTCAGGACCTGCGCCAGGCGGCCCATCGCGATGGGATCGGCCGGCAGCAGCGGACCGGGCTCGGCAAGCGCTTCCGGCGCTGCGGCTGAGCCGGTATCGGGCGGCTGGTGGCGTCGCTCCGCCTTGGCGGCCAGCCGTTCGTCGCGGCGCGCGGCCTTCCGGCGCTGGCGCTCGGCCCGTTCCTGTCCGTAGTTTGGCCGTTTCGCCACCTGTTGCCTTCCTTTCCGTAGGACCGACGATCAGCCTGTCACGGGAGCATCGTTGATGACGTCGTGACCGCTCGCCCTAAGTTCGTCGATGCGCGCCTGCTTCGCGCGCCTGGCCTCGCCGCGGCTCAGGCTCCAACCGATGAGCGACTGCTTGAAGTCGGGCATATGATGGCGCGCGAGCCAATCGCGCAGGCGTTCCTGTTCCGCGGTCGACAGTTCGGAGAGCCGGCTGCGATGCGCCGTCTCGAGGTCCGGCGACTTCTGTCCCTTCCAGGAGAGCACGAAGACCTCGCCGCTCGGCTCGTGCGTGATCTCGCCGACGGACACGTCGCCCCAAGTGCCGGCCTCGCGCCGCGCGGTCTCTCTGGCAAGGCGGAGGTCACGCAGCTTCGCGATCTTGGCTTTTTCGTCGACGACAGCCTTGCGCGACGGCATCGGACGATACAGCGACTTACCCATCGGACGGCACCTCGCGGGAATGTGGTTGGGGGCGGTTGCCGCTGCCGCGCACGGCCAGCGCTAGGGGCACTCTTCGAAGATGTCTTCCTCGCGAACGACCCATTCGTTGCCGTTCTTGAGCGACTTCAGCCGGTATTGGTTGCTGACGCCGGTCGGCGGCAGCTGACGCAGGACTTTGTACCGGCCGGGAGGCGCCAGTCCGAACCGGCTCGCCTTCGCTTCGACCACTTGGCCGATACTGAACTTGTGCGCGATCACGCTGCTCGCGCTTCGGCGGGCGCGAACGCATGGAAGGGACGTGCTTGCATGGGGAACCCCGTCGCCTATAGCGACCGTCACGAGCCGCCGCACATGCAATGGCACTTTAGCGGCCCGAATGCGACACAAAAATGCAATTCGGCCGAAAAAACACGTGCCCGGACGCCGATCCGCCACTGGTATTTTAACCGTTGCAAACTATGCCCGGCGTCACCATCTGATAACCATGTTGGTTCAGGGGCTTGGCTTGCCCCGCCGAGGCTAGTTTCGCCATTTGCCAACCGGGTTTCTTCGCGGTTGGCCATGCCGTCGCAGATGCAGCCGACATCGAGCGAGTCTGGGCCGGCGACGGCACATGGAGCAATGCTATCATGGACACTGAAAACGCGAAGCGCGCCAGCGTTCGGAGCCAGGCGGAAGACAGATTCGCCAAGATCACCCGGCGCGATGCCGAGGTGAAGGCGTATCAGCGGCAACAGTGGGACGAGGAGGCGGCGAAGATCGCAAAGCTGCGCGCGCTGCGGTTGGCCAGGGAGGCGGAATCCAAATCTCGCCCCGTTCCCAAGAAGACGGGCAACGCGGCCCGCACGAAGGCTGCAAAGCCTGCATAGGCCCCTGGCTTGAGGTTTGGCCAATCGTCCTGCCGTCAAGCTCGCCCTGAGAAGACTTTCCTTCCCGTACGACGCGCCCGGGACGACGGCGAGGCATCCGCCGTCCCGGACGGCCGAGGCTTACGCTTTCGGCTGGGCGCTCCCGCCGGCGAGCTTGTCGCACGTGCCGGCCGGCACGTAGATCCAGGAGTCGCCCTGGTCGTCCTTCGTAGCGGTGCCGGCGCAGGAATGGGTAGCGGTCTGGCAGTCGTTCTTGCCGGCCTTGGCGACGCCGTAGCACTTCTCGTGATCGAAGCCGGGGACGGCCGCCGGGCCGGCGAAGGCGGCGCCGGTGGCGGCGAAGGAAACTGCGGCTGCCATGGCCGAGGCGATCAGGGTGGTCTTCATCAGGGGTCTCCTTGAGTTTCAGGGTTGAACGCGCGTGGTGAGCGAAAGATGGCGGGCGGCGAGCCTGAGCTGAAATGCCGTTTGGCGATCGTTTCGATTGCCGCCGTGCATGGCCGCGACCGTGTCAGCGCCGCGACAGGAAGCGCCGGCGGATCAGGTGGTCGAGCGAGAGCACGCCGGGACCGCGCAGGATGAGGTAGAGCAGCGGGCCGGCCCACAGCAGGTGGTCGGGATAGTTCTGCGGATAGACCAGAAATTGGATCACCAGCGTCATGCCGAGCATGGCGGCGGCGCCGAGGCGCGTGGCCAGGCCGAGAACCAGGAGGATCGGCGTCGTCAGTTCGACGGTCGTCGCGATATAGGCGGCGATCTCCGGCGGGAGGAGCGGCACTCGGTACTCCTCCTGGAAGAGCACGATGGTCGTATCCCAACTGGCGAGCTTGCTCTGCGCAGAACGCCAGAAGGTCAGGCCCATGCCCGCGCGGAAGAACAACTGGGGCAGGTCGACGGGAACGCGCTCCAGCAGGGCGAGGGCGCGCCCGGGAAGAGCGCTGAGGCCGGCAGCTGGCATTGTCGGTGACCACGTGATGTTGCTCATGGGGACGTCTCCAGATCTTGGGGTCAGAGATATTCCTTGCGGATGTCGACCGTGGACTCGCGGCCGAGATGGCCGAAGTTCTGCATCAGCCACTTGTCGGCGTGGTCGCGGCCCTGGTCGCGCAGATAGACCAGGAATTCCCAGTCGCCGTTGAGCTTGCTGGCGGCGCCCAGGCCGGACATGACCTCGTCGGCGGCGATGGCATGCACGAGCATGCGCTTCAGCGTCTTCATCGCGACGGGATTGTCGTCGATCAGCTTGGTGACGAAGCTGATGGCGCGCATCTCCCGCATCAGCGACGAGTTGAAGCTGATCTCGTTCACGCGGTTCATGATCTCGAAGGCCGTGGTCGGCAGCTCCGGACGCTCGAGCGGGTTGATGTGGATGACGAGCACGTCGCGGCTGTCGCAACCGTAGATGAGCGGGAACATGGCGGGGTTGCCCATGTAGCCGCCGTCCCAGTAGTGCTCGCCGTCGATCTCCACCGCCTGGAACAGGAAGGGCAGGCAGCTGGAGGCGAGCACGCGTTCGGGGCAGAGCACATCGTTCTCGAACACCTTGATCTTGCCGGTGCGCACGTTGGTTGCCGACAGGAACAGCTTCACCGGGCATTCGGCCGAGCGCAGGCGGTCGAAATCGACGGACTGCTCCAGCACGTCGCGCAGCGGATTGCGGTTCAGCGGATTGAACTGATAGGGCGACAGCAGCCGCGAGATCAGGTCGAAGGCGATGAAGGCCGGCGAGTTCTCGAGCGAGCGATTGCCCATGATCCGGTCGAACCAGGTCGGCTGCAGCGGACCGATGGCCGCCGCGTGGCTGACGCGCCGCCAGAAGCCTTCGAGCGCCTTGCGGGCGCCCTCGGCGCCGCCTTCCGTGAGGCCATAGGCGAGGACGACCGCGTTCATGGCGCCGGCGCTGGTGGCGCTGACACCTTCGAAAGCGATGCGCCCGTCTTCGAGCAGACGGTCGAGCACACCCCAGGTGAAGGCGCCATGGGCGCCGCCGCCCTGAAGGGCCAGGTTGATCGTCTTCGTCTCGGCATCCTTGCCGGCCTTCGGCTTCCGGGTGGCGCTCGCCCGCGGCCGTGCGGTCGATGAGGTGGTCGAGGCGCGATCGTGGTCGGTCATGGCGTCCATGATGGCTTGCTCCCTGTCGATCAGTGGGCGGTCCAGCCGCCGTCGACCGGCAGCGCCGCGCCGGTGATGGAGGCGGCGGCGTCGGTGCAGAGGAAGGCGGTCAGTGCGCCGATCTCTTCGACGGTGGCGAATTTCTTGGTCGGCTGGTTCACCAGCAGCACGTCGCGGATGACCTGCTCGCGCGCGATGCCGTGGCTGCGCGCCTGGTCGTCGATCTGCTTCTCGACCAGCGGCGTCCAGACATAGCCGGGGCAGACGGCGTTGCAGGTGATGCCGTGCTCGGCACCCTCGAGCGCCGTCACCTTGGTGAGGCCGAGGACGGCGTGCTTGGCCGCCACATACGCCGCCTTGTAGGGCGAGGCGACGAGGGCATGGGCCGAGGCGATGTTGACGATGCGGCCCCAGCGGCGCGCCTTCATGCCCGCGAACACCCCACGCGTGGTGTGGAAGGCGGCGCTCAGGTTGATGGCGAGGATGGCGTCCCACTTGGCCTGCGGGAACTCCTCGATCGGCGCCACATGCTGGATGCCGGCATTGTTGACGAGGATGTCGACGCGGCCGAAATGCGCCGTGGCAGCGTCGATCATGCGGCCGATCGCCTCCGGCTTGCTCATGTCGGCGCCGTCGAAGGTGACCTCCACTTCGTGCTCCATGGCCAACGCGGCGCGCACGATCTCGATCTCGCCGGGGTCGCCGAAGCCGTTCAGCACGACGTTGGCGCCGCGCTGGGCCAGCGCCCGCGCGATGCCCAGCCCGATGCCACTGGTCGAGCCGGTGACGATGGCGGTCTCGCCTTCTAGCTCGCGTTTGGCCTGGGGCACCGGGCGATCACTTTTGCTCATCAACATGTGATGGCGGCCTCCTTGCCGCGGAATTGATTGTCCGTATAGTTCGGCCCGCAGACCGGTCGATGCCGGGGGAAGAAACATCGCCGGTCCGCGGGGCGCCGCCGCGACATCGGAAACGTTGGTGCAGCGCAGCGCGCGTGGGGTCCGATCTCTTGGCGACGGACTGAATGTGGCGTGGCCGCCCGCCGGGCGGAAATGCCGAGTGTCTATTGTTGCGATGCAGGCCGGGTATCGGCCTGGGAGCGTGCGGGATGGAGATGCATGAAGTCCGCTATTTCCTGGCGGTCTGCGACACCCTGAACTTCACGCGGGCGGCCGAGCGCTGCAACGTGTCGCAGCCCTCTCTGACGCGCGCCATCCAGAAGCTGGAGGGCGAGCTCGGCGGCCTGCTGTTCCGGCGCGAGCGGGCGGCCACCCACCTGACCGACCTCGGCCAGCTCGTCCGTCCCCAACTCGAGCAGATCGCCCGCGACGCCGACTCGGTCAGATCGACCGCCAAGAGCTTCCTCAAGATGAAGGATGCTCCGCTCAGCCTGGGCATCATGTGCACGATCGGGCCGTTGCGCTGCGTCGGCTTCCTGTCGCGCTTTCGGACCGACCATCCGGGCATCGAGCTGACCTTGACGGAGGATACGCCGGCGCGGCTGACCGAGCTCCTGCAGGAGGGCAAGATCGACGTCGCCATCATGGCGCAGCCCGAGCCATTTCCCGAGCGTTTCGACGTTCACCCGCTCTATCGCGAGAACTTCGTCGTCGCCTTCCCGCCCGGCCACCGCTTCGACCAGATGAACGCGGTGCGCATCGCCGACGTCGGCGGCGAGAGCTATCTCTCGCGCATCAACTGCGAGTACTACGACGCCATCGGCGACATCTGCGTGCGCTGCAATGCCCCGCTCAAGGACGCCTATCGCAGCGAGCGCGAGGACTGGATCCAGAGCATGGTGATGGCGGGCATGGGCATCTGTTTCATGCCGGAGTTCTCGCCGGTCATGCCGGGCCTGCACACGCGCCGCGTGGTCGAGCCGGAGGTGGTGCGCGAGGTGTGCCTGGTGACAGTCAGCGGCCGCCGCTTCTCGCCGGCCGTGGTCACGTTCGTGAAGGCGCTGAAGGCCTACAAATGGCCGACCTAGGACGGCAGTGAGCCTGTCAGCAGATCGCGAAAACAGATGACATAGAGCGACGCGGCGACGCCCAGCGCCAGCAGGACAACGAGGATGTCGCGTCGCAGGAGCATGATCTTGTCTCCTGCCCGCTACACAGATCGCAGCGGCATCGTCAGCCGCAGCGCGAGCAGCGACGCGCATGCGAGGGCGACCGCAATACCGCCGACGCAGGCGGCCCATCCCAGCCGGTCGAAGACCTGGCCGAGGATGGCCGTGCCGACGATGCCGCCGAAGAAATAGCAGGCGAGATAGATGCCGCTGGCGGAGCCGCGGTCCGTCGTCGCGGCGCGGCCGACGAAGCCGGTTGCCGCCGCCTGGGCGAAGAACGTGCCGGCGCCGATCAGGGCGAGGCCGGCGAGCACCGCCTCCAGACTCGGGAGCAGCAGCAGGGGCAGGCCCGCGCCGGCGACGGCCAGGGCGCCCCAGAACGTGGGCCGCGTGCCCAGACGCTGCGCCACCTTGCCCGCCAGCGGCGTCGTCAGGATCGAGGGGACGAAGACGAAATAGACAAAGCCCAGCTGCATCGGACTGACGCCGAGGGGATCGGCGACCAGGACGAAATTCACGAACGTGAACGTGCCGATGAAGGCGAACAGGATGAAGAAGCCGATGCCGAAGCTGGCGCGCAGCGGCCCGTTGCGCAGATGCTCGGCCCAGACCGAGAAGGGCGAGCGCGCGGCCGCGCCAACGGCGGGCATCGGCCGGGTCTGCGCCAAGGTGAAATAGACGAGCACCGCGCCAGCGAGATTGAGGCCGGCAAAGACATAGAAGTTCGTCGCCAGTCCCAGATGATCGGCGAGTGCCGCCGACATCAGGCGGCCGAACAGGTTGCTGGCGACGTTGCCGGTGATGTAGGCGGCCGAGGCGCTGGCGGCGTCGCTGGCGCTGCACTGTTCCGCCAGGTAGGCGAGCGTCAGCGTGAATGCCGACGACATGAACAGCCCCTGCACCACGCGGAGTATCGTGAAGGTCGTGAGATCCGGAGCCACGGCCAGCAGCGCCGTCGGAATCGACAGCATCGCCAGGCTCAGCAGCACCCCGAGCCGGCGATTGATACGGCGGCTGAAGAAGGCCACGGTCAGGCCGGACACGGCCATGCCGATGGTGCTGGCGTTGACCGCGAAGCCCATGGCGGCGCGGCTGACCTGATAATGCTTCACCAGCGATGGTAAGATCGCCTGGGTGGCGAACAGGTCGACGACCGTGAGGAAGGCCATCAACCCGATCACCAGCGTGCGCAGGAGCGCCCCCGCGGCGCCGTCTTCGGCTTCCATGTGCGGCGCTGCCGACATGACGCTCGTCTCAGCCATCGTTCGATCCTCGATCGGAATGGAAACGGGGAGCGTGACGCCTGCGCCGATCGCCGGGGCGTCACGCTCGCGAACCGCGCGCCGTCATCGGCGGCGTCACATCATGTGCTGTTCCATCTTGTCGTGGAGGATGTCGGCGGAGATCAGAACGACGGTCTTCTTGCCGGTGTTCTTCCACCAGTGCGAGCGGTCGGCGTCGACCGACACATCGCCCGCCTTGTGAACGATCGGCACGGCGCAGGTGCTGGCATATTCGGTGATCTCGCCCTGCACGACGTAGATCAGGGCGGGACGATCGCCATGGTTGTGCCAGGGAACGATGCCGCCCGGCTTGATCTCCAGCCGGCGCATGCGGAACTGGTGATCGTTGGCGGCGATCATCTCCTTCGACAGGTCGATGGAGGCGAGGACCGTGTCAGTCACGCCTTTCGCCGCCATCCCCTTGTCCTGCTGGCCCTGGCCATTGGCCACCACCTTGTCCGCCGGACACTCGCCCGCGAACGACGCCGTGGCGCCGATCGTCATCGCGCCGGCGACGATCCCGGCCAGCGACAGCGTCCGCCAGAGCGTCTTGCCATTCATATTGCTCATGAACATCAAGCTTCTCCTTTTCGATGCTGCGGCGCCGACCGCCATGGCCGCCGCCTTGAGGGGGAAGATGGCGAGGTCGCGGGCCGCCGGGAAATGCCGGATGTCTTTGGTTTCGATAGCGGCGGGCTATGGCCGCCGAGGTTGAAGAGCGGCGGTCCGTCCTTTAGAGGGAGCGCATGACCGATCCGATCCTGTTCGGCGCTGCCTACAGCGTCTATGTCCGCGCCGCCCGCCTCGCACTCGAAGAGAAGGGGGTTCCCTATCGGCTGGTCGAGATCGACATCTTCGCCGCCGACGGTCCGCCGCCCGACTATCTCGAGCGCCATCCATTCAAGCGCATTCCCGCCTTCGAGCATGACGGTTTCCGCCTCTACGAGGCCGGCGCCATCACGCGCTACGTCGACGATGCCTTCGCGGGTCCGCCGCTGATGCCGAGCACGCCGCGGGCGCGGGCGCGCGCCAACCAGATCATCAGCATCATCGACAGCTACGGCTACCGCCCGCTGATCTGGGACATCTTCGTCGAGCGCGTGCGCGCTCCGGCGGAGGGGCGCGGCACCGACGAGGCGAAGATCGCTGCTGCAATTCCGAAGGCCCGGCTCTGCCTGCAGGCGCTCGGGGAGCTTGCGGACTCGAAGGGGCCTTATCTGACCGACAGCGGCGTCACCCTGGCCGACCTTCACGCGGCTCCCATGGTTGCCTATTTCTCTATGGCCAAGGAAGGAGCCGAGCTGCTCGCAGCGCAGCCGCGCCTGCTCGCGTGGTGGCACGCCATGCGGGAGCGCCCGAGCATGGCGGCGACGCGCTCGCCGCTGGAGTAGCGGCACGGCGACCGATTTCTAGACCGGTCGCGGACCGGTAAGAGACGGCGACGCTGACGCCCATGGCGAACCGGCACCGCGCCCGCTAGCATCCCCGCTGCAATTGGCAAGAGGGAACCGCCATGGCCGAATACCGGCTCTACTGCTTCGGTGAATCCGGGAATTCCTACAAGGCCGGCCTGATGCTGGCGCTCAGCGGCTGCGACTGGGAGCCGCGCCGCGTCGACTACTTCGAGGGTGAGACGCGCGGCGACGCCTATCGCAGCACGGTCAACGAGATGGGCGAGGCGCCCGTGCTCGAGCATGCCGGCAAGCGCCTGACCCAGAGCGGCGTGATCCTCACCTACCTGGCCGAGCGCACGGGCCGCTTCGGCGGCCGCAACGCCGACGAGCGACTGGAGGCACTGCGCTGGATCCTGTTCGACAACCACAAGTTCACCAGCTACTTCGCCACCCTGCGCTTCCTCATCGGCCTGCAGAAGACGGGGGAGACGCCGGTGACCGAATTCCTGCGCACCCGCGCCCTGGCCGCCTTCGGCATCGTCGAGAAGCACCTGGCGACTCGCCCCTTCATGGTCGACGACGCCCCGACGATCGCCGACATCTCCATGGTCGGCTATCTCTACTACCCTGAGGAAACCGGGATCGACCGCAATGCCTTTCCCAACATCGAGGCCTGGACAAAGCGGGTCGCGGCCCTGCCGGGCTGGAAGCACCCCTACGACCTGATGCCGCGGGCGCGCGCCGGCTGAGACCCGCGGCAGCCGTTAGTTCGCGGCGGCGCTCAGTTCGGAGAGCGTGATCTCGTTGTCCTTGTTGGTGTCCATGCGGGCGAAGGAGAGTTTGCCGGCCTTCTGGTGCTCGGCGTCGGAGAGCAGGCCGTTCTTGTCGGTGTCGAGGTGGTCGAACTGCTGGGTCCAGACCTTCTTCGCCTGCGCCAGGTCGGCATCGCTTACCTTGCCGAGGTGGCGCGGCTTCGGGTCGAGAAACTCCTCCTTCGTAAGATTGCCGTCCTTGTTGGCGTCGAAGGCCTGGAAATCCTGCTCGCCGACCTTCATGAACTCGGCGCTCGTGATGTTCCCGTCCTTGTTGGTGTCGAAGCGGTTGAAGACCAGCTGCACCGCCTGCTCCTTCGTCATCTTCTCCTGCGCCTGAGCCGCCGGCGCCGCCGCCAGAACCGCGAGCGTCGCCATGCAGGCGAAGCCAACGGGAGCCCGTGCCGACATCTTGAACATCATTCCTGCCTCCTCCGATTCGGGTAGGTTCCCGTCAGCTAGGGGAAGGACGGGCACTCGTCAAACGAAGCGACGCCAGCGCGCCCGCTTCGCCCACTTTTGACACATCGCGTCCCCGCCGCGGGCGGCGGTGGTGGCGGACATCCGCGGCGCGCCGGCCACACGCAAAGAATTTCTTCATCCTTTACTGGCAAGAAATATTGACAATGGCGGCGACCATACCCATTCATAGGCGCTGTCAAGGAGGTCCGAGTGTGAGCTTCGCCCTGCGACTGCGACGACGACGCGCCAGTGCCGCCCGTAGGCGGCGCGGCCGGCCGCGCCTGCGCGAAGCGCACCGGGTCCCAGGGAAGTACGGGGACTAGGGTGTCGCGACGGCAGCCGGCGGATTTGAATCCCTTCAACCGCTCTTATTTGGACTGCCGAAGAAAGACCCCGATGTACAAGATCCTCCGCGAACGGCCGGCCGACGCCGGCGACATCGAACAGCTTCTCGACCTCGCCTTCGGGCCGAATCGCCAGGCCAAGGCCTCCTACCAGTATCGCGACGGCGTGGCGCCGATCCCGGCGCTGAGTTGGCTTGCCCGCGACGGCGCCAAGCTGGTCGGCACCGTCCGGTACTGGCCGATCCTGGTCGGCGCGGCGGAGACGCCGGCCCTCCTGCTGGGGCCCCTGGCCGTCGACCCGACGCGCCGCGGCGAGGGCATCGGCCGCATGCTGGTGGCGCGCACCCTCGACCAGGCCATGCTGAGCGGTCACCGACTGGTGCTGCTGGTCGCCGATCCCGGCTACTACGAGCAGTTCGGGTGTATTCCGGCCGCCCCCTTCGGCTTCACTATGCCGAAGGAGAAGCCGGAGCGGCTGTGGGCGCGTCCGCTGGCGCCCGGGGCGCTCGCCGGCGTCACCGGCGTCATCAAACCCTGGAGGTCGGTTCGCGGCCGTGGCGTGAGCCGCCGCCCGCGCGCCCTCGCCGCCCGGCGCGCCGCCTAGAGCACGTCGCCTGGATCAGGCGGCGCGCGCAGCGCCGCCGCTGCGGCACTTCTGCACCCCCGACTGCTCCGGAACCCTGCGGCGCATCCGCGTGTTTGAACTGGACCGGCGTCCTCCGGAGGGAAGCGCATGGTCGAGCTGTGATAAATCGCGGACGAACACTGGCGCGGCAGCGCGCGGGCGCGCAGCGCCCTCGCCCGCCCGGTGCCCTGCGGGGCAAGACGGCCGCTATCCTTGGCGGCGACAGCGGAATCGGGCGCGCTGTCGCGATCGCCTTCGCCAAGGCGGGCGCCGACGTCGCCATCATCTATCTCAACGACCACCGCAGCGCAGAAGAGACGCGGCAAGCGATCCTGCGGCAAAACGTCCGCTGCGTTCTGCTCGCCGGGGACGTCGCGCGGGAAGGGTTCTGCCGCAACGCCGTCAAGCGCATCGTCGCTGCGCTCGGCCGCCTCGACATCCTCGTGAACAATGCTGCCGAACGGCGCCCGGACGGCGAAACCGATCTGCTCGGCATGTTCTACTTGACGAAGGCGGCCATGCCGCATCTGGCGGCGCGCGGCGCCGTCATCAACACCACGGCGGTGACGTCCTGGGACGATCACGCCCGCCTGATCGATGACGCCGCCACGACCGGGGCGATCGTCTCCTTCACGCGCTCGGTCGCCCCGGCGCTCGCCGACCGTGGAGTCCGTGTGAACGCGTTGACGCCCGGCAGCCTGCGCTCCCTCGGTCCGCGGCGCGCGCAGGCGCTCGATGCGCTCGCGCCGAGCTATGTGCTGCTTGCGGCCGGCGATGGCCGGCTCCAGACCGGCCAGGTCCTGCACGTCAAAGCGCAGCAGACCGCCGCCTGAGGCGTGGCCGACTCGCCTGCGGAACAGGCGCGAGCCCGGCGTGTTTCTACAAGGCCCTGTGAACATCGCAAGGAGACGCACCATGAAGGCGCGAGTCCTGTCCGCGTGGGTCAGCGCGGCAACGGTCCCGGCGGTCCTGTTTCTCGGAGCGGCCGCGACCGCTTCTCCGGCGTTGGCCAGCCCGCCGACCGCCTGCGGTCCGCATACGGAGGTCATCAAGACCCTCGGCGACCGGTTTCACGAAACGCAATCCGCAACCGCCCTCACGAGCGTGGGCACGCTCCTGGAGGTGTTGACCGCCAAGGACGGCTCGACCTGGACCATCATCGTGTCCCGGCCCGACGGCCTCAGCTGCGTCGTCGCCGCCGGCCAGAACTGGCAGGACAAGGCCGGCGATCAGGCCGCGACGGCGATCTCGTTCTAGCCGCCGCCAACCGCACGGCCATCCAAAGGGGAAAGCCATGGAACGCGACGATTGGACGACCGATGACGAGCCCAGTGATCCGCCCTGCCCGACCTTCGCGATCATCGAGCTGATGTTCGTGCGGCGAGAGGTGTCGCGCCGCACCTTCACCTGGATGGGGCTGGACAGCGCGCCCTACTTCCCGCGGCTGCAGCGCTACTTGGCGCGCCTCGCGCTGTCGCAGTCCGGCGAGATCGTCCGCCTGCACGTCGAGTCCAGCGGCCTGCTGCAGCCGCTGGATCTCCGCTTCGACGAGGATCGTCCGACCATCCACTGACGGTCGGCGTCCTCAGGTCCAGGAACGTCAGAGCGCGCCGCGCAGTGCGCTCAACTCATCCTTCGTGACGCGGCCGTCGCCGTTGGCGTCGGCGGCCGTGAAGCGCTGCTGGGCCGCGGCGAAGAACTCCGCCGCCGACACCTGCCC
>Ga0335085_10005534_pt1 | contig 20212 bp, 20 predicted proteins | sample Lox_Sample_45_FD_206712 | JGI IMG/M metagenome (GOLD analysis project Ga0335085, IMG submission 206712) | Soil microbial communities from Loxahatchee National Wildlife Refuge, Florida, United States - Lox_Sample_4.5 | ecosystem: Environmental > Terrestrial > Soil > Wetlands | place: USA...
CGCCTGATCGGCGGCGCGCGAGTGACCTACGGCCTGACGTTCTCGATTGTGACATTTGCGACTCTGCCCATGGGGCTGCGAGAAATCCTCGGGGCGATTGTTGCGCTATTCAAGGACCCCAGCGCGATCGATCCGGAAAACTATTTCGCGTCGAACCCGGCGGCGCTGCTGCCTCCGGACACTCCCATCTGGCAGATCGTGCCCCTGGCATTTCTGGATATCTTTGCGATCTGGGCGCTGGTGCTGGTGGCGGTGGGCTTCACGGCCGCGGACCCGAAGAAGGTGCCACTCGGCAAATCGTTGGGGCTCGCCATTGGGTTGCATGTTGCCCTGCTGGTGTTTTTCACGATGGTCGCCTGGGTCTTATCCTGAGCTGCGCTGGGGAACTGGCTCGCAGAAGCGCTCCTGTTACACTAAGCGGGTGAATTTTTCGTTCGAAGTTTTGCAAAACGATCCCACCGGTGCGCGCAGCGGCCGGCTGAGAACGCCGCATGGAGTGATCGAAACGCCGGTGTTTATGCCCGTCGGGACGGCTGCGACCGTCAAGGGGATGACCCAGGAAGCGCTGGAAGCGCTAGGCGCGAAGATCATCCTGGCGAATACCTATCATTTATATTTGCGGCCGGGACACCAGCTGATTCGCCAGCTCGGCGGCTTGCACAAGTTCATGTCCTGGAACGGCGCGATCCTCACGGACTCTGGCGGCTACCAGGTGTTCAGCCTGGCGGAACTCCGCAAGATGAGCGATGAAGGCGTGCGCTTTCGTTCCCACCTGGATGGATCCGAACATCTGCTGACTCCGGAGAAAGCGGCGGAAATTCAACTCGCGCTCGGTTCGGACATCGCCATGGTGCTGGACGAATGCATCGAAACGCCGGCGCCGCGGCAGATCGCTGAAGCGGCGTTGAAGCGCACGACGGAATGGGCAGGGCGCGCGCGTGAGTACTTTCTGCAGGAAGAGCAACGCAACGGGGCAAGCGCGCAATGGCAATTCGGCATCGTGCAAGGTGCAACGTTCCCCGATTTGCGGCGAGAGAGCGCCCGCCAGTTGTTGGAACTTGAATTTCCCGGCTATGCGGTTGGCGGGTTGGCGGTGGGCGAGCCACACGAAGTCACGTGCGAGATGACCGAGGTGGTGACGCAGTTGTTGCCGAAGGACCGGCCGCGTTACCTGATGGGTGTTGGGCGACCCGAGCAAATTCCCGATTATGTCGCGCGGGGCATTGACATGATGGATTGCGTGCTGCCGACACGTGCGGCGCGCCACGCGTGTTTGTACACGAGCGAAGGCCGGGTGTTGATTAAGAATTCCCGATACGTAGAGGACCAGCGCCCGATCGATCCGCGGTGCGAGTGTTTCGTGTGCCGCCGCTACTCGCGCGCCTATCTTCGGCATCTGTTCGCCGCGGGAGAAATCACCGCGGCGATTCTCGCAACCCACCATAATGTCCACTTTTACCTTGACATAATGCGGCAAATCCGAGAGGCTATCAGTTTTGGACAACTTGCAAATTTCGCTTCTGAGCTGCGCGCGCGTTATGTTGCGGGCCCGGCCTGAGGCGAACCGGCCGGAAATCTCGTAGAATAGTTCCGGGCGCGGGAAACCCGCACAGATCGAGTCTCAGCAGGAGAATCGGGCGGGAGGGAATGCGGGAAATCACCCGCTAGAGGATGGTATTCTCTCCTCTCCGCGCGAACTGGGGTCCGCAGGTTGTTTTCCCGGGTCCGTTTCTGGCAAATCTCGGAAAGGCACGGAACAATTCGGAACATGAATGTGGCAGCAGTGATTTTCTGGCAAGCCGGCGGCGCCTCGGGGCTCGGCGGTTTTCTCATTCCTCTCGCGCTCATGTTCGGAATCATGTATTTCCTGGTGATCCTGCCGCAACAGCGGCAGCGCAAGAAAGTGCAAGAGATGCTCGCCGCCGTGAAAAACGGCGACAAGGTGATCACCACCGCGGGCATTTACGGCACCATCAACGGTATGGACGGCGACACCGTCATTCTCAAGATCGCCGACAATGTCAAAATCCGCATTGCGCGAGCAGCAATTGCCCAGGTGGAGGCATCCGAAGATGCGAAATAACAGCCTGGGCCGCTTCGATTCGCGCTTGATCTCTTAACCATGAACCCTAATCTGAAGTGGAAAGTCTTATTCATCCTCGTAGTCATCGTGCTGTGCATCTATTTCGTCGTGGGGATTCCCAACTTTCCCACCGCGCTCAGCGCCCTCAAAGATAATTTCGCGCACCAGATCAAACTCGGCCTGGACTTGCAGGGCGGCACGCACCTGATCCTGCAAGTGCAGGTGCAGGAAGCCATCGCTCAGGAGACCGACCAGACGGTGGATCGGCTGACGACGGCGTTGCGCACGAAGAATATTCGCTACGACGAAGTGCGCCGCGCGGACGACACGCACATCGTTGTCCGCAACGTGCCTTCCGACCAGGCGGCCGACTTCCGCGATCTGATCCACAACCAATATGAGGGTGTGTGGGAACTCGGTTCCGCGCCGGGTGAAGTGAACTCGTACCTGTTGACGCTGCGGCCCAGCGCGATCGCAAACATCCAGGAATCTACGATGACGCAGTCCCTCGAGACCATCGAGCGCCGTATCAACGCCCTGGGCTTGACCGAGCCGACCATTCAGCTTCACGGCCGCAAGGACAATGAAATTCTTGTGCAGTTGCCCGGCGAAGGTGATCCCACACGCGCGAAGCAGGTGATTCAAGCCGGCGGCCAGCTGGAACTCAAGCTGGTGGAAGATCCCAATCCTTATCCTTCGGAAGCGGCGGCGTTAGCGGGTCACGGCGGCGTCTTGCCGGCGGGGACGGAGTTGCTCAAGGGTCGCCCGGAATCGCGGACTTCCTCGGACACCGGCGATAACTGGTACCTCGTGAGCCGCACGCCAGTGGTTACGGGCCGCGATTTGCGGAACGCGACCGAAAGCCGCAACACCGAAATGCCCGGGCAGTGGCAGATTAACTTTACGCTCTCGACGGAAGCGGCGCGCCGCTTCGGTCCATTCACCGAACAAAATCGTGGCCGGCAAATGGCTATCGTCCTGGATCATCAGGTTTACTCGGCGCCGACGATTCAGAGCCGCATTGAAGACCAGGGGCGCATTGACGGCAACTTTAGCCAAGACGCGGCGCACAACCTGGCGCTGGTGCTGCGTGCCGGCGCTTTGCCCGCTTCGATCAAGTACCTGGAAGAGCGCACCGTCGGCCCCTCATTGGGCGCCGACTCCATCCGCCACGGCGTGCAGGCTTCCGTGCTCAGCTTGCTGGTGGTGATGGTCTTCATGGTCTTCTACTACCGGTTGTCCGGCGTGAATGCCGTACTGGCGTTGATCATCAACCTGATCATCCTTTTGGCGGCATTGGCCATGTTTGGCGCAGTGTTGACCTTACCGGGTATCGCCGGTGTGATCTTGACGATCGGCATGGGCGTGGACTCCAACGTTCTGGTGTTCGAGCGTGTCCGCGAAGAACTCCGGAACGGCAAGTCCGCGGCCGCTGCCGTGGAAGCTGGGTTCGACAAGGCCTTTTTGACGATTATCGACACGCACGTGACGACGGTGGTATCAGCCTTTTTCCTGTTCATTTTCGGAACGGGCCCCATCAAGGGTTTCGCGGTCACCTTGACGATCGGTCTGATCGCTAACGTATTTACGGCCATTTACGTGTCCAAGACCATCTTCCAGTACCACTTGGGGAAGATGGATCGGCAGGCCGAACTCAGCATCTAGTTACAGCCAAAAGGTTCCAGTACTACCGCCCCGTTTGGGCAGTGGGAACAAACAGGAACTTGTTGGAGTCTAAAGAAGGGAAGCGCGAAACGGGATGATCGAGCTCTTTCATCAGCCCAACCTGGATTGGATGGGCAAGGCTAAATATTTCTTCGCTTTAAGCGGAATGCTGCTCGTAATCGGATGGTCTGCCATCTTTCTCCGTGGCGGAATCAAGTACGGCATCGATTTTCGAGGTGGCACCAACGTGGACGTCCGCTTTGCACAACCGCCGAACGTGGATCAGCTCCGGAATGGACTGCGAGGCCAAGGACTGGGCAGCAGCGAAATCCAGAGCATCAGCGACATCGCCAATGCCAACTCCAATGAAGTGATGATCTTCGTTGAGCAGACGGGTTCCGCGGATCAAGCCCTAGATGAAGGCAAGGCCAAGGTGCTGAACGCGTTGAATGCCACCTACGGCGTCGCTTCCACGGGCAAGACGGACTTCAACTCGACCACGCCCACCGAGCTGGCCAAAGTTCTCACGGCGAAGGACCCTCTGGGGCTTTCGGTGAACGCCGGGGACAAGTATCAACAGCTCGCTAAGGCAATCCTCTCTTACCGTGACAAAGATAAGAACGGCGTGCTGACGAACTTCGATGACTTATCGCAGGTTCCGGGCGCAACCCCGGCGGTGATTTCCGCGCTGAAAGACAGCTTCGCGATGGCGCCGTTTGCCATTCGCAACGTGGAGATTGTCGGCCCCAAGGTGGGTGCCGAGTTGCGCAATCAGGCCATTCGAGTAACCCTCTATGCTTTGGGCGGCATGCTGTTATATATTGCCTTCCGATTCGAGTGGGTCTACGGCGCCGCCGCGGTGCTCGCCGTGTTTCACGACGTGCTCATCACGCTGGGCCTGTTCAAGATTTTCGGATTCGAAATTTCGCTCACGGTTATCGCAGCTTTGCTGACCCTGGTCGGTTACTCGATGAACGATACTATCGTCATCTTCGACCGCATCCGGGAAAACAACCGTCTGCTGCGAAAGGAACCATTCGCGGACATCGTCAACACCTCGATCAACCAGACGTTGTCGCGAACGATCCTGACCAGCGGACTGACATTTCTCACCGTGCTCGTCCTGTTCCTGATGGGCGGCCAGGTGCTACGGGCCTTCGCCTTTGCCCTGGTGGTGGGGATTGTGATAGGAACGTACTCCAGTTTTGGTATCGCGGCTCCGCTGGTCGTCGCCTGGAACAAGTGGCGGGGACAAGGCGGAGTTGCCAACACCGGAACCGCAGCCGGCAACAGATCCCGGGGTCCCGAGGGCGGGCAACCGCGCCTGGCAACTTCGGGCAGGAGGTAGTGGTTAACCATGTTTGAAGAAATGGTGGTTTCGAGTCCGAAGGGGAAGAAGACGAACAAGCCCTGGACGGTCGTGCTTTCCATGATCGTGCAGATTGTCTTCCTTTCAGTTCTCATCCTGATTCCGCTGATTTACACGGAAGCGTTGCCGAAGACGCTGATGTCTTCGATTCTGCTGGCGCCGCCTCCGCCACCTCCGCCACCGCCGCCGCCGGCCGCCGTACAGGTGATCCGGAAACCTGTGGCGCACTTGATGGATGCGGGAAAGCTTGTGACTCCGAAGGCTATCCCCAAGGATCTCAAGATTATTAAGGAAGAGGCCGAGCCGCCCGATATGGGTGGTGGCATGGTCGGCGGTGTTCCCGGCGGCGTAGCCGGCGGGTCCGCCGGCGGCGTGCTGGGAGGCGTGATCGGTGGTGCAGGCACTGCGCCGCCACCGCCGCCCAAGGCCGCGCTGAGGCGCGTTACGGTCGGCGGCAACGTGCAAGCCGCGCGCCTGGTCAACCGCGTTCAACCCCTTTATCCGCCACTGGCGCGGCAGACGCGCATCAGCGGCACGGTGAAGCTCCACGCGATCATTGGCAAAAATGGCGCGGTGGAACAACTCACCGTGGTTTCGGGCCATCCACTCCTTGTGCAGTCGGCGCTGGATGCCGTGCGGCAGTGGCGGTATCAACCGACGCTGCTCAACGGCGATCCGGTGGAAGTGGATACCGAAATCGACGTGATTTTCTCTCTGGCACAGTAGTCCAACGGGGCGGCGCGGGTGTCGTGGGACGTGCGCGCCGGTCTGAGTCCGCAGTCGAACTAACTTACTTGAGGGATCCGGCTCGCCCGGCGCCCCTAGGAAATAAGGAGCAAACGAATGTTAGCAACTTTGTTCATCTATGCAGCGTGGCTGCAGGAGGCGTCGACCGCGTGGGACCTGCGTTCCATGTGGACCTCCATGGGCCTGCTGGCAAAAATCGTGGTTGTGATCCTGTTCATCCTCTCGGTGTATTCGTTCGGCGTCATGATTGACCGGTTCCTGATGTACAACAACGCGCGCAAGCAGTCGCGCCTTTTCGTGCAGCAGGTTGCCGGGGCTCTCAAGGACGGGAAGCTGGACGAAGCCATCGCAATCGCCGAGCGCAACAAGAAGAGCCACATCGCCAAGGTCGTCGCCACCGGTCTTTCGGAATTCCAGTCGGCCTCGCAGCAGGTTTCCGACGCGGAAGTGATCGAAGCCGCGAAGCGCGGTCTGGAGCGCTCGGTCGCCATCGTGCACGCGGAAATGAAGCGCGGACTTTCAGCGCTGGCCACCATCGGTTCGACGGCGCCGTTCGTCGGACTGTTCGGCACGGTCGTCGGCATCTTGAACGCGTTTAAGGGCATCGCCGCCGAAAAGGCGACGGGGCTGTCCGCGGTTGCCGGCGGTATCGCCGAGGCGCTGGTGACCACGGCGTTCGGTCTACTGGTGGCGGTTCCGGCCGTGTGGGCGTACAACTACTTCACCAACAAGGTCGAAGCGTTCGACGTCGAGATGGACAACTCCTCGATGGAGTTGATCAACTACTTCATCCTGCGCCGCGGCGCGAAGAAGTAAGAGACGGAAGAAGGCACACCATGGCGTATAAGCCAAAAGCCGGGGATCAGATGGCGGCCCCGAACGTGATTCCGATGGCCGACATCATGCTCGTGCTGTTGATCATCTTCATGGTGGTCACGCCCATGTTGCAGAAGACGCACCAGGTGGATCTGGCGCCGGTGAACAATCCGCGGGATATGAAGGACGCGGACAAGGACGACGCCATTGTGGTCGCGGTCACGCGCGACGGCAGCCTGTACATGGGCAACACCAAGGTCAGCAAGGAAGACATCACCGGGCAGGTGAAAGACCGCATCGCGAATAAGCTGGACAAGACGGTCTACGTGAAGAGCGATGCGCGAGCCAAGTACGGTGACGTGGTCGCGGTGGTGGACGAAATCCGGTCCGCCGGGGTCGACCAATTGGGTTTGCTGACGGAAAAGACGCAATCTGGCGGTTCGAACAAGCCTCAAGCTCCCGCCCCCACGGGCGACGATTGAGGCGGTAAGAAGTAACGCAGTAGCTGTACGCGCATTCGTTTGCAGAGGTTCAGGCGCCGCGCCGGCTCCCACCCGGTGCGGCGGCCAACTCCAAAAGAAGTGAGCGACGGCTCGACAGGAGATCTCGCGATGGGGATGGATGTTGGGAGTAGCAGTGGTTCGATGGCTTCACCGAATGTCGTGCCGTTGATCGACATTCTGCTCGTGCTGATTATCATTTTCATGGTGATCACTCCTTTGACACCCAAGGGGCTGGATACGCTGGTGCCGCAGCCTTCGCCGAACCAGCAGCAGAACCAGGAACTGGAGAACAAGACCGTGGTGGTTCAGGTGCTGAAGGACGGCAAACTGAAAATTAACAATGAAGACACCACCTGGGATGGACTCGGTCCGCGCATCGAAGCAGTCTTCAAAGACCGCGCCGAGAAGGTGGCCTTCGTCAAGGGTGATAACGACGTGGAATTCCGGCAGGTGGCGCGCGCAATTGACATCATGCGGGGCGCGGGCATCGATAAGGTGGGTTTGATTACCGCCAAGCTCGAAGCAGGGCAGTAGTTCCGGCGAAAAGATTTACGCAGGGATGTGAGCATCCTCCTCGCGGGTAATGGAAATTCCGGGAGGCGGCTCATGGGCATGGGCGTCGTTGGCGGTAAGCGCGGGATCGTGTCGGAGATGAACGTGGTCCCGCTGATCGATATTCTGCTGGTGTTGCTGGTCATCTTCATGATGATTCCGCACCGTCAGAAAGGGCTCCAGGCGGCGTTACCTCAACCGTCAGGGCAGACGGGCCCGAAATCTCCAGACGAAACCATCATCGTGCAGGTTGCGGCCGATGGTTCGGTCCGGATCAATCAGTCTGCGGTAAAGCTCGATCATTTGGGCGCGAGGCTCCAGGAAGTCTTCGCTCCACGCTCGGATCGGGTGGCATTTCTCCAGGCAGATCGCTCGCTCGAGTTTCAGGCGGTTGCCCAGGTTCTGGACCTTATGCACACGGCGGGCGCCACGCCCATCGGCCTGCTGAGTTCTGAACTGGAAAAAAATCGCTGAACGTGATGGAATGGCCCCAGTGGCCGTATGTGAATCCTAGCTGCGGCGGGCAAACCAGCCAGCCGCGCTGATCAGGGATGGTTGCTTCAATGACAGACGCACTTGTGTCCCGGGAAACCCGCTCGCGGTTTTCCCGCACTGCCAGCCGGGCGGTTGCCTTGGCGGCGTTGTTGATTCTGGCGGCCGGGATTTCCGGCTGCAATAAACTGCGTGCCCGCGACCTGCTGAACAAAGGCGTGGCGGCTTTCAAAGAAGCGCAGTTCGACAAGGCCGTCGAGAATTTCAAACAAGCCAAGGAACTCGATCCTGATTTGATGAACGCGCGCTTGTATCTGGCCACCGCCTACGCGAGCCAGTACATTCCCGGTGCGCCGTCGGACGAGAACAAGCAGCACGGCGAAGCGGCCATCGCGGAATACAAGAGCGTGCTGGAGAAGGATTCGAATAACTTAAGCGCCATCGACGGACTTGCGTCCATCCTGTACCAGATGGCCGGGCAGCCTTTTGACGAGAAAAAGTTTGAGGAATCGAAGTCCTATCACGAGAAGCACATCCAGTTGAAGCCCAACGATCCGCAGCCGTATTACTCGGTGGGCGTGATCGACTGGGCGATCGCGTATCGCGGGAACACGGAAATGCGCGCGGATTACAACCGGGCGCACATCAACAAGCAGGTGAAGGATACCGATCCGCTGCCACCGGACGTGCGCCAGGCTTACGCGCAAAAGTACGGCGTGCTGGTGGATGACGGCATTACCAACTTGAAAAAGGCCATCGATTTGAATCCAGACTATGACGACGCGATGACCTATCTCAACCTGCTCTATCGCCGCAAGGCGGACATGGTGGAATCGAGCGCGGAGCGTGATTCCTACACCAAGATGGCGGACGATCTGCTGGACAAGGTGAAGGAGATCAAGCAGAAGCGTGCCGAGCAGCCGCAGCAGACCGGGCAGTAAAGCGGCAGACCACTCGATTGTTTTCAAAGCCCCGGCCGCAAGCCGGGGCTTTTTATTTTTCAAGTCACTAAGATTAGTTTCCGGGCGCTGACGGCTGGGAGTCTCCCACGATCGCGAGTAAAACGCTTCACTAGGGCGCTTTGGTATACTAGAGCATGCCGTCGCCTGCCAATATCCCGCTGAACTTCAACCGCGACCGGACCGAGCGGCAGCTCAACACCCGCCTGGAAGAGCTTCTGGAAAAGCTGCGCACCAACCGGCCTTCCGAAGATCCCTGGCCGGTGCGTCGGGCATTTGAAATTGCCGCGGAGCGCCACCGCGACCAGTTCCGGAGTTCGGGCGACCCCTATGTTTCTCACCTGCTGGAAGTGGCGCACATCCTGGCCGACATTCGCATGGACGCGACCACGTTGGCCGCCGCCCTGCTGCACGACGTCATTGAAGACACGGAATTTCCGGTTTCGCGCCTCGAAGAGCGCTTCGGCGCGGAGGTCGCGCAACTCGTCGAAGGCGTCACCAAAATCAGCCGCCTGAATATGATGGCGCCGGAAGCGCGCCAGGCCGAAAACGTCCGCAAGATGCTGCTGGCCATGGTGCAGGACGTTCGCGTGGTGCTGGTGAAGCTCGCGGACCGCTTGCACAACATGCGCACGCTCGAGTTTCTGGAGCCCCCGAAGCAGCAGCGAATCGCCCGCGAAACGATGGACATTTACGCGCCCATCGCGCACCGGCTGGGAATGGCCGTGATCAAGGGCGAACTGGAGGATCTGGCGTTCCGCTACCTGGAGCCGGACGCGTATTTCTCCTTGCAGAAACAGGTCAGTGAGAAAGCGCCTATCCACCAGCGATTTCTCGAGGAAGTGCAAAATACGATCCGCACGAAATTGGTGGAGAACAGCATTCCCGCGGAACTCGAAGCGCGCGTGAAGGGCCTGTATTCCTTGCACCGGAAAATCATCCGGCAGGAACGCAGCCTCGATCAGATCTACGACTTGCTCGCGGTTCGCGTGGTTACGGATACGGATCGAAACTGCTACGCGGCCCTCGGCGTAGTGCATCACATCTGGCGGCCTGTGCCCGGGCGATTCAAGGACTACATCGCCATGCCGCGGCCGAATCTCTACCAGTCGCTGCATACCACCGTGATTCACGGCGGCCAGCCGTTTGAAATCCAGATCCGCACGCAGGAAATGCACCGCATCGCCGAAGAAGGCGTGGCCGCGCACTGGAAATACAAGGACGGCAAACCGGTCTCCTCGGGCGACGACCAGCGCATCGCCTGGATGCGCCAGTTGATCGAGTGGTCGCAGGATCTGCAGGAACCGGGAGAATTCCTCTCCACGCTGAAAGTGGATCTTTCCCCCGTGGAAGTCTACGCGTTCACGCCGAAAGGCCGCGTACTGGAATTGCCAAGAGGCGCGACGCCGGTGGATTTTGCATACTCCGTGCACACGGAAGTCGGCCACCAGTGCGTGGGCGCGAAGGTGAACGGACAGATGGTATCGCTGCGGCATGAAATCGTGAGCGGCGACGTGGTGGAGATCCTGACGCAGAAGGGCCACAAGCCGAGCCGCGACTGGCTCAGTTTCGTGAAATCGTCGCACGCAAAAAGCAAGATTCGCCACTTCATCAACACCCAAGAGCGCGAGGAAGCCACGGAAATGGGAAAGCGGCTGCTCGAAAACGAGTCGCGCAATTTCCCGAAGGGCCTGAAGAAGATTCCCGCCGAAGAGCTGCAGAAGCTTTGTGCCGAGTACGGATTGTCGAAGCCGGATGACTTGTACGCCGCGGTCGGGTTCGGAAAATATTCGGCGCGGCAGGTGTTGTCACGGTATTTCGGCGAACCCAGCAAGGAAGCGGAGAAGGCCCAGGAAGACGCCCAACCGACGCTGGTGAAGACCGTGAAGCGCATGCTGGGCATGGGCGAAGCCCCGCTGATCGTCAAGGGCTACGACGACCTGCTGGTGTTCCGCGCCAAATGCTGCAATCCGATTCCCGGCGACGACATCATTGGTTACGTTACCCGCGGGCGCGGCGTCGCGGTGCACACGCGCACGTGCCCCAACGTGCAGAATCTCCTCTATCAGACTGAGAGGCGCATTGCCGTGGCTTGGGGTGGAGAAACTACCGCGACTTTCCCGGTGGATCTGCAGGTGCGCGCGCGTGACCGCGCCGGCCTGCTGGCCGAAATCACCGCCGTTATCAGCGATGCAGGTTCGAACATTCGCATGCTGGAAAGCCGCCCCGATCGCCAGAATGCGCGCATTGACGCCAGCCTGGAAATTTCCGACAAGCGGCAACTGGAAACAATTCTTTCCAACATTCGCCGCATCAACGGCGTCTTCGGCGTCGAACGCATCTATCAGATCTAGCCCTCGGGGCTGAAGGCATCCCCCTGGGCTGTCCGCCTGTCCTCTCGTCCAGTGAGCGCCTGGGCACACTTTCCCCGCCGGGCGCTTGCTGCCACTACAATGAAATCATGCGGAAAACGCTCCTGCTTCTGCCCTTGTTGCTCTTGCTGCCGTGTGGCTGCAAGAAGCAGCCTGAGACGGACTACAGTTCTTTGGACCAATCCGGGATGTTTTCCACCACCCTGGGCGAAGTCAAAAAGATGAAGCCCTCGGCCGCGGAGATCGCGCAGCTTACCGCGATGAAGCATGCCGGCGCCGGAGATGATTTCTGCCTTGCCCTGTTGAAAGCGGCCCGCAGCCACAATCATGATTTCACCAGCGGGGATGCGGCGGTGGCGCTGTCTCGGGCGGGCTACAGCGACGCGCAGATTCTGGAAATGGCGCAGGCGGACAAGATCGACATCCTGAGTGACGATGCGGTGATGCTGAAACTCATGGGTCTTTCGAACACGACGGTACAGACCGTGATTCAGAGGCGCGAGCAGGGCTTGCCGACGCTGACCAGCGAGCAAATCGGCCGGCTGAAGAATACCGGCATGTCCGAGCAGAAAATTCTGGATTTGATCAATCAAGGGCTTTCGGGCCAGCAAGCCGAGGATCAAATCGCCAAGCTCGAAGCCGCTCGAGACCACTCGCACACGAGTTTTGTTCACGTTCACGGCCGCCGCACCCACTAAGCTCCCCGTTTTCTCTTACGGAGTGTTATCCTGCTTTCCGAATTGAAGGAGAATTGCAGATGAAGAACGTCGTGCTCACCGACCGTGCGCCGAAACCCATCGGGCCGTATTCCCAAGCCGTAAAAGCCAACGGTTTCGTTTTTGTCTCCGGCCAGATCGCGCTGGATCCCAAGACGGGAGAATTCGTGGGAGCAGACGTAAAGCAGCAGACCGAGCGCGTCTTGGAAAATCTGAAAGCGATTCTGGACGCCAGTGGCGCGCCCTTGAATCACGTGGTCAAAACGACCGTTTATCTGAAGAGCATGGATGATTTTGCGGCGATGAATGAAGTGTACGCGCGATATTTCACGCTCGCGCCGCCGGCGCGTTCCACTGTGCAGGCCGCGCGGCTGCCCAAAGACGCGCTGGTGGAAATCGACGTGGTTGCCGCGCTCTAATTTCCGGAAAAACAAAAGGCCATCCGATCGGATGGCCTTCTAAATTCTGAAGAAGTTGCCCCTGGGAATTAGGGGCGATTCGGGCTTTCCAGCGCTTCGTGGATCCCGATGGCCGTAATCAGCGCGGTGACGCCGACCGCGCCCACCAGAAAGTAACTGCGTCCGGCCCGCAGCGGCGGTCCGTTCATTCCCTTATCTTTTTTGCCGGAGCCCGCACCTTCCGGACCCTGGGCCATCGCCGGAGGGGGCTCCAGCACCACGTGATACGAGGCGCCTTCGTCGATCAATTGCGTTTCCCCATCCACGGTGATGGTCAGGGGCCCGCGTTTGCTGGTGACCAGTAATTCTTTTTCATTCAGATAGGTGACCTGCCCGATCGTTGGGGCGTCGGATTGCGCGCGAATCGCGGCCCGCGAAGCATACAAGGTAAAAGCCCGGGCGTTACCGGTGGAAAAGGTAGCGGTGCCCAGAAAGAGCCTGGCGGAGGGCGCACCCGCGGCGTCGTCCACGGTCACGGCGCTTTGGCTCTGCAACAGCAAGCGTGCGGCTCCGGCGCGCACCTGCAGACTGCCCTGCTGATCGGTGGCCAGCTTATCGCCGCTGAATACGGTGGTTCCAACTTCGGCAGCGGAATCTCCTACGCGCGCGTGTTCCGCGGTAACGATGGTGCCGAGTGAGGTTGTGGGTCTGGGGGCTGCCAGAGAAATGGAAGCCGAAAGTCCGACAAACAAAAAGGTTGCGAGCGATGCGCGCAAGCCTTGCATAGAGTCCTCCCCAGGGCGGTGCAGGAAAAGCATACTTCCCTGTGCGCTTTGACGTCAATCGGTAAACAAGAGAAACGCACCGGAGGTCAAAATTCCTGAGGAATGATTTACCGTTGCCGAATCATTGGCAGAAGCACTCGTTCACTGTTAGAATGCCCTCACTGTATGGCCGACTGGAAGCAAATCACCGCGCGAATCCGAAGAGCACGCACCGGAAAAGACCCCGCAGCCCAACTGACGAATCTCTTCATCAAGACACGAGACGCCATGGTGGCGTTCGAACTCGCCCGCTATCTGGAATCTGTCAGCAGGGGAGAGGAGGCTGGCCGCTGGTATCTGACCGCTGCGGAACGCTTTCGCCGCGCCGATTGGAAGACCAAAGCCCAAGAAGCCGCCACGCGGCTCGGCGCCACCGCTCCTGCCGAAATTCCCGCGCCACAGACGAAGTCCGAAGAAGCGCAATCCCTAGCGGATACCCAGCCTCCTGAGACCGAAGCCGAGCCGGCGCAATCGGAGGTCGAAACGCAGCCAGCAGCGGCTCCCCCGCAGCGCTCCTCCGAGCGCAGGCCTTCGCACTCGGATCGCGGCGGCAGGCAGCGTCGCGGCCGCCGTAGTCCGGAGGGGCCCCGGTCCGGCCGACGGGGCGAGCAATCGCACCCGCCTCGTGACTCGCGCCCTGCACCGCCTCCGACTGCCGTACCGGCGGCTGAAGAAGAACCTCGCGCCGCAGAGCGTCCTTCCTATACCTCTCGAGAGGAGTCACCCGAAGTCAGCGCACCTAGCCTGCGCGGCCGGTATGGAGACCCCGGGCTTTCCTCCCGCCTGACACAAATGGAAATGAATTTTCGGCGCCTGCTCGCTTGCTCACCCTCGACACTGGAAGATGCAAACCGCGCGCCGGCGGGTCCCGGCGTGTGGGTGCTCACGGATTCCGATCTGACCACGTATTACTATGTCGAGGCCTGCCAGACATTACGTGTCGCCATTCCAAACTTGGTGCGGGGTGGCAGCGCGCGACGTGGCGGCGAATCCCTCAAGCCCAAGCTTGCCGATCATCTGGGCATCGCGGAAAACCGGGTCGGCAAATATCTCTCGGACCACTGTGTGGTCCGGTGGCTGCAGATGGATGACGACGCCGCGTACTTCGCGCACTTCCTTATCGCTGTTCTACACCCCGCCCTGAACGAATAATCCGTGTTCCATCAAATGCAAATGGAAAAACCTTGCGCATTTTCGTCCAACCAGTAAACCCCTTTTCTTGCCTATACTTACCTCCGTTCAGTGGTCTTTTGCGCCGTTCAACCCCTCTTTTCGACCATTTACCGTATCCTGCTGGCTTCTCCCCCTTTACCCATTCAAACTATCCAGGCTCAATCACTTAGAGCCCACGCCTCGCCGCGTGGTAGTCTGAAATTGCCCATGGGGGGCAGTTCCGGTTCGGACTGATTTGGGGCAGTTACCAAATCCAAGTTTTTTCGCACGACTCTGAAAGAGAGGCTACGGCTGTATGCCCAACACGATTAGCACACAATTCTTCCGGTCTTTGGACTGGGTTGTCTGCAAGACGGCGGGAATTACCTTCGAGACCATCCAATATTTCAACAAGCGCAATCCCAATCCCTCCGTTACCCCGCAGTGGTCCGAGAAGCCGCTACTGAAGTCCTGGGAAAAGACCAAGCCGACGCTCGGCTTCCCGCGGCAGACCGACTCACTGTGCCCGGCATGTGTGAAAGAAGCGCGCGAATCCATCATCAAGGGCGAAAAGGATTGGCGCGACCTGATGCACGAGAAGGTCGGCGAGATTAAAGCGCAGATCGTGGAGCGTGACGGCCAGGTCTGGATGGTGAAAGATTGCCCGCAGCACGGCCACTACGAAGACATGATGGCCGTGGACTCCGAGTTTCTGAAGTGGATCGAGAAGCAGTTCCCCGGCCGCGACATCCCGGCGCATAACGACGAAGGCCTGCACAAGCACGGCTCCTCGAACGTGCGCTACGGCCGCGGCTCCGTGCTCACCGTCGACCTCACCAACCGCTGCAACATGATGTGCGATCCCTGCTTCATGGACGCCAACCAGGTTGGCTACGTTCACGAGCTGAGCTGGGACGAAATCACCGAAATTCTCGACAACGCCGTGAAGATCAAGCCGCGCCGCCAGATGTCCGTGCAGTTTTCCGGCGGCGAGCCGACAATGAGCCCGTACTTCTTTGACGCCATCCGCTACGCGCGTAAGGTTGGCTACAACTCCGTGCAGGCGGCCACCAACGGCATCGAATTCGCCAAGAGCAAGGAATTCGCCAAGAAAGCGTTCGAAGCTGGCCTCCGCTATGCCTACCTGCAGTTTGACGGCATCGGCAACGACGCCAACAGCCACCGCCAGATCGGCAACCTGTTTGACGTGAAGCTGCGCGCCATCGAGAACATGCACGAAGCGGGCATCGAAATTGTGCTGGTGGTTACCATCGTCAACAACGTGAACAACGACCAGGTCGGCTCGGTCGTGAAGTTCGCCATGGAAAACCCCAAGAAAATTTCCTTCGTCAGCTTCCAGCCGGTCTCGTTCACCGGCCGGGATGAGGACATCACCCCGGAACGCCGTCTGCGCCAGCGCTATACCCTTTCGCACCTCGCGAAGGACGTCAGCAACCAGGTTGGCAAGATTGAACCGACGCGGGACTGGTTCCCCATCTCCTTCATCAGCACCTTTGCCGGCTTTGCCGACATGGTCAAGGGCAACGAATCCCAGTGGGGTTCGCTCTCCTGCGGCTGCCACCCGAACTGCGGCGTGGGCACAGCGATCATGATCAACAAGGAAACCAAAGAATGGGCGCCGGTGCCGCGCTTCCTGGATGCCCAGGGCCTGACCAAAGACGTTACCGCCATCACCGATGCCGCTCGAGGCAAGAACTTCTCCAACTTCATGATGGCCATGGCGCTGCTCAAGAACTATCACCCGTTCCGCGGCCCCAAAGGCCTGAAGCTCTGGGACCTCTTCAAAAAGTTCGATAAGACGTGGGCGCTGACCAAGGGCGCGGCCTCGAAGTACGGCAAGAGCTCCCCGGACCGCACGTACGACGACGCCATGAGGCGCCGTACGCAGGACCCGTGGAACTTCCTCTTTATCGCCGGCATGTGGTTCCAGGATCTTTTCAACTACGATTTTCGCCGCACCGAAATGTGCATCATTCCCTATGGCACGCAGCAGGGCGAAATCAGCTTCTGCGCGTACAACACCGGCATCGGCTGGCGCAACATCATCGAGAATATGCACAAGAACGCCACCGTCGCCGAGTGGTACAAGAACCATGGCAAGCACGAGATTTACGCCAAGGGCAAGAGCGTCAACCTCGATACCTACGAGCACTCGCTGGTGATTGACGCCAATGACGCCGCGCGCGTTCGCCACATCGAGCACGACATTCCGGTGACCGCCGCCGAAGAAAACCGCCTCCGCCGCAAGAAGGCTCTGGAGGAGCAGGCCAAGGTCCGCGCCATCTACGAAGAACTGGTGCTGAAGAAGCCGCAGCCGAAGACGGTGCAAATCGGCACGCTGTCCGATATCGCCAAAGCGGTTCCGGCCAACTTTGCCAACGCCAATAAACCCATCGGGATCGCTCCGGCCAACGGCAACGGGAATGGCCACTCCGCTCCCAAGTCCGCAGAGGCTGCCGCCGAAGCTGTCGCCGGCGACTAACCGCAACGTCTAAATTCCATCTAGAATAAAAGGGCCCTGACTCTGTCAGGGCCCTTTTGCTTTGCGTAGTGGTTTAAAACCTGGGGAGATTTGCGTGAGCAAGCTGGAAAATCGCGTGGCGCTGGTGACCGGCGGGAGCCGGGGCATCGGCAAAGCCATCGCTTTGGCGCTCGGCATGGCCGGCTGCAATGTGGTCGTGAACTACAGAAAGGAACAGGCTGCGGCGGAGCGGGTGGTGGCGGAAATCCGCGACATGGGGCGCGCGGCGATTGCCGTGCGGGCGGATGTTTCCCTGGCGGACGAAGTCGAGCGCCTGGTGAGAGAGTCCGAGAGGGCATTCCGCGAAGTCCAAATTCTGGTCAACAATGCGGGCATTGCGGGTGCCAAGCCCTTTGCCGAGCTTACTCTTGAAGACTGGAACACCGTCCTCGGCGTCAATTTGACCTCCGTGTTTCTCCTGACTCAGCGCGTCCTGGGGAAAATGCGGGCAGGGCATTGGGGCCGCATTATCAATCTGTCGTCAGTGGCCGCGCAAACGGGAGGCGTGATCGGTCCGCACTATGCGGCTTCGAAGGCCGGATTGATCGGTTTTACGCACTCCTATGCGTCCCTGCTCGCGAAAGAGGGCATCACGGTCAACGCCATTGCGCCCGCGTTGATCGAGACCGAGATGATCACCAGCAACCCCAACGCTTCCACGGCCCGGATTCCAATGGGCGTGTTTGGCAGCCCCGAGGAGATTGCCCGCGTAGCCGTACTGCTTGCCGAGAGCGACTACATTACCGGGCAGACCGTCAGCGTCAATGGCGGCTGGTACATGACGTAATCTTCGATCTCTGCAAGAAGGAGTTAGCCCGTGTGTCGGAACATCCGAACGCTCTATAACTTTGATCCGCCCGTGACCCCGGAAGAAGTGCACGCCGCTTCGCTGCAATTCGTCCGCAAAATTACCGGCTTCCACAAGCCATCCCAAGCCAACGAAGCCGCCTTCCACGCAGCCGTCGAGGAAGTTGTCGCGGCTTCCACCCGCCTGCTGCAATCCCTCGAAACCACCGCGCCACCCAAAAACCGAGAAGCGGAGGCCGCCAAAGCCAAAGCCCGCGCCGCCCAGCGTTTCGGGGACTGAGTCACACCGCCGGGTTGCCTAGCCACACGGCATTGGTAACAGCTATATCCGCTTAGGGCTAACGCATTTGGTATAATTGGGGAGCAAAGACTCTTATCTAGGAAGCCCACGATGCCGATTTACGAATACATCTGTGACGAGTGCAAGGCCCACTTCGAAAAGATCGTCATCAATAAGCAGCAGGAGATCGCCTGCCCGAAGTGCTCCAGCAAGAAAGCCACGATTCAGCTTTCCGTTTTCGCTACGGCTGGCAACGGCTCCAGCTCGCCCTCTTCAGGCGGTTTCAGCGGCGGCGGAGGCGGCTGTTGCGGCGGTGGTTGCGGCTGCCACTAGACCCTCTGCCGTCCCGCACCAGATTGCCAGACGCGCGCCTTTATCTATCACCCAACTAAAGTGTCCCAAAGCACAGGGGTTGCCTAATCCAAGGATATTGCCATGCTCATTGAACCTGGCGATGCACGGGAGTAATTGGGCTACAGGTCAGCGGGAGTAGTTTTTTAGATATTCCGGGATCGGGCGATCGCTTTTGCGATTCGGGTCGGCGATTGGTTCCTTCGCCACCGTTTCCAAGGGCAGAACACCCGCCCATACAGGCAGCACATAATCCGCCTCGTCGTCCACTGGGCCGCCTGTGCGCAATTTTGCACTGACTTCTTCCATCGGCAGAGCCAACACGGTGGTGGCCTTTAACTCCTGCTCGGTGGGTTGCCGCACGTCATCCCAGCGACCTTTCATCACATGTTCGGTGAAAAGGCGTAATGCTTCCATCTTTTCCGCGGGATCTTCCACCAGCCGCGCGGTGCCCAGAATCACCACGGAGCGGTAGTTCACCGAATGATGGAAAGCGGAGCGCGCCAGGACCAAGCCGTCCACCAGCGTCACGGTCACGCTCACCGGAACGCCATCGCTCAACGTGCGCAGCATCCGGCTGGCGGCGCTGCCGTGCAGGTAGATCGTGTCGCCGGAGCGGCCGTAGTTGGTGGGAATCACAAATGGCTGGCCGTCCACGCTGAAGCCCACGTGGCACACAAACCCGGCGTCGAGGATAGAGTAGACCGTTTCACGATCATATTTCCCGCGTTTGGGGAGGCGTTTGACCTGCGTGCGTTCCGTCGGTGTGAAGTCACTCATGTCGCCTATTCTAGTGGCTCGCGGGAGACGCACCAGAGCCAACTTGGCCTCCCGCGGGCTGCCCGAGTTGCTGCGAAGAAAGCCAGGGCAACAAATCCGGCTCGGCAAACACTTTCGTCCAGATTTCGTGCCCGGTCTTCGGATACTCCGTATAGCGCAGGTTGGCGTGCGCCTTCTTCAATTGTTTGGTCATTTCTTTCACGAGCAGGAGAGGAACGGTGTCGTCATTCGCGCCTTGAAACAGCCAGATGGGGGTCTGCGCCAGTGCTTTGATATCCGTGAAATTGTCGTAAGCGCATAGGATCACCGCGGCGGCCCATTTTCCTGGATAGGCTTGCAGCGTGGACCACACCCCGAGCCCGCCCATCGATTGTCCGGCCAGGTAAATGCGGCTCGGGTCAATGGAAAACTCCTTTTGCACATCGGCCAGGGCGCTCATGGTGAGTTCCAGCCACTTTGTGGGCTGATTCAGATCCGGATCCGACCAATTGTCGTTGGAAGGGCACTGCGGCAGCAGCACGAACATCGGAAAGTTGAGTTGTACCTGCTTGCCCGCAAAAAAATGCGTGCCGGTCTGATTTCCGCCGTTCAACTGGCGCACGTTGTCGCTGCCGCGCCCGTCGCCCCCGTGGAGCCATAGCAGCAGCGGGTATTTCCGGTTCGCGTCATAGCCCAGCGGCACAAAAAGCCGGTAGGGCAACCGATCACCCGCTTTGTTGGTGTAAACCTTTTTGCGAAACTCGATGTCGTCGCTCGTCAATTGTTGAGCAAATGCCACCGGCGCCAAAATCACCGCCGACAGTG
>Ga0335085_10005535_pt1 | contig 20211 bp, 21 predicted proteins | sample Lox_Sample_45_FD_206712 | JGI IMG/M metagenome (GOLD analysis project Ga0335085, IMG submission 206712) | Soil microbial communities from Loxahatchee National Wildlife Refuge, Florida, United States - Lox_Sample_4.5 | ecosystem: Environmental > Terrestrial > Soil > Wetlands | place: USA...
GCATCCGCAGCCCGGCCGCGGTATACCGGAACAGGACGGCCAGCAGCAGCGCGGCGACCAGCACCGCCAGCGCGACGAACACGTCGTTGGCCGAGATGCCGAGCGCCGCAGACCCGATGTGCAGCCCGTTGATCGAGTACGCGGCCGGGAACGAGCGGTACTGGCCCCCGTACATGACACCGGCCAGGCCCTCCAGGAAGATGAGCAGCCCGATCGTCACGATGATGGCGTTCAGTGGTGGCTTGTTTTCCACCGGGCGGATCACCACGCGCTCGATCAGCCCGCCCAGCACCAGCCCGGCCAGCAGCGCCACGGCGAAGCCGGCCCAGTACGACCCGGTGCGGCTGATCACCTCGAAGGCCAGGTACGTGGTGAACATGGCCATGCCGCCCTGGGCGTAGTTGAGGATCCGGGTGGCCCGCCAGATCAGCACCAGGGACAGCCCGATCGCGGCGTAGACCATGCCGACGCTGAGCCCGCCCAGGGTCAGCTGGCCGAGTTCTCCCACCGCACGCCTCCTTAGAAACCCAGGTAGTGCTGACGAAGCTGGACGTCGGCGGCCAGCGTGGCCGCCTCCGCGGTGGCCACCACCTGGCCCAGGTTGAGCACCACGCCCTGATCGGCGATGCTCAGCGCGCTGCGGGCGTTCTGCTCGACCAGCAGCACGGTCAGGCCGCTCTCCCTCAGGTCCGCGGTCAGCTGCATGACCTGGGCCACCACCCGGGGGGCCAGGCCCAGCGACGGCTCGTCGAGCAGCAGCACCTGGGGCTGGGCCATCAGCGCCCGGGCGATCACCAGCATCTGCCGCTCGCCGCCGGACAGCGTCGCGGCGGCCCGCCGCCGCCGGTCGGCCAGCACGGTGAACCGCTGGTAGGCCTGGGCCAGCGCGGCCGACCGCGCGTCCCGGCCCCGCCGCCACAGCGCGCCCAGCCGCAGGTTCTCCTCGACGGTCAGCTCGCCGATCACACCCTGGCCCTCGGGCACATGCGCCACCCCGCCACGGGCCATGTCCTCCGGCGCGCGGCCGGTCATGTCCCGGCCGTTCAGCAGCACCCGGCCGCCCCGCGGCCGGACCACGCCGCTGATCGCCCGCAGCAGCGTGGTCTTGCCCGCGCCGTTCGCGCCGAGCACCGCGGTGATGCTGGCCGGCCGGACCGACAGCGAGATGCCGCGCAGCGCCAGCGCCCCGCCATAGCCGGCCGCCAGCTCGCTCACCTCCAAGGCGGCCGTTTCCGCCGGGGCCGCGACGGCTGGCTCACTCATCGCGGCCCTCCGCGCCGTCCGCACTGTCAGCGGCTTCGGTGCCGAGGTAGGCGGCGGTGACGGCTGGGTTGGCCTGCACCTCGTCTGGAGTGCCGCGGGCGATGACCCGGCCGAAGTCGAGCACCACGACCGCCTGGCAGACCGCCATGACCAGGTCCATCCGGTGTTCCACCAGCAGGACCGTGGTCTCCGCGGACAAGCCGGTGATCAGCTCGCGCAGGTCGTTGATCTCGGCCTCGGACAGCCCGCCGGCCGGCTCGTCGAGCAGCAGCAGCCGGGGCTGGGCGACCAGCGCGCGGGCCAGCGCCACCCGTTTCCGCACGCCGAACGCCAGCTGGCCGGGCATGGCACCGGCCACGCCCGGAGCGCCCACCCGGTCCAGCGCGTCCAGCGCGCGGGCCCGGATGGCCCGCTCGTCCCGGTCGCTGCGGGGCAGCCCCCCCAGCGCCGACCAGAACCCGGCCCGGGCCTGGCGCTGCGCGCCGACCATCACGTTTTCCAGCACCGACAGCCGCTGGAACAAGCCGACGCCCTGCAGCGTGCGGGCGATGCCCAGCGCGGCCAGCTGGTGCGGGCGCAGCCGGCGCAGCTCGGTGCCGTCGAAGTCGAGCCGGCCGGGATCGGGCCGGACGAAACCGCACAGCACGTTCAGCAGCGTGGTCTTGCCCGCCCCGTTCGGCCCGATGATCCCGGTGACCTGGCGGGGCGCGGCGGCCAGCGACACGTCATCCAGCGCGGTCAGCCCGCCGAACCGCACCGTGACCCCGTGCACCTCCAGCAGGCCGGTGCCAGCCGGCGCTGACGCAGCCGGTTGCGGCCCAGGGGATGAATCATCATTCACAGAGAAGGCCCTGCTCAGATAGGCGACGTTGGCATCTGATGAACCGTGATTCACTGATTCAAAGACCGCATTCCGGCACCGGCAAGACCCAAACAGCCAGTTGTCGCCTATTCGTGACCTAACCGAGATCGGCTCATCTGGGGTCCCACCTGGGGGCCACAACTACTAAGTAGCCGCATACTGGGCAGATGAGCTCGTTAAGGGGAGGGGATGCCGTCCGGCGTGCGGCCGGGCGGCTCAGGGAGACACTGACCAGGCCGGGCGTCGCCCCGGCGGTCGCGGCCTACTTCGATCCGGCCGAGGGCTTCGCCGGGATGTCGTTCAGCACACTCGGTGATAACCCCCCGGACCGGCTGACCGCAGCCGACCTGCTGGCCGTTTCGCTGGTGGATATTACGTGGCGGCCGGATGTGGTCCGCCGCCTGCTCGGGCGGGACCAGCAGCAGCTGGCCGGCCTGCTCGCCGGGATCAGCGCCGACGTGGACCTGTGGCAGGCCAGCGACGCCGACCTGGCCGCGGTGGACGCGGCGTGGGATGCCCTGCTGGACATCAGCGGCGTGGGCACGGCCAGCGCGGCCAAGCTGCTGGCCCGCAAGCGGCCCCGGCTGTGCCCGATCACCGACAAGGTGGTCATCCGCGCCGCCGGGCTGCCCGGCCTGACCTGGGAGGTGCTGCGCTGCCTGCTGCAGGACCCCGGGGCGCGGGCCGAGGTCGAGGCGCTGCGGCCACCGGAAGCGGCCGGGGCCACCCTGCTGCGCATCCTGGACGTGGCCATCTGGGTGGCGCACAGCAACTCACGCGGCGCGCAGCGGGCCCGGCTGGTCGGCCAGGACCGGGCCGCCTGATCGCCGGTCCGGCCGTCGGCTAGTCTGCGCGGATGGCCGATCTGGGGCCCGTCGCCTGGCCGCCCGAGCCGATCAGGACCGAGCGGCTGGTGCTGCGTGAGCCCGAGGCCCGTGATCGTGCGGCATTCATCGCGCTGCTGTCCTCGCCCGAGGTGGGCACGTACCTCGGTGGCTCCCGGCCGCGTGACCAGCTCGAGCGCGAGGTGCCTGAGGTGCCCGAGCGGCGCCCGGGCCATTTCGTGGCCGATCTGGGCGGAGCGATGATCGGCCAGATCATGCTCAGCCGGGCCACCGGGCACGGCCCTCCGGCCGCGGCCGGGCAGGCCGAGCTGGGCTACCTGTTCCTGCCGCGGGCGTGGGGATTCGGGTACGCGGCCGAGGCGTGCGCGGCGGCGCTCGGCTGGTTCGCGGGCGCGCTTCCCGGCGAGCCGGTGGTGCTGTTCACCCAGACCGCCAACGCCCGCTCGATGCGCCTCGCGGCCAGGCTGGGGTTCACCGAGGTCGAGCGGTACCAGGCCTACGGCGCCGAGCAGTGGTTCGGCCAATGGGCTAGCTCGGTGGGCTAGTTCGGTGGGCTAGACCCGGTAGGCCGCGGCCAGCTTGTCCATGAGCGCGTCCAGCCTGGTGTCCACCTGCTGCCGCGCGGGATCCGCGTCATACCAGCCGACGATCTCCCGTGCGCCCTGCTCGAACGGGATGACCGCCCGGTAGCCGGGCACCACGCTGCGCAGCTTGCTGTTGTCGAACACCAGCGAGTGCGCCTTGTCGCCGAGCAGGCCGGCGCCCCAGTCCGGGTCGGCCGCGGCGATGAGATCCGACGGGACGTGCACGATGTCGGCGGTGCAGCCCGCCGCCGCGGCCAGCGTCACGGTGATCTGGTTCCAGGTCAGCACGTCGTCGGAGGTGATGTGGAACGCCTCGCCCAGCGTGCGCGGGTGGGCCAGCAGCGGCACGAACCCCTGGGCGAAGTCGCGGTGGTGCGTCAGCGTCCACAGCGACGTGCCGTCGCCGTGCACGATGACCGGCCTGCCCTGGCGCATCCGGCCCAGCACGGTCCAGCCCCCGTCCAGCGGCACCAGCGTCTGGTCGTAGGTGTGCGACGGCCGCACGATGGTGGCCGGGAAGTTCTCCTCCCGGTACGCCCGGACCAGCCGGTCCTCGCACGCGATCTTGTCGCGGGAGTACTGCCAGAGCGGATTGCTCAGCGGGGTGGACTCGGTCACCGGCATCCGGGACGGCGGGGTCTGGTAGGCCGACGCCGAGCTGATGAACACGTACTGGCCGGCCCGGCCGCGGAACAGCTCGATGTCCGCCTCGACGTGCTCCGGGGTGTACGCGACCCAGTCCACCACGGCGTCGAAGCTGGCATCGCCCAGCACCTCGCGGACCTGGGCCAGGTTGCGCACGTCCGCGTGCAGCACCCGCGCGCCGTCCGGCAGCGGCCGGTCCTGGGTCTGCCCGCGGTTCAGCACCGTCAGCTCGATGCCCCGCTCCACCGCCAGCTCCGCGCACGCCGAGCTGATGACCCCACTCCCGCCAATGAACAGCACCCGCAATCCCGTCATACGCCCACATTAAAGCCAGGGTCCCCCGGCCTCCGCGCCACCTGGCAATCGTGATCATGACTTAGGTGCTACTAGATGCGCACCTAAGTCATGATCACGAACGGAGGGATGGCGCGAAGTGTGGGGTGGATGGCGTGGCGGACATCGGGCGGGTGGGGGCAGGGTGGAGGGGTGCAGCGGCGACGGGTGGTTTTCGTCATCTTCGAGGGGTTCCAGTCGCTCGACCTGGCTGGGCCGTTCGAGGTTTTTCAGCAGGCTGGCCGGGCATCCGCGGCCTACGACTGCCAAGTGGTGGCCCGGCAGGCCGGGGCGGTGCGGTCCGGCAGCGGGCTTCCCGTCTATGCCGGGCACGGCATCGGCGAGCTGGACCCGGCCGGGGTCGACACGCTGGTCGTGGCGGGCGGCGGCGGGGTGGACGCGGCGCGCGCCGACCAGGGTCTGGTCAGCTGGATTGGCGCCGCGGGGGCGGGCGCGCGCCGGGTCACCTCGGTGTGCAGCGGCGTGTTCCTGCTGGCCGCGGCGGGGCTGGCCACCACCCAGCGGGTGACCAGCCACTGGGGGAGGGCCGGCCAGCTGGCCCGCGAGTACCCCGGGCTGCAGGTGGACTGCGACCCGATCTTCATCCGGGACGGGCGGCTGTGGACCTCGGCCGGGGTGACCGCGGGCATGGACCTCGCGCTGGCCCTGGTGGAAGACGACCTCGGCCGGGACGTGGCCCACACGGTGGCGCAGCAGCTGGTGCTGTTCCTGCGCCGGCCGGGCAGCCAGTCCCAGTTCAGCGTGCCGCTGTGGTCGGCCCAGCCGTCCACCGGGCCGGTCCGGGCCGCAGTGTCTGCCGTGCAGGCCAGCCCGGGTGGCCGGCATACCGTCGGCGACCTGGCCGAGCGGGCCCGGCTCAGCCCGCGCCAGCTGCAGCGCAGGTTCACCGCCGAGCTGGGCATGCCGCCCGCCGAGTACGTGGAACGGGTCCGGCTGGAGGCCGCGCGCCGGGCGCTGGCCGAGGGCGACGACCCGGTGGCCGCGGTGGCCCGGCGCTGTGGCTTCGGCACCGCCGAATCGCTGCGCCGGGTGTTCCACCGCCGGCTCGGCGTCGCGCCATCCGACTACCGGGACAGATTCCGTGCGGCAGGAGAGGTCACATGACAACGTATGGGCTGCTCATCTTCGAAGGCGCCGAGGAGCTGGACTTCGTGGGGCCGTGGGAGGTGTTCACCGTGTCCGCCATGCAGCGCGGCCAGGGCGACACGGCCGTGCTGATCGCCGAGCAGCCCGGCCCGGTGCGCTGCGCCAAGGGCATGCGGGTGCTGCCCGACCACACCCTGGACGGCCATCCGCCGCTGGACGTGCTGCTGGTGCCGGGCGGCATGGGCACCCGCCGCGAGGTGGGCAACCGCGCGGTGACCGGCTGGATCGCCAAGGTGGCCGCCCAGGCGACCTGGGTCAGCAGCGTCTGCACCGGGTCCTTGCTGCTGCACGAGGCCGGCCCGGCCCGCGGCCGCCGGGTCGCCACCCACCACGCGTTCGAGGACACGCTGGCCGCCCGGGACGAGATCACCGTGGTCCGGGACGCCCGCTACGTGGTGGACGGGAACGTGGTCACCAGCCAGGGCGTGTCGGCCGGGATCGACATGGCGCTGTGGCTGGTCGGCCAGCTGCACGGCCGGGACCACGCCCGGCTGGTCCGGCGGCACATCCAGTACGAGCCCGCGCCGCCCTACCTAGCCGACGAGCCGCTGGTCCCACTGGGCTGAGCGGGCGGGACCGCGCCCTCCGGGCCCGCCGGGGCGGCGCCGTCTGGCGCGGGCCGCGCCGGGCCGGGCGGAACGCTCCGGTCCGGGGCGCCGTGGCCGCGGGAGGGTGAGCGCCGCCAGGACACCTCGAACAGGGCGCCGCCCAGACCGGACTCGCCGATCCGCCAGTGCCCGCCGGTGGACCGCACGATCGAGTCGGCGATGGCCAGCCCCAGCCCGGCGCCGCCACCCTGCTCGGTGGCCCGGTGGAACCGGTCGAACAGCCGGGGCCGGTCGGCGGCCGGGATGCCCGGGCCGCTGTCCTCCACGGTCAGGCTGACCCGGCTGCCCCGGGCGGCGGCGGCCACGGCCACGCTGAGCCGGACCCGGCCGCCCGGCCCGGCGTACCGGCAGGCGTTGTCCACCAGCACCCCGGTCAGCCGGTCGATCCACTCGGGCGGGGCGCTGATCCACGCGGCCGTGGCCGGGCTGACCGTCACCGAGATGCCCGGCGAGGTGGCCGCCGCCACCGGCTGGAAGCGCTGGGCGCACTCGGCGGCGATCGTGGACAGATCGACCGGCTCCGCGCCCGGCGGCGGTGGCTGCGAGTCGAACCGGGCCAGCCAGAGCAGGTCGTCGACGATGCTGCGCAGCCGCTGGCTCTCTCGCTCGATGCGGTGCAGCGTGGCCCGGTAGTCCCCGGCCGGCCGGGATGGCGCGCTCAGCGCGATGCCGATCTCCGCGCTGATCACGCTGAGCGGAGTGCGCAGCTCGTGCGAGGCGTCCGCGGTGAACTCCAGCTGGCGGCGGCGGGAGTGCTCCACCGGGGACAGCGCCCGCAGCCCGATGATCAGCGATCCGGCGAACATGGCCAGCAGCAGCACCGGCGCGACCGCCACCTCCCCGTCGCGCAGCACGTTGACCGCGTGCTGCTGCTCGGCCAGGCTCTGCCCGGCCACCAGCCGGGACGCCCCCTGCCCCGCCGTGATGAGCCGGAACGGGCTGCCGCGGAGCTGGATCGTGGCCGCGCCGCGGCCGTTGGGGACACGGCCGGCCGGCAGCGCCGGGGCGCCGTCGGTGAGCGGCGCCGGGCGCCGCCCCGGGCTGGCCCGCCAGACGAACACCGGGGCCTCGTCCACGTCGTCGTCCGTGTCGGTCACCGACAGGCCGGTGCTGTCCGGCTGCTGGCTGTCCGGGCGCCCGGGCCGGTGGCCGGCCTGCTCGGCGGTCAGCCGCTCGCGCAGCCGGCCGTCCACCGCGGCCACCAGCCGGCCGCTGATGGCCCGGTTGAGCGCGATCACGCAGACCAGGTAGACCACACCGACCAGCAGCGTGGCCACCAGGGCGACCCGGGCGGCGTGGCCGAGCTGAGGTGGCATGCGCCGCCGCAGCCCGGGGATCCGCGGGCCGGGTACCCGCGGGCCGTGAGCGGGACGGCGCCCTTTCACCGGGCCACGATCCGGTAGCCGACCGCGCGCACCGACTCGATGCGCACCTGGCCCGCGGCCAGCTTGGCGCGCAGCCGGGCCATGTGCACGTCGATGGTGTTGGAGCCGAGCGCGTCCGACTCGTTGTCCCACACGCTCAGCGCGATCGAGCGCCGGTCAACCACCGCGGGGGAGCGGCGCATCAGCATCTCCAGGATGCCGCGCTCGGTGCCGGTCAGCGACGGCCGCTTGGCCCCGATCCGCACCTCCCGGGTGGCCGGGTCGAAGACCACGTCGCCGATCGTCAGCTGGGGCGGCTGGGCGGTCCGCGGCCGGCGCTGCAGGGCCCGGATCCGGGCCAGCAGCTCGGCGAAGTCGAACGGCTTGACCAGGTAGTCATCGGCGCCCTGGTCCAGACCGGTGACCCGGTCGGCGGGCGCGTCCCGCGCCGTCAGCATCAGCACCGGGACGGGCTGCGCGCCGTGCCGCAGCCAGTGCAGCACATCGAGGCCGGACACCCCCGGCATGCGCCAGTCCAGCACCACCACTTCGTACTCATAACTGCGCAGGTAGCTCATGGCCGTCTGGCCGTCGGGGACGGTATCGACGGTATACCCGTGCTCGCGCAGGCCGCGGCCGAGCGCATCCCGCAGCCCCCGGTCGTCCTCCGCCACCAGCACACGCATGACCGGTCCAGGAACTCAGCGTTCCAGCCGCCGCCACAGCGGCCGTGGCACCAGCCGCAGCCCGCCGGACAGCACGGAAAGGGAGGCCGGCACCCACACCGTGCCCGCCGGGGACGGCCGCCGCAGCGCCCGGGCCACCGCCGCGCCGACCTGGGCCGGGGTGCTGGACAGCGGGGCGGGCGGCATCCCGGCGGTCATCCGGCCAATGACAAACCCGGGCCGGACCAGCAGCACCCCCACTCCGGTGCCGTGCAGCGCGTCGGCCAGCCCGCGGGCGAAGGCGTCCAGGCCGGCCTTGGCCGAGCCGTACACGAAGTTGGCCTTGCGGGGCCGGATCGCGGCCACCGAGGACAGCACCACGATGGTGCCGTGGCCCTGCGCGCGCATCCGGCCGGCCGCGGCCAGCAGCGTGGTGACGTGCCCAGTGAAGTTGGTCTCGACCAGCCGGCCCGCGCTGGCCGGGTCGTGGTCCAGCACGTCCTGCGGGGTCAGGATGCCCGCTGCGGAGATGACCAGGTCCACGTCCCCGGCCGCGAACGCCGCGTCGATCATGGCCTGGTGCTGGTCCAGCGCGACCGCGTCGTAGGCCAGCGTGCGCACCTGGCAGCCCAGGATCTTCCCGGCCGCGGCCAGCCGCTGCTCGTCCCGGCCGGCCAGCAGCACTTCGGCCCGTTCGGGCAGGCCGAGCGCGGCCAGGATCTCCAGGCCGATCTCACTGGTTCCGCCGAGCAGAAGTACCCGGTTCACGTCCGCCGGGGCCGGCCGCGTGCGCTGCACTGGCATCTCCAAAGTGGCATCTTCTAACCGTAGGTGACGAGGGCCTGCTCCGACGTTAACGTCAGCAGCCCGGCCGCGAACAGCACCAGCCAGCCCAGTTCGCAGCCGACCATCAGCCGGTCCCGACAGATCAGGTCTTCGACCGGTTTAGCCTGCTCGTGCCCGGTCAGCCAGTCGAACCGGATCAGCGCGGCGGCCAGCGGCACCGTGCTGACCAGGTGCAGCACCCGGGTCCCGGCCCCGGCCTGGCCGGCCGCCCAGAGCACGTAGCAGGTGATGACGCCCACCGAGACGGCCCGCTGGCTCAGCCGCAGCCAGCCCGCCCGGTACCAGCGCATCACCGGCCGGGTGCGGGCCGCCCGCGAGCCCAGCACCGACAGTTCGGTGAACCGCTTGGCGATCGCCACCATCAGCGCACCGAGGCTGCACACCAGCAGGAACCAGCCGGACGGCGGCACCCGGGTGGCGCTGGCCCCGCCCAGCGCACGTAGCACGAAACCGCTGGCCACGAACACCAGCTCGACCACCGGCAGGTGCTTGAGGGCCGCGCTGTACAGCAGCGACACGGCGAAGTACACGAACACCAGCAGGCCCAGCGCGTCCATGTCGAGCCACAGGCAGGCCCCCTCGGCCAGGCCCAGGCTGAGCACGGCCACGGCCAGCGCGTGCCCGCGGGGCAGCCGGCCGGAGGCCACCGCGCGCAGCCGCTTCACCGGGTGCCGCCGGTCCCGGCCGGCGTCCAGCACGTCGTTGACGAAGTACACCGCGGCCGCGGCGGCGGTGAACGCGGCCGCGGCGGTCAGCGCGTAGCCCAGGCCATCGTCCCGGCCCAGCGACGCCCCGGCCAGCGGCGCCGCGAAGACCAGCAGGTTCTTGGGCCACTGCCGGGGGCGGGCGGTCTGCGCCACCGCGGCCAGCCAGCCGGCCAGGCCACCCGGGCGGCTGAGCGCGCCCGGCGGGACGCCGTCCGCTCTCGTGCGGGTTGTCACCGTGCGTACACAGCGGTGAAGTCGCGGCTGGCCGGCGCGTAGTACCGGTCCGGTGGCTGGATCTGGGTGGGCAGCAGGTTGACCGGCGACGGGTCGGCCGGATGGTGCTTGGGCAGGTAGTACATGTAGGACATCCAGTCCGGGTTGATGTCCAGCTCCATGGCCGTCACCGCGCCCGCCCGCCTGAGCAGCCCAGCCAGCTCCCGCACGTTCAGCGCGGGCCCGTAGGCGAAGATCACCCGCCCGTCCGGGGTGATCCCGATGCCCGACCGCCACACGTAGTAGCCGCCGCCCAGGGTGGCGCCCCAGGCCCCCTCGACGTTGTAGTCCACGGCGGCCGGGATCTTCCCGTGCGAGACGATCATGTGCAGGTTCTGCCGCACGCCGACCACGTCCGGGCTCATCCGGACCGAGCCGCCCCAGTTCCCGATGGCGATCCGCCCGTCGCGGTAGTACACGACCGAGGCCACGCCCTTGGTCAGCCGCCCGCTGGTCGCGCCGTTGAGGTAGAAGCCGCCGCCGGATGTGGCGATCTTGAAACCGCCGTTGAACGTGGCCAGCAGCCCGAGCCTCTTGCCGGGCACGATGTACGGCTGGGACTTCCAGGGCCCAGGGCCCGGGTCCTCCGCCCCAGGATGCAGCTGGAACCGCACCAGGTGCTGGTTCATCGACACGATGCCCGCCACATAGGACGTGTAGACGCTGCTCGCCCGCAGGTAGGTGCCGTAGATGGCGGGCTGGCCGCCGGCCGTGCCGAGCACCCGCCAGCGGCCCTCGCCGGGCAGCGGATGGGCCACGAACGGCTTGAGCGCGGCGGGCGCGGCATAGACCGGCCCGCGCGATTTGTGCGGCGCGGAGTGGGCCGGCCCCGCGCTCGGCCCGGTCAGCGCGAACGACGGCTTCCCGCCGGTCTTGGGCGGCGAGTAGGTGAGCCACTCGCCGAACGTCACCGCCGGCCCGAGGTAATGGTCGCGGGCCCACTCGGCCAGGCGCTCCGAGACGGTCCCGCCCCCGGGCATGGTCAGGGCGTGCCCCACCGAAAAAACCAGCCAGATGACGAACGCCAGTACCCCCGCCATCACCACCTGGAACCAGCGCCGGCTGCGTAGCCGGCGGCGTGGTGGGCGGGAATGGCCAGCCCGGCCGTGACGGCGGCGCGCCGGGGCGCCGGGCGGCACCGGGCCGCCGCGGCCGGGATCCGGGTCGTGCCAGGTGGGTTCCGGGTCGGCAGCACCTGCGTCCGGGTCAGGCCGGAACGACGCCGGTCTAGGCACCCACGTTCTCCCTCCGGTGCAGAAAGCAGAGATCACCGCAGCTGGAGCTGTCAGCTGCGGTGCCAGCAACCGGGCCCGCGGGGGCCCGTTCCGGGGGGCGCCTGGCTCACCGTGCTTGTGATCGGCAGCCTTCCCGGGCGGGCGGGACCCAAACGACAGGTGTACTCGGGAACCATGAAGACTGCGTTAAGGCCGCGCCCAGCCTCCGGAATCGGGATGCCGGGCATCCGCGGACCGCGTCCGGCCTGTATCCAATAGGCTCTATTCGTGGCAAGTTCCCAGGCAGAGGGCTCGCGCCCGGCGGATTCGCCGGGCGGCGTCCAGGTCATCGCGCGTGTCGGCCAGGTGCTGCGCGCGCTCGACGGCGAGAATCAGGGCCTCAGCCTGGCCCAGCTGGCGGACCGGATCGGGCTGCCCCGGTCCACCGTGCACCGCATCGTGACCGCGCTGGCCGCCGAGGGCCTGGTGGCCACGGCCTCGCCGGCCGGCCGGGTGCGGATCGGCCCGGAGTTCGCCCGGCTGGCCTCCTCCAGCCAGGCTGACCTGTGGACCGAGGCCGAGCCGTTCATGCGGCGCATCTTCGACGAGATCGGCGAGACGGTGGACTGCTCGGTGCTGGACGGCGACCACGTCCGGGTGATCCACGGCATCCAGGCCCACCATCACCTGCGGGTAGCGGCCGAGGTCGGCAGCACGTTCCCGCTGCACTGCTCGGCCAAGGGCCGGGCCATCCTGGCCGCGTACCCACCCGAGGTGGCCGCCCGGATGCTGCCGGATGTGCTGGAACGGTTCACCGACAAGACCGAGACTGACCGGGCCGCGATCCTGGAGTTGCTGGACGCCGCCCGGCAGGCCGGGGTGGCCTACAACCGCGAGGAGGCCACCCGGGGCATCTGCACCGCGGCCATCGCGATCCGGTCCAGTTCCGGGGCGCTGCTGGCCATCTCGGTGCCGGTGCCCACGCAGCGCTACTGGGACCTGGAGGAAAAGCTCACCCGGGTGCTGCTGGAGATGCGCCAGGAGGCGCTGGGCACCCCGCACCCGTCGGCATGACATGTCCCACATCGAGGGATATGTGTCCCGCACTGTGAAATACTGCTCTGGCCTGCTGATTTAGCGACGGAGGTACCGGTGCGGCTGTGCACGTTCCGGCCCGGTGACGGGCCGCCGGAAGGCTGGCCCGGCCGGGTCGACGGCGAGCGCATCGTCCAGCTGGACGCCCCCGACCTGATCACGGTGCTGGCCCGGCGCGGCCAGGTCGCCGACGCGGCCACCTGGCCCGCGGCCGACGTGCAGCTGCTGGCGCCGGTGCCCCGGCCCCCCTCGATCCGCGACTTCTTCGCGTTCGAGCAGCACATCGCGACGGCCCGGGCCAACCGCGGCGCCACCGTGCCGGCCGAGTGGTACGAGTTCCCGGTGTTCTACTTCACCAACCCGGCCGCGATCACCGGGCCGGACACCGAGATCCCGTACCCGGAGGGCACGGCCGAGCTGGACTACGAGCTCGAGGTGGCCGCGGTGATCGGCGCGGACGGCCAGATCGGCGGCTTCACGGTGATGAACGACTGGTCGGCCCGTGATATCCAGCGCAAGGAGATGCGGGTCGGGCTGGGCCCGGCCAAGGCCAAGGACTTCGCCACCAGCTTCGGCCCGGTGCTGGTCACCGCGGACGAGTTCGACGGCTCGCGGGCGGTCATGACGGCCCGGGTCAACGGCGAGGAACGCTCCCGCGGCCAGCTGGCCGACCTGCACTACCCGTGGCCCGCCCTGCTGGCCCAGGCCGCGCGCAACACCGAGCTGCGGCCGGGCGACATCATCGGCTCCGGCACCGTCGGCACCGGCTGCATCCTGGAGCACAACGACGGCCGCTGGCTGCAGCCCGGCGACGTGGTCGAGATGGAAGTCGAGGGCATCGGCATCCTCACCAACCAGGTCGGCCTCCCAGCTCACGAGGCTCCCTGAGGTGGCGGCTGAGGACAGCTACGACGTCATCGTCATCGGCGCCGGGCTGGTCGGGCTGGCCACCGCGATGGCGCTGCTGGCCCAGCGGCCCGGGTTGCAGCTGGCCGTTCTGGAAAAAGAGGCCTCCGCTGGCGCGCACCAGAGCGGGCACAACTCGGGGGTCATCCACGCCGGCCTGTACTACCAGCCGGGCAGCCTGAAGGCGCGGTTCTGCACCGCGGGGCGGCTGGCCATGATGGAGTTCGCGGCGGCGCACCAGATCCCGTACCGGCAGACGGGCAAGCTGGTCGTGGCCACCCGGGAGGGCGAGCTGCCCCGGCTGGCCAGCCTGGCCGAGCGCGGCCGGGCCAACGGGCTGGCCGTCAGGGAGATCGGGCCGGGCGAGATCGCCGGGATCGAGCCGGCCGTGCGCGGGATACGGGCGCTGCACATCCCGGAGAGCGGCGTGATCGACTACCGGCGGGTCGCCGCGGCCTACGCGGACACCGTCCGTCGCGACGGCGGGCAGGTGCGGCTGGGGCACGGTGTACGCGGGCTGGCCCGCACCGCCGGCGGCTGGCTGGCCGACACCGACGGCGGGCCGGTGCGCGCCCGGGCCGTGGTCGCCTGTGCCGGGGTGCAGGCCGACCGGATCGCCGCGCTGACCGGTCACGGCCGCGGGGAGTACCGGATCGTGCCGTTCCGTGGGGACTACTACACGTTCCGCGCGGCGGCGGCCGGGCTGGTCCGCGGGCTGGTCTACCCGGTGCCCGACCCGGCGTTCCCGTTCCTCGGCGTGCACTTCACCCGGGGCATCGACGGCACGCTGCACGCCGGGCCGAACGCGGTGCCCGCGCTCGCCCGGGAGGGGTATGGGCGGCTGGCGTTCAGCGGCCGGGACCTGCTGGACAGCCTGCGCTTCCCGGGGCTGCGCAAGCTAGCGCGGGCCTACGCCCGGACCGGGGCGCTGGAGATCTACCGTGACCTGGTCAAGCCGGCCTACCTGGCCGAGATGCGCCGGTACATCCCGCAGATCACGGCCCAGGACGTCCGATTCGGCCCGTCCGGGATCCGGGCGCAGTGCCTGAGCCGGTCCGGCGCGCTGGTCGACGACTTCCTGATCGAGGAGGGCGACGGGGTCATCCACGTGCTGAACGCGCCCTCGCCCGCGGCCACCGCCTCGCTGGTCATCGGCCAGCACATCGCCGACCGAGCACTTAAATCGGCCGGCTTCTAGTTGGCCGGCTTTGCCGGCCTCGGCGCGGAGCGGCGATCGGGGGGTTCCGGGGGTCGTCCCCCCGGGTTAGCACCGCCGCGCCATGCCCACTTGGACTACGGCCAGGGTGACGGGCTCGGTGCTGCGGTTGCGCCAGGCGTGCCTGGTGCCGTTCTGCACCACGGTGTCGCCTGCCCGCAGCTGGGTGAGCTGGCCGTCGTCCAGCTCCAGCCAGACCTCGCCGGCCAGCACCACGATGTAGTCCACCGAGTCGGTGGTGTGCATGCCCGGGTTGTCCGGCTCGAACCGCTCGGCGATGCCCGGCGAGGCCAGCCGCTGCTCGGCGTCCGCCGCGGCCGCGTCGAAACCCGGGTCTGTGAACACCGAGTCGGGCGGGAACCGGACGATGACGAAACAGGTACCGCCGGGCAGGGGATGCTGGCTGACCAGCTGCGGGGTCGGGTCCGCCCCGTCCAGCGGCAGCGGCTCATCCGGTGCGGTGGCCCACAGCAGGGCCGTGCTCATCCCCGGCACGTGCACCAGATCATGGCTGCGCGGCGGCGGGCCGTCGCTGACCACCACCGCCCGGCCGGCCGCGTCGAGCCCGGTGACCACCCGGCGTATCTGCACGTGCGCTCCCCTCCCAGTTCAGCTGTTGGTGGCGGCAGCGGCGAAGGCGGCCAGCTCGCGTGGGATGTCCGGGCCCATCGGGCCGTACAGCACCCCGGCGGTCCCGGCCCCGGCCAGCCCGTCCAGCCTGGCGCGGACCTCGGCGGCCGGGCCGGTGCCCGTGGTCCGGGCGATCAGCTCCGGCGTGATGACCGGCCGCTCCTGGCCGGTCAGCTCGATGAGATGGCCACGGTGTACCTCCAGGTGCCGCCGTCGCGGGTCGATCCGCTCCACGGCGGCCGCGAACGCGGCCCGTTCCGGGCTGTCCGCGGCCACGCCATGCTCCCCGATGTGCAGCTGGAACGCGGCGTACGGGCCGGCCGCGTCCCGCACCCGGGCCGAGCCCAGATCCTCACCCGGGTCCAGCACCGTGCCGTAGTACAGCACCTGCACCTGGCTCATGTCGGGCGGCGGCGGGTTGCTGCCCCGGTGCGAGATGTTGGTCACGATGCCGCAGCCCAGGCCGGCCGCGACCGCATAGCCTCGCGGCCCGTGCGCGGCCACCCGAAGGGTCACCCCGGCCGGCACCGGCACCCCGGCCAGCGTGCCGTACTTGAGGCCCACCAGGCCGCCGTCCCACTCGGTCTCCTGCCCGGCCAGCAGCGCGCGCAGCGCGGCCGCGTACCCGGCCACCTCGGACCACCGGGCCGGCCGCTGGGCCAGCATGAGCTGGCTGGTGAAGCCGGAGCCCAGCACCACCTCGGTCCGGCCGGGCGCCAGCGCGGCCAGCGTGGCCAGCGCCCCGGCGGTGGCCACCACGTGGCGAAGCCGCGGGGTGATCGCGCACACGCCGAGCGCGATACGGGAGGTGCGCTGGGCGGCCAGCGCCAGCGTCATCCACGGGTCGGCCAGGAACGCGGGGGAGTCGTAGACATAGGCCCGCCGGTAGCCCAGCGACTCGGCCTGCTCGATGTGCGCGGGGGTGGCCAGGGTGGGCGGGAACAGGCAGCCAAGCTCCATTCGGGCCTCCTGACGGCAGCAGCGCTCTGACCAGTGATTTCAGACGATTCTGCGCCTTGACAAGCTTTGCCGGGCGACCCTAGTGTCTCGTCCTGCGGATTAACCCTACCGTATCGTGGGAGGAACTGGATGGTAACCGAGCCGGCCACCGGGCTCAGCTTCGTCGAGCTGAGCCATGAGTGGGGGCACTACACCCCGGCCTTCCCCGGCTACGCGGACATCCAGATCCACCGCGTCGCGACGATCGCCAAGCAGGGCGTGCTCACGCAGCACATCGTGACCTCGATGCACCACGGTACGCACCTGAACGCCCCGATTCACCTGGCCCAACGCGGTGCGGGCGCCGGCGAGCTGCCGCTGGACGCGTTCTTCGGCACCGGGGTCGTGCTGGACGTGCCCAAGGGCGAATGGGAGTACATCGAGCCCGCCGACCTGGCCGCGGCGGGCGAGGCCGGGCCCGGCGACATCGTCGTGCTGAACACCGGCTGGCACCGGAACTACTCGGACAACATGGAGTACTTCGGGCACGGGCCGGGGCTGAGCGAGGCGGCCGCCCAGTGGCTGGCCGAGCGACAGGTGAAGATCGTCGCCATCGACACCGCGACCATCGACCATCCGCTGGCCACGTCGCTGGCCCAGCAGCACCGGTTCGTCGGCCCGCACATCGTCGAGCTGCCCCGGCGCTACGCCGAGCGCACCGGCGGCGACGTGACCACGGACTTCCCGAAGTGGAGCCCGGCCGGCAAGGTGCTGGCCCAGGCGGGCATCGTCACGATCGAGAACGTCGGCGGCGACGTGGACGAGGTCACCGGGCGGCGGGCCGCGTTCCACGCCTACCCCTGGTACTGGCCCGAAGCGGATGCCTGCATCATCCGCTTCGTGGCCATCCTCGACCCCGCCGGCACCTACCGGCTGGAGAGTGGCCGATGAGCACCGAGGGCCTGCGCTTCTACAACCTGAGCCACCAGCTCGGCCACAACATGGTTCAGTGGCCGTCCCCGTTCAGTAAGCCTTTCGTCGCCAACCGGCTGTACTACCACGCGATGCACGACTTCTACGCGGTCGAGTACGACGGCATCATGCACCGGGGCACGCACATGGACACCCCGGCGCACGTCCTGGCCGACCAGCCGTTCCTGGACGGGTTCGAGGTGTGGCGGTTCTTCGGCACCGGCGTCGCGGTGTCCATCCCCAAGGGGAAGTGGGGTGTGATCACCCCGGACGACCTGGAACAGGCCACGCCGGAGATCCGGCCGGGCGACATCGTGATGATCAACACCGGCGCGCACCACTTCTTCGGCGACAACGACGACTACTTCGCCTACTCGCCCGGGCTGTACACCGAGGCCGCGCAGTGGCTGGTGGACAAGGGCGTCAAGCTGGTCGGGATCGACGTGCAGGCGCTGGACCACCCGCTGGGCACCCGGATGGCCGAGCACGGCCCGGGCCCGATCATGCCGCACCTGCTGGACCAGTACCGGGCCGAGACCGGCCGCGAGGTGAGCGACGACTTCCCGGACTGGGAGCCCGCGCACAAGGTCATGCTCACGGCGGGCATCCCCGGCATCGAGAACATCGGCGGCGACCTGGACGCGGTGACCGGGAAGCGGTGCACGTTCATGGCCTTCCCGTGGCGTTTCCCGCTGGGCGACGGCTGCCCGATCCGGGTGGTCGCGGTCATCGACCCGGACCAGACGTTCCGCATCCCGGCCGGGACGGAGTGAGATGCCCGGCGACATCCTGCGCGACCCACTGTCCCTGTTCGACGTGGCCGGCAAGGTCACCGTCATCACCGGCGCGTCCGGCGCCCTGGGCCGCGCCGCGGCCATCGCGCTCGGCGCGCTGGGCGCCAGGCTGCTGCTGGTCTCCGGCTCGGCCGATGGGCTGGCCTCCGTGGCCGCCGAGGTCAAGGCGGCCGCCGAGGTCAAGGCGGCCGGTGGCGAGGTGACCACGCTGGCCTGCCGCCCGGAGACCGAGCAGGACGCGGCCGGCATCCTGGCCGCCGCCGTGGCCGCCTACGGCCAGGTGGATTCGATCTTCGTGGCCTCCGGGCTGAACAAGCCCGCCCCCATCGAGGACATGCCCTACGCGGACTGGCAGGCCATCATGGACGCCAACGTGCGCGGGCCGTGGCTGATGGCCAAGGCGTTCGGCCAGCATCTGGCCCGCGAGGCGGCGGCCGGCCAGCCGGGCCGCGGCAAGCTGGTGCTGGTCTCCTCGGTGCGCGGCCGGCACGGCAGCCCGGCCGGCTACTCGGCCTACTGCACGTCCAAGGGCGCGGTCGACTCGCTGACCAAGACGCTGGCCACCGAGTGGGGGCCGCGCGGGATCAACGTCAACGCGATCGCGCCCACCGTGTTCCGGTCCGCGCTGACCGAGTGGATCTTCGCCGACACCGAGGCGGGCCAGGCCTCACGGGAGCGCAACTACGCGCGCATCTCGATGAAGCGGCTGGGCGAGCCCGAGGACTTCATCGGCATCGTGCTGTACCTGCTGTCCGCCGCGTCCGACTTCGTCACCGGCCAGGTCATCTACGTGGACGGAGGCTACACGGCCGCATGAGCGAGACTCCCCAGGTGGCGGTGGTCGGGGCCGGGGTGATGGGGGCCGGCATCGCCCAGGTGTTCCTGGCCGCCGGGCTGGCGGTCCAGGTCTACGACCCGTCGGCGCAGGCCCTCCAGGCGCTGCCGGCCCGGATCACCGCCGGCCTCGAACTTCTCAATCTGCCTAACGCCAGTGCCCTCGACCGGCTGTCCACGGTGCCCCGCCTTTCTGATGCGGCGCAGGCCGGGCTGGTCATCGAGGCCGCTCCGGAGGCACTAGCCGTTAAGCAAAGAATCTTCGCGGACCTGGACGCGGCCGCTCCGGCCGGGACCGTGCTGGCCAGCAACACCTCGGCGCTGCCCATCCGGGAGATCACCCGGGACGTGCGCGGCCGGCACCGGGTGATCGGCACCCACTTCTGGAACCCGCCCTACCTGGTGCCGCTGGTCGAGGTGGTGCAGGCCGGGGCGAGCGACCCGGATCTGGTGCGGTGGGCCATCGGGCTGCTGGACCGGGTCGGGCTGAAGCCGGTGCACGTCGCGGCGGACGTGCCCGGCTTCGTCGGCAACCGGCTGCAGCACGCGCTCAAGCGGGAGGCCATCGCGCTGGTCGCCGGCGGGATCTGCACCGCCGAGACGGTGGACACGGTGACCCGGTACGGGTTCGGCGCCCGGCTGGGCATCGCCGGCCCGCTGGAGCAGTCCGACCTGAGCGGCCTGGAGCTGACCCTGGCCATCCACCAGACGCTGATGCCCGCGCTGGACAACACCCCGGTGCCGCACCCGCTGCTGGTGGAGAAGGTGCGCAACGGCGAGACCGGCGCGGCCGTGGGCCAGGGCTTCCGGCGCTGGGCGCCGGGCGAGGCGCAGGCCCGCCGGGACGAGATCACCCGCGAGCTAGCCGGGCTGGCCACTGCCCGGCTGACGGAAGGAGACCAGCGCTGATGGCAGATCTGGCGGGCAAGGTCGTGCTGATCACCGGGGCCGGCAGCGGCATCGGCCGGGCCGCGGCCGGGCTGTTCGCCGGGGCCGGCGCCCGGCTGGGCCTGACCGACATCGATGCCGCCGGGCTGGCCGCGACGGCCGCCCAGCTGCCGGACGGCACGGCCGTGACGGCGGCCGGCGACATCACCGAGCCGGCCACCGTGGACGAGCTGACCACGGCGGCGGTGGAGCGGTTCGGCCGGGTGGACGCGCTGTTCAACAACGCCGGCATCCTGATCATGAAGTCGCTGCTGGACACCACGGTTGATGATTTCGACCGGCTGATGCACGTGAACTGCCTGTCCTACCTGATCGCCATGCAGCGGGTGGTGCCGGAGATGAGGCGCGGGGGAGGGGGGTCGGTGATCAACGTGTCGTCGGTGGGCGGCCTGGTCGCGCTGCCCAACGTGAGCGCGTACTGCCCGTCCAAGTCGGCGGTGATCGGGCTGACCCGGGCGGCGGCCGCGGAGTTCGCGCCGGAGGTCCGGGTCAACGCGATAT
>Ga0335085_10005536_pt1 | contig 20211 bp, 18 predicted proteins | sample Lox_Sample_45_FD_206712 | JGI IMG/M metagenome (GOLD analysis project Ga0335085, IMG submission 206712) | Soil microbial communities from Loxahatchee National Wildlife Refuge, Florida, United States - Lox_Sample_4.5 | ecosystem: Environmental > Terrestrial > Soil > Wetlands | place: USA...
GCGGGGGCACGCCGAAACCAGGGCGGTCATCGAGAAGATGCTGCTCGACCTCGCCAGACGGAACGAACCGAAACGAAACGGCGAACGGCCGCGTGTCGCAAGCCGGAAAGTCGGGCGAAAAGCGAAGCGGCCTTGATCACTCCTGCTGCGGTGCAGATGTCCGCAATTTGGTGGAAGGCGGTCAGATCGTCGGCGGTAAGGGAAGGCGCGAGTTGTGAAGGGTTTCGGATGCCGGCCGCTGACGGCGGTTCGACATCCCCGGGCGGCCGGCGTCCGAAAGCCTCCAAGGGACGAAACCGCGATTCGGGAGCACGGCGTTAGGCGTCTATGGAGATTTGTATCAACGCGGGCTGCAATGGGATGTGGATAGGTGGCGAGCGGTGGGTATTGTTGACTGCAATTTTGGCGATCAGGAAGGTCTTGCAGTTGCGGTGCCGCTCGAGCGACGGCGATAAGCGTGGATGATGCAGAAAACGGCCGATATCTGAACGAGCATGGGCATTTCGGGTAGCGATCCCGCGCGCGTGACAACGAGGATAGTACGGCGGCCGGACTTGGTCTGTGATCATGACGTATCGAATCCGATGGGCGGTGTCGGAGTGGTCGGCCGATAGCGCGGAGTGCTGCCGCGTTTGAAAGTCTCGATGATGGTCATGCGTCCGCCGCAACACCGGCATGGATTTGTGAGAGGGTCGTTTCCAGCGGCATCGTTGTCGGGGTTGTGCGGGCTTGGTGGTATGGCGAGCAGCTCGCGAACGCGCGCGATGTTGCTTTCGCGAGTGGCGCCGACGAAGAGGCCGTAGTGACGGATGCGATGAAAGCCGGTGGGCAGGACATGCATAAGGAAGCGGCGGATGAACTCGCCGGTCGCAAGGGTCATGATCTTTTGCCGCTCACGGCCCTTGGCGCGGTAGTCCTTCCACTTGAAAGTAACGCCGTTGCCATCGAACGCGATGAGGCGGCCATTGGAGATGGCGACGCGGTGCGTATAGCGCGACAAATAAGCGAGCACGTCATGGGGTCCGCCGAAGGGCTCTTTGGAATAGACGACCCATTCGGTTTTGCGTAAGGGCGCAAGAAAGGTGCTGAAGGCTTACTTCCTCAGCGTCCTCACGAACCCTTCTACCGCGCGAGCGGTTTAGTCCGTTGGTGCATCTGTGCCGAAGCTGCTCGATGTCGCCAACGTCTGAATCGTGCCGCCAGCAGCCGTAGCCGGCGACCGCTCGGCTGTCGGAAATAATCGCGCCTTGGGCCGCAGAGCCCGCCGCCGTTCACCGCTTCACTTTGAAAACCGTGCCGCAGCTTTCGCCGGCGAAGCAGTCGATCTGGCCGCCGCCGCCCAGCGTCGTGCCGTAGAGGACACCTTTGACGTTGATCAGCGCGGCTTGCGGGCCGATGCCGTCGTTGCCGCCCTTGAATGCGTAGACGACCGATTCGGCGCCGGTGGTCGTGACGGCGTAGACCGTGCCGCAGCCCGCACCGTTGCATCCGCTGCCGCCGCCGGAATCGGTGGTGCCGTAGAGCGTGCCGCCTACGTCGATGAGACCGGAATAGGGATTGGATCCGTCGCTGCCGCCGTCGAAAAAGTGCAGCGTGTTTTCCACGCCCGCGGTCGTCATCGAATAGAAGGCGCCGCTGTCGGTCGTGCCGTAGAGCACGCCGCCGACATCGATCACGCCGCCATAGGGAAAGGCCAGGCCGCCCGAGAAGGCGTAGACCACGCTCTCGTGGCCGCCCGCCGTCACGGCGTACACGGTGCCGCATCCATTGCCGCCGCAGCCTGCGCCGCCGCCGCCATTGACGGTGGTGCCGTAGAACGTTCCGCCGACATCGATCACGCCGGCATTTTCGGGGCTGCTGCCGTCGTTGCCGCCGGCAAACGCGTGGATGACTTTCTCATCGCCTTGCGGCGTCACCCAGAACACCGTGCCGCAGCCCGGGCCGCCGCAACCGGTTCCGCCGCCCGCCGTCGTGGTCCCGTAGAGCCGGCCTTTGACGCGCAGAAGCTTCGCGCCGGGCTGATATCCGTCGGTGCCGCCCTGAAAGGCATAGACGATCTTTTCGGTGCCGTCCGCCGTCACCGAGAACACCGTGCCGCAGCCGGCGCCGCCGCAGCCGGTTCCGCCGCCGTAGGCGGTGGTGCCGTAGAGCGTTCCGTTGAGGTTGATCAGCCCGGCGCGCGGCAAGGAGCCGTCGCTGCCGCCGGTGAAGGCATGCACCACGTGTTCGGCGCCCGTGCTCGTCAGCGCGAACACGGTGCCCGAATGGCTGGGGCCGCCGGCCTCCGTGGTGCCGTAAAGCACTCCGCCGACATCGATCAGCTGGCTGATCGGCAGCGCGCCGTCGTTGCCGTTCTTGAACGCGTACAACACATGCTCGGCGGCCGTGTTCGCGACCGCCGCCAACTGGAAAACGAGGCAGGCGGCGCCGGCAGCCAGGATCGATCTCACCATCGCGGAAGTTCCTTCACGCAAACGTTCACCCGTCCATCCTACCATGAACGGCGGGGTAGGCCGTCATTCTGCACACATTGCATTTCACCACGGAGACACGGAGAACACTGAGATCGGCGCGAATCACGTGCTGGCAGTTCGATTTGCGCTTCGCGCCACCTCCGTGTCTCCGTGGTGAATGGGCGATCTCGTGCCGCCGCCGCCGGGTCCGCGCTTGTCAAGTCCGTCCGCGGATGGGAAGAAACACTGTCCGGATTCGCGGACAGCGATTGCCCTGGAATTCTTTTGACCGCGATTGCCTCACCGGAAGTCGTCCGGCCGCGCACGCTGAAGCGCAGCATGCGCGTCGTCGGCGCGCTGCTGCTCACGCTTTCCGGCGTCACGCCGGCGTCTTCGGTATTCGTCGCGGTGCCGCAACTGATTTCCCAGGCCGGCACCGGCGCCTTCCTCGCGATGGTGCTTGCGGGACTCCTCGCCGTCCCCGTCGCGTATGTCTATGCCGAGCTGTCCAGCGCGTTCCCGATAGCCGGCGGCGAATACTGCATGGTCGGCCGCACGCTCGGCCCCGCCGCAGGTTTCGCCGTGCTCGGCGTGACGGTGATGGGCAACATGCTGGGTCCGACCGTGCTCGCGCTCGGCGCCAGCACCTATCTGGCGCCCATCGTTCCCGGTCTCGACGCGCGCGTGGTGGCGATCGCGATCATCGCCCTGGCGACGCTGTCGGGCATCCTGCACATCCGAACCAACGCGTGGGTGACGGGCGTCTTTCTGCTGCTCGAACTTTCGGCGCTGGCGGCGCTGACGGTTCTGGGCTTTCTGCATGTCAGCCGGCCGTTGTCGGAGATGGCGTTGCATCCGGTGGTCATCAGCGGCGGCACTCTCGCGCCGACATCGCTGGCGGCGATCGGCCTTGCCACCTCCGCCGCCATCTATGCTTTCAACGGTTATGGCGCGGCGTGCTATTTCGCGGAGGAAATGCACGAGGCGCCGCGTGTCGTGGCGCACACGATTCTGTGGGCGCTGGTCGTAACGGTGGTGTCGGAACTGATCCCGACCATCGCGGTGCTTGTCGGCGCCACGGACATGCATTCCCTGCTCACCTCCCAGAACGCGTTCGGCGATTTTCTGCGCGCCAGGGGCGGCGATGCCTTCAATACGATCATCAGTCTGAGCGTGGCGCTGGCGATCATCAACGCCGTGCTGGCGCTGGTGCTGCAGAACGGCCGCTTCTTCTACTCCACCGGGCGCGACAACGCGTGGACGAACCGCGTCAACGCGTTGTTCACGATCACCCATGTGCGCTTTCATTCGCCGTGGGTGGCGACGCTGGCAGCCGGAATTTCGGCCATCGCGGTCTGCTATGTTCCTCTCGAGTTTCTGCTGGTGCTGACGGGCGCCGGCTTTGCGATCACCTATGTCGCGGTGAGCCTTGCGGCGCTCGTCGGCAGATGGCGCGGCACGAGCAGCCACGCGGCCTACCGGATGCCGTTCTTTCCCTGGCTGCCGCTTTCGGGGCTGGTCGCGCTTTTCTATGTGATGTACACGAACTGGCTCGACCCGGCCAGCGGACGCTTGAGCCTGATCATCAACTTCATCGTCATCGTCGCGTCGCTTGCCTACTATCACGTCTTCCTGCGCCGCCGCGGCGAATGGGTGCTGCGCGGACCCGACGACGCTGCCGGGTGAGCGCCCGCGAACTATTCCCGAGCAACGGCCCCCGTGCAAAGCAGACATCGTGTCGTCGGCAAAAAAAACGGCCCTGTCCTCGATGTGCGGGGCTGAAAGGTTCCAAGGCGGGCCATGACACTGGCGCGCCGGCACACGTTCGTTACAAACGCACCGCCGGGCTGCTCACGACCAGAATATGATCGACGGCGCCGTCGTCGTCGCCGAGCGGCAGATGCAGCGCTTCGCGGCGCACGATGGCGCCGCCGTAAAGCTCGGATTTGAACTCGACCAGAATCGGCGCTCCGTGGGCTACGACCGGACGGCAAGCCACATCCATGAGAGCACTGAGGTCCGTGACCTCGCGCAGGTTCGCCAGCTCCGATGCCTTTGCTCCCTGCAGGTTCGAACCGTACGACTTAATGAGCACGTCGCCGGCAAGCAGGTATTCGAAATCATTCCCGCCATCGATGACGCGCATGATCGTGGCGCGCGCCAGATAGTCCTTGATGTCGCGCGGTGAAATCGCGTCCCTGGCAGGAAAACGCCGCTGCCCGCGCCGTTCGTTCCACAGCTTCTGCAGCGGCAGAAGATGGTCGCCGATCTGCTCCAGAGGCTTCGGATAGAACGCGAACTTTCGAATTCCCAGGTCCAACAGCTCGAGCGATGCCCCGGGTTGCAGCGCGCCATGCTTCAGCGGAACGACGGTTCCCATCACCAGAATATGATCGACTTCGCCGTCACTTTCGCCGAGCGGCAGAAACACGGCCTGACCGCAGACGACGTTTTGGCCGGCGGACGCATACTGGAATTCCAGCAAATGGGGCGATCCGCCGGACGCGACGGACCGCAAGGTCGATTCGAGAACCGGTCCGAATTGCGCGAGGTCCGTCACGCGCCTGCCGTGGATGTTCTGCCCGAATCCCTGAACCAGAGCATCGCCTGCGATGCGCACTTCGAACGCGTTGCCGCCGCCAAACATCCTGATGAGGCCGACGTGCCGCAGCAGGTGCTTGATGGCCTTCGGAACAAGATCGGCTTTCGACGGGAATGCGCGCGCGCCGCGCTTGTCCGCCCACAGCGCATGGAGGGACTGGAGTGGGCTGCGCATTTCGTGCAGCGGCCGGCTTTGGCAGCGTGCCTCCCGCAAAATTCGATTCCAGGCCCCGGACAATGTTGGCGCCAGCACGCGATTCGTCCCCCGAACAGAACCCCCGAGCTTAGGGGAATTGCCTTTAACGCGGGTTAACCGCTGGGCGGACATTGTTTAGCCTGCGGTAACCTGGTCGCGCTGCGCTCCCCCGCCAGGCGCCGCGGGCGCTGTCAATTCGAGCCGGACGGCGATACACGGGCCGTCAGCCAGAAGCGGCCGGTGATGATCTCGCCTGCGCAGACCAGATGCCCATGCCACGCACAGCCTGCGAACATCCGCGATCTCTCCGCCTCTCCGCGCGAAGCTTTCTGCTCCGATCGCAGACCTCGTCCATGTTGACGGCTTCCTGCGCTTGCTGGCCATATCGCGCCAGGACGACCACGAGGAAGCTCCATGCCCAGGACCATCGACGACCTTCTCGCCGAAGCGGCGATCAAGGACGTGCACATCCGCTATTGCCGCGCCAACGATCGCCGCGACGAGGAACTGATGCGCAGCTGCTTTCATCCCGACGCGGTGATCGAGCTGCACGAAAAGCTCAATGTCGACGCCTTCATCGCGCTCGGTCGCAAGATGCTCAGCCAATATACCGTGACGTGGCACAACACCGGCAATCAGCTCGTCGAGGTGGACGGCGATGCGGCCTGGGCCGAACATTACACGATCTCCTCGCATCGCATCGCCGCCGACGAGAACGGGCCGGAGCGCGATTTCGTGGCATCGGGACGCTATGTCGACCGCATGGAGCGACGCGACGGCGAATGGCGCATCGCTAGGCGGATCATGCTGCTCGATTTCACGCGGACCGATCCGGTGGCGCCCGGAGCGCCGGGCCTCGGCGGCAGAGCCGGCGCGCGCGACCGCAGCGATCCGTCCTATGCGATGAAGCTGAAAGACTAATCGAGAGCGTTTGAGCGAAACGGCTTCAGACGGCTCCCGGCAGACACGGTCGTGGCGCGATGTGACAGGTTACCATGACCCGTCATCCCCGTGCAACGCGCTGTCCCCTCCTTCCGTTCTTTCGAAGTGCCGTTCAATAAACTTCGAGGCAGAGCCGATCGCTGTCCGCTTCAAATGGCTTCATCACTTGCCCTGGTGAGCCCGACGCGAGGCGCCTGCTCGCTGCCGGCAGAGCCGCCAACTCAGGTTCTGATCGAAGAGTAGCTTCACGAATATCCTCTTCGGTCGGCTCCGGGCAATCCGCCAGGATCTGCGCATCCGACATACCGGCGGAGAGCCAGCCGAGGACATCGGCCACGGCGATACGCATGCCGCGAATACTGGGTCAGCCGCCGCGCTCTGCCGATCCTCAAATTTTGTCTCAGTTTGGGGTGCTATCCAATTTCCTGTCGCCGCAAATACCGGGTTTCCAGGGGCGACTTGCCGGGAACTCGCGCAATATAGGCAGTTGCACGGACGCAGACATCGTGGGACGCTTCGTGATGTCCGATAAATATTCCCCCGAACAGCTGGCCGGGTTGGCGACGACGACGGGTTGGCATCTCGATTCCGGCGACAAGCCGACTGTTGGCACGCTGGAAGATGTCGCCAGGCTCGCGCACGAACAGCACAGTGCCGGAAAGCGCCCTGGGATAGTCAGACAGATCGAGACGTCGATCGAGCTCGACATGCTTCAGCTCGAACAATTGTGGCGATATCTCGGTCTGCCGGTTTGAGATCGCGGCGACGCCGAGGGGCAGGACTGCTCGAGAGACCGTCGGCCCAACGGCGACGGCATAATAAGCAGGCGATTGCAAATACGGGACGTGTATTCAGGAGCGTCGCCATCGCCGATGTGGCGCCGTGACGGGAAAGAATGGTGACGCACGACTGTGCCGCATGGAAGGCAACGATGAACCTGAAGGCGCTCGGACCCTGGTGGCTGGTTCCCTTCGGGGCGGCCCTTGGCGGCGGGCTCGCCCTCGAGGATAAGCTGCCGGTCTATGGTTGGACATACGACCTCATTTTGGGAGGGGGAAATGTCGCGGGCACTGCCCTGGCAGGAGCCGTGGTTGCCGGGATCGCTGCGGTGGTGCTGATGGGACCGCGTGTCAAACGGTAGGCTGCGTCACCTGGCATCGCGTCAACTGCGCGTGGCTGGGCGCGGTGAGATCAGCCGGCAGGAAGAATATCGGGCCGGGGTTTTTTGCGGCACTCGCCCAGGCCCGTAGGGTATCAAGAAAGGGTATTTCACACGGAGGCGCGGGGTGCGCGGAGATGCTGTAACCTCCGCCGGATTTCCCGCGTGCATCGCAAAAAAGATTGACCGGCGAATTCTCTTTGCGCGGCGCGCGGGATCGTTGCCTCCGCGTCTCCGCGCGCAAAATTTCATATTGAGTCAGCGACAGGATGCCCAACCCCCGGCTTTGGTCCCGGTGCCCGCCGCGCAATAGCGCGTCCAAGGAAGCGCTTCAGTCCTGCAAAGCAAGCGCGACAGATCGGTGATTGTTCATCCTGTCACCGTAACTTTAGGGGATGACACTGCTGAAGTTAAAGGGAGAAACGGAGCCAGCGTCGGTTTGCCCGCAGGAAGATGACTCTGTTTGTCCCATGACTGTGGAATCACTGCGAGGAACATTGATGCAGGTACCGCATACGCAAATCTGCTCACACAAGATGATGTCATCCCGGCCAAGCCGCGCACCGTATTCGTCGGAGGCTTGCACATTGCTGTGGAGCGCGGCGCAGAGCCGGGACCCACAGGCTCGCGGCGTGGGTCCCGGCTCGGCGCCGCGCCATCTCTGTCGCGGACACCTACAAACATCGCCGACGGCGCGGCTTGGCCGGGATGACAGTCCGCGAAATTACAAGTGTAACGAGCTTTGCGCCTTGGGCGTAGCGTAAGTGGCGAATCGAAGATCGCTTTCAACACGAATGACAGCGTGACAGCGGGACATGAGTTAAATTCCCCGAATCGTCTCACCACCGCAACCGAAATGCAACTCATGTCCTGTATTCTCGTGTCAGACATCACCCCTTGCCGGTTTGGCGAAGTTGGACCTAAGCTGATTGGCTTGGGGCCGCAACATCTTGCCGCTGCTCTTGCGGCGGATCAAATGTACGGGGGAGCACATGTCATCATTTCGCTGTGCCGTGCTTGCCGGAATTTCGACTTTGGCGCTGCCGGGAGTTGCATTTGCCGATCCGGCGATGGACGTCATACACCCATTTGGGCCGCCGACATCCAAGGTATCGGTCTACGCAACGGGGTTCGGCGCCGGCAATACCGTCGACTTCTTTTTCGACTCCACTGATCTGTGCCAGGCAGTCAGTGACAACAGCTCGGCCTTCTGCGAGATCACGGTTCCAACCAACGCCCAGCCCGGCCCGCATCGGATCATCGGCAAGAGCGGCGCCCTGAGCGCGCAGCAATCCTTCCTCGTCCGCACCGACATGCCGCAGTTCCACGGCCTCAATGCTCTGCATCAGGGCATCAACCCGTTCGAGAACACGATCAATACCGGCAACGTCGGCAACCTCAAGGTGCTGTGGCACCAAGCGATTGCCTCGGGCGTGCTAGGCGGTTCGCCGGTGGTGGCGTACGGGCATGTCTATGTCGCAAGCCTTGACGGCAAGCTTTATGCCTTCAATGCGACGACCGGCACGCCAATTGCCGGCTTTCCAGCTGTGGCGGCGGGGGGACATTTCAGTCACTCCACCCCCGCGGTTGGCAATGAAAATGTCTACATAGGCTCAGGCAATCAGAATCTCTACGCCTTCAATGCGCACACGGGCGCCACCATTCCCGGCTTTCCGAAAACGCTGGGCAGCGTAATCACATCCTCGCCGACTCTGGCGCTTGGCAATGTCTATGTCGGATGCCTTGATGGCAATCTATACGCTTTCAATGCCGCGACCGGAGTGGCCGTCTCGGGATTTCCAGTGTCGATCGGAAACGGCGTCGACTATGCAGCGCCGACCGTGTTCAATGGCAACGTCTATATCATCTCGGAACAAGACAAGCTCTATGGCTTCAATGCAAGAACGGGAGCGACCCTCACGGGATTTCCGGTAGCGACCTCTCAGTCCAATTCCACGATGGCGGAAGCATTCAGCAAATTTTATTTCGGTAGCTTCGACAACAAGCTCTATTCCGTGACCGCTGCGTCCGGCGCCAGTACGTCTGGATTCCCGTTCCTCACTGGCGGCATCGTGGGTGGCTCGCCGGCAGTTTACTCGGGGAGCGCAATTGTCGGATCCGCGGACGGCAAGCTCTATGCCGTCCAGCTCTCTAACGGCGCGAAAAAATATGCCGTCACAGTGGAAGCGGGCGCGGGCGGCCGGAGTTCTCCGATGATTGCCAACGGCGTCACCTATTTTGCGGAAACCGCCAAGCTTTACGCGCTGTCGGCCGCCAACGGCTCGCGGCTGTGGAGCGCGGCGATCAGCAATTCTGACAACAATGAGTACAACTCTCCCGTTGTCGCCAATGGCATTGTCTACTATGCCGATGACACCGGTAATCTCACTGCCTACAGCGTCAACGGCGTGGCCCCCGAAGAAAGATTTAGGTGAGAACGATTTAGGTGCAGAACGTGACGGGACCAACGTTCACCCCGGCCGGCAGTGATTGTCGGTCCGGTCACCCAGAAAATTCAGGTCCAGGCAGCCATCAGCAATGCTGGTTCAACGAATGCTCTCATTCTTCGGGAATGAGGTGTCCCCATATCTCAGTTTCATGGGGGCGTTATTGGAAGCTCGGATCAACCCGTTCACCGCCAATCCAGCGGACCCGGCCGCGGCATCGGCGGATGATTGGACGCCCGCGGCGGCGCGTCGGATGTCGTCCAGAACCATCCCGTATGCCCGTTGTCCACCTGCACCACGCGCACGCTCTTGGGATCGAATCCTCCGGCCATCATCCGCATGTTCACGCCGAAGATGGCCGGCGGATCGGACGTCAGCATCTCGATGTGGGTGACACAGCCGCAGGTCCTGCAGCGGTGAGATCCGATGTCGTGATCGAGCCAGGAATAGACCTCGGTCGCGCCGCGCGCCGGCACGACGAGGAGCTTGCCGGCGTCCTCGCCGCGATAATAGGACCACAGCGCCGCATAGCGACGGCACAGCGTGCAATTGCAGTCGAGCACCCACGCCGGCGCCTCGGCAATCTCGAAACGCACCGCACCGCAATGGCAGGCCGTTTTGATCATGATCCTTCCTCGCGCGACCGGGCGGTATAAATTCCGTGACGGGAGCAATGGTAGCTCCGGTCGGCAGGGCAATGTAAGCTGTCCGCCGCTACCGATCCTCCATGGTCGTCGCAATGTTCGAACTTGGCCCATCGTTGTTCGCCGCGCGGAACGCCCGCCAATGGGGCGACCATCGGCCCGTCGTCTACGGCGATGGCGGCATGAATCCGGCGCAAACCAAGGCTGTCGAAACACGGCTGCGGTTCGCGCTGCCGCCGGATTTCATTAACATGTCCCCCCATTCTTTTATCTCGCGCCGTCACAAAATTGATTACAATTTGTAGTAACGCACTCCGGGCATCGGGGGGGCAGCAGATGAAACTCAATTCCATAATACGAATTGCGAGCGCGCTCGCGTGCGCCAGCGTCCTGCAAGTTTCTGCGGCCAAGGCCGAGACGGTGCTCTACTCGTTCGCTGGCGGAAGTGATGGCGCTGCGCCGCTCGCAGGTTTGATAAGCGTCAAGGGCACTTTGTACGGCACGACGCAGGCTGGCGGGACGGGCGGCACGATGTTCTCGCTCACCACGAGCGGTACTGAGAGGGTGGTTTACACATTCAAGGGTGGCAGCGACGGCGCCGACCCCGACGCAGGCCTGATCAACTTGAACGGTACATTTTATGGGACGACTTCTTCTGGAGGCAACGTTGTGTGTGGCGGCTGTGGAACGGTATTTTCGATCACGCACGGTGGGACAGAAACAGTGCTGCATTCCTTCCGCGGTCGCGATGGCAGCGACCCGGAAGGCGGCCTCATCGACGTGAGCGGTACGCTGTATGGAACGACCCAGTTCGGTGGCAAATACGATGGGGGCACGGTCTTCTCGATCACCCCAAGCGGAACAGAGAAAGTGCTGCACTCCTTCGGCAACGGCAACGGCAACGACGGTGACGAACCACGGGGGAGCCTGATCAACGTCAATGGCACATTGTATGGCGCGACCCGATTTGGCGGCATCTACAATGGGGGCACCGTTTTCTCGATTACCCCAAGCGGAAGAGAGAAGGTGCTGTACTCCCTAGGCGGCGGCTTCGACGGCAGCAGTCCGGTGGCGGGCCTGCTCGCCGGCGGCGGAAAGCTATATGGTACGACCGACCAAGGGGGAAGTTTCGGTCGTGGCACGGTGTTCTCGGTCACCCTGGGCGGTACCGAGACGGTCCTGCATTCTTTCGATGGGGGAGGAGGGATCGGGCCGAGCACCGACGGCGCCAATCCGGAAGCACGCCTGACAGCAGTCCATGGCATACTGTATGGAACGACTAATGCGGGTGGTACGGGCAGCTGCGAAAACCGTTACGGCAATTCTGGATGCGGCACGGTATTTTCAATCACCCCGAGTGGGACAGAAAAAGTGCTCTATTCATTCCAGGGTGGCAACGACGGCAACGGCCCGAATGATCTGAAGAGCTTCAATGGCACGCTGTACGGAACGACCGTGAATGGTGGCGCACATAACCAAGGCACAATATTCTCGATCACGCCCCAGGCGCGGTAACCCGCGCGCCCTTCAATCAAGGCAAGCTTTGCAGGATGAACAATCACCCATCTGGCGCTCTGGCCCTAAACGCCATTCGCAATACAAGTGGCTATGGGGTCCGCAGGAAGCCGTGGAACACGCCGTTGTCATCGTAGTATTGACCGACAATGGACCCGCTGCCGTTGATCGCAAAAACGTTGGTGCCTGTTTTTGCTCCGGGAAAGTCGAACGTTTTGATTGTTCCGTCAGTAGCGCGCACAAAGCCGTGGGATACGTCAAAGCTGTCGACATAGTATCCGGCAATGGTGCCTCGGGCACTGATGCCCGCCGGGAACGCGTCGCCGGATCCGCCAGCATCAAAGGTCGTTATCGTTCCATCGCCCGCCCGCACGAAGCCATGCCCGACGCTTGCCGCGTCGTCGTAGTACCCGGTGACTACACGTTTGTCATTGATGCCGGTGCAGCCGATGCCAATCGATCCGGAGAGATCGAAGCTCGTAACCCGTCCACCTGGCGCCCGCACGAAGCCATGCGAAAATGAGCTGTTGGTTTGATAGTTTCCGCAAATCGCGCCTTTGTCGTTGACAGCCAAGGCCTGACTGCTCGTCGATCCGGTTGGGATCGTCATTATCAATCCGCCGACCGTGCCGACAAATCCGTGATATACAACACTGCTGTCCAGGAAATATCCGACGACCGTGCCTGTGCCGTCGATGCCGACGGCGTATGTTTCTATCGAGCCAGGGGGATCGAAGCTCGTGATTTTTCCGTTCGCCGCCCGGACAAAGCCGTGACTGGTAAAGCTGCTGTCGAGATAGGAGCCTACGATCATGCCGCCATCATTGACAGCACTGGGGGTAGTGTAACTCGATCCGGCAACATCGAAGGTTGAAATTGCACCGTGGGCTGCGCGCACGAATCCGTGAGACATGCTGTTACTGAAGAAGTATCCGGCAATAACGCCCGTGCTATTGATACTGACCGGGTAGGTGCCTGCTGATCCGGGAGGATCAAAGCTCGTATACATCGGCTTTGCTGCGGTCACCGGTTGACTGATCATGGTGGACGCCGCCAGCGCCAGTACGCTCGCGCCAATCAGGCGCCAGCCGCTCATATCGATCATGCTATATTCCCCTCGCCCAAGAAGAGTCACAATCTTGCGCCGGGATTCGTTTGTCAAGCGTCCGACGCCAAGATTGGGCGGCTTTACTACAAGAAGAGAGAGGGACTGAATTCTATGACAGATCGCTGTTGCGGCGACAAGATGAAATGTGGATTCCAGTACCGACAATCCCGTTGCGCGTCATCCGTCAGCGCACCGCTACGGCCTGATCGAACGGATACGAATGCGAGCCTCGGCGACAACCGTGAACGCCCCGTGGAGCTTCTCGCCATATCGCTCAATGACGAGCTTCAGCCGCGGCCAACGCAGGGCGGCCCGTTCATCGCGGATTCGAAGCATCACGACGCCAAAGGCCGGTTGCCCGATGGCGCCGAAGACGAGATCGCCGAAATCCTTGTCTTCGGTCAGCAGAAGCCGCCGGTCGCGCACGGCCATAGCAAGGATGGATTCGTCCTCTGCAGACGGCGCAGTTTCGGCCACATAAACGATGTCATGACCGTCGTCACGCAGCCGAAGTTACGGCGACAGGATAAACAATCACCGATCTGTCGCGGTTGCGCCAATCCGCGACAGACCGGACGGTTCGGGGTTTGAGTATAATGTCCCCGTAATTCGCACCGCCTCCAGAGGCGCACTCCGCGCGAAGCGCGAGAGGCGTTGCGGCAAAGCGGGCATTGAGCCCGCTTTGCCGCATGCGGACCTGGAGGTCCGCGCTCCCAGTGCCGCTGGTATGGGAACGATGGCCGCTGCGCCGCTCGATCTCACAGCAGTGCGGTCTTCACGCCAAGGCTCGGCCCTGCCTCGCTCAGACGGCGGTCGAGCGTGCAAAGCCTTGCTCCATGGCTGGCGCAGATGGCGAGGTGCAATGCATCGCCCGCCCCCAAGCCGAGCGCATGCTGGTCCGCGTAATTTGCGGCAGTGCGAAATTCCGCGCTGGTAACCGGCAAAGTCCCGAAATTGTCCGCGCGCAGTTGCGCGAACATGGCGAGTGCATCGGCGCGGTGAGCGGCCTCGATCTTACCCGTCCGAAGCTTGATCGACAGCGCTGCCGAAAACTCGGTCGCCACCCACTCGCTCACCGCCAGATCGCCTTGCGGCTGTCCGGCGAGCCAGTTCTGCATGCGCGTGGTTTCGCGTTCGTTGGTCAACGCGGCGACCAGAATCGAGGTATCGAGATATTGCGTCAATACCGCTCCTCGTCGCGCATCCGCCGCACGAACTTCCTGGCGGGCTCGTCTTGGCGCCGCATAGCCTTGGTCAGGGCGCGTAGTGCCTTCAGGTCCACCGGCTTGCGCGGTGAGCCGATCGCCGTGATCTGCGCCACGGGTTTGCCTCGACGCAGGATGCACACCGTGTCGCCGGCCGCCGCGCGTTCGACCAGTTCGCTCAGATGCGCCTTGGCGTCTGCCAAATTCACCGTTCCCATCGACAGGCCTCCTGACCAGTTCGTTGGTCACTTCTAGCAAATCGGTACGCCGGCTCCAAGCTCGAAGTTGATGCTCGGGCCTGGCAGACCGGAGGTCACGCGGGAGCCGCTGTCCTGGCGCCTTCACGCGCATCATTCTGCGTCGACTCCGAAGCAAGGTTTTCGATCGTCCAGAAAATTGGTCACGCGGAGGCGCGGGGCGCGCGGAGATGCCGAGGAATAATCTCCGCGGGATTTCTCGCGCGCATCGCAAAAGAGATCTACCAGTGAGGCAGTGAGAGGCGCCGGGCTCTCAATGCCTCACCGCCTCACTGGTGAGTTCTCTGCGCTTCGCGCCGGATAGTTCTCTCCGCGGCCCCCGCGTCCCTAGACGCGCACTCCGCGAAGCGTGGAGACATTGCGGCTCAGCGGGCATTGAGCCCGCTTCGCCGCATGCGGACCTGGAGGTCCGCGGTCCCAGTGACCGCTGCAAGATCCACGGCGTTCTCAAGCTTTTTCGACGGTGAGGCGGGGAGACAGCGAGTGGCGCCCGGCCGGATGGCCGTCCGCGGTCCCAGTGACCGTGGATTATTCTTGCGGCGCGCAGCGGATGTCGTGCCCGGCCACGGCGGTGATGCGCGATCCCGACGGCGAAAGCGTGGCGACCACGTCGTATTCGACGACGGCAGGATCGGTCAGCACCTGTTGCGCCAGCTTCGGTGTGCGCTTCTGTTCCTGCGCATAGAGCGCACGGCAATCGGGCATTGGCGCATCGATGCCGGTCTGCTGCGCGATCGTCTTCCAGCACGCCGCTGCCTTGGCACCGCCGAGCGAACATTTTGCACCGTAAACCCGGCGGTAGCGCATCGCGAGGTCCCGATATTGTCCCGCTGCTTGGATCACCGCAATTCCGCCCTTGGCGACATCGTCGAAGAGTTTTCTGGCACCGGGCGTGAAGACGGCAAAGCCGAGGCCGCCGTTCCATCCGTCCTCCGCATCGAAGAAAATGTAATCGCCTGCGGCGGCCTTGAAGTAGCCGGTCCAATCGTCCGCCGAGACGATCTTCTCGTCGGGGCCATTCGCCTTGCGGCAGGCGGGCGGCCTGTGCGCGGCGGGAACGATCGACAGCTGGTAGGCGCCGATCTCGCCCAGATCGATCTCCTTGACCATGTAGCGCGCATAATAGCTGCAGCGCACTTCCGGCCGCGCATCCGGATTGTCCTTGTCGGGCGGCAAGGCAACGTGCACGACCTTGAGCGGCGTGTCGAACGACGCATCGCCCGCAGCCGCGTTCGCGGCTATCGCCCAACCGAAGATGCAGGCGCCGATTGCGCAGGCCCCGATTGCACAGGCCCCGATTGCACAGACTGGCCGAACCATCGCGAACGCCCCCCGTCGTCAATACACCGTTAACCGCAGCATTTCCCAATCTAACGCTTCCTTAATTGCTTCCCGTCAACATTGTCGAAAAGCGCGAGGGAGAAACCGGTGACCGAGGCTCGGATCGCCCCCTGTCCTGGACGGGCGGAATCCTTCCGACGCTTCGTGCTGGAAGCTCCGCTCAACGCAGTTCTGATGGACCTCAAAGGTCACATCGTCGCGCACAGCCCCGCGTTCCGCAACTGGCTCGGCTACAACAAATCGATCATCGACAAGCACGTTTCGGAAGCGGTCGAGGATCAGGAGGTGGCGCGAACGCTGGCGGCCCTGCAAGCGGCCTTTGCGTCCGGCCAGACGTCCTTCAGCAGCGTGCGCTGCGTGCATGTCGGTGATCAGGCGATCTGGATCAGAACGCACATCACGCACTGGCACGACGACGATGGCGCGGTCTGCGGCTATCTGTGCCTGAACCAGGATGTCACGGCCGAGCACGAAGCGGAATCGCGCCGGCGCGAAATGGAAATCCTGTTGCAGGCGGTGGTCGAAAACATCCCGGCAACGGTGGCGGTCCAGGACTACGAGACCGGCACCTATCTGCTGATGAACAAGCGCAATTCCGAGCTTTCCGGCATTAAAGCGGAAGACATGCTGGGGCGAAGCGAATCCGAGCTGTTTCCCGACTACAAGGATACCATTCGTTCGGTCAGGAAGCGTCTTGACGAGTCGCAGGGCGAGCAGGCCGCCTGCGTCGAGTTCGAGATGGATTGGGAGCGTGCGAACTCGCAAATCCTGCGCTTCAAGCGCGTGATCTTCGAAGACATCGAGGCGCGCAAGAGAACTCTCACGGTCGGCGAAGACATCACGGATTTGCGGCGCACGGCGCGGGCCCTGCAAGCTGCGGTTGCCGAGGCCGAATCCGCCAATGCCGCCAAGTCGAATTTCCTTGCCAATATCAGCCACGAGATCCGCACCCCGCTCAACGGCGTGCTGGGCATGGTCCAGGCGATGGCACAGGAGCCTTTGCCGTCCAGACAGCAGGACCGCCTGGAAGTGATCCGCCAGTGCGGCGAGACGCTCCTGAGCCTTTTGAACGACCTCCTGGACATGTCGAAGATCGAGGCGGGGAAACTCGAGCTCGAGTCCCTGGACTTCGATCTCGAGAACCTCGTCGAGAGTGCCTGCGCGGCTTTCAAGCTCGCCGCGGAGCGCAAGGGATTGAAGTTCGAGATCTGGTTCAGCGGCACGGCAGGGGCGTTTCGCGGCGATCCGACACGATTGCGCCAGGTGATCACCAACGTGATATCCAACGCCGTCAAGTTCACCGACAACGGCAGCATCACGCTGGCGTGCGCGCGCGAAGGCGATGCGGTGCGTTTCTCGGTTACCGACACCGGCATCGGCATCGCGCGCGAAGCGCTCGACCGGTTGTTCGAGAAATTCGTTCAGGCCGATGCATCCACGACCCGGCGGTTCGGCGGCAGCGGACTGGGGCTGGCGATCAGCCGCGATCTGGTGCACCTGATGGGCGGGCAAATGTCCGTAGAGAGCGCGGTCGGGCAGGGCTCGCAGTTTCTGTTCAGAGTCCCGCTGCCGCGTGCAGCCGGCCGGTCATTTCGCGCGCCGGACGCGAACGGCGACATGCAGAGGCCGCGCGCATTGCGGATTCTTGCCGCCGAGGACAACCAGATCAACACGATGGTGCTGGAAGCCTTCCTGGAAACCGCCGGTCATGCGGCGGTCTTCGTCGGCAACGGCGCCGATGCGGTCAAGGCGTGGGACGAGGCGCACTGGGACGTCATCCTGATGGACGTGCAGATGCCCGTCATGGACGGTACCGAGGCGGCGACGATCATCCGGCGCAGGGAAGCCGAGATGGGACGCGCCCCCACGCCCATCGTCGCGCTGACTGCCAACGCCATGTCGCATCAGACCGAATCCTATCTCGCGCTGGGCATGGACGCCGTGGTGTCGAAGCCGTTCGACATCAAGCATCTGCTTGCGACGATCGACAAGCTGACGGCGGCCTGCTCCGACCCGGTGCCGCTGGCGCGGACGGCGTAATCCGCATTTTCTCCGCGTTTCCTGACCTGCACATGAGGCGAATGCGGCTACTTTCTGCTTGCCGTGTTTGATCAAAACGTGTTAGACAATCGGCATAACGGAATAGCGCGCCCGGCACCTTTCGGCAGCCGGGTTTTTTGTTGCCCTGGGAGCGCGGACGCCCTCGTCCGCATGCGATCCCGGTCCATCCCAGAGGCTCGCAATCATCCAAGTGTGGGACCGGCAGTTGCGGACGAGGGCGTCCGCGGTCCCAGTGGTCGTCGCTGCCGCCAATTCGCTGATAATTCCCTGCTCCTGTGCGGGGCAGGGCCCGAAAACACCGCCTATCATTGAAGTTTCAGGAACCGTGCGCCCGAAAATTCCCTGCAGATTTCCCTGTTAGCAGGGAATTGGACGCAAGCGACGCGCCGGCAAAATCCTTGATGACCGCTGCACGCGATTGGATGATAGAAGACGCTTCTCGAAGGGCCATGCGGACCTTCCGCCTCGCAAACGACGGAGACATCGATGACACAGGTCATGAAGGGCGTTCGGGTGCTCGAAGTGGCACAATTCACGTTCGTTCCGGCAGCCGGCGGACTTCTCGCCGATTGGGGCGCCGACGTGATCAAGATCGAGCACCCGGTACGGGGCGACTTGCAGCGCGGCTTCCTCAACATGGGGGGCATCAAGATCGATCCTCAGCGCAACACGATGATGGAGCACCCCAATCGCGGAAAGCGCAGCGTCGGCATCGACATCGGCACGCCGGAAGGAGTCGAGCTGATCTATGAAATCGCCAAGACGTCCGACGTGTTTCTCACCAACTACCTGCCGGCGGCGCGCCGGAAGCTGAAGATCGAGATCGCGGATATTCGCAAGGCCAATCCCAAGATCATCTACGCGCGCGGCAGTGCCTATGGCGACAAGGGCGAAGAGCGCGAGGTCGGAGGTTTCGACAACACCGCCTTCTGGACGCGTTCCGGCATCGGCATGGCGTTCACGCCGGCCGAGCTCGACGGCGTCTTCATGCAGGGCATCCCGGCGTTCGGCGATTCCATCGGCGGCATGAACATCGCCGGCGGCATTGCGGCGGCCCTGTTTCATCGCGAAAAAACCGGCGAGGCGGCGGAGCTCGACGTTTCGCTGATCAGCACCGGCTGGTGGGCCGCCGGCTCGGGCATCGACCTCGCGATCGAAAGCGGCAAGCTCGGCCGCATGCCGATGCCGAGGTCGGGAAGCTCCGGCAACAATCCGCTGATGGGAAGCTTCAAGACGTCGGACGGCGGCACCATCGTGCTGACCATCCTGACGCCGGGCCCTTACATCCGCGACACGTTCGAGCATCTCGGTATGCCCGAAGCCGCCGACGACCCGCGGTTCTCGACGACGGAAGCCCTGATGAAGAACGCCGAGACGGCGGCCGCCATGATCCGGGATGCATTCGCCAAGAAGCCGTTCGAGTACTGGCGCAAGCATTTGCGCAGCCTGCTCGGCCAGTGGGCGCCGGCGCAAAGCCTGCTCGATCTGGTGAGCGACCCGCAGGCGGTTGCCAACGACATGCTGTTCGAGGTGGAGGCGATCGACGGCGGCGCGCCCATCAAGCTGGTTCGCGGTCCCATACAGTTCGATCACGCGCCCGTGCAGACGACGCGAGCGCCGCAGGCCTCCGAGCACACCGAGACCTTCCTTCTGGAAATGGGACTCGAATGGGACCGCATCGAGGGGCTGAAGGCGAAAGGCGTGATCGCCTAGGGACCGCGGCGTTGGACATCGATCTCGCGTACCGACCCGGAGCGGACCTTCCCGTTTCCGAGTTGGAGCGCATCCGCGCCACCGGTCGCATCGTCTGGAGCGAAACGCTGGCGGGCTGGCTGGTGTGGTCGTACGAGGATGTGAAGACGGTTCTCGGCAGCCCGCGGAAGTTCACGCTCGAAGGCACGCCCATCGCCGAATCTTTCGGCGGCCAGGCCATGCTCGTCACCGACACTGCGTTGCATCACACGATGCGCTCGGTGTGGGAAAAGCATGTTTCTGCCAGCGCAATGGCGGCGCGGGCCGATGACGTGCGAATACTTCTGCGGCCGTTGCTCGAACCCGTGCGTGCACAGCTCGACGCCGGAGCCACCATCGACATTTCCGCTCTTTTCGAGGATTTCACCGCCGCGGGCATCGTATGGCTGATGGGCATGCCGCCCGATCGGGGGGGCGATCTGAAGCGGTGGAACCGGCTGCTGTCCGAAGCGCCCGTTCTGGCCATGCGGCAGGGCAGCCCGGAATACGAGAGGCATTTCGCGACGCGCGCCGAGGTCTACGAATTCCTC
>Ga0335085_10005537_pt1 | contig 20210 bp, 15 predicted proteins | sample Lox_Sample_45_FD_206712 | JGI IMG/M metagenome (GOLD analysis project Ga0335085, IMG submission 206712) | Soil microbial communities from Loxahatchee National Wildlife Refuge, Florida, United States - Lox_Sample_4.5 | ecosystem: Environmental > Terrestrial > Soil > Wetlands | place: USA...
TCGTGTCGTTCGGCCACGAGATGAACGGCACCTGGTACTCCTGGGGCAACGGCCACACGCCGCCCGCGACGTTCGTGGCCGCCTGGCGGCACGTCGTGCGGGTCTTCCGCACTGCGGGAGCAGCCAACGTCACCTGGCTGTGGACAGTCAATACCGTCCAGGGGGCGTCGAGCTCGCTGAGCCGGTGGTGGCCGGGCGCGGCGTGGGTGGACTGGACCGGTATCGCCGGCTACTACTACCGGGCCACGGATACCTTCGGCTCGGTGTTCGGCTCGACCATCGCCGCCATCCGCGCGTTCAGCAGCGCCCCGCTGCTGATCGCCGAGACCGCCGTGGGCACCACCACGGACCGAGAGAACCAGATCGACGCGCTGTTCGCGGGCGTCCGCGCGGCGCGTCTGGCCGGGGTGGCCTGGTTCGACGCGGCGCAGCAGGCCGGCCTCTACCACCAGGACTGGCGCCTCGAAGACGACCCGGCCGCCTGCGCGGCGTTCACCGCGGCGGTCGTGACGTACCTGGGCGGGTGAGCCCGCGCGGGCGGACCGTCCCCCCCAATACCGGGAAGAACGGCGGATCAATCGGGACTTTGGGCACGTCCCGCTCGGCTGGCACGGGCGCACGCTGGAACGGACCTTCCGATACGGGGAGGGGTTTTCATGCTTGAGGCACTCGTCATCGCCGGACTCGTCGCCGCGCCGATCGGTTCCGCCGCGCTCTTCCTGCCGGCCAGGCACCATAGGCGGGCGGCGGGCGCCTGGCCCGCGATATGGCGGGTCATCCTGGCCGTCGCCGGTTCCGCGGTGCTCGCCGCCGCGGCCGCCGGCGTGCTCTACCTGCTGAAGGCGACGGAAGGCAACCTCATCCTCGGCGGGGCGGCCGTGGCGCTGGCCGGATTGCTCTGGCTCCCGGTCACCAGGAACTGGTCGCCGCGGGCGCACCTGTGCTGGGCGTCGTCCACCTACCTCTTCGCGGTCTACCTGGTGTACGCGCTCGAGTGGACCCTCGCCAGCCAGCTCGGCCCGGCCAGCACGGCCGGCGGCGTGCTGCTGTGGTGCCTCGAGGTGGTCGCCGCCCTGATGTCGTGCGCCTACCTGTGGGAACTGTGCGACGCGCTGGGCACCGCGCGCTGGCACCGCAGGCGCGCCCCGCTCGACCCGCGCCTGCGGGTGCCCACCGCGGCGCTGCGGGCGGTGGGGCCGGCCCGCGATAACCCTCCGCCCCTGGTCAGCGTGCATGTCCCGGCCCACAACGAGCCGCCAGCTATGGTCATCGACACGCTCCGCGCGCTGCTGCGCCTCGACTACCCCCGGGTGCAGATCGTCCTCATCGACGACAACACCGACGATGAGTGGCTGTGGCGCCCGGTCGAGACCTGGTGCCGGCGGCACGACGTCACGTTCAAGCACCTGGAGAACTGGCCCGGCTACAAGTCCGGCGCGCTCAACTACGCGCTACGGCACCTCACCGACCCGGACGCCGAGATCATCGGCGTCGTCGACTCCGACTACCAGGTCGAACCCGAATGGCTCCGCGACTGCGTGCCGCTCTTCGCCGATCCGTGGATCGGGTTCGTGCAGGCGCCACAGGACTACCGCGACTGGCGGCACGCCCGCTACTACCGGCGGCTCTACTACTCCTACAAGTACTTCTTCGCCGTCTCCCAGCCCTCGAGGAACGAGCGCGACGGCGCGATCTTCGCCGGCACCATGGGCCTGATCAGGCGGGTCGCCCTCGACGAGCTCGGCGGCTGGGACGAGTGGTGCATCACCGAGGACGCGGAGATCTCGCTCAGGCTGCTCCGCGCGGGCTGGTCTGGCATGCACGTCGACGAGTCCGGCGGCCGCGGCATCATGCCGCTGACGTTCGAGGCGCTCAAGGGCCAGCGGTACCGGTGGTGCTTCGGCGGCATCCAGCTGCTGCGCATGCACTGGAAGTCTCTCCTTCCCGGCCAGGAGACGAGAAGGAACCACCTGTCAGCCGGCCAGCGCTGGTCGTACCTGTCCGGTGCGCTGCAATGGTATGGCGACCTGCTCAGCCTGCTGTTCTACATCTTCCTGCTGGCCGGCGCCGCGAACCTGGCCACCGGCGGCGGACAGCTCTTCCGCAAGCTGACGGTCTTCCTCATCGCCACCGTTCCCGTGCTCGTCCTGCTCGGCCTGGCTCGCGCGATGGCGCTGCTGCGCCGCAGCACCGGCGCGTCCTGGCGCGACGCGATCGGCGCGTTCTTCATCTGGCAGTCCACCTCGCTCGTCGTGGCCCGCGCCTCGGTGCTCGCCCTGTTCGCCAAGAAGGCCGCCTTCCTGCGCACCCCGAAGACCAGCGAGCGGACCAGCTGGTGGCATGCGCTGCGTGCCAACTGGGCGGAGACCCTCCTCGCGGTCCTGGGCGTAGCCGGGATCGCCTGCGCGCTCACCAAGACGAGCACGCTGAGCGGCCCGCTCCTGGCCGGACTGCTGTTCGTGCCCACGCTGGGCATGGCCGCCGCGCCGTTCAACAGCTGGGCCGCCCGCCGCGCCGCGCTCCCCGCCTGGCTGCGCGAGCGCCGCGACACCGAGTACCGGCGCGAACGCCACGCCTTCGCCGCTGGCATCGCGGCGGGCGGCGTGATTGCCGTCGGCACCGTGGTGGGGCTCGCTATCGCGCTGCTGCTCACCGGCCACCTCAGCACCGGACCCAGCCTCGTCGGCCCGGTCCAGTCCCCGCCCGCGACAACATCGACTCCGGCACCCTCGACCACCCCGACGCCGACGTCGAGCGCCACCCCGGCTCCGTCGGTGACTCCGGCCGCCACCACGACGACACCGGCGGTCTCTCCGACGCCGACGGTCCCGGGCACGCCGGCTACGACGCCCGCCGTGACCGGCTCGCCCACGGTCACCTCTCCGGGCCCGCCGCCCTCGTCAGCCCCGGCCACCGCAACTCCATGAGACACCGGTCTGGCCGGGTCCCCGGCGGTGCCGCGTTCACCCGACGACCGCCTCGACCTGCACGATGGCACCAGACGGGGCCAGCGGCACGAGCGTTCCCTCGATCCGCCTGCCGTCCACCTCCAGGTGCATGACGCGCCCGCTGATCCGGTCCGGGTTGCGCACGCTGATCTGGTAGGTCGCGCCGCGGAATCGCCGGGTGGCGATGAAGCCGGGCCAGGCCGCCGGCAGCACCGGATCTACGCGCAACCCGTCGAGTTCCGCGCGGATCCCGAGGATCCACTGCGTGATCGCGGTGAGGTTCCAGGCGGCCGTTCCGGTCAGCCACGAGTTCTTGGCCTCGCCGCAGGCGGGCGCGTCCGGTCCCGCGATCATCTGGGCGTAGACGTACGGCTCGCAGCGGTGGACGTCGCTGATCTGCTCCCGGGCCGAGGGGTTGATGCGCTTGTAGTAGCCGAACGCGGCGTCACCGCGGCCGGCCATCGCCTCGGCGATCATCACCCACGGGTTGGTGTGGCAGAAGACGCTGCCGTTCTCCTTGTAACCCGGAGGGTAGGAGGAAATCTCGCCCAGCTCGAGGTGATAGCGCGTGTAGGCGGGCTGCAGCAGCACGATGCCGTGCCTGGTGGCCAGCCGCTCGCGCACGCTGTCCAGCGCCCGGACGGCGGTGCCGTCGTGGAGACCAATGCCGCTCATCACGCACATGCCCTGCGGCTCGATGAAAATCTGTCCTTCGTCGTCGGACGCCGAGCCGACGGCCCGGCCGGAATGGTCGTAGGCGCGCCGGAACCAGGCGCCGTCCCAGCCGTGCTCGGCGACCACCCCGGCCATCTTCTCCGCCTCGGCCCGGTAGCAGGCGGCTTCCGAGATCTGTCCGCGCCGCTCGGCGATCATGGCGAACTCCCGGGCGGCAAGGACGAACAGGCCGGCGATGAACACCGACTCGGCGCTGCCTCCTGCTACGTTCTCCGTGGTCTGGAACGACTGGCCCGGCTCGGCCGAGAAGCAGTTGAGGTTCAGGCAGTCGTTCCAGTCGGCCCGGCCAATGAGCGGCAGCTGGTGCGGGCCGAGCCGGTCCAGCGTGTACCGCAGGGATCGTTCCAGGTGCTCGTACAGCGGCGGGCGGACGTCGGCCGCGTCGGCGTAGGGCACCGGTTCGTCCAGGATCGTCTCGTCGCCGGTCTCCTTCAGGTAGGCGGCGACGCCGGTCACTAGCCAGAGCGGATCGTCGTTGAACCCCGACCCGACGGCGTCGTTGCCGGTCTTGGTGAGCGGCTGATACTGGTGATAGGCGCCGCCGGAGGCGAGCTGGGTGGCGGCGAGGTCCAGGATGCGGGCGCGGGCCCGGTCTGGGGCCAGCTGGACGAAGCCGAGCAGGTCCTGGCAGGAGTCGCGGAACCCGATGCCGCGGGAGATGCCCGATTCGAACAGTGACACCGACCGGCTCATGGCGAAGGTCACCATGCACTGGTACGGATTCCAGATGTTCACCATGCGGTTGGTGTCCTCGTCGGGTGTCTTGACCTGGAGCACGGACAGGCGGGATGACCAGGACTCGCGCAGTCGCCTGAATCCCTCCGCGACCGTCTCGGGTCGCAGCCAGCGGTCGATTACCGGCCGTACCAGGGCCTTGTTGAGGACCGCCGACCCGGGCGGATCGAACTTCGCCTCGCGCGGGTTCTCCCAGTAGCCGAGGAGGAAGATCACTTCCCTGGTCTCGCCGGGGGCTAGCAGGAAGCGCACGTGATGGCTGCCGTGCGGCGCCCAGCCGCGGGCGACCGAGTTGGCCGACTCGCCCCGCTCCACGACCAGCGGCCGGTCCCAGCCCCGGTAGGCGCCGAGGAACTCCTCTCGCTGGGTATCGAACCCGGCCAGCGGCTCCGAGCAGGCGAAGTAGGCAAAATGATCGCGCCTCTCCCGGTATTCCGTCTTGTGGTAGATGACGCCGCCGTCGACCTCCACTTCGCCGGTCGAGTAGTTGCGCTGGAAGTTGGTCGCGTCATCCTGCGCGTCCCACAGGCAGAACTCGACCGAGGAGAACACCGACAGGTCGGCGGGCTCGCCGCGCTCGTTGCGGACGCGCAGCCGCCACACCTCGAGCGTCTCGCCGGGCGGGACGAAGTACAGGGTCTCGGCCCGCACCCCGTGGCGGGTGGACGAGATCCGGGTGTAGGAGAGCCCATGCCGGCACTCGTAGCTGTCCAGGTCACCCTGAGTGGGCTGCCACGACGGCGACCAGTACTCACCCGAGCTGTTGTCCCGCAGGTAGAGGTAGCGGCCGCCGGAGTCGGCCGGCACGCCGTTGTAGCGGTACCGGGTGAGCCGGCGCAGCCGGGCGTCGCGATAGCACGAGTAGCCGCCCGCCGTATTCGAGATGATGCCGAAGTACGCGTCCGTGCCCAGGTAATTGATCCACGGCAGCGGCGTGTCCGGCCGGGTGATCACGTACTCGCGGTGCTCGTCGTCGAAATGGCCGTAGCGCATCGCGTTTCCTTTCGTCGTCACGAGTTCCCGCGCGGCGTGACCCAGACGAACCGCCGGTAGGACCAGAACCTGAAGAGGGTGGCCAGCGCGATGCCCGCGTTCAGCGCGACCAGGCCGGCCACCTCGTTGTGCCCGAGGTGCAGCAGGTAGTAGTTGAACCCGACCGCGGCGTCCTGGATCAGCAGACCTATGCCGTTCAGCACGGCGAAGATGATGATCTCGCGCACGACACCGGTGCGCTGCCTGGCCCGGAATGACCAGTAGCGGTTGCCCAGGTAAGAAGCGATCGTGGCGACGACGGTGGCGATCGTGGTGGATGTCACGGGGCCTATGCCGAGGTGAATGAAGAGCAGATCGTAGACACCGTTGGTGATGAATATGCCGGTGACGCCGATAACCCCGAATTTGGTGAACTCGTAACCGAGCTGGCGGGATCGCCTGGCCCGGGCGGGAACGTCCGCACCGAGGTCTCCGGGCCCGCGCTGGCCGGCGCTGTGCAACATCCTGACCGTCTCCTCGCGAGCACTGTGCCGCTGCCAGGCAGCATGGGCCACCTGACCCGGACCGGGCCACGGGCGTTCGGCCGGATCTGGAGGGCCTTTGGCCCCTGGCCAGGATCCGCATGCCGAGTCCCGATGACTACAGGACCAGCAACGGGGGACCTTTGACCTTTCCGGCCAGCGCCCAGGCGGCCAACGATCAGGTCAGGCGGCAGGGAGTGGTCAGGATGGCGAGTTGGCAGTTCGCCCGGGCAGCATCCGGGCGGCGGTACCGGTGGCGTCGGCCGCGGTGGCTGGTCGCGCTGACAGCAGCCGTAGCGCTGGCGGCGGCTGGTTGCGGGAGCATGAGCCCGTCCCCGTCGCCCAGGACGACGCTGACCGCCTGCACCGTGGCGGGAGGGATAGCGGCTGACTGCGGGAACGTGCGGGTGCCCGTGGACTGGGCGCACCCGGCCGGCCCGGGTATGCCGCTGCGGGTGGTGGTGCTGCCCGCCACCGGGACCAGCCGCCCCACGCCGCCCCTGTTCTACCTGGCCGGATACAACGGAGACAGCGCCGGGTTCGGCGACGCGGTCCTCAACGGCCTGGACTGGGCCGCGTCAGCGTTCCGGCAGCTGAACCAGACCATGGACCTGGTCTTCATCGAGCAGCGCGGCACCGCCGGATCCGGCCTGCAGACCTGCCCCGGCCTGCAGCCGGCATCCACCGTCCTCGACCCGGCCGCGATCCGCGCGGCCGCGCGCCGCTGCCTGGCCTCAGCCAGGCGGGACCCGCGCCATGACACCACCACCTCGGCGGTCCGCGACGTGGATCAGGTCCGCCAGGCACTGGGCTACGACACGATCAACATCTACGGCCCGTCCTACGGCGTCACGCTCGGCCTGGCCTACCTGCAGCGCTACGGCAGCCACGTCCGTACCGCGGTGCTGGACAGCGGATCGCTGCTGTCCGTCCCGCTCTGGCAACTCAGCTCGCTCCACTACCAGCAGGCCTTCGACCGGCTGGTCCGCCAGTGCGCCGCCGCCCCGGCCTGCGCCCGGTCCTACCGTCCCGCCGCCGACCTGGCCGCCATCCTGGCCCGTCTCGACGTTCACCCGGTCCAGGTCACCCTGCCCGGCCCCGGCGGCTCAGACCAGGTCGTGACCATCACCCCCGTGGCCTTCCTGTCCTTCGTCAGCGATTACCTCGGCGAGGCCCAGACCGCGGCCCGGCTGCCCGCCATCCTGCACGCCCTGGCCCAGGGGCAATGGTCGCAGGTCGTCGCCAGGCTCGGGCTCACCACCGCGAGCTTGTCCGGCGGGCCCACCGCGCTGCAGGCCGTCACCATCGAGTGCAGCGACGCCTGGGCCGCGATGAACCCCGCGACGGTGAGCCGGCAGGGCCCGTCGGTGTTCGCTCCCGCGGTCACCGCCCAGGCTGAGCGGCTGCGCGCATTGTGTTCCGCCTGGCCGCACGACCCCGGAGTCTCCGGGACCGTGCGCAGCCCGGTCCCGGTCGTGTTCCTCAACGGCACCGCCGATCCAGCCGATCCGCCCGCTAACGTCGCGGCCGCGGCTGCCGCCATGCCGAACGCGCTGCTGGTCCCGGTACCCGGCACCGGGCACTGGATCCTCGCCAGCGCGGCCAGTTCAAGCTGCCTGCTCGCCGCCACCACCTCCTTCATCCAGGCCGGCCGGCCCGCCCGTCCGGCACCCTGGAACGCCTGCACCCGCGTCATGTCCAGGGAACCCGCGGATGCGACCGCCGCTCGGCGGTTATCCGCGAGTTACCCGGTAGTAGACAACGATTGCCACCTACGGGTTGCTGGCGTGTAATAAGTCGTGTTATTAGTACTGCGGCTCCGCCGCGGGTGCTCGGGGAAGGGTTCTTGATGACGCCAGCGGAACTTCGGGCAGCGGGCAGGCTTGGCGGCCTGGCGTTCGGCGGGCTGGTGGCCCAGATTGAGCAGGTACACCAGGCCATAGGCCGCCGGGCGTTCGGTCCGGCGGGGCCGGCCGGTGCGCCCGTCCGGTTCATCCATGACACTGTTGCGCGGGGGACCTACCTGGCGGTCAGGATGGCCGGCACGGTAGCGGGCACGGCCTCCGGCCACGCCGCGTCGCTGCTCGGGACGGGCGGTCAGCCGGTCAGCCGGGTGCCCGCGGGGAACCTGGCGCTCGCCGCGCTGAACGCCGTGGCCGGTGACCGGTTCGGACCCGGCCTGGAACCGCTGGCCATCCGCATGGCGGTGCGCGCAGGCGGACGCGATGTCGGCCTGACCGCCGGCGAGGTCGCCGCCGCGTTCCCGCGCGCCGCGCCCAGGCTGGCGGTATTCGTGCACGGCCTGGCGGAGACGGATGACTCCTGGCGGCGGCAGGCCGGCGTTTCCGCGCCCTACGGTGACCGCCTGCAGGCAGAATTTGGCTACACCCCCGTCTACGTGCGGTACAACACCGGCCGGCACGTGTCCGACAGCGGCCGCGATCTGGCCGGCCTGCTGAGCGCCCTGGAGGCGGCCTGGCCAGAGCAGGTACAGGAGGTCCTGCTGGTCGGCCATTCCATGGGCGGCCTGGTCATCCGCAGTGCCTGCCACTACGGCCGCGAAGCCTCCGCCGGGTGGGTGGAACGGGTCCGGCATGTCTTCTACCTGGGTTCGCCGCACCTGGGTGCCCCGCTGGCGCGCGCGGCCGGGCTCGTCGGCTTGGTCCTGAGTAAGATGCCCGAGACCAGGCCGTTCGCTGTCCTGGCCGCCGGCCCGAGTTCGGTCAGGGACCTGCGCCACGGGTACGTACTCGATGACGACTGGGCCGGCTGTGGCCCCACCTGCTGCCTGCGTGATCACCGGAGCGAGGCGCCGCTGCTGGCCGGCGCTGGCCACTACGCGATCAGCGCCACGGTAACCGCCGATCCTGGCAGCCCGCTCGGCGCCGTGATCGGCGACCTGCTCGTCCAGCCAGCCAGCGCGCACGGGCGGCGCGGGTCCCGTCGGCACATCCCGTTCCCCGTCCGCGAGTTCGGCGGGGTGCACCACTTCGACCTGCTCAACCACCCTGACGTCTGGGCGGCCATCCGCGACCTCCTCGACCCGGAGACCTAGCCGCCAGTTGCCCGGGGCGCATTACGCGTCAGGCGGCAGGTGATCAGGGTGCAGCTCGAAGCCGGCGACGATCTGCGGGTCGATCGCGATCACGTATTCCATCTCCCGGTCTGGCCACGAGCGGATGGCCTCCCGGTAGCGGGCGGCCTCTCGCGGATCGTCGACGATGCGGGCCAGGCCGGTGACGACGACGTTCCATCCGGCCCGTGTCACCGGGTCGATGTTGTCGGCCTGGTAAGCCAGCACCGTTGCGCGGCCGGCGCCCGCGGCCCCGAGGATGGCGGTGCCCTCATGGGTGCGGAAGATGACCCGGCCGTTATCGGTGATGTGGTTGACCGGGCGGATCGCGGGCAGCGCCCGGTGCGTGAACACGACCCGGCCGAACGAGACGCTGCCCAGCCGCAGCAGCGCTTCTGTCCTGCTCAGTTCCTGCATGGCCTGGGGGTAGCCGCTCATCGGCGTCGTTCGTTCATCCGGATTGATACTCCGTTCGCCAGCGTCGCTATCGAGGGGCCGCCCCAGTGACCATGTGCCATGCGGGTACAGCCGTCTAGAGGCTTAGGTCCTGACCGCTGGGTCGTCGTACCGGCCGGGCTGAATGACGTGTAGTCGCATGTCGGTCCGGTAAACAGCGGGGATAGCAGCGATGACGATACAGCCGGAGGACCCGGCGGATATGGACCGCGTTTGAGGTGCGAGTTTAAATGGTAGCGGCGTCGTGGCGACGGAAGAGCCGGTGGGCTGGTGCCGGTGATGGAATGAGCTGCGGGTGCCGACAGGAGGGCCATGAACCGCAGCGAGGATGACGGGGCCGAGGCGGGGCGGCTGACCCTGGCCCGGTGCGCACGCGTGCGTGTTGAAGCCGCCAGGGCCCGGGCTGCCGCAGCGGCCGCCCGGGCTGCTGTGGCACAGGAACAGGCCGCCGATTCCATGGAGCGGTCAGCAAACCTCGGGGTGCCCGGCGCGGCCCTCCTGCGGGACATGAGCATCGCTGCCCGCCAGCGCGCCGTACGCTGGCTGCGGTGGGCCGGCAACCAGGCTGGCGATGCCATCCCGGCCCGCCAGGATGACGGTGACGACAGGATCGTGGTCCGGGAGCGGGACCGCATCGCCGTCCAGTTGCAGGACACCGCCGTCCGGCGGATCTTCTCGGTCGGCCTGACGTTGCACGGTGCTGCGGGGCTGACCGCCGAACCGGAGGTACGCCGCCGGATCGAGGCGGCCATCGATGAACTGGATCACGTGGTCCGGGAGGTCAGGGAAGCGATCTTCGCCGTCAGCCCGCGCGCGTCCGGCTCGGGCCTTGAAATCCTGGATCTGGGCGGACAACTGGCCCCGGCGGCCGACATCTGCTTCACTGAGCCGCCCGGCCGCGGCCCGGACCCCGAAGCCGATGCCCGGCTGCGCGCGAGGCTATCCCAGACGCTGGCACTGATCAGCGAGTACGCCACTCCCACCCGGGTCGATATCGTCGCCGGCAGCTGCGCCTATGAGCTGGTGATCCGAGCTGTCTGCCTGCCACCCGCCACGGCTTCGGGCGAATACCCGCGCTGGCTGGCCGACGTGCAGGCCAGAGCCGCCTGGGCCGGGGTCAGCGTTGACATCCGGCCGGATGACGGCATCGTCAAGCTCGGCTCGCGTATCCCGGGCCCCGCGCCCCAGTCGTGATGCGGCGGCTTCCGCCGCATCACGGCTGAGCGATTGCGCCGCCGGGCCGGCCGGCAGCCGAGGCGGTTCCGCCGTGGCGGCGGTCCATGTCAGCGGGGACCTTCGGCCCTGGACCCGTAGAGGGCAGCGATAGTGGTCGCGTACCTCTCGACGACGATGCTGCGGCGCACCTTGGGCCTCGCGGCCGCGGCACGGTGCCGGGCCCGGCGTAGTGCCCGCTAAGCCGACGCCTGGCGGTACAGCGCGAGTGCCACGGTGATGCCCGACCCGGCCGCGAGCATCAGCGTGTTCCCTGCCTCGCCGAGCCGGCCCGACCTGATGGCCGCCTGAACAGCGGTGATGAGCCCGGTGGTGTGGGTCCCCGCCAGGTCTTCCGGGGTGTAGGCGACCCGGTCGCCGGGCACGCCGAGCCGTTCCCGCAGCGGATCGAGGAACCCGGGGGCCGAGGGTGCCGGAACCAGCAGGTCGACCTCGGTCATGTCCATGCCCAGCTCCCGCAGGAAGTTGCGGGTCGCCTCCTCGGCGCAGTCGGCGAGGCGGTCCTGGTAACCAGGCTTCTCGTCGATGACCAGCTGGTGCCGCCCGGCCCCCTGCCGCGGGAAGCGGATACCGCGCCGCCCCTGCCACACCAGCCCGCTGGTGTACAGGTCCGCGTACTCAGGGAACGTCTCCACGTGGAAGTCGGTGAAGCCGGCGATGCCGTCATCCCAGCCGAGCAGCATCGCGCCACCCGCCGGCCGGAGGGCGGCGGCTCCATGGCTCCCGGCGTCCGGATCGACATCGCTGGTCACGATCGCGCCGTACCGGATGACGCCGGAACAGAGCAGGCCCGACTGGAGCTGGATGGCCGTGATCACGCCGCAGGCGCCGTTGAGCAGGTCGAAGGAGAAGGTCCCGTGCGCCCCGACGGGCGGCTCGCCCAGGTTGGCCCCGATGTCTTCCTGGATCAGGGCGGCCAGCGCGGGTTCGCCCATGTTGTCTTCCCGGTAGATGCCGGCGTTGATGAGCATGTCGACATCGCCGGGCCGGCGGCCCGCCTGCGCGAGGCAGGCCCGGGCGGCGGCGTCGGCCAGGCCCCTCGCGGTCACCTTCCGCGGGCCGCCGCGGGTCAGCGCGCACGCGGCTTCAATGCGTGTTCCCATAGTGGTCCACCATGCTGTCGACGGTGAAGATGGCGATCCCGATCTCGATGCCGGAGGCCAGCGCGAGCAGCATCACCCGGTCGCCCTTGCGGATCCGCTGCTCTTCGAGGTACTTGTGCAGCGCCACGAACAACGTGGTCGACGACGTGTTCCCGTACTCCTCCAGGTTGACGACCACGTGCTTGGGCCGCGCGCCGAGACGCCGGACGAACTCCTTGGTGCCCGCGCGGATGGCCCGGGCCGACGTCTGGTGGGGAATCAGGTAGTCGATGTCGGCGATGTCGATTCCCGCCTGCCCGATCGCCTCGGCGGCTAGCACCGCCATGTCCGCGATCGCTACCCGGTGCAGCGTCCGGGACTTGGTGTACATCTGCGACCCCGGGCCCAGGGTGCTCGGGAAGGCGAGGCACAGCCGGCTGTGCTCCGCCAGGGTGGTAAAGCCGATGACGTCGATGCCGGAGCCGCCGGGCACGCGCTCCACGATCACCGCGGCGCCCGCGTCGCCGAGCGTGAGCGACGCGAGCTGCTTGCTGAACAGCGAGCGGATCTGCTTCGCCGCGTTCCAGCTCAGGTTGGAGATGTACTCACCGGAAACCACCATGCCGCAGTCGATCTCACCCCGGCTGATGAGGTCCTGAAGCAGGAACACCCCGGTCAGCATGCCGGCGCACGCGTTGGACAGATCCAGGTTCACTGCCTGGGCAGCGCCGATCGCCTGCTTGACGTACAGGCTGAGCGGGGGCTCGAAGGATTGCGAGAACCGGCCGTTCGACCGGGTGATGCTGGTGTTGACCAGCATCTGGATGTCCGACGCCCGGTGCTGCGAATGACTCAGGCAGTCGCGGGCGGCCCCTGCGGCCAAGGTGAAGGAGTTCTCGCCGGGGCCGACGACGCGGCGTTCGTGGATGCCCGTCAGCCGCTCGAGCTGGATGCGGGTGCGGTGGCTGGTCTTGCTCATCAGGTCCCGCGTCGTCAGCCGCCGGGCGGGCAGCTTGACGCCCACGCTCTCGATCCGGCATCCCCACGAGCTGCCGGAGCCAGCCGACTGCAGCGTCAGCCAGTGGCCGGGCTGCTCCTGTCCGTTCTCGGTCATGGAATCAGTCCTCCGCGTGCTCATCCGCTTCGCGCGAGGCGTTATCTTCTGTGTGCAGGATGTCTGCTTCCAACGACAAGGAAGTAGGGGCGAAAGTCATTAGCGACGAGTCTTCAGGCCCCGCGACGGCCTGCCGGTCAGCCGTCGGCGGGCTGGTATCCCCTGCCGATGGCACGCGGCACGCGTTCGATTACGGTCAGTACCGGCTGTCGTATGAGGTGTACGGCTCGGGAGACAGGGTGCTGGTGTGGCTGCACGGCCTGTTGCTGGACGCTAATCTCAGCCGCGGCCTGGCCCGGAGGCTGGCCGCCGACGGCAACCGCGTCGTGCTGCTCGACCTGCTGGGTCACGGCCGTAGCGACAAGCCCCGTCACGCCGGCCCCAATCGGATGGATCTCTACGCGCATCCCGCCTGCCGCGTTCCGGTCTCGGGCCGCTCGACTCGCTCATCGACGCCGCCTCCTCGGATCCGGACGAGATCGCCGCCGTGCTGCACGGCGTCTTGGTCGGGCCCATCGCCCCGACCATCGACCAGCGCCGGGCCATCACCGCGCCGGCGCTCGTCCTCGGGCACGGCATCGACCTGATCCACTCGTTCAGGGACGCGCAGCGGCTCGCGCGCCAGCTACCCGATGCGCGGCTGATCCGGACCCGCACCTTCGCCGAGCTGTGGGTACGGCCCGCCCGGCTGACGGGCGAGATCAGCGGGTTCCTCGACAGCGTGTGGGCAGCTAGAGAACCGCGGGACCCGGCTACGCCTCAGGAAGCGGCCTTACCCGCCCGCGGGCGGCGGCCGTTGGCCCCGGTCGGCTGCGAGCGCTTCCTGGCCGCCGCCAGCAGTTCGGACATGCCGTGCTCGATGCCGCGGGCCAGCACGTCCAGGTCCGGGTTCGCGGCGAAGTCGCCGGTGAGGCCGAACGTGATGGCGCCGCAGTAGCTGAAGATCGAGATGCCACTGCGGACCTGACCCGCGATCGGGACGTAGGGGATGATCTCCTCGAGCCTGCGCCCCATCCCGAACAGCGGCTGGCGGGGACCCGGCACGTTCGTGGTGACGGTGACGATCTCCCGCTGGGGCAGCCAGAAGGCCAGCCTGACCCACCATGACGCGAGCGGGTACGGACTGTAGCGGCCCAGGCCGACCAGCGCCTCGCCGACCATCGCCTCCTTGCTCGCCTTCAGGGACTCCAGTTCCGTCCGGATCGCCGTGAGCCGTTCCACCGGGTCGGCGATGTGGACGGGGAGGTTGGCCACGGTCGCTGACACCCGGTTCTCGTAGATGCTCTCCTCTCCCGGAGCCCGCATGGAAACGGGAACCAGCGACGGGACCTCGTGCGGTTCCGGCTGCTCGTCCCGGGCGAGCAGGAGCGCGCGGAAGCCGCTGCTGATCGCGGCCAGGACGACGTCGTTCACCGTGCCGCCGAAGGCCTGCCTGATCGTCTTGATGTCGTCAAGGGACGTCCGGGCCCAGGCATACCGCCGCTGCCTGCCGATCTGCCCGCTCAGCGAGGACCTGGCGGCGGGCCATGCGGACGGTGCGAGCCTCATGACCGCGCGTGTCAGGTCGGTCGCCTGGATCAGCGTGCCACGAGGATCGGCGGTGGCGCGGCTCAGCGCGAGGGCTTGCCGCACCGGGAGCGTGGCCGCGTCGACAGCGGCCTCGGCGGCCAGCCGGGCCGCCGAGGGCTCCGGCTCCGCGATCCGGTCCTCCTTGACGGGCGGCACGGGCTCGGGCGAGGTGTCGAAGACGACGCGGTAGAGGTCGGTGCCGGAAACGCCGTCGACCATGCAGTGGTGCACCTTGGAGATCAGCGCCCAGCGGTCCCCGGCCAGCCCCTCGATGACCCAGTACTCCCACAGCGGGTGATCGCGGTCGAGCCGTTGGGACATCACCCGCGCCATCAGGTCGGCGAGCTGCTGGTCCCCTCCGGGCGCCGGCAGGGCGGTGCGCCGGACGTGATAGCGGAGGTCGAAATCCGGGTCGTCCACCCAGACGGGCCGCCCGAGGCGGAACGGCACCGTGCGAAGCTTCCGGCGATAGATGGGCAGCAGCGGCAGGCGCCCGGCGAGATGGGTAAGGAACTCCTCGTGAGATGGTGGCGGCCCCTCGAAGACCGCGATCGAGGCGATCGCCATCGACGTGTGCGGGTCCTCGTCCTCGGCGTCGATGAACGCTGCGTCCAGTGGCTTCAGCCTGTCCATGATGTCCTCGTTCCGCGATATCACCGCCCAGCCCTCCGCGGCAAGGCGTCCTGCCTGCTCCCCGGACAGCAACGTAGGCCGCGCGGAGCCCGCTGACATGGGCCGATCGTCCCGCTCGCCGGAGGCTTTCGACTCGGGCGTCCAGAGATTCCCGTTACGGGTTACGTACTCGGGATGAGGTCGATGACCGCAGCATTCCCCGGGCCGGCCACCAGCAGGTTGATGGCCGGAGTCAGCCATCCGCACCCGGTGAACGGCGGCCGCTGGTACCGGCCGGCCAGGCGGCCGCCGCGCGCTAGGTCGAAGCCGGGCCTGGAGTGCAGCGGCACGACCGCGTGCGTAGCCGTGCGGCAGGAGTCTCCGCCGGCCAGCGTCCACCCGCCTAGCCGCACCGCGGTCAGCACCGCGTCGACCTTGACCGTGGCGGACATCTGCCCTTGCTCGTCGATCCGGCCGGTTACCGGGGACTCAGCGTCGATCCGGACGGTGGCGCCGAACAGGCTGACGCCGAGGATCCGGCGGCCGACAGCCGCCGGGCGCAGTACGAGGTTTCCGGTGAAGTGCCCTGAGCCCGGAACTACGCGGACCGTCAGCGAGCCGCGCAACGGCACCCGCAGCGAATCCCTGCGGACCGTGAGAAAGCCCCGTATCTCGTACTTGATGTCGCCCATCATGTGGCCCTCCTAGCAGGTGATCCCGCGGAACCGGTCTGACGGAGCATTCATGCGGTGCGATCTGGTGGCGCGGTGGCTGGAGCGAAGGAGGGGTCGTTCGCGAAGGCGGTCGCGGCGACGGTGTCCACGGCCAGCCTGGTCAGGCGCGCGTAGTCGGCGCTCCTGGCCAGCGGCAGGTCGTGGTCCGCGTCGATCTCGATCACGCGCGCGTTCAGCGCCGCGGCCAGTTCCCGCTGCTTCGCGGGACGCACGAGCCGGTCGCGGGTGGTGACGAGCATGGCCGCGGGCAGGCCGAGGTGAGCCGCCCACGGCCGGGCGTCATAGCCGCTGAGCGCGCGTCCGGCATCGGCGATTTCGGGTGCCAGCCCGCGGCGGAACTCGGCGGCCAGCCACGGCCGGAGTGCCTCGAGCTCGGGCTGCCCCTCCGTGGCCAGGCGAAGGAAACGTTCGACGACACCGTTGGTGGTGCCGAGCCGCAGCCCGAACTCCATGACCGAGAGCAGGCGCCAGACCAGCCGCTCGTAAGCCGCATCCCGCCACTCGAGCGCAGTTGCCTGCATGACCAGTGCCTGCACCCGGCCTGGATGCCGCTGGGCCAGCAGCATCCCGATCGGGCCGCCCATCGAGTAGCCGACGGCGATCACGCGGTCCGCGCCGGTCAGGTCGAGCAGCGCGGCGGCGTCGTCGGCGCAGTCCTCGAGACGGAAAGGTTCGGCTGACCGCATCCCGCGTCCGTGCCCGCGCGCATCCGGCGCGATCACCCGGTAGGTCCCGGCGAGGCAGTCGTAGACCGGGAAGAAGTTGAGGTCGGCGCTGGCGGTCCAGCCGTGCAGGAGCAGCACGGCCGGCGCCGCGGGCGGGCCACCTGAGTCGCGGACGAATACCTCCCCGCGCCCGGGCAGGCTGGCCACCCGGCCAGGCGGTAGCCGCGGCGGCACCGGCGGCCCGACCGCCGTGCGGTCAGTCGGCCGGGCGAAGCGCGCGGCCCGCAGCGCCGCCTGCCGGGCGGCCGGAGTCGCGGCGAGGGCGGCCAGGCCCGCGGCCGTCGCCCCCGCCGCGGTCGCGGTTAGCCTCCGCGCGGTCCTGTTCATCGTGCGGCCGCTCCGCCCTGCTCGTACTGCCGCAAGTTCATCGCCGGGCTCACCTCCCGCGGATTCACTGGCCTGCCCCGGCGGGCGACCAGTATGCCACGATGCCAGGATCAGGATGCCCGGCCCTGGTCAGTGCTCGTGCTCGTGCTCGTACTTGAACGAGAGCTCCAGCTTGGTCCGGAAGGTGATTTTCCCGCCCTCCTCGATATGGAGGTCCTGCTTGACTACCTCGGCCACCCGCAGGTCGTGGAGCGTCTCGCCCGCGGTCTTGATCGCCTGCGCTGCCGCGTCCTCCCATGACGAGGCGCTCGTCCCGATCACTTCGATTACCTTGTAGGTGCTCATGACATCCTCCTTACGGCGCATCACGCCGCGCTGATACCGGCCCGGTGTCCGGACCTTCCCTATCACGCCACATGTTGGGCTCGCCGCTATAGACGGAGTCAAGGCCGAAGGACCCTTGCTGACCGGGCCGAACAGCCCGGGAACCGTCTAGGCATCCGGTGTGGTGAGCTCGGCCAGGCCGCGCTGGATGCCCTCGGTAAAGGCGTCCAGGTCGAGCGAGAAGTCGTAATCTGCGGTGACGCCGAAGGAGACGGTGTCGGTGTAGGACAGGATCGCGACCGAGATACGGACCGTGCTGCCGATCGGGACGTACGGATGAAGCGCCGTCAGGCGGTGGCCCAGGACGTACAGCGGGCGGCGCGGGCCGGGGACGTTGGTGGTCACGCTCTGGACCAGCAGTTGCGGGGTGCGGAACGCGGCCTGGGTGCCGAAGGCGAGCCACGCGGGCGCGGATCCCAGGACCAGGCCGACCAGCCCGGTAAGGGCCTCAGCGCTGATGGCCTGATGGGTGTGCTTGAGGCCGTCCATCTCCCGCTGGATCAGGCTGAGCCGGCGGAGCGGGTCAGGCTCGCTGACCGGCAGGTTGGCCAGCACCGCCGACACCCGGTTGGTGATGGCGCCCGCCTCGTCCTGGCCGCGGACCGACACCGGGACCACGGTGCGCACCACCATCCGCTCGGTCAGCTCACCGCGCTCGCTCAGCAAGTCACGGAAGCCTCGGGTGATCGCGGCGAGCACGACGTCGTTGATCGTCGCGCCATGAGCGGCACGGATCCGCTTCAGTTCGGCCAGCTCGGCCGTGGTCCAAGCCCAGCGCCGGCGCGGGCCGATCGGGCCGTTGAGGGAGTCCGCGGCCGGCTCGGTCAGGGCCCGGATCAGCTGGCCCAGGCCCTGGCCGTAGTCGCGCAGGTCGTCCCCGGTGATCCGGTGCAGCAGGCCGGGCGCCGCGGCCAGCCGCCTGAGCGGCTGCGTCATGGCGTCGCGCAGGTCCTCGGTGACCAATCCGGCCAGCGAGGGCGGCGGGGCGGGGTCCCATCGGGCCACCGCGGGCAGGGGCTCGGCGGGATCGGTGCTGAAGATCTGCGCCATCAGGTCGTTGCCGCCGACGCCGTCGACCATGCAGTGGTGGATCTTCGACACGAGCGCCCAGCGGCCGCCGTCCAGGCCGTGGATGAGCCATTCCTCCCACAGCGGCCGGCGCCGGTCGAGCGGCCGGGCGAACAGCCTCGACGCGACCGCGCGCAGCTGGTCAGGGCCGCCGGGAGCGGGTACCTCGGTGCACCGGATGTGATGCCTGATACTGAATTCCTGATCGTCGGCCCATACCGGCCGCAGGAGCTGGAGGGGAGCGGTCCGGACCACCTGGCGGTACCTAGGCACCCGCGGCAGCTTCGCCTCGAAGAGCCGCATGAGATCCTCGCGGCTGGGCGCCGGCCCGTCGAAGACCGCCAGCGAGCCGATGTGCAGGGGCACGTTGGCGTGTTCGGCGAAGAAGAACTCGGCGTCGAGCGCGCTCATCCGTTCGGCCGCTGCGGCGGGAGCAGGCACGGTCATGACGGCCCTGCCCAGCTGAGGGCCAGCTCGTCCTTGAGGACCTTGCCGAGGGCGTTCTTGGGCAGCGCGGAGCGGAACTGGAAGATCCGCGGGCACTTGTAGGCGGCCAGCCGTTCCCGGCACCAGGCGACGAGCTCGGGCTCGCGCAGTTCCACCGCGGCCCGGACGATGACCACGGCCATGACTTCCTCGCCGAGCCGCTCGTCGGGCACGCCGACCACGGCGGCCTCGGCCACGGCGGGGTGGGCGTGCAGGACGTTCTCGATCTCGCTGGGATACACGTTGTAGCCGCCGCGGATGATGAGTTCCTTCTTGCGGCTGACGATGAACAAGAACCCGTCCTCGTCGACGTAGCCCAGGTCCCCGGTGTGCAGCCAGTCGCCGGTGAAGGCCGCGGCGGTGGCCTCCGGCTGGTTCAGGTAGCCCTTCATCACGTGCAGGCCGCGGGTGACGATCTCGCCCACGTGCTCCGGGCCGGGCGGCAGCGGACGGCCGCTGGCGTCCCAGACCTGGGTCTGGGTGCCCCAGATGGGCTTGCCCGCGCTGTACGCGCGGCGCTCGGCCGCGCTGGGGTTGAACGTCGTCGTGGACGCGGTCTCGGTCATCCCGTAGCCCTCCAGGATGACCAGGCCGAGGCGCGCCTCGAACGCGTCCAGGACGGGGGCGGGGATGGAGGCCCCGCCGGAGATGGCCACCCGCAGCGAGGACAGGTCGTAGCGGTCCAGGTCCGGGCTGGACAGCAGGTCCGCGAACATGGTGGGCACGCCCTCGAAGATGGTGGCCCGGTCGCGCTGGACCGCGCCCAGCACCGCGGCGGGGGTGAACCGGGGGATCAGCGACATGGTGCAGCCGAACCGCACGCAGATGTTCAGGATGCTGGACAGGCCGAACACGTGGAACAGCGGCAGCACGGTGATGACGATGTCGTCTGGCTGGACGTCGAACAGGCGCCCGGGGATGTCGGCGTTCATGTACAGCTGGAGGTGGGTGAGCTCGGCCCCCTTGGGCTGGCCCGTGGTTCCCGAGGTGTAGACGATGACGGCGGTGTCGGCGGGCTGCCTGGTGGCCATCTCCCGCCATGGGGCCGTGCCGGCGAGCAGCCGCTCGAACGGCAGCGCCCCCGGCGAGCCGGCCGGGTGACCGACGGCGAAGATCGTGCCGACCCCGGCGGTCTCGGCGCCCTTGGCCGCCTCGGCCAGCACGCCTGCCCAGGTGATCAGGATCAGCGCTCCGCTGTCCTCGAGGTGGTAGGCGATCTCGGGCGCCCGGAGCAGCACGTTGAGCGGGACCACGACGGCGCCTGCCTTGAGGATCCCGAAGTAGGCGATCAGGAACTGCGGGATGTTCGGCAGCTGCAGCGCGACGGCCTCACCGGGCCTGATCCCGGCCGCGGCCAGGTTCGCCGCGACCCGGTCCGAGGCCTGGTCCAGCTGGCGGTAGGTCAGCTGGCCGCC
>Ga0335085_10005538_pt1 | contig 20210 bp, 22 predicted proteins | sample Lox_Sample_45_FD_206712 | JGI IMG/M metagenome (GOLD analysis project Ga0335085, IMG submission 206712) | Soil microbial communities from Loxahatchee National Wildlife Refuge, Florida, United States - Lox_Sample_4.5 | ecosystem: Environmental > Terrestrial > Soil > Wetlands | place: USA...
GTCGCGGAGGAGTTGAGCCCGAGCTTCTCCTCGTCGCGCGTCACCCGCACGTGCTCCGCGTCGAGCACGAACGCGCTGACGCCGCGCGCGCCCGGCGTCTCCGGGTCGGTGCGCGCGAACAGGATGAGGGTGCCGGCGAAGCGCCCGTTCGTGATCCACTGCTTCGAGCCGGTGATGCGCCAGCCGTCGCCGTCCACGTCCGCGCGCGTGCGCAGCGCACCCGCGTCGGAGCCCGACTCCGGCTCGGTCAGCGCGAACGCGCCGATCTGCTCCCCGCGCGCGAGCGGCGGGACGAACCGCGCCCGCTGCTCCTCGGTGCCGAACGCGAGGATCGGCAGCGTCGCCGCGCTCGTGTGCACTGCGACGGTGACGCCGACGCCCGCGTCGCCGCGCGACAGCTCCTCGAGCACGAGCACGTAGGAGAGGAAGTCCGCGCCGGCGCCGCCGTACTCCTCGGGCACGCACGTGCCCATCAGCCCGAGCTCGGCGAGCTTCGCGAACACCTCGCGCGGGAACCGGTGCTCGCGGTCCCACTCGGCCGCGTGCGGCTCGATCTCGGCCCGCGTGAACTCGCGGGCGAGTCCCTGGATCTCCCGCTGCTCCGGGCTCAGCTCGAAGTCCACGCGCCGGACTATAGTCAGGGGGTGGTGAGACGAGCCCTGGCTCTCGGAGCCGTGCTCGTCGTGGCGGCGGCGGGCTCGGGAGCGGCGACGGCGACGCTCGCGTCCGCGACGCCCGCGCAGGTCGTCCGCCGGTGGAGCGCGGCACTGAACGCGAACCGCAACGAAGAAGCCGCGGCGCTCTTCGCCCCGAACGCGGAGATCGTCGAGGGGTCGATGGCCGTGTACCTGACGACGCACGCGATCGCGGTCGCCTTCAACACGTCGCTCCCGTGCGCCGGCCACATCGTCGCGATCTCGGTGAATGGCAACGCCGCCACCGCGACGTTCCTGCTCGGCCACCGCCCCGGCCACACGTGCGACGGTCCCGGCCAGAAGGCGGCCGCGCGCTTCACCGTCCGCGGCGGAAAGATCGTCCGCTGGGAGCGCGTGCCCGTCCCGAAGCCGAAGCAGCCGACGGCCTGACTCAGTACTCGTAGAAGCCGCGGCCGCTCTTGCGCCCGAGCCGGCCCGCCTGGACGTACTGGCGCAGCAGCGGGCACGGCGCGTACTTCGGGTCGCCGAGCCCGTGGTGGAGCACCTCCATGATCGCGACGCACGTGTCGAGCCCGATCAGGTCGGCGAGCGCGAGCGGCCCCATCGGGTGTGCGAAGCCGAGCTTCGCGATCGTGTCGATCGCCTCCGGCTCCGCGACGCCCTCGAGCAGCGCGTACGCGGCCTCGTTGATGAACGGCATGAGGATCCGGTTGGAGACGAAGCCGGGCAGGTCTCGCGCCTCGGCCGGCGTCTTGCCGAGGTCGCGGGCGAGCGCGACGATCGCGCCCGCCGTCTCGTCCGAGGTCTCGAGCCCGCGGATCACCTCGACGAGCTGGAGCACCGGGACCGGGTTGAAGAAGTGCATGCCGATCACGCGGTCGGGCCGCGAGGTCGCGGCGGCGAGCGAGGTGATCGGGATCGACGACGTGTTGGACGCGAGGATCGTCGGCTCGGGAAGCGTCGCGTCGGCCTGCCGGAAGATCTCGCCCTTCGTGGCGGCGTCCTCGACGACCGCCTCGATCATCAGCGCGGCCGGGACGATCTCCTGGACCGGCGTGACGCGGACCAGCACCTCGTCCGGGTCGGCGCCGCCCTTCTCGGCGAGCTTCCCGAGGCTCCTCCGCATCGTCTCGAGCCCGCGCTCCGTCGCGCCGGGGAAGGAGTCGTAGAGCGAGACGTGCCGGCCGGAGGCGGCGACGACCTGCGCGATGCCCGCGCCCATCTGGCCGGCGCCGACGACGAGAACGTGCTCGAAGTCCACGGGCGGGAGGCTATCGTCGCTGGATGCCGACGGCTGAGGTGAACGGCGCGCGACTCTGGTACGACGAGTCCGGCGCAGGCGCGGCGGTCGTGCTCGTCCACGGCGGGCTCGGAGACTCGCGGCTCTGGGAGCCGGAGCTGCCCGCGCTCGCTGAGCGGTTCCGGACGATCCGCTACGACCTGCGCTTCTACGGGCGCTCGACCGGGCCGATGGCGCCGTTCTCGCACGTCGACGATCTCGTCGCGCTGCTCGACGAGCTCGGCGTCGAGCGCGCCGCGCTCGTCGGGCTCTCGTTCGGCGGGCTCGTCGCGATCGACGCGGCCCTCGCGGCGCCGGAGCGGTGCTGGGCCGTCGCCGGCGTCGCGTCGGCGCTCTCGGGCCACGAGGCAGAGACGTATACGGAGGAGCAGGACGCGGCGTACGACGCGGCGGTCGCCGACGGCGATCTCGACGCCGCGATGGACGTCGACTTCGAGGTCTGGGCGCCGCTCGGCGCGGACGAGCGGATGCGCGAGCTGTGGCGCGCGACGCCGGACGCGGACCCGCTCCCGCCGGGCGCGGGCGCGCGGGCGGCGGCGGCGCCGGCGAGCCTTCGCCTCGCGGAGCTCGCGGCGCCGACGCTGATGGTGACGGCCCGTCACGACCCGCCGGACTTCCGCGAGATCGGCGTGCTCGTCGCGCGCGAGGCGCCGAATGCCCGCACGGTCGAGGTCGACTCCGACCACTATCTGACGCTGCGCGAGCCCGAGCTCGTCACGCGTCTGCTCGTCGAGTTCCTCGAGGAGGTCAGACCTCGATGAGCAGCGCGTCGCCCTGGCCGCCGCCCGAGCAGATCGCGGCGAGGCCGACGCCGCCGCCCTCGCGGCGGAGCTCGTGCACCATCGTGCCCAGGATCCGGCCGCCGCTCGCGCCGATCGGATGGCCGAGCGCGACGGCGCCGCCGTTCACGTTGACGATCTCCGGATCGGCGCCGAGCAGCGTCGTCGAGTTGAGCGCGACCGACGCGAACGCCTCGTTGATCTCGACGCGCTTCACGTCGCCGATCTCCTTGCCTGCGCGCTCGAGCGCCTGCGCGCCCGCCTTCGCCGGCGTGCGCGCGAGGTACGCGAACTCGTCGGCGACGTAGCCCTGGGCGAGCACGGTGGCGAGCGGCTCGAGCCCGCGCTTCTTCGCGAACGCGTCGGAGCAGACGACGACGCAGGAGGCGCCGTCGTTGACGCCCGGCGCGTTGCCGGCGGTCGTCGTGCCGTCCGGGTCGAAGACCGGCTTCAGCGAGGCGAGCCTCTCGTACGTCGTGTCGCGGCGGACGGACTCGTCGGTGGCGACGTCGCCGACCGCGACGATCTCGTCGTCGAGCCTGCCGGCGTCCTGCGCGGCCGCGGCGCGCTCGTGCGAGCGCAGCGCCCAGCGGTCCTGGTCCTCGCGCGCGATCCCGAGCTCGCGCGAGACGAACGACGCCTGCTCGACCATGTGCAGCCCGTCGAACGACGACGTCAGGCCGTCGTGCGTCATCAGGTCGATGAGCGAGCCGTCGCCGAGCCGGTAGCCGAACCGCGCCTGCGCGAGGATGTACGGCGCGTTCGACATCGACTCCATCCCGCCCGTGACCACCAGCTCGGCGTCGCCGGCGCGGATCATCGAGTCGGCGATCTCGACCGCGCGGATCGACGACGCGCAGACCTTGTTGATCGTGTCCGCGGGCACGCCGATCGGGATCCCGGCGCCGACCGCGGCCTGCCGCGCCGGCGCCTGGCCGGCGCCGCCCTGCAGCACCTGGCCCATGATCACGTAGTCGACCTCGGCGCCCTCGAGGCCGGCGCGCGCGAGCCCAGCCCGGATCGCGAGCGCGCCCAGCTCGGTCGCGGGGACCTTCGCAAGCCCGCCGCCGAGCTTCCCGAACGGCGTGCGCACCGCCGCCACGATGACGGTCCTCGTCATGTCCGCCAGCCTAGCCGCGCCCCGGGTGTCCGACACGAAGTCGTGAAGAAGTGTCTGTTACCAAACACCCCTTCCGGTGTCAGACATTCTCGGGGCCTCCGGTGTCGGACACCGGGAGGTCAGCGGGTGAAGGTCGTGCCCGGCTCGAGGCGGCAGGCGAACGCGACGATCACCGCGATCGCCGCCTCGACGTCGTCGAGCTGGATCGTCTCGACCGGCGTGTGCATCGAGCGGAGCGGAACGGAGACGAGCCCGGTCGCGACGCCGCGGCGGCTGACGTAGACCGCGTCGGCGTCCGTGTTCGTCGTCCCGCGCGATACCTCGAGCGAGAACGGTATCCCCTCCGCCGTCGCCGTCTCGTACAGCAGCTCGAACACCGCCGGATGGATCGACGGGCCGCGCATCAGGACGGCGCCGCCGCCGAGCCGGTGGTCTCCCTCGTCCTCCGGGTCGCCGCCGCGCACGTCGGTCGCATGCGTGACGTCGACCGCGATCGCCGCCGCGGGCTCGAGCTCCCACGCGACCGTGCGCGACCCCGCGAAGTCGCCGACCTCCTCCTGGACGACCGCGAGCGCGGCGACGTCGCCCGGCGTTCCCACCTGGGCCGCCCGCCGCGCCGCCTCGAGCGCGACGTAGGAGCCGACGCGGTTGTCGAGCGCCCGCGACGCGATCCGCCCGTTCCGCAGCTCGACGGGCGCGCCTGTGACGACGGCCGCATCGCCGGGCCGGACGAGCCTGCGCGCCTCCTCCCCGTCCTTCGCACCGATGTCGAGGAAGAGATCGTCGAACGAGACCGGCTTGCGCTCCTCGCCCGCCTTCCGCTTCGCCCGCCGGGCGCTGACCACCGCCGGGAGCGGCCCGTCCGCCGTGAGGATCTCCATCCGCTGCCCGAGCAGCACGTGCGGATCCCAGCCGCCGAGCCCGCGGATCGACAGGAACCCGTCGTCGCCGACATGCGTGACGACGACGCCGATCTCGTCGATGTGCCCGACGACCGCGAGCAGCGGCCCGCCCGCGCGGCCCGGCACGCGCACCCACGACGAGCCGTGCACGTTCGACGACACCTCGCCGAACGACGCGGCCGCCGCACGCCACACCTCCGCCGGCCGCGCCTCCTGCCCGGACGGTCCGGGCGCGCGCAGCAGCCGGTCGAGCAGCTCGGGGATCGCCATGCGCCCGACTCTATCGACGCCCGCGCCGAGGGCCCGCGATAGCGTCCCGCTCGTGAGACTGCGCTCGCACGACGACCTCTACGCGATCGTCCGGCTCGACCCGGGTGCGTCCGTCCCCGACTGGGCGACCGAGAGCCCGTTCTGGTCGGTGACGCGAAGCGACTCGGAGCTTTCGATCGTCTGCGCGCAGGACGACGTCCCCGCCGACGCGAGCGCCGAGCGCGGCTGGTGCGCGCTCGAGCTGATCGGCCCGCTCGACTTCTCGCTCACCGGCGTCGTCGCCTCGCTCGTCTCGCCGCTCGCCGACGCGGAGGTGCCGATCTTCGTCGTCTCGACCTTCGAGACCGACTACCTGCTCGTCCGCGAGCAGGACTACGCGCGCGCCGTCGCCGCGCTCGAGGACGCGGGCCACGGGGTCGACGCTTGACGCGCCCTGCCGCCGCACCTAGTCTGGGTCGAGATGACTCCCGTCTCCCGCAGCTGGTGGGCCTGGCGCTCCGAGCGGGGCGGGAGCCTGCGCTGATCTGACGCGCAGTACAGCCCGTTCCGCTCCATCCGGCTCCGCAAGGGGCCGTTTTCGTCTGCTTCGATCGTGACCACGACCATGACCGCCGAGATCGCCACCGACCTGCTGACCCCGCTCGGGGCCTACCTCCGCCTGCGCGGCCGGCCGGGCTCACGCGGCGCTTTCCTCCTCGAGTCGGTCGAGCGCGGACGGCTCGGCCGGCACTCCTTCGTCGGCTGCGGCTCGCGGCTCGTCGACTTCGACGAGGCGGAGACGCTCGGCGAGCCGGTCGTCGGCTACCTCGGCTACGACGCGGTGACGCGGCTCGAGCCGACGGTGCCGCTCCCCGCCGAAGGGCCCGGATTCCCGGAGAGCCTGTTCGTCGTCCCGGAGCTGCTCGTCCGCTTCGACCACGCGCGCGGCGTCGCCGAGACGCTCGCGGGCGACCCGGACGAGGCGGCGGCGCTGCTCGGAGGCCCGCAGCCGGAGCCGCAGCCGGGCGCCGGCGCCTCCGGCCCGCTCGAGCGCTTCCCGGACCGCGACGAGCACCTGCGTCGGATCGAGCGCGCGAAGGGGCACATCCGTGAAGGCGACGTCTTCCAGGTCGTGGTCGCGCAGCGCGCCGTCCGCCCCACCTCGGCGTCCGCGTTCGAGCTCTACCGGGCGCTCCGCCGTGTCAACCCGTCGCCGTATCTCTTCCTGTTGGAGCTGGACGGACTTGCACTCGTCGGCAGCTCGCCGGAGACGGTCGTCAAGTGCGAGGGCCCGCGCGCCGCGCTCAACCCGATCGCGGGGACGATCGCGCCCGGCGAGCACGACGCCGAGACGCTCCTTGCCTCCGAGAAGGACCGGGCCGAGCACGTGATGCTCGTCGACCTCGGCCGCAACGACCTCTCGCGCGTCTGCGTGCCCGGCACCGTCCGCGTCGAGCAGTTCATGACGCCGGAGCGGTACTCGCACGTCACGCACCTCGTCTCCGAGGTCGCCGGCGAGCTCGAGGGCGACCGCACGCCGTTCCAGCTGCTGCGCGCGTGCTTCCCCGCGGGCACCGTCTCCGGCGCGCCGAAGGTGCGCGCGATGCAGATCATCTCCGAGCTCGAGGGCTACCGGCGCGGGATCTACGCGGGCGCCGTCGGCTACGTCTTCCCGGCGGAGGGCTCGATGGACACCTGCATCGCGATCCGGACGCTCGTGCTCCGCGACGGCGTCGCGTACCTCCAGGCCGGCGGCGGGATCGTCGCCGACTCCGACCCCGCGGCGGAGCACCAGGAGTGCCTGAACAAGCTCGCCGCGCTCGAGGCCGCGATCGAGCTGGCGGAGTCGGAGGCGTCGCGGTGAGCATGCTCCTCGTCGACAACTACGACTCGTTCACGTACAACCTGGCCCATCTCTTTGGCGCGCTGGGAGTCGAGGTGACGGTGCTGCGCAACGACGAGGTCGACGCGGACGAGGCGGAGCGGCTGGCGCCGTCGCACCTCGTCGTCTCGCCGGGCCCGGGACGGCCCGCGGCCGCCGGCGCGACGATCGAGATCGTCCGCAGGCTCGCGCCGACGACGCCGACGCTCGGCGTCTGCCTCGGCCACCAGGCGATCGTCGAGGCGTTCGGCGGTGAGGTCGGGTACGCGCGCGAGCTGCTGCACGGCAAGGCGAGCCCGGTCCGGCACGACGGCACGGGCCTCTTCAGCGGGCTGCCGGATCCGTTCGACGCGGGCCGCTACCACTCGCTCGCGGCGACACGGCTCCCGGAGGTCCTCGCGCCGACGGCGTTCGCCGACGACGGCGAGGTGATGGCCGTGCGCCACCGCGAGCTCCGCGTCGCCGGCGTCCAGTTCCACCCAGAGTCGGTGCTCACGCCGGACGGCCCCGCGCTCGCCCGCAACTTCCTGGAGGGGGAGCTGTGATCCAGGAGACCGTCGGACGGCTGCTCGACGGGCACGACCTGACGCGCGCGCAGGCGCACGAGACGATGGGCGAGATCATGCGCGGCGAGGCGACGCAGGCCCAGATCGCCGGCTTCCTCGTCGCGCTGCGCGCGAAGGGCGAGACGGCGGACGAGATCGCCGGCTGTGCCGAGGCGATGCGCGAGCACGTGCTCCAGGTGCGTCCGGAGCGGACGGATCTCGTCGACATCGTCGGCACCGGCGGCGACGGCGCCAACACGTACAACATCTCGACCGCGGCCGCGCTCGTCGCCGCGGGCGCCGGCGCCGCGATCGCCAAGCACGGGAACCGCGCGGCGTCGTCGGCGAGCGGCTCGGCCGACGTGCTCGAGGCCCTCGGCTTCAGGCTCGACCTCCCGCCGGAGCGGATCGAGCGCTCCATCGACGAGCTCGGCTTCGGCTTCCTGTTCGCGCAGGCGCACCACCCGGCGATGAAGCACGCCGCCCCGGTGCGCCGCGAGCTGGCGACGCGCACCGTCTTCAACGTGCTCGGGCCGCTGACGAACCCCGCCGGTGCGCGTGCGCTGATGCTCGGCGTCTACTCGGCGGAGCTGACGCGGACGATCGCGGAGGCGCTCGTGCAGCTCGGGTCGACGCGTGCGTACGTCGTCCACGGTGCGGGCGGAATCGACGAGCTGTCCCCGTGCGGGCCGAACCTCGTCTGCGAGGTCGAGAACGGCGCCGTGCGCGAGTACCGGCTCGACCCGCTCGACCTCGGCGTCGAGCGCGGCCATCCCGACGAGCTCCGCGGCGGCGACCCGGGAACGAACGCGGCGGCGCTGCGCGACGTCCTCGCCGGAGCCGACGGCGGCCACCGCTCGGCGGTGCTGCTGAACGCGGCCGGCGGGATCGCGGCGGCGGGTCACGCGAAGGACCTCCGCGAGGGGCTCGAGGTCGCGCGCGCCGCGATCGACTCCGGCGCGGCGGCGGCGCGGCTCGAGGATCTCGTCGCGTTCACGCAGGAGGAGGCGGCCTGATGGGACGGTTCGCCGACGCGCTCCGGCAGCCCGGGCTCGGAGCGATCGCCGAGTTCAAGCGGCGCTCGCCCTCGGCCGGCGACATCCGCCCCGACGCGCGCGTCGAGGAGCTCGTGCCGGTCTACGCGGCGAACGGGGCGGCAGCCGTCTCCGTGCTCGTCGATCACCGCTTCGGAGGATCGATTCTCGATCTCGTCGCCGCTCGCGCGGCGACGACTGCGCCGCTGCTTGCGAAAGGGTTCTTCACGGAAGAGGCACAGCTCGAGCAGGTGAGAGACGCCGGCGCGGACGCGGCACTGCTCATTCTCCGTGACCTCGACGACGCGCAGACCGCCAGGCTGATGAGGCACGCCGAGAGCCTCGGCCTCGACACGCTCGTCGAGGCGCACGATCTGGACGAGCTCGAACGCGCCGAGCAGCTCGACGCCTCGGTCGTCGGCGTCAACGCCCGGGATCTCTCCACCTTCGCCATCGACCGCACCGCGCAGCTCCACCTGGTCGCGCGCGCAGCGCGCGACGACGCCCGCATCGTCATCGCCGAGAGCGCGATCGCCACGCGAGCGCAGGGCGCCGCCGCCGAGCTCGCCGGCGCCGACGCGCTCCTCGTCGGCACGACGCTGATGCGCGCCGCCGACCCGGGCGCGAAGCTGCGCGAGCTGCTCTCGCGCCCCCTCGTGAAGGTGTGCGGCCTGACGCGGCAGGACGACGTCGACGCCGCGGTCGAGGCAGGCGCAGACCTCGTCGGCTTCATCCTCGTCGACAAGAGCCCGCGCCGCGCGCCGGCGGTGCTCGACGTCCCGGAGACGACGCTGTCCGTCGCCGTCTTCGTCGGCGAGCCGGAGGAGACGGGCGCGGACCTCGTCCAGCTCTACCCGGACGACGCCGGCACCGTCCGCGGCCGCGACGCCGTGCTCCTGCGCGAGGGCGAGCCGGTCGCACGGCTGCTCGACCAGCCGTGGGAGGGCACCGACCCCGGGCACTGGGACAATGCGGCAGCGACGGAGGGCCGCATCGTCCTCGCCGGCGGCCTCGGCCCGGAGAACGTCCGCGCGGCGATCGAGACGGTGCGCCCGTGGGGCGTCGACGCGTCGTCGTCGCTCGAGACCGAGCCCGGGATCAAGGATCACGCGCGCGTGCGCGCCTACGTCGAGGAGGCACACCGATGAGCACGACGACCACCTTCGGCGCGTACGGCGGCCGCTACGTCCCCGAGACGCTGATCCCCGCGCTCGACGAGCTCGAGGCCGGCTGGCGCGAGGCGCTTGCCGACGACGCGTTCCACGCAGAGCTGCACCGGCTCGCGACGACCTACGCGGGCCGGCCGACGCCGCTCACGCTCGCCGAGCGCTTCGAGCCGGGCAAGCGGATCTACCTGAAGCGCGAGGATCTCCTCCACACCGGCGCGCACAAGCTCAACAACGCGCTCGGCCAGGCAGTGCTCGCGCAGCGGCTCGGCAAGCACCGGATCGTCGCGGAGACGGGCGCGGGCCAGCACGGCGTCGCGACGGCGACCGTCTGCGCGCGCTTCGGCCTCGACTGCGTCGTCTACATGGGCGAGGAGGACATGCGGCGGCAGCGGCCCAACGTCGAGCGGATGTATCTCCTCGGCGCGGAGGTGCGCGGCGTCGACTTCGGGACGAGGACGCTGAAGGAGGCGACGAGCGAGGCGATCCGCGACTGGATCACGAACGTCGAGACGACGCACTACCTGATCGGCTCGTGCGTCGGCCCGGCGCCGTATCCCGAGCTCGTCGCGGAGCTCCAGTCGGTGATCGGCCGCGAGGCGCGAGAGCAGGTGCTCACCGCCGAGGGCCGGCTCCCGGAGGCGGTCATCGCCGCCGTCGGCGGAGGCTCGAACGCGATCGGCGTCTTCCACGGCTTCCTCGACGACGCGGACGTGCGCCTCGTCGGCGTCGAGGCCGCCGGCGCGGCGTCGCTCGGGAGCGGGCGGACGGCGGTGCTGCACGGCGCGCGCTCCTCGGTGCTCGCCGACGAGGACGGCCAGATCGCGGACGCGCACTCGATCTCGGCGGGCCTCGACTACCCGGGCGTCGGCCCGGAGCACGCGTACCTCCGCGACACGGGCCGCGCCGAGTACCGCGCGGCGACCGACGAGGAGGCGCTCGACGCGTTCCGCCGCCTCGCCCGCACCGAGGGCATCATCCCCGCGCTCGAGCCGGCGCATGCACTCGCTCGTGCGCGCGACCTCGACGCGGAGCTGATCCTCGTCTGCCTCTCCGGCCGCGGCGACAAGGATCTCGACGAGGCGCTGAAGGCGCTGGAGAAGCTCGCATGAGCAAGGCCCTCGTCATCTACCTCGTGGCCGAGCCCGAGACGCCGGAGCTTGCGCGCGCGGCCGTCGACGGCGGAGCGGACATCGTCGAGCTCGGCATCCCGTTCTCCGACCCACTCGCCGAGGGGCCCGTGATCCGGCAGGCGTCCGAGCGCGCGCTCGCGCGCGGGATGCGCACGCGCCCGTGCCTCGACGTGCTCGCCCGCATGCGCGAGCTCGTCGACGTCCCGATCGTGCCGATGACCTATGCGGCGATCCTCGAGGCCTACGGCTACGAGCGCTTCGCCGGCGACGCCGCGGCCGCAGGCGCGTCGAGCGCGATCATCGTCGACCTGCCCGTCGAGATGCATCCGGAGCTGAAGCGGATCCAGCTGATCGCGCCGACCTCCACCGACGAGCGCATCCGCGCCGCCGCCGCGAACACGGACGGCTGGCTGTACGTCGTCTCGCTCACCGGCACGACCGGCGCGCGGGAGGAGGTCTCGCAGCGGGTGGGCGCGCTCGTCGAGCGCTCGCGCGCGCTCGCCCCCTCGGGGTTGCCGCTCTATGCGGGCTTCGGCGTCTCGACGCCCGAGCACGCGCGGGCGTTCGCGGAGATCGCGGACGGCGTCGTCGTCGGCTCGCGCGCCGTGCAGGTCGCCGAGCAGGGTCCGGACGCGCTGCGGGAGTACGTCGCCTCGCTCCGCGCCGCGCTCGACGCAGCCTGAGGAGAGCCTCCCGCGGCCGGAGGGACGTCCGGCGTTCCAGCGACGATCCCCGGATGCCCGCCGCCGGGAACCTCGTCGCGTCGACCGCGCCGCCGCAGCTGATCGACCCCGGCCAGGCGACCTGCAGCACCGGCACCGGCGGGGCGATCTGCCGCTGGGTCTACGAGGCCACCGGCTCGCAGACCGCCGCCGACGTGACGCTCTGGGTGGTCGAGAAGCCGCTCAAGATCGCTCTCATTCTCGTCGGAGCCTGGATCGTGGTCTGGGTGGGCAAACGGGCCATCCGCGGGCTCGTCGTCACCCTGCCGAGACGCGTTCCGGTACCGGGCCAGCTCGAGGAAGCGGCCGAACGGATGAGGGAGGGGCAGCGCGACACCTCGATCGAGCGGCTGCTCGTGAGCCTCCTTCGCTTCGTCGTCTGGTTCGTCGCCGCCGTGATGGTTCTCGACGTGCTCGGCATCAACGTGACGCCGCTGATCCTCAGCGCCGGGATCCTCGGCCTCGCGGTCAGTCTCGGCTCCCAGACGATGGTGAAGGACCTGATCGGCGGGATCAGCATCATCGTCGACCGCCGGCTCGCCGTCGGCGACTTCGTCGACCTGGCCGACGCGGCCGGTCGCGTCGGCACGTCGGGGATCGTGGAGGCCGTGGGCCTGTCGTCGACGACGCTGCGAAACGCCGACGGCGAGATCTGGCACGTGCCGAACGGCGACATCCGCTGGATCGGGAACCTGTCGGAGCGGTGGGCGCGCGTCGTGATCGACGTCCGAATCGGATACGACACCGATCTCCGCGCGGCGAAGGATGCGCTCGCCGGTGCGCTCGGCGAGGTCGTCGAGGACGACCGCTACCGCGACGCCGTGCTCGAGCCGCCCGCCGCGCCGTTCGTGCGGGAGCTCGCGAACGATGCCGCCGTCCTGCGGGCGACCCTCCGCGTCGACCGCGACCGGCTCGACTCGATCAAGGCGGCCGCGCTCGAGCGGATAGCGGAGGCGCTCCCCGAGGCGGGCCTCGGCCCCGCGTTGCCCGCGCAGATCGTCCGCGTCGGCGGCTAGCTTAGACGGGCGCGAGACCGGGTGCCGGGTCGAGCGGCGGCGCCGCGGGTTCGGGCTCGGGCTGCGTCGCGACGGGCAGTCGCAGCGCGAACGTCGCGCCGCGCTCGGGCGACGCGAGGGTGCAGCGGCCGCCGTGCGCCTTCGCGATCGCGTCGGCGATCGAGAGCCCGAGCCCGACGCCGCCGTGCGTGCGGCTGCGCGAGGTGTCGGCCCGGGCGAAACGGTCGAAGATCCGGTCGCGCGCCTCCGGCGGCACGCCGCAGCCCTCGTCCGCCACCTCGATCACGACCTCGCCGCCGCCCGCATAGGCGCGTAGCAAGATGGCGTCCCGCGGCTCCGTGTGCTTCACCGCGTTCTCCAGCAGCGCGTCGAGCCCGCTCCGCAGCGCGTCCGGATCGGCGCGCACGACGCCGGCGACGTCGATCTCGAGCCGCCACGCGCGCGGCGCGACCTCGGACCAGCGCATGAAGACGTCCTCGAGGAAGCTCTCGATCTCGACGTCGGCGAGCATCACGAAGTCCGGCTGGTCCGCCTTCGCGAGGAGCAGCAGCCGGCCGACGAGGTGCTCGATCCGCTCGAGCTCGTCGAGCGCGACGACGATCTCCGGCGCCTCCGGGACGTCGCGTCGCAGCAGCTCGAGATGGCCGCGCGCGATCGTCACCGGCGTGCGGAGCTCGTGCGACGCGTCGTGGAGGAACCGCTCCTGCCGCTCGAGCAGGGTCGCGCGCGTCTCCGCGACGGTCTCGACGACGCGGACGGCGGCCTTCCGCCGCTGCGCCTGCCAGACCATCGCGGCGAAGATCGCGCACAGGAACGGGATCGCCACGAGCCTCCCCCACAGCTCGTCGCCGTCGAGGCCGATCGCGAGGATCACCGCGATCAGCGCGGCGGAGAGACACGCGAGGATCAGCGCGGCCGTCCTGACCGACCACAACCGCGCGGCGTAGACGAACGCGAGGCTGATCCAGATCAGGTCGAACGACGCCCGGATCGAGCCGGGCAGCACCGCGATCAGGACGAGGTTCGCCGCCGCGAAGGCCGCCCACGCGGCCTCCGGCCAGTTACGCCGCAGCCAGCCGATAGCCGGCATTTCGAACCGTCTCGATGGGCGCGTCCGGACCGAGCTTCTTTCGCAGCCTGCGCACGCAGACGTCGACGACGTTCGAGCCGGGGTCGAAGCCGTAGCCCCAGACCTCGGCGAGCAGGCGCTCGCGACTGACGATCTCGCCGACGTGGAGGAGCATGTGGTGGAGGAGGCGGAACTCGCGGTCCGAGAGGTCGGTGACGAGCTCGCCCACCCGCGCCTGCCGCCGGGCGAGGTCGAGCGCGACGCGGCCCGCGCGGACGAGGTGCTCGTGCTCCGGCGGGCGCGACGCGCGCAGCTGCACCCGCACGCGCGCGAGCAGCTCGTCGAGCGCGAACGGCTTCGCGACGTAGTCGGTCGCGCCGAGCTCGAACCCGCGCAGCTTCGTCTGGAGATCGGAGCGCGCCGAGAGGATCAGCACCGGCAGGCGCGGCCGCACGCGGTGGAGCTCCCGCAGCACCTGCAGGCCGCTGAGCCCCGGCAGCAGCAGGTCGAGCACGACGAGATCCCAGCGGCTCGCGCTCGCGAGCGCGAGCCCGTCGCGGCCGTTGTCCGCCGCGACGACGGTGTAGCCCTCCGCCTCCAGGCCCCGTGTCAGGAAGGCCAGGATGCGGGCTTCGTCCTCCACCACCAGGATTCGCATCGTGTCCCGATTCGGCCGGCCGCCGCCCCGGACTGTACCGCCCTTCGTGCACAGATGACAAGGAGATGACGTGCGGATGACACTTTCGTCATCTTCGAGGCCTCCAAATCGCGCCGCGATACGAATCGCCGCGGATGCGGGCGCGCACGTGGAAGCTCGTGGGAACCGTCGTCGTCGTGGCGGCGGTCGGCGTGCTCATCGGCCTGTACGTCTCGAAGCTGACGACAGAGGCCGGCTCGCCGTCGTACACCGTCCCCGTCAAGACCGTGAACGGCAAGCCCGTCGTCGACCTGACGATCGAGACGGTGGCCGCGGTCGGGCCGGAGCTGAGCCCGTCGCATCCGGACTTCGTCTCGTACCTGATCCGCAACGCGCAGGGGAAGTGGGAGCGCGACACGGTCTGGCACCTGCCCGCGCACGCGACCGTCCACGTGACGATCTACAACTTCGACGGCGCGAGCGGCCTCCGCAACAGCTACCTCGCCCGCCCGCAGGGCACCGACGGGAACACGTACACCGTCGACGGGAAGACGCTCGACGTGATCAACCCCGACGACGCGTCGCACACGTTCGCCGTCCCGGCGTACGGGCTGATCGTCGCGCTCCCGGGCGTCGCCGACGACGCGAAGAACCAGTGTGGCTACGCGCCGTGCGCGCTGTCGATGGCGCACCGGACGATCCAGTTCACGTTCCACACCGGGAGCGCCGGCCACTTCCGCTGGCAGTGCTTCGTCCCGTGCGCCGCCGGCTGGCTGTACGGCTTCGGCGGGCCGATGCAGACGATCGGCTACATGGACGGATTCCTCAACGTCGCGTGAGCGCCACCGCACCCACCACGCAGCCCGGCCCGAACCACGCGCGACGCGTGATCGTCGCGTGGATCGTGTTCAGCCTGATCGCGACGCCGCTCGTCGCGATCTTCGTCGGCCCGAACATCCCGCCGGGCAACGGCAGCGACCAGGCGACGCAGCAGGTCTTCGACAACACCGTGATGGTGGCGCTGCTCACGCCGGTCATCTGCCTCCTTCTCGTCTTCTTCGTCTACGCGCTCGCGCAGTTCCGGAAGCAGCGCGGCGGCGACATCGTCGACGGGCCGCCGCTCCGCGAGCACCGGATGGTGCAGCTGCTCTGGATCGTGCTGACCTCGCTGACGGTGCTGTTCCTCGCCGGCTTCGGCACGTTCGAGCTCCTCCAGAACGGCGCCGGCGGCGGCCAGGGCCCGAGCCCGATCGCGGTGCCCTCCGGCCAGAAGCTCCAGGTGCAGGTCATCGCACAGCAGTGGGAGTTCACGTACCGCTATCCGTCGTACGGCGGACTCGAGACGTCGCAGCTCATTCTCCCGGCCGACACGCTGATCGAGCTCCACGTCACCTCGCTCGACGTCGTCCACTCGTTCTGGGCGTACCAGCTCGGGATCAAGGCCGATGCGAACCCGGGCGTCGACAACATCGCGTACCTGAAGACGAAGGGCCCGCGGACCTTCAGCGTCCACTGCGCCGAGCTGTGCGGGCTCTGGCACGGCTACATGTTCTCGCAGGGCAAGGTCGTGTCGTCGTCCGACTTCTCCGCCTGGCTCCACCAGCAGGAGGCGCTGTTCGCGTCCGTGAAGCAGTACATGCCGGCGTACGCGAACGCGTACTACCCCGACCCGCAGAGGAGGGCCGGATGAGACGGCTGCTCGGCTTCAACCTCCTGACCGGGATCGTGCTCGGCGTCGCCGGCTGGTATGCCGGCTGGTATGCGGCGCACGCGATCGTCGGGCCGAGCATCGACTACTTCGCCGACGTCGACTACAACGAGCTCTCCGTCGTGCTCGCATACCTCGGCGGCGTGCTCGGCTTCCTGATCGGGCTCGGCTTCCTCAACTACCCGATCCTGCGGCTGCGCGGCTATCCGCCGTCGCTGCGCGAGAAGGAGACCGCGGGGACCGGCCGGTACTTCGGGCTCTGCACCGACCACAAGGTCGTCGGCATCCAGTACCTCGTCGGGATCGGCGTCTTCTTCTTCATCGGCGGGCTCAACGCGATGCTGATCCGCATCGAGCTGCTGAGCCCGTCGAGGCAGGTCTTCCCCGCCGGGACGTACCTGACGATCGTCGGAATCCACGGCACGATGATGATGGGGATGATGTCGAGCGCGATCCTCGGACCGTTCGGCAACTACCTGATCCCGATCCTGATCGGCGCGCGGCGGATGGCGTTCCCGCGGATCGAGGCGCTCACGTTCTGGCTGCTGATGGCCGGCGGCGTGATCCTCGAGACGACCGTCTTCTTCGGCGGGTTCCCCACGGGCTGGACGGGCTACGAGCCGCTGAACACGCAGGGCAACCCCGGGATGGACTGCTACCTCATCTTCTTCGCGCTCGTCGGCATCTCGATGACGCTGCTCGGCCTCAACATGATCGCGACGATCGTGACGATGCGCGCGCCGGGGCTGACCTGGACGCGGCTGCCGATCTTCGTCTGGGGGATCCTGTCGACGTCGGTCCTGATGGTGCTCGCCGCGCCGGTGCTGATCGCGACGCTCGGCATGGCGCTCCTCGACCGCACGGCGCAGACGAGCTTCTTCATACCCTCGGCCGGCGGCAGCAACTACCTCTACGAGAACCTGTTCTGGGTCTTCGGCCACCCCGAGGTCTACATCCTCGCGCTGCCCGGGTTCGCGATCGTGCTCGAGCTCCTGCCGGTGTTCGCGCGGAAGCCGCTGTGGGGCTACCGGCTCGCGATCTCCGGCCTGCTCGGCGTCTCGCTGCTGTCCTGGTTCGTCTGGCAGCACCACCTGTTCGTGAGCGGGATCAACGGCGACCTGCGGCCCTTCTACATGCTGTCCACCGAGCTGATCTCGATCCCGACGGGGTTCACGTTCCTCTGCGGGATGATGACGCTCTGGCGCGGGAAGATCCGCTACACGGTGCCGATGCTGTTCTGTCTCGCGTGGTTCTTCAACTTCCTGATCGGCGGGCTGTCCGGCGTCTTCCTCTCCGACGTGCCGAGCGACGTGACGACGCACGGCAGCTTCTTCTCGATGGCGCACTTCCACTACACGATCATGGGCGGGCTCATCTTCACGTTCTTCGCCGGCATCTACTACTGGGTGCCGAAGATGACCGGCTTCCAGCTGAACGAGACGATGGGGAAGATCCACTTCTGGTGGATGTTCATCGCCTTCAACGCGACGTTCGCGCCGCTCTTCGCCGCGGGCTTCCTCGGGCAGCCGCGCCGGGTCGTCACGTATCCGGCCGACCTGACGTTCATCAACCAATGGGTGTCGGTCTCGGCGTTCATCCTCGGCGCAGCGCAGCTCTTCTTCGTCTTCAACCTCGTGTACTCGCTCGTGTTCAAGCGCATCCCGGCAGAGGCGAACCCGTGGGAATCGAAGTCGATCGAGTGGCAGCTGCCGTCGCCGGTGCCGGTCTACAACTTCTCGAAGATCCCGGTGTTCTCGAGCGACCCGTACGGCTACGGCGAGCCGGCGAGGCCTGTGGCCGTTCCCGCGAGCTCGCCGGCGGGAAGGGACTGAGATGGCCTCCGAGCTCGCGCACCCGTCCACGGAGTACGAGATCGTCGAGAGCGAGCCGCCGGAGGTCCTCGCGCGGAACCTCGTCACGGCCGGCCACCTGCTCGCGAGCGCGACCGCGTTCTTCTTCCTCGCATTCGTCTTCGCGTACTTCTACCTTCGCTCGCTCAACAACCACGACATGTGGCGGCCGAAGCACGTCGACCCATCCGTCGCGTGGGGATCGGCGATCGTCGCGTGCGTCGTCCTGAGCGCGATCGCCGTGCAGCTCGGCCTCGCCGACCATCGCGCCGAGCGCCGGCCGCAGTGGCGCGTGAAGGGGCTCGTCGCGCTCGTCCTCGGGCTGCTCGGGCTCGTGCTGCAAGTCGTCGCGTGGAGCGAGCTCGGCTTCGGCCCCGCGGACGGCGGCTACGCGAGCGTGTACGTCGGCTGGACGGCCTTCTACTTCCTGTTCGTCATCTTCGCGCTGTTCTGGCTCGAGACGGTGCTCGCGACGTCCTACCGCTACCGCGGCTGGGCGTCCGGCACGGCGACGGTCGCGCCCGGCGAGGCGTCGGGCGACCCGGGCCGCGAGGGCGAGGACATCCGGGACCCCGTGTCCCTCGTGCGCGCCGAGCTCGCGTCGCTCAGCTTCTACTGGACCTTCCTCGCGGGGATCGGCGTCCTCACGTGGGTCGTCCTCTACCTGCTCTAGCGCCGTGAGCGTCCCGCCGCTCGTCGTCTGCTCGGTCGCGGCGGGGCTCTACGCCCTCGGCGGACGAGGACGGCGGCGCGTCTGGCGCGAGCTGTCGTTCTACGCCGGCGTCGCGTCGGTGTTCGTCGTGCTCGAGCCGCCGTTCGACAACTGGGCCGACACGTCGTTCGCGCTCCACATGACGCAGCACGTCGTGCTGCTGACGGTGTCGGCGCCGCTGCTGGTGCTCGGGCGGCCATGGCCGCGGCTCTGGATCGCGTTCCCGCTGCGCGCGCGGCGCGCGGTCGCACGCGGGCTCGCCGGCTCTGCGGGCTTCCGCACCGTCGGACGGACGGCTTGCCGTCCCGCCGTCGCGTTCGCCCTGATGACCGCGGCGCTCCTCGTGTGGCACCTGCCCGCACTCTACGACGCGGCGGTCGGCAACGAGGGGATCCACATTCTCGAGCACGTGTGCTTCCTCGGGACCGCGCTCCTCTACTGGGGCGTGCTGCTCGAGGCGCCTCCCGTCCGCGGGCGGATCGACCACCTCCACCGCGCCGGCTGGTTCTTCGCCGCGCTCTTCCCGGGCTGGATCCTCGCGATCGTGCTCGCATACGCGAGCTCGCCCATCTACGACTCCTACGCCTCCCTCCCGCGCCGAGTGGGCGGGCTCAGCGCGCTCGCGGACCAGCAGCTCGCGGCCGGGGTGATGTGGGTGCCCGGCTCGCTCGTGTACTTCGTCGCAGGCGTCGTCGCCTTCTACCGCTGGCTCGGACCGGCCCAGAAGCCGCCCGAGCCCCAACCCGAGGAGCTCGCATGGACCTCATCGCCGCGGACCGGCTCGCCGGCGACATCCTGACGTGGGCGCTGCCGCTCGCCCTCTTGATCGGAATCCTCGTCTACTGGCTCGTCGTGCTCCGGCGCGGAGGCACGGGAAAGGCGTGAGGCTCCGGACCGCGACCCTCGCCGCCGCCGTCGCGCTCGGCATCGTCGCCGGGGCGCTCGCCTGGTCGCTGCGCTCGTCCGCCGCGCCGCCCGCGCTGCCGGAGCTGCACGGGACGATGAGCTGGGCGCCGGGTGCCCGGCCGGCGCCGCCGCTCGCCGCGCTGCAGCGCCTCCGCGGGCACACGGCGATCCTCGTGCTCGCGCGCCCGGGCTGCCCCGGGTGCGCCGATCTCCGGCAGGAGCTCGCGAGCGTGATCCGCCGGCTCTCCCCCGCGCAGCGGCCCGGGCTCGTCGTCCTGCGCGGGCCGTCGACGCCCGTCGTCTATCTCGTCGACCGGCGCGGCGACGAGCGCACCGGCTACCTCTTCCCGTTCGCGCCGGCGTTCGTCCAGGGCGATCTCGAGACCCTCGCCGCGGAGCGGCTCCCGTGACGCGCGGGCTGCGCACCGACGAGGCGCCGGGCGCCTGGCTGCGCGCGTGCGCCGTGGCGGTCGCCGTCGCCGCGACGCTTGCCGTGGCGAGCGGCGCCGCCGGCTCCGACGCCGTCCACCGCGTCGTCGCCGCGCTCGCGGCGCCGCCGCTCGCAGCGCTGCTCGTCGCGGCGCTGCTCTCGCACCGGAACCTCCTCGCGCCGGTCGCGGTCACCGGCGCGCTCCTCGTGGCTGCCGCGCTCGCGCCCCCAGGGCCGGCGCACCTCGGCCTCGCCGTTCCAGCGCTCGCCTCCGCGTCCGCACTCGCGGCCGCAAGCTGGCGCGGCGGCCACGTGCCCGCCGGATCGTGGCGGGACTACCTCACGCTGACGAAGCCGCGGATCATGGTGCTGCTCCTTCTCACCGGGGCCTGCG
>Ga0335085_10005539_pt1 | contig 20208 bp, 22 predicted proteins | sample Lox_Sample_45_FD_206712 | JGI IMG/M metagenome (GOLD analysis project Ga0335085, IMG submission 206712) | Soil microbial communities from Loxahatchee National Wildlife Refuge, Florida, United States - Lox_Sample_4.5 | ecosystem: Environmental > Terrestrial > Soil > Wetlands | place: USA...
TGGCGAACTGAGCCATTATGCGCGTCGCGCTTTGCGCCGGATGCGACGTCGCCCGACTCTCGTGGCTGCCTTCTGGAAACAAGCCGAACTGTTTTAAACTGTAACTATATTATGTAATTCTCAATAGGAGTCCGTGATGCGGTCTGGCTGCTATTGCGGCAAATCGGGAACCTCCGCCCTCAACCGCATGCCATGCGAATTTCAGTCTGCGGTTGGCAATCTGGCGTTCATCCTTCATTTCATTATTCATATTTCGCTGGCGCACGGCTCAGGAATCTACGCTGAAAGCGCTATGGCGTTACTAGCAGAAACTCGGTGAGACGGTTGCCACACGGGACGATGGTAATGGCCAGCGGCCAAGCTGAGGCGGGATGATGCCGGGCCGCGTCTTAAAGGCGATGCCTCCGGCAGGCCGGCGGGAAACTCAGAGAACAATCAACCCACGCCGGACACCGATCGCCACTGCCTCCGCGCGCCCTGACGCGCCTAGCTTGTTAAAGATCGAGGTCACGTGGAACTTCACCGTGTGTTCGGATATCTTCAGCCGCCATGCGATTTCCTTGTTTCCCAGTCCCGCCGCGAGAAGGTTGAGAATCTCGGTCTCACGTGGCGAGAGCCGCGGGCCGGGTGAATCGTCCGGAGTTCTAGCCAACGGTTCGAGCGCCGCGGCAACAGCGCCTGACTCCTCGTCCGCGCCCCACGGTGAACGGAGATGCTCGGTGACGTCAGGGTGCACCACCATCAGGCCGGCTGCAGCCGCCTCGACGGCAGCTTGAATTTCCCTTGGGCCGGCCCAAGCAGGCAGCACTCCTGCAATGGAAGAATCCTGGAGCGCTGCCAGGGCGTCCTTAAACTCTGATTCCGGTGCCAATACAACGGTAGCTGGGAAATTCGTCTGCGAGCCCGACCCGCGCAGTCTTTCGAGCTCGCCCACGCCGACACTTTGAAGAAGCACGTCAGGTTGCACGTCGGCCAGTCGCTGGTCGAGGCCGGCTCGCCCGAGACTGCTTCCAACCGCCTCGAGAGAAGCCGATGATCTAACCAGCGCCTCGAGTCCGGCTAGCTCAACCGCCGAATTGGCCGACACCAGCATCCTGATCACGGCGCTTCTCTCTTACTGCCCCTGACGCAGCGTCGCTCAGATCGGGCGTTCACCGACGGTGATGTTGACTTCAACCAGCATGCCGCCCCGAATGATAGATGCCTTCGCTGCCTTGCCGACGCGTTCCGCCGTCAGGTGGGCCTGCAGGTCGTCCGTGTCGCGGAGCGGGCTCGCGTCCAGTGCCAGCAGCACGTCTCCCAAAGTCACGCCCGCCTGGTCAGCAGGGCTGTCGGACTCGACGCCCACTACCATCAGGCCGACTTCATGGGTGAGTTTCGCTGACTCGCGCAGCTTTCGCGGCACGCGAACGGGAACCATCCCAATGCCCAGATAACCGCGTCCCACATGACCTTTCTTCTCCAGTTCCGAAGTCACGCGCTCCACCGTCGCGGCCGGTATCACCACGGCCCCGTATCGCGAAAGCGCCGGAGTGCTGATACCAATCACGCGACCTTCATGGTCGATGACAGGTCCGCCGGAAAAGTTAGGATGAAGGTTGCGGTCCAAACGCACGGTGGCGTCGAGCGTCCCGCCTCGCCACGTCCTCCAGGCCGGTCCTACCACACCCACCAGCGCCAAGCCGGCCCGGGCTCCGCCTTCGGATGTGCGTCCCGCTACCAACACCCAGTGTCCTACCTTCAGGCTGGAAAGATCCGCCAATTCCGGCAACCCCAAAATTGCGGTTTCCGGTTGAGAGCCTTCCAGTTTAAGAATAGCCAAGTCCGTGCTCGGGTCGCGCCCTGCCAGTGTTGCAGCCAGCGAGCGGCCTTCCGGCAATGTGACGGTGATCTCCTCGTCGCGCTGAAGGGCCTCGCTGGATGTCACCACGATTCCAGGCCGCCAATGCACGCCGCTCGAAGGGATGCGCCGGCGGCCGTGCACCGCGACCACTGCACGGCTCACTCTTTCGATGACGCTCGCTGATTCGCTCGAAAGCGCTGCCCACGTGGTTGCACCTGTTGATTCCTGCTGCATTGCGTTCCTCCAAGGTCAATCGAGTTGTGCCGGGCGCTGCCGAAGCCAAGAGCCCAGACAGCCCCAAGCTTAGTGGCAGGAGAGGAACCGACACATCGCCCAAACGGGCGGGTACGATCCCGTAGAATTGGCTAGGGTCAGCGTGAAGGGCCTAACCTGCATTGCTCACGAGTGGCAAAGCTAAGACGGTGGTGGGATTGCCATCACTAGATGGCGGCGTAAGGCTGCTTCGATGTCAAACAGGTCAATTCTGCGAACTGGGTCGGAAAGCTCAAGTCTGGTCTCCCAGAAGCTCACGGACGGTTGGCACGAGAAGGTCCTGCGCGCGCTGCTTATCCAGCGTCGCGGTCGCACCGAGCTTTCTCGCAGCTTCGAGCATGGTGTTGCCAAAGACGGATCCCAGCCCCGTGACAACGAGGATCTTGGACTTTGGCATGTACTTGGTGGCCCGCAAGACCTCCAATCCATCCATCTCGGGCATTGTCAGATCAAGAATGGTAAGGTCCACACGGATATTCATGAGGGCCTCCAAGGCCTCGTGGCCCGAACTGGCCTCAGCCACCTCATACCCGGCCCGTTCCAAAATCGCGCGGAATAATTCGCGGTCCCGGGGGTCATCATCGACGACGAGAATGGTTGACCGATTGGCTTCTGACACTTCTGAACAACCCTCCCAGGCGGCCCTCTCAACGGATGTCGTTACCGGAACAAAGCTTCAACCAGGAAATGCAAAGCGCACCGCGCAGCGACGCGGATTCTCAGAAAGGCTACTTCCACTTCAGCAACGAGAACTAAGGCAGGTAGCGAATAAACAGTGGGCCACTTTCGCTACAACCGCGGCGATCTCGAAACCATTATAACCTGCTGCCCTACTTATCGGATTGCGGACGGTGTTTTGGGTAGTGTCTCAGTTTGAGGTGGCACGGGCATCCTGCCCGTGTTATTTCAATGGCCAAGATGGCCATGCCACTTCAAACTGAGACACTACCGTGTTTTGAGAGCTGGCCCGACGTCGTCTGGGGCAACGCTGGCGGTCTAGCGCGGCACTTTGACGTTCCGTTCGTGCTATGATGAGGCTTAAGTAGCGTCACGATCTCGTGTTAAAGGGCGGGATTCATGCCGGAAGTTAAGCTTGGGCTCCAAGATGTAGTCATCGCTAATTCTGACATCTGTTCTATTGACGGGCAGCGGGGTGTTCTGACCTACCGCGGCTACGACATCAAAGACCTGGCTGAGCACTCCACTTTTGAAGAAGTGGTTTACCTCCTGTGGTACGCACGGCTTCCGCGTCAGGCTGAACTCGATCAATTGACCCGGCAACTGGTGGAAAATCGCCCCATCGCCGCCGAGATCGTCGATCTGATGAAGCGTCTTCCTCCGCCACAGCACCCGATGGAGACGCTGCGCACGGTTGTCTCAGCACTGTCTCTTTATGACCCCGAGGCGGAGGATATGTCGGTTGAGGCAAACCAGCGCAAAGCGGTGCGCTTAACGGGCCAGATCGGCACTATCGTGGCAGCCTTCGGACGCATTCGCGACGGCAAGGAACCGATCGCGCCTGACCCGAAACTGAACTTTGCTGCCAATTTCCTTTACATGCTCACCGGGAAGGTGCCGCGTTCTGAAGACGCCCACTGGTTTGACGTAGCCCTTATTCTGCACGCCGACCACAGCTTTAACGCTTCCACCTTCGTCGCCCGTGTCACGGCTTCGACGCTCTCCGACATGCACTCGGCCATCACCTCAGCCATCGGCGCCCTCAAGGGGCCTCTCCACGGCGGAGCTAACGAGCAGGTGATGAAGATGCTGCTGGAGATTCAGACCGTCGACAAGGCGGAGGATTACGTGCGCGGCTTGCTGGCACAGAAGAAAAAGGTGATGGGTTTTGGGCATCGCGTCTACCACACGGAGGACCCGCGCGCCTGGGTGCTGCGCAGGATGTCTGAAGAGCTGGGCCGCAACGCAAGGCAAAGCCAGTGGTTCGAGATGTCACGTGCCATTGAGCAGTTCATGATCCGGCAGAAGAATATCAACGCCAACGTGGACTTTTACTCCGCCTCGGCCTACTACGTGCTCGGCATTCCCGTGGATCTCTATCCGCTGATCTTTGCCGTGAGCCGCATCTCAGGCTGGACGGCGCACGTGCTGGAACAATACGCCAATAACAGACTGATTCGGCCCCTCGCCGACTATACCGGACCCACCAACCAGAAGTACGTGCCTATCGACCGGCGGTGACCTGTTTGGAGACGAGATTGATGTTGCGATATCCGATCAATCGGGTTATGACCGCGCCTTGAGGGGTCCGCGCAAGTAGGGGAGGGCAGTTCGAAAATTTCAAAACCTACGACCGAAGCCAGAATGTCATTTAGAATCAATAAACCAGCCAGTGAACCCACGATGTTATTGATGGCGTTCGGTTTATTTATAATAACCCACGATATATAAGACACCAAATGACTTATAAAAGGCGGCTGCCAGTGGCAAACGTAGTTCAACCGCACGCGCATTATCATAGGCAGACCGTGTGCTGGCTTTCCCGCTTTTTGAGGCCATTAGATCAGACGTAGGCCAGAATGCTTGGACGTGCGACGTCCGTCATCGTTCTCACCGCGGCTTTGCTGCCTGTCGCAGATTCAGGCAACGCGACACGGACGATTCCGGCGGGGGTGAGGCTCGAATTCGGCTTAGCAACCAAACTGTCAAGCAAAGTGAATCAGACCGGCGACCGATTCAGCGGCGAAACGGAGCAGCCAACTCCTTCCCGAGGCACGGAGATCCTGCCAGTCCATAGTGCCGTGCAAGGCCACGTAGCCGACGTCCAGCGGGCAGGACATCCTGCAAGGGCAAGGCTGCAGTTATTCATTGACGTCATCACTGCGCCGGACGGAACAACCTACAGGCTCCCGCCGGACATTCACATTCAGCGCCTTATCGGAGTGCGAGAAAAGGGTAAGTGGAACACAGTCTCAAGCCCCGATCAACCCGGTCAGAACACCTCTCCAGGCACGAGTGCCGCGGCCCAAACGCAGCCCATGTTATTCACGCCCAACTATAAAGACGCCGTTCTTGCGCCGGGAACCGTGCTTACGTTTCTCATTTCACAGGATGTGACCGCGGCCAACAGGTGAACGATATTTGGCAATCGCGTGATATCATCTTTCAGGTCATTAGGAGGCATCCATGGAACTAAAGACAGGCAACAGGAACAATGGGAACGGACTCAGCCGCAGGGAGTTCATCGGCGCTACGGCTGCCGCAGGTTTTATGATCTTAAGACCGGGTCTGGTGCGAGGTACGGAGGCTAACTCAGCCGTGCGGGTCGGCCTGCTTGGCTGTGGAGGCCGCGGCACCGAAGATGCTACCAATCTCGTCGATACGGGTGGCGCGCGCGTGGTGGCGCTGGGTGATCTTTTCCAGGATCAGCTCGATAAAGGCTGCAAACACTTCGACCAGCTTCAGCAGGCAAAAGGTTACGCGTCGATCGACCACGCGCAGACTTTCGTGGGACCCAACGCCTACGAGCAGATTGCGAACTCCAAGGAAGTGGACGCGATCGTGATTGCGACGCCTCCCATCTTCCATCCTCAGCATCTTGAGACCGTGGTGGCGGCGGGGAAGCATGTTTATTGTGAGAAGCCCGTGGCGGTGGATGTACCCAACGCTAAGAAGGTGATGGAGATCGGAAAGCGCGCCCAAGGCAAGCTCAGTTTGGACGTCGGTTTCCAAATCCGTAACTGCCCCATGTTCGTCGAAATGGTGCGGCGCATTCACGGCGGCGCGTTGGGCTTGATCGCGAGCGGCGAGGCCCACTACATCGCGGGCTACATCGGGCGGCCCGAGTGGCCGAACGCCAGCCCGGAAGAGCGGCGCCTTCGCAATTGGGTGCATGACCGTACGCTTTCCGGCGACATCATTGTGGAACAAAACATCCACGCCATCGACATTTGCAACTGGATCCTGCAAAACCATCCGGTGAAGGCGGCAGCCACCGGAGGCACCCAGGGCCGTCCGGCAACCGACACCGCATACAGCCATTACAACGTGGTGCTCTATTACCCGGATGACATTCCGGTGACGTTCAGTTCGACGCAGTTCAACAAGGGCTGGTTCGATGTTACCGAGCGCTTCTTCGGCACCAAGGGCACCTCCCAGTCACCGTATTCCGGGCCTCTCGGCATCTGGGGAGACGAGCCCTGGCAACCGGAAGCAGCGGCGCAATCGACGAGCGGCGGACAGTTTTCGGTCACGGGTAAGTTCTCAGACAACCTGGCGGAGGCTGATCCCGAGAAGAAGAAAGCGTTTGTAGAGAGCATCACCAGCGGCCAGTTCCACAACCAAGCCGAGGCGGGCGCCATTTCGGCGCTTTCTTGCATGTTAGCGCGCACCGCAGCGTACACAGGCAATCCTGTGACGTGGGATGAGCTCATGGCCTCGACGGACGTTTGGGAGTCGAATATCGATTTGAATAAGCTCAACTACCGCGGTTGAGCGATGTCGAAGAAGCAACCGCCGGCCGGTTGGAAGCCACAGTTTGACATGCAGAGTGACGGCCATCTTCAAGTCATTGCGGCAGAGTATACCTCGACCGCAAACCGGGTATCGGCAGAATACGAAGGTCGAATATGGGCATTGAGAGGACGATGGGGTTTCTTTTGCAGAGCCAAGCTCGCACGGATGCGCGTATAGCGTCCTACTTCGCAAAGGCCGACCAACGGATGAGGCGCTTGGAACGTGTTTTGGCGACAAACAACCGCGTCGTAACCGGCCTCGTGCGTTACGGCGTCTCGCTTCGAAGCGACGTGCGCCGGCTGGACAAGGCGATGACTCGGCTTGCCAAGGCCCAGGCCAAAAGCGAACAAGAGATGACCAAAAGTGAAGAGAAGCTGGTTGAGACCGAAGACAAGCTGAACGGCCTGATTGACGTGGTCGACAAGTCTATCCGGAGGAATGGCATATGACGTGGCGACAAGGGAATATCGTCAGCGCTCGCAAGCTCACCCGAAGTGAGAGAAAGGCTTATGAAGAGGAGCAAGGTTAACGCGGACCACGAATTACGTCCCGAATATGATCTCCATCGGCTGCTCAAAAAGGCAGCGTACGGGGCAAGTACGCCGAGCGCTACCACGCCGGCACCAACCTGGTTCTTTTGGATCCAGAGGTTCGAAGGGCGCTTCGCAATGAAGAAGCCATCAATGACGCCCTGCGCCTGGTGATCGAGTTACGCAGGACCGGCTCACGCTCATGAGTTGGATTTTCGGAGTTGAATGGGCCGGAGTTAGGATGGCTTTGAGACCAGCATGGGTACCAAGGGCGTGCTAACGGTCGCAGACCTCGAGACCACTACCAAGCCTCTTGAAGGCGGCGGCTACGAGTTGGACGAAGGAGAGCTTGTCTACGTGTCGCCCAACAGCCTCGAACAGTGGCAGATTATCCACCGGTGCTACGAAGCACGCTTTGAAGGCAGTTCCCGCATTGGTGGTCGAGGTTTTGGGCTCGAGTGATCCGAAAGCAGCGCGACGCATCGCTCTTCGATCCTCGGCCCGCTTGGCAGGTACGGCGCGCGACATGACGCGGCGAATCCGCCAGTACTTTGAGGCCGGCGTGCGGGTGGTTCTTGTGGTTGACCCGGACGAGCGCGAGGTGGACGTCTACGAGCCGGATGAACTGCTGCGAACCTTGACCGTACGCGACACCCTTGAGGCTCCTGAAATTTTACCGGGTTTATCGCTGCCGATTGCGCGGCTGTTTGAGGGATGAATTGTCATTTGTGCAGTTTCCACGCCGCTTCCATCTGGGGGGAATTCTAGATGCCTAAAAACGCGTCTCGCCGAGACTTTCTAAAATCTTCAATCGTCAGCGCCTGCGCCGCGGGCTTGGGTACAGGCTTGGCTGCTGGCAAGCCGGCATCCGCCGCGGAGCCTCCGTCTGCATCTGCGCTGCCGCTTGCACCGGACACCGCGCCACTTCCCATCAAGAAGGGCGTCTTGGTGGACATGTTGCCCAAGAGCCTCAGCTATGTCGACCGCTTCAAATTGGCGCGCGAGGTGGGCTTCGAAGCTCTTCAGGTGAACACAACGCCGGACGCGCACGAAGCTGACGAGATCAAGAAAGCGGCGGACAGCGCCGGAATTCGCATCGATTCGGTGATGAACATGGACCATTGGAAGTGGCCGCTTTCTTCGGCGGACATGACCGTGGTTCAGAAGAGCATGGACGGCATGCGCACCTCGCTGCATAACGCGAAACTCTGGGGCGCCAAGTGCGTCCTGCTTGTGCCTGCGGTGGTCAATCCGCAGACCACGTACGAAGAGGCTTGGGTGCGCTCGCAGACGCAGATTCGGAAGCTGCTGCCGCTCGCGCAGGAACTTCAGGTGGTGATCGCAATCGAAGAGGTCTGGAACAAGTTTTTGCTGAGCCCCTTGGAATTTGCAACTTACATTGACCAATTTCACAGTCCTTGGGTGAAGGCCTGGTTCGACGTTGGCAACGTAGTGTTGTACGGCTACCCGCAGGATTGGATTCGTACTCTCGGCCATCGCATCGCCGACATGCACGCTAAGGATTTCAAGCGTCTGGAAGACGGCTACAAGTGGGTGAATCTGGGCGAGGGCGATGTTGACTGGGCGGCGGTGCGCAGGGCCCTGTCAGACATTCACTACAACGGTACGATCGTCACCGAACTCGAAGGGGGCGACGAGGCCTATCTGCGAGACGTCAGCCAGCGGCTTGACCGGCTGGTGTTGGGAAAGGCGTAGACCTCATCAGCTAGCCTAGATATCATGAGTGCGTTTACACCCACGGCCAGAACTCAAGTGAAACGCCTGCCGAAGCGAGCTGCTTACGACAAGGCGCACGTATACTCAATTCTCGACGAGGGCCGCGTTTGCCACGTGGGATTTGTTGTTGAGGGCCAGCCCTACGTGATTCCCACCGGCTATGCCCGGGTGGACGACCGGCTATACTTCCACGGTTCGGCCGCCAGCCGGATGCTGCGCACTCTCGATGAAGGCATACCGGTTTGCGTGACGGTGACGTTAGTCGATGGCCTGGTCTTGGCTCGTTCGGCGTTTCACCATTCCGTCAACTATCGGTCCGTGGTGGTGCTGGGCCAGGCGCGGCTGGTAACGGATCCTCGCGAGAAGGTGGAGGCGTTGCGATCCTTTACGAACCACCTTGTGCCGGGCCGCTGGGAAGAGGTGCGTCCTCCGAATGAGCAGGAGCTGAAAGCGACCAGCGTCTTGGCGCTGCCGCTTGCCGAGGTCTCCGCTAAGATCCGCACGGGGCCGCCCATCGACGACGAAGAAGACTACGCGCTGTCTGTGTGGGCAGGCGTCGTCCCTCTGCGTGCGGAGTGGGGTGAGCCTCAACCAGATGCCAAGCTGATTCCTGGCGTCCCGGCTTTCAGCGTGACACGGTTTGCGGCCAACTAATTAGGAAAACCCGGGCTAACTTTCTAGGTGAGGTAGAATTGCGATGAAATGCCGACGGCTCTCAGAATACGTTCCTACCGGTTCTTTTTCGTGTCTTTAGATCGGAGCGAGCCGCCGCACATTCACGTTAGACGTGAGAACAAGGTGGCAAAATTCTGGTTGGAACCCGCTGCGCTCGAACGGGCCGGAGGGTTTAGTCGAGTGGAAGTGAACGCAATTTTGAATCTCGTTCTCGAACATCGTGAGCGGTTACTTCGGAGCTGGCATGAGTTCTTTGGTCGTTGAAGTTCAAGAGGCTCGCGCTAAATCGGTCCGCGTAACCGATGAAGCGCTAACGGTTGATCTAATTGACGGGCGGACAATCGTGGCACCTCTCGCCTGGTTCCCACGCCTTTGGCATGGTACGGCACACGAACGAGGTCGCTTTGAGATATTTGGCGACGGCACTTACATCCATTGGCCCGAGCTGGACGAAGACCTCACGGTTGCGGGCCTTCTAGCGGGGAGGCAATCCGGGGAGAGTCCCGAATCGCTCAAAGCGTGGCTGGCTTCTCGACGGAAGAGACCCAGGAAGCTGTGACTGGGCATGTCGTCTGGGCTGCCGCGCAGCGCCTACGCCAGGCGGTCAGTGTTTTGGGACGTCAGAGGCCGCCCATCATCTTTTTTGCGGCCTCAGTGGCGAAGGTTTCAACATTTTTTGTAGGACCCCGCTCGCGCCCGGAGCAATCTTGCTGATGAACCTTTTGAACCGATTGGCCGCCAGCGCTGTGCGGGGCGTGTCGCTGGTCAGGTCATCGAACGTTCCCTTCAGCATGGTTTTTTCTTCTGGGCTCAACTGGTCTAGGTGATCGGTGTATTCCTTCGCCGCTGTGAGAGCTGTTTCAGTCCACGGGAAAGGCTCGCCGCATTCTCCGCAATACCTTGGTGGCTGATAAGGCCCTCCGCCGCCCATCCACGCCAAAGGGCCGATCCCGGCAATTGGCCAGCCGCATGCTTGACACTCTTCAATAGTAGCCGCGCCACAATCCTCGCAAAAAGACTTCCTGAACTGCGGGGATTCCTTTAGCGAACTCAGGACCAGATGTCCGTTTCGGCATATCTGAGCCACATGCTCTGGGCGAGGTTTTCTATTCGCGTCACGCTCCTGTTTCTCGAGTTTCTCTTTGACCACCCTAACGGCGAGAACGCCCAAGGCATCGTGAATTTCGGCCTCCGAATTGAAATCCGTAAATTGTCGGACGGTAAAGTGTGGCACCCAATCAAGCGTGTCTCCCTTCGCATCTGGCGGAGCATAAACGCGGTACTCTTTACCGTCGATGTAGACAGTAGCGACACTCTGCAGGAGCTCGGGCTGACTCGATCCGTGCAAGATCTTCTGCTTGAGCACAACTTTAGTCTGTGGGTTCCCGCTCATTCGAGGATCCTCGGTCGACGCTGAATTCTAGGAGCATCGAAGGTCCGCCGCCCATTAGCGATTGCCTACTGCCTACTGCCTACTGCCTACTGCTTACTGCCCTCCAGGTGGGTTAGCAAGTGCACGAGGGTGCGCACCGGATGGCCCGTCGGACCCTTAGCCAGATAAGGCTTCTCCTCGTTCGACCAACGGGTGCCGGCGATATCAAGGTGCACCCAAGGCGTGTCGCCTGCAAACTCGCCCACGAACATGGCTGCTGTGATGGCGCCGCCGTGGCGGCCACCGGTGTTGGCCATGTCGGCGATGGAGCTCTTATAGAAGTCGCGGTAGTCGTCGTCTATGGGGAGTTCCCACATCCTGTCACCCACAGCTTCGGCGCTGGCCAGAACGCGCTTCACCCATTCCTTGTTCCATCCGAAGACGCCTGTGGTGATGTTCCCCAACGCAACGCTGACGGCGCCGGTGAGCGTCGCAGCGTCGATCACCACCGTAGCGCCCTGTTGTTTGGCGTAGGTGATCGCATCCGCCAGGGCCAGTCGGCCTTCAGCGTCCGTGTTCAGCACCTCAATGGTCTTGCCGGACATCGACGTGATCACGTCGCCGGGCCGGTAAGCCTTGCCGCTCGGCATGTTCTCGGCGGCCGGAACTAACGCCATCACCCGCACCGCCGGCTTCAATTGCGCGAGAGCGCGCATCACTCCCAGCATGGTAGCGCCGCCGGCCATGTCCGTTTTCATCTCGTGCATGTCAGCCGCGGGTTTGATGGAGATGCCACCCGTGTCAAACGTGATGCCTTTGCCCACGATCGCGATCACCGGCTCTGCGGGAGCTTCTGGCGGCGTATACCGCAGCATGATGAGCCGGGGCGGCAGCTCGCTGCCCTGCGCCACAGCCCACAAGGCTCCCATTTTGAGAGCCTGAATTTCTTCCGCGCCCAGCGCCTGGAATTCGAGGCCATATTGGGTAGCCATTTGTTGAGCGCGGTCGGCGAGCAACGCAGGCGTCATGCGATTCGAGGGCTCATTCACCAATTCGCGCGTGAAGTTCTGTGCCTCCGCGATGATGCGTCCGCGCTCGCTTGCGGCGCGTGCTTCTTCGCTTGGTGTGAAGCCGCCCGTGGCAAGATGGAACTCGTCGATGCGCTTCTCATCTTTGCGCTCGGTGCGGTAGGTGTCCGCATCGTAGTCGGCAAGGATGGCTCCCTCGACAATCGCCTGCACGGCCTCGGCGTCAGCCGTCTTAGGACCCAGCAACCACGCCAAGCTGTGCACGCCGCGGGCGCGTACATGGCGCACGGCAGCTCCAGCGAGACGCCGCAGCACGCCCGTTGAGTACTTGGACTCCTTGCCCGCGCCGACAACCAGCAACGTCCTCGCCGAGAGGCCGGCCGGATGATGAATCAACGTGGCCTCGAAAAGCTTCCCAGTGAGCTCGCCGGACTGCCGCAGCTCTTCGAGTTGCTCGCGCGCGGCTTCGGGCAAGTGACACACGGAGCCGTTCATGGCAGGCTGCTCGTCAAACGCAAATACAGCCAAAGCGGGGGTCGATAGTTGGCCCAGAGACTCAGTTGTGAACTCAATCTTCAAAGATCCCTCCAGAGATTCTCGTTTGTTGTTGGCAGAAGCGTTCCAGCGTTCCGTACTCATGGTTCATCATTCATGGTCATGGTTCACCGATCGGTCCTCCGGCGCTGATGGTCGCGGATGTCCTGGGCCGTCTCGCGGTCAATCGTCCGGCGTCGCAGCGTCTCGCGCTGGTCCCAGACGGTCTTTCCCTTTGCCAAAGCGAGCTCGCACTTGATCAGGTTTTTCTTCAGGTAGAGTCGCGTGGGCACTAGCGTCAGGCCTCGCTCCTGGGTGCGGCCCCGCAGCTTGTCGATCTCCGAGCGATGTAACAGCAGGCGGCGTTCTCTCAACGCCGGATGGTTCAGGTAGCTGCCGGGCAGGTAGCCTCCGATGTGGCAATCCACCAGCCACACCTGGTTGTTCTTCACCACCGCATAGCTATCCTTCAAGCTCGCCTTGCCGTCGCGGACGGATTTGACTTCCGTGCCCGTCAGCTCAATGCCGGTTTCGAACTTTTCCAACAGATGGTAGTAATGGCCGGCCTGCCGGTTGAGAGCGAAGTTCTTAGGCGCCTCTCGTTCAGCTTTCTTGGTCTTCATCGAGGACCTGTAGGTACGCGATCTGACATTCAATGTTAGCATGCGTCGAAGGTTACCCTGACCTGGCATTTGAGATCGGAAGGGTCCGCATTTCCGAAACTCTTCCTCACGTTCTACCTCATTGCGCTGCGAGCGTGCTAAACTGACGTTCCCAAGGAGAAGGAATCTGGCAGCTCGAAAGGTTATGAAACGGCCCTCGGACGGCAACCGCAGCCGGCCGGGAGAGGCTCCAAGGGAACCAATGCTGGAGTAAGGCGATGGACGAACTTAGCAAGCTGCTGCCGCGATTTCTCAGCAAGCATGTGCGCGGCGACCAGCCACCAGTGCTGGAAGTGCTGGCGCCGCTGTGGCCGCGCGTGGCCGGAAGGGCGATGGCAGAGCAATCACGGCCCGTCGCCTTCGGGAACGGGACCCTGACGGTCGCCGCCTCCAGCGCGCCGTGGGCTACCGAGCTTCGTGGGCTTCACGACGAGATTCGAATCGCTGTCAATCGAACGCTTGGCCGGCCGCTCGTGAAGCGCGTGCGCGTGAGGCTGACCCCTGTGGGTTCGGAAGACGGCCGCGACCTTTCAGGGGGTGTCGGCCTCGAGCGCGAAGCTCCATCAGCACGGCAAGACTTTGGGATTCTGCCGACGCCTGGCGAGGCGCCAGCCTCGATCTATGATGGGAAGGAGTTTAGCCTCCACGCAGGTTTGGATCCCGAGACTCGCGAGATTATGTTCCGCTCGTTCGCCAAGTACTTTGGGCGTACGAATCGAAGGGTGAACTGATGGCGTTGACCGAGAAGGAAGTTCGTTACGTGGCCGCGCTGGCTCATTTGAAACTTACCGACGATGAAGTTCGAGAGTTTCTGCCCCAGCTCGATTCCATCCTGGAGTATATGACAAAGCTCAATGAGTTGAAGATCGAAAGTGTAGATGCGATGGCTCAGGTGCTGGCTCCCGGTTCACCGGACTTTGCCTTGCGTCCCGATTCTCCTCACCCGACTTTCACACCTGAAGAGGCACTAAGCAACGCTCCTGATCGGGGCGGCAACTTCTTCAAGGTCCCGCGCGTGATTGAAAGGGACTAAGACTTCTGCCCTGGTGCTCATGGAACTCACCAGCCTTACTCTTACCGAGATTCGCGGTCTTCTGCAGAGCAAAGCCGTGTCCGCGACGGAGCTGGTCCGTGCGCACCTTGAGCGCATCCCGCGCGTGGATGCTGACGTCCGGTCTTACCTCACCCTTTCGCCGGAGCGCGCGCTGGAGCAGGCGGCCCGCGTAGATCGGGCGCTGGCGGCGGGCGACACCGTCGGCCCGCTTGCCGGCGTGCCTACGGCCGTCAAGGACGTCATTCTAACGCGAGGGGTGCGCACCACCTGCGGCTCACACGTTCTCGAGCGCTATATCGCGCCGTACGACGCCACTGCGGTCGCGCGGCTGGAAGCGGCCGGAGCTTGCATTCTGGGTAAGACGAACTGCGATGAGTTTGCCATGGGATCTTCGACGGAGAACTCCGGCTTTTACCCCACGCACAACCCGCACGATCTCACTCGAGTGCCCGGCGGATCAAGCGGCGGATCAGCAGCGGCGGTGGCTGCGAATCTCGCCACCGTGTCGCTCGGCTCTGACACTGGCGGTTCCATCCGCCAGCCCGCCTCTCTCTGCGGCGTGGTGGGCATGATGGGAACTTACGGCCGCGTCTCCCGCTTCGGCCTCGTGGCCTTTGCTTCGTCGCTCGATCACATCGGTCCCTTCGCCCGCTCGGTGTGGGATGCAGCCGCAGTCATGCAAGTGATCGCCGGACGCGACCTGAACGATTCCACTTCAGCGGACACACCGGTAGACGACTATGAGGTTGAGATTCATAAGAGCGTCGAGGGATTGCGCGTGGGCGTGCCGCGCGAGTACTTTGCAGGTCTCTCGCCCACCATCGGAGACAACATTCAGAAAGGAATCGAGCTGCTTGAGAAGCTCGGATGCCGCATCGTTTCCGTCAGCCTGCCGCACACCGAGTACGCGATTGCCTGCTACTACATCATTGCGACCGCCGAGGCCAGCTCGAATCTTGCCCGCTACGACGGCGTCCGCTACGGCCTGCGCGCGGCCGGCTACAGCGGCCTGCGCGACATGTACGAAAGGACTCGCGACGCCGGCTTTGGCGCCGAAGTCAAGCGGCGCATCATGCTCGGCACTTACGCCCTCAGCTCCGGATACTATGACGCCTACTACCTGAAGGCTCAGAAAGTGCGCTCGCTGCTGGCGCGCGACTTCACCGAAGCCTTCAAACAGGTTGATGTGATCGTCACACCCACCTCGCCCGTGCCCGCCTTTAAGATCGGAGAACGCGCAGACGATCCCCTTCAAATGTATCTCGCCGACATCTACACGGTGACGGCCGATCTCACCGGCATTCCAGGTATCAGCGTGCCTTGCGGAACCACCCAAGCCGACGGCGCGGACACCCCTGCGCTACCCGTGGGCATGCAACTCCTCGCCTCGCACTTTGACGAGGCGCGGCTGCTCCGTGTGGCCTATGCCTTTGAGAGGGCCGGCGGGTTCGAACTCACATAGTCAATCGTACTTCTCGCAACTGATGGCTTTCGCGTCGTAGCCCATCGAGCGGAGCTTGTGACGGACGTCGTTCACCATTTTTGCGAGGCCGCAGACATAAGCGTGGAACCCCTGCTGGCCGCGCAGGTAACGGTCGATCTGCTGTTGAACGTAACCGGTGTGTCCGTGCCAGTCCGGTCCGGGACGGCTCAAAGTGGGAACGAAATGAAAGTTCGCGTGCTCGCGCGCCAGTTGTTCGAACTCATCGCGGTAAAGAATGTCCGCCTCTTCCCGCACTCCGAAGATCAACCACACTTCGGACGAGCATTCGCCCTGGAACAGGTACTGCACCATGGAGCGTAAGGGAGCAATCCCGGTACCCGTGGCGATGAAGGCCGAAACCGGGTCAGGCGGCTCACGCAGTACGAACTGGCCGAAGGGTCCCCGGAAGTCAATGCGGTCGCCCGGCTTCAAATCGAAGATCGAGGGAGACACTTGCCCGCCCAGCACGATATTCAGGCAGAGATCAAAACGGCTGTCGTGATGCGGCGATGACGCCACGGAATAGGCGCGGAAGAGCCTTTCACCTTCAACGTCGAAATCGAGCGAGATATACTGGCCGGGCCGAAACTCGAAGTTGGTGCCGTTGGCAGTCTCGAACTCGAAATGCTTGGTGCGATTGTTGGTATACCAAACGCTGCGCAGAATAGCCGAGTGGCGCCGCATGCTTGCGGGCGTTCGATGGACCGGTGCAGTGAGAATAGACACCTTTTACCTGCCATTTCCATCTTATCGTGGAAATGTTGCGTTCGTTAAGTTGGATGCGCGCGCTGGTACCATTCGAAAGCATGGTGAAAGCCGGAATCCACTTTCTCGATGCCTTTTGGCAAGATTCGCCGTGGATTCCCGCTTTCGCGGGAATGACTCTGCCCGGAACGGCGCCTGACGCTTATCTCAGCGCCGGCAGACTCGCGGCGGCGACTGCCTGGCCTACGCGGCGGCTGGACTCATCCGGCAGATGCAGCGCCACGCTTTCCGCAAGTTCCGGAAACTCCGTCCGCAACACTTCTTGGGCGCGCGTCAGAATAATGCCGCCTCCTTCGCCTGACGTCACCCGACCGAGGATGAGCACGTGGCGCAGCCTGTAGAAATCCGCGTAATGGGCCACCCCATATCCTGCGTAACAACCGATCGCATCGAAAATTCGGTGCGCGCGCTCGTCGCCCGCGTGGAGCAGCGCCTGAACGGCCTTCAGCCGCTCCGCCGCGCCCAACGACGCGTCAAGCTGGATGCCGGCTTCGTTGACCAAGCGAAAGACAGCCTGCTGAGAAAAGTATTGCGCTCCGCAGCCGGCATCGCCAGACCATTCATCCACGGGCGCGTCCGGCTGGTAATCGATAGGGCAGAAGGCGAGCTCGTTCAACCACGTTGTGATTTCCCCGCTTTCGGTCACGTAGCCGCCCGCCTGGCTCGAGCCGAGCGCGATACCCAAGACGGCATGGTCCTTCAGGCTCATGGCGCCCGCGAGCGCGGTCACTTCGCCATCGTTCACCACTTCGAAAGGGATGCCGCCCCAGGCGCGCTTCAAGTCCTCGTACAGGTTGCCAATTTTGGAGTCAAAAAGCTCCTTCGGCACCGCGCGGTAGAGCGAGGCTGCGCGCGGCCGGTTGTTGATGTAAACGCCTGCCGCGCTGCCCCCGATAGCGTCCACGCGAGGCAGACGTTTGGCGGCCGACTGCAATCCGGCCATGATTTCGTTGAAGTGATAACTGGGATCGGCGGCGTTTCTCGGGTCCCACACCACTTCCTCGGTGAACACCACCTGGCCGTCCCGAACCGCCGCGACCTTGCGGTCCGTGGCGCCCAAGTCAAAACCAAGGCGGCACCCTTCAAGGTGCCCGCCGAGCGGAACAGTTCCTTCGCGAGCCTCGGGAACCTTGTCCGCGTCCGTGATCTCCACTGTGAAGGGGCGCTCATAGACGCCGGCCATGAACTCCGCATCGAAGGCGCGCGCCCCATGGGAGGAGTACACTTGCCGGATATGTTCCCCCACGCTTCGGGGCCCGCCGACCACAATCCGCCAGCCGCCGCGCTGCCACAACAACATCTTGACGAGCCGCTCGCAGTACCGGAGGTTCAGCCCGGCGGCGCTTGCCCCTTCCTCGAAGCACTGCGTCCGGTAAACGGAGAATTGACTTTGGTGGCGCTCGAGTCCGATGGCTAACGGTACGCCGCGGCCGGACGCACGAACGGCCTCGAGATAACCGTGGTTGGCCAGCACCGCCGGTGCGAACCGCCGGTGCAGCAGCGGCGTGACTTTCGGTCTTGCGAGTTCGGCGAGGTCCTTCATCTTGCTCTTGAATGGATATTTCAATCTCGAGACTACGGCGCGTTCGGCGCGGCTTTCGCCTGCTGCTGAACTCCGGTGCTCACATTCTGAACTCTAACTCCTAACCTCGAACACCTAGCCTAGCGCCTGGCACCTAAAACCTAAACCAACCCCTGCCTCTCAATACCGGTCCTCAGCCTCTTCGCCCGCCGGCAGCAGGAGACTGGCCGCTCCCAAAACGCCCACTTGTTTCCGAAGCTTGGCGGGCAACAGCGGCGTATGGGCGGCCAGACCTGGGTTCATCGTATAGCGCAGGATGGTCTTGCGAATCGGACGGAACAGCGGCTCGCCGATAAACGAGACGCCACCCCCCATGACGATGGCCTCGGGATCAAGCAGCGTGATCATGCCCGCCAACCAAACTCCGAGATAGAAACCGGTCTCGTCGATAATGCCTTGGGCTACCGTATCGCCCGCGCGCGCTGCCCTTTCAATCATCCGAGGCGAAATCAGGCTCGAGTCGCCGCGGGTCATTTGGCGCAGCTTGCTGGGCGTGGAGTGTTCTTGCTCCAGTCGCACGCGCGCCCTGCGCGCCATCGCAGGCCCCGAGGCAAGCGCTTCAATATGTCCGAGGGCCCCGCAGCCGCAGCGATAAGGGCTTTCAAAATCGATCGAAACGTGCCCGCCTTCCCCGGCAGCGCCGTTTTTGCCGTGATAGACGCGCCGGTTGATGATGATGCCCGTGCCGATGCCCGTGGAGACGGTCACGTAAAACACATGCCGGTAGGCGGTGGCCGCGCCGAAAAGGACCTCCGCCAGCCCGGCGGCGTTAGCGTCATTTTCAACCTTTACGGGCAGTCGAAAATGTGTGCCGAGTTTGGAGGCCAGGGGAATGTTCCGCCAGCCGGCGATATTCGGCGCGTTCAGAATGACGCCGTTCTTGGTATCGAAAGGGCCCGGAGCGCACAGCCCGATGCCTTGTACGTTTCCCTCGCCGCCGGCGCGACGGATCAATCGCTCGATCAGCCGAATGACTTGTCCGAAGCTCGAGGCAAAACCTTGGGCGGCGTACGTGGGAACCACCAGAGAGGTGACGAGGCGCCCTCTCGGGGTTACCAGACCTCCGGCTACTTTCGTTCCGCCTACGTCGATGCCAATGATTAACGGTTGCGTCATATTCGGTCCGGCCCTTGAGTCTTAACGAGTTTTCTAGCTTCTCACGAACACTACTGGCGCATCAACGCCGAGCATCGCAGAATCTAAGATGTAACCAGTGCGGTATTGTCGCGCAATTGGAGAGTGTAAGCCGCTATCCAGAGGGGTTAGGCGATGAGTTGCGGTCACAGCAGCTTGCTGAAACACTCGTCCAGCCTGTCATTCCGAGGAGCTGAAGGCGACGAGGAATCTCGCTTTTCCTTTAATTTCAGAGCGAGATTCCTCGCTCCGCTCGGAATGACAAGCTCCGGAAATGTTTTTCAACGAATTGCTGGAAGAGCGTATTTTCGGAAAATGTAAGCGCTTCGCGGAGCAAGGTGGGCGGGAAATGGCGAGTGCGCGTCGATCAGCCCTTCGTCTTTGGCGCCAAGGCCCGGTCGGGTAGGAATTCTAGTCCAGCTTCGCGCGCCCCTTCGGGCCGCGTGCCGGTCCACGCCACTCTACACGGTACGAATTCCTGGTTGGTTTCATGCAGAATGATCGTCACGGGCTGCCCCACCGTCAACTTCGGGCTAACTCCAACTCGCGCGCCAGAGGCCGATACATCAAATGTAGTCGTGGCGCGCGACACCGTGCGACCGCCTTCATCAACGATCAGAATGATCGGCGATCGCGCGCGCGTCCGGCGTGAACGGCGCCGCTCAATCAACGCGGCCTTGGCAACGGCAGCCTGCAAGCTCTCTCCCTTCCGAGAAGGCAGTGACGCCGCCCGCAGCAACCCGAAAAAACCGATGACCCGGCCCCGGGGGAACCCGCTCAATCAAGGGCCGGGTCACCGTTGGCTGCGGGGGGTAGTATGGAAGCCACAGCCCTTTTTGTAGCAGGTACTATAATGGCTATGTATTCTGCTGTCAACTAAAATTATCAGGAGTTTATGTACCACAGGATATAGATACTTAGCCCGCATTTCTCACTAGGATTCGGAAAGGGCGGGACTTTAGTCCCGCCGTTACAACGTCCGTCGGATATTTGCCTCCTTCCGATCTCGGCACAGCTTGCATTCCCAAGCTGTGCCGAGATCGGAAGACAAAAGAGCGCAGTT
>Ga0335085_10005540_pt1 | contig 20206 bp, 18 predicted proteins | sample Lox_Sample_45_FD_206712 | JGI IMG/M metagenome (GOLD analysis project Ga0335085, IMG submission 206712) | Soil microbial communities from Loxahatchee National Wildlife Refuge, Florida, United States - Lox_Sample_4.5 | ecosystem: Environmental > Terrestrial > Soil > Wetlands | place: USA...
GCTTCGTTCGCAGATCTCGGTGGGCCGTGCCGAAGGCATGATGACCATGGAGCAGTCGCTGGCCGACCTGGTGCGCTCGATGCGCATCACCCGCGACACGGCCTTCGCGCACTGCTTCCGCACGGACGATCTGCAGCGGTATTTGGGTTAAGGAGGGTTAGCGCCGCGCGGCCCAGGCGAGGCCGTCCGGGCCTTTGCCGGTTTTGATTTCGTCGATCATGGTCATAGTCGAAAGATCGATCACCGCGACCGAATCATTGGTGTTGAGCGTCGCGTAAGCGCGCCGGCTATCAGGCTGGACCAGCAGGCCTTCGGAGCTCGCGGGCAGCACGATGCGGGTGAACTCCTTGTGCGTGGCGGCGTTGATCACCAGCAGGTTCGGGCCGCTCATGTCCGAGACGAAAACATATTTGCCATTGGGCGTAATCTTGAGGCGATTGGCGGCCTTGGTGGAAGGAATGGTGTCGATTACCTTGCGCGCGGCCACATCGATGATCGAAATGGTTCCATCCTGCGCGTTGGCCACCCACAGTTCTTTGCCGTCGGGCGTGAGGTCGAAGCCCTCCGATCCATGGCCGACGGGGACGTTCGTGACGGTCCATTCGGCGCTGCCGCGCCCTGCGGCTTGCGTAATGATGCTGATGCTGGACGAGCGGACGTTGGAGGTGAAGACGGTCTTGCGGTCTTTGGAAACCAGAACCATGTGCGTGCGGTCCTGGCCCGTCGGTTTGGTCCAGTCGATTTTGTGTGTGGCGGGATCGTAGCGCGCGGCCACGTTGGTGCTCTCCGCGGAGAAGTACAGCTTGCCACCGCTGAAGGCGAGGCCGTGCGGTCCGCGCAATTCTCCCAGGTCGATGGGCGGCAGCGGCTTCTGCGCCACCAGGTCAATCACCGAGATGGTGTTGTAGCCAGTGGCTCCGCCGCCGTAGTTAGAGACGTAGGCGATTTTGCCGTCGTCCGAGACCGCCACCTCGTGCGGATCGTTGCCCGCGGGCACGCGCGCGACGATGGCCATTTCTTCCGGGTCGACAATCACGAGCGAGTTTTGCGCTTTCTCCAGGACGAGCAACGCGCGGGCGGGTGTGTCCGCGGCTCGCAGCCCCATAGCCAAAGCAAAGCAACCAAGCAGAATCCGAAGTTTCATGCGCATCCTTATCTCCTCAGTTTCTACCACTCGGGGCGGGTCCGGTAGTTTCCCCTTGACTTGTACCAATTAAATAGTACACTATGATTCTAGATGAAGAACACAGCACAACTCGGAAAACAGCCCTTCGAGTTCCGGCTGGACCTCCACAGCGGTGTTCCGGTTTATCGGCAGCTCATCGATCAGATTATGGGCGGAATGGCCGCCGGCGTGCTGGCCGGCGGGGACCAGTTGCCGACAGTCCGCCAGGTGGCGGTGGATTTGGCGATCAATCCGAACACCGTGGGACGGGCCTATCGCGAACTCGAGATTCGCGGCGTGCTGGATACGCAACAGGGTACCGGCACGTTCATCAGTCAGCAAAAGGTGAAGCGCGACGACGTCGAGCGCGAGCGGCAGCTGAATCAACTGGTCAGCGATTTTGTCGCCCGCGCCGGAGCGGCCGGCTTCACCATAGAGGATTTACTGGAGCAACTCCATGAGCGTCAGAACGATTCTGCAAAGAAAAACAGGAGATGAGGCCATGAAAGATCAACCGCAATTGCGCGTAAGCACTGTAGGCGTGGCCCTGTTCGTGATCTGCACCGGGCTGGGAGCCCTGGTGTTCGCGCTTACCGGCAGTCCCGCCGGGCTGATCACCGGCGCGTTAGTGGGAGTTTACTTTCTTTACGCGATCCGCATCGCCGATCAATGGGAGAAGGTGGCCGTGCTGCGCTTCGGCCGATATATCGGGCTGCGCGGACCGGGACTGTTCCACATCATTCCGATCGTCGACACGGTGGCGCGCTATGTGGACCAGCGCGTGCGCGTGGCGAGCGTATCGGCCGAATCGACTCTAACCCGCGATACCGTGCCGGTGAACGTGGACGCGATCGTGTTCTGGATGGTGTGGAACGCCGAGAAGTCCATACTGGAGGTGCAGGACTTTGCCCAAGCCATCCTGCTGAGCGCCCAGACGGCGCTGCGCGAATCGATCGGCCGCCACGAGCTGCACCAGATGGTGGCGGAGCGCGAAATGCTGGGACGCGAGTTACAACGCATCCTGGATGAGAAGACCAATCCGTGGGGCATCACGGTGCAGTCGGTGGAAATCCGGGACGTGCAGATCCCCGCGGAGTTGCAGGACGCCATGTCGCGCGAGGCGCAGGCCGAACGCGAGCGGCGCGCCCGGACCATTCTGGGCCTCGCCGAGACGGAGATTTCGGACAACTTCGCTAAGGCCGCGCTGACTTACCAGGACAACCCCACCGCGTTGCATTTGAGGGCCATGAACATGCTGTACGAAGCCATCAAGGAGCGCGGGTCGATGGTGATCGTGCCTTCGAGCGCGGTTGAAACGATGGGCCTCGGCGGCATGCTGGCCACGGCATCGCTGGGAGGCGCCAAAACGCAATAGCGGTTCCGCAGCGCATCCGCCCTGGTCCCGCGCTACCATAAGATTCTATGCGCTGGATAACATTTTCGATGGCGGGTGTTTTGCTGGCCGCGAGCTGTGCGCCGCTGCTGGCCGACGAAAAGACCAAAGAGCGGCTGGGTGATGCGGCCGATTTGTTCGCCGAAATCATGGGCACGCCGGACCGCTCCATTCCTCAGGGTCTACTGGACAAGTCGGCGTGCGTGGTGCTGGTGCCCGGACTGAAGAAGGGCGCGTTTGTGGTGGGCGGCCAGTTCGGACGCGGCTACGCGGTGTGCCGCGCTGCGAACGGGGAAGGCTGGGGACCTCCGGCGGCGATCCGCATCGAGGGCGGCAGCTTCGGTTTGCAGATCGGCGTCTCGTCCACCGATGTCGTGCTGCTGGTGATGAATGAGCGCGGCATGAAGCGGCTGACGACCAGCAAGTTCACGATCGGCGCGGACGCCAAAGCTGCCGCCGGTCCGGTGGGCCGCGACGCCAGTGCCCAGACGGACGCCCTGATGACCGCCGAGATTCTGTCCTGGTCGCGGTCGCGCGGCCTGTTCGCCGGGGTTTCGCTGGATGGCGCCACGCTGCGCAATGACATCGACGAGAATCAGGTGATGTACGGCCAGCGTTGGGACAATAAGCAGATCCTGACCAGCGGCGCCAAGCCGCCGGCTGCGGCGGGCAAGTTGCTCGCCGAGCTCTCGAAATATTCGCCGCGCAAGACGCAGTAGGCAATCTTCCAGGGGCCGCAACAAGTCTGGGGGCGATCGCGCCGCCGGTTGTCTCCACGGCCCCTTGCATCCCTTCTAGTCGCGTGGCTCAATACGTTCTCGAGGTAACGAACGTCCCGTAACACCCGTACAACCGTGGTGGGTGCCACAGTGACGCTGCGGGATGTAGATCGCGGCGCGGTATACCGTGCGCAAACCAACCGAGAGGGCGTTTACAACCTGCCGCGCGTGCCGACCGCCCCCGCGACACGAAAGTGTAACGCTCGGCCACTACGCCGATGCGCTCTTCAAGATCGAGCGCCGGCCGAATGGCAGAAGAAGAATCTGCAGATGATCCTGCACGGAAAGGTGATCGCCGGGGTGCCCCTCATCGCCGAAGGTGCTCAACACGCACTTTTGGAAGAGGGAGGGTTAGCCCGAGTAGCGCTGTTTCCAACTCGCCAGGCCGCCCGCCAGTTCCTGCCGGATATTCACGAACTGCGCATTGTCGTACTGATTCTGCCGCTCGGTCGGATCGGCCACCAAGTCGTATAACTCGCCCGGGCCGGGATTGCGTTCCACCAACTTATATCGTTCCACTCGAGCCATGTAAGTGGTGTGGTCCGCCGCGAACACGGTGATTCGCCAAGGCTGCTTCTTGGGCAGTGGTTTCCCCGTCGCTAACGGCAGGTAACTGCGGCCGCACAGGTTCGCGCTGGGCAGATTGCTCGACAGAATCTCGCACATGCTGGGGACCAAGTCATAGGCGCTCACCTGCTCGGGCCGCGTCACTCCCGCAGGCACATGACCAAGCCAGCTCCAGATGAGTGGTGTCGCTACCGATTCCTGATACATGTTGCGCGGCTCGGAAGCGTCTGCGGCTCCCCACAGGCCGTGATGCATTGCCAGGTTGCCGCACGTGCCGGTGAAGACGACTAACGTGTTCTCCAGCAGCCCGCGCGATTGCAGCCGCGACAACAGCACGCCCGCTTCGTCGTCGAATGCGGTCACCGCCGCGGCGTACTTGCGCAGGCTGGCGATCGGATTGGCCAGCAGATCCTTGTTGCGGCTGGCATTTGGAGAGGAACGGTCCGGGCTGAAGGTATCAAACTTCGTTGCCGCATAGGCTTGGTGGTACTTCGCTGCCACGCCTTCGTACGGCGGCTGCAAGTAGGAACACTTCACCTGCAGGAAGAACGGCTTGGCGGCCGACTGCTGATCCAGAAACTGTGGCGCCGCGCCGGCCTCGGCTTCGAAAGTTTCGTAGCCCATTCCCGACAGCAGCTTTTCCAACCCCGCTTCGCCCGGCGGCAGGCGATCCGCGTCGTGAAGTTGCATCGGCGTGCGCCCGCTCACCAGCGTCGCGCGGCCCGGTCCCGGCTCAGGCGCGCAGACCGAATGATTCAGAAACCGCGTTCCGGTTTTGGACAGCATGTCGAGATGCGGGGTCTTGACCTCCTGGTTGCCGTACGATCCGACGATCCAGGCCGGCAGATTGTCGGGAGCCAGCAGTAGCAAGTTCGGCGGCGCCGCGGCAGGCTTCTTGGCGGCAAACGCAGGCAGCGCCAGGCTGCCGAAAAAAAAATGACGGCGCGTAATCATAACCGGAAATACAAGTATAAAGCTTCCGGCCGAGCGACCCCGGTGCGGCGATCAGCGCGGTTCGAGGCCAATCGCCAAAACCACGATCCCCAACTGCCGCACGTCGGGATTGCCCGGTGGAATCGCCTTGTCGAGCGTGAAATTCACGCGCACCGGATCGGTAGCAAGCGCGCCCGGCGGTAACTCGCGCCGGTAGACGTAATCGCCCGGCGCCGAGTAGGTTTCCGCGTCGGTCGTGGTGCCGTTCACCGAAGCCGAGAGCTGCACGCTCTTCAGCTTGTCGATGGTGACCGGAGGCACCGTCAGCTTCACTGAAAGCATGGCACCCTTCTGCTCCGCGCCGCGCGGACGCGCCAGGCGAATCGAAAAGGTGCGCTCGGTCCAGCGCCACGCGCCCGCTTCCACATCGTGGAAACCAGACAGCAGTTGCCCGGCGGAGTGCGGATCGCTCATCAAAACGACGGAACGCAGCGCGGTCGAGTTGCTGCTGGAGCGGCGCTTGCATGCCGCACCGGCGAAAGCCAGCGCGACGGCCAGCACGATCACACGCTTGCGTCGCATCAATCGCCAGCCCGTTCCACCTGCACCAGGCAGCTATAGAAAGTGGGGCCGCCGCCCTTGTCGGTAAGACGGCTGGAAGTCAAGGCGTTGATGCTCCGTCCGCCTGGGGCGCGTTTGGCCCATCGCACGGCCGGCGCGCAGACCACTCCTGGACGCACACGCCCATCCACCTCCGCGGCGAGCACAACCGAGCCGCGATCGTTGTACACCAGCACGCGATCGGCGTCGCGAATGCCGCGCGCCGCGGCGTCTTCCGCGCTGATCTGCAGCACCGCCGTCTGGCGATCCACCCGGTCGCGATGGCCGAACGTCGAGTTCATGCTGTCGTCGTTCTTCGGCGAAACCAGCTCCAACGGATAGCGCCGGCGAAGTTCCTGGTCGCCGTGCCGCGATTCCACGGGCGGCTGGTAGTCCAACTCTTCCGCGCGAAAATGGCACTTACCGTCAGCGGTTCCGAAGCCGCCTTCCGCGAACGGCAGGAACGGCTCGGGCAGCCGCAGCCGCATCCAGCCGCGCCGGTCGAGCTCCTCGAGCGTGATGCCCTCCAGGAACGGATGCTGCGAATCCAGCAGCGTCCGGATCATATCGTCATCGCTGTCCCGGAAGCATGAATCCTGGAAACCCATCCGTGCGGCAAGCGCGCGAAACACCTCCACGTTGGATCGCGCCTCACCGGGCGGCGGAAGAGCGGGACGCGCCAGTTGCAAATAATAATGCCCGTACGCGAGGTATAGATCGGTGTGCTCGAGGAAGGTGGTGGCGGGCAGCAGGATGTCGGCGTAATCCGCGGTGTCGTTCTGGAACTGCTCCAGCACCACGGTGAACAGATCTTCGCGCGCCATACCCCGCTGCACCGTGTTCTGATCCGGCGCGATGGCGGCTGGATTGGAGTTGTACACCACCAAAGCCTTGACCGGCGGCGCGTCGAGCGTGGTCAGCGCGGCGCCCAGTTCCGTCATGTTGACCAGCCGCGCTTCGCGGCCCAGGGCTTGCCGTTGCAGATCCGCGCGCTCCAAGGCGCGGCGGTTCAGCGCCATGTTGAACGCATGGGACGTGGAAAGTTGCAGGCCGCCGCCGAGATCGCGCCACGATCCGGTCAACGCCGGCAGCAGCGCGATAATCCGTGCCGCCATCGACCCACGCTCGCTGCGCTGCACGCCGTAATTCAGGCGGATGACTGCGGGGCGGGTGGTGGCGTATTCGCGGGCGAGTGCCGCGATTTCCTCCGCTGCGATCCCCGTGAGTTCGGCCGCGCGCTGCGGCGTCCAGTCGCGCACACGCTCGCGCAGGCCGTCGAATCCTTCGGTATACCGCTCCACATAGTCGCGGTCGTAAATCGATGCGCCCACGATCACGTGCATCATCGCGAGCGCCAGGGCGGTATCGCTGCCGGGATTGATGTAGTAGTGCCGGTCGGCAGCCGCGCCCGTGCGGTTGCGATGCGGATCGATGGTATAGAAGCGTGCGCCGTTGCGGCGCGCTTCCATGATGAAGGGCCACAGGTGGACGTTGGTTCCCAGGACATTGGCGCCCCACGCCAGGATCAGGCGGGCGTGGCGGAATTGTTCCGGTTCGGTGGCGAAGCGTTTGCCGAGTGCGTCGGTCAGCCCCACAACACCGGCTTCCGAGCAGATCGTTCTGTCCAGGCGCGACGCACCCAGGCGATGGAAGAAGCGGCGGTCCATGCCGGATCCGTTCAGCAGGCCCATCGTGCCGGCATAGCTGTACGGCAGGATCGCCTCGGAGCCGTATTCACCCGCGATCTTCTGCAGGCGTGTCGCGATGGTGTCCAGCGCCTCGTCCCAGGTAATACGTTCGAAGCGCCCTTCGCCCTTGGCGCCGATGCGGCGCTGCGGATAGAGAAGCCGTGCGGGCGAGTATTCGCGCTCCAGATACTGCGCCACTTTGCCGCACAGAAAGCCGCGTGTTACCGGGTGGGCCGCATCGCCGCGAAGCTTGGTGCCGCGTTGGTTGTCTACGGTCACCAGCAGCGCGCAGCAATCCGGACAATCCAACGCACAAACGGACCGGCGGATGTCAGCCATTCGTGACGATTATATCGCGAGTAGGTCGGCGGCTAACTGGATTGCCGGCGTAGCCCGCGGCGCTTTGCGGCGAGCGCTACCAAGGCTAGACCGGCGGCAGCCAGAAGGACCGTTTGGGGCTCCGGATCGTCGGCCGCGACGCTGATGGCGAAGATCGGGATGTATCCCGACTGTCCGGGCGCTTCCGTCTGGGTGACCGTTTCCGGAGTGCCCCACTGGTAGGCCCAGAGGGCCTGTGCGGTTGCCGGAATCGGGCTTGGCAGCACATTTCCGGTGAGGAAGTAATACTGCCCGGGCTTGATGACGATGTCGCCGTTCGACGTCAGCGTGTAAAGGCTCGACTGCGAGGGCGTGACGAAGTTCCAGGACTGCACCTGCACGGCATCGTTCAAGTTATTGGTCGGACTTTCCCAGAACCCGACGTTCACTTCATTGTAAACGCCATTCTTGGTCGCGCCTGTAACTAAGTCCGCGCCTACCTGGACCTGAACCAAGTTGTAGTACGAGTTAGAAGGATCGACGAAACCGATGGGATCGCCCACTACCGGGTTGCTCGGAGTTACCCAGAAGTCGGCCGTGTTGGCGTTGTAAATGTTTCCCGGTCCGAAGTTACTGACTAACATTGTACTGGCGTTTGCCGATGTCGCTGCCAGCAGCAGGAAACACAAGGCTATCAGGCCTTCGCGTCGCTTTTGCGGATTTGCAGCCCAGTTCACAGATCCCATAACTGCGGCCCTCGCCTACAAGTCGAAGCTTATCATTGCCTCTCCTTGTATCTCAATGGTTCAAATACGCCAAGCGTGTTGAATCCAACCGGCGGTTAGTCCGGCAGAGTGCTCAAAACAACCGTAGTAAGTGAAATTGGTGGGATTGTCGCCGATGTTACCGGTAGTGAGACTGCAGCTATGCCGGTTCCGGTAGGTAACTTACAGTTGGCGGCGGCTCCGATGTGCTTGGTCGAACCATGCGTCTGAGCGTGCGGCGCGCCACAGTCCGTCCCCATCTGTGCTGTACCGCCCGATGCGCAGGTCAGTTAGCCCCTCTCCAGCCGGCCGCGAAATCGGTTATCGTACTGTCATTATGGATTCACCAAACGCGATTCCCCGTCGAACCGTGCTCTCCACTGCCGCCGCCGCGTTGACCACTTCGTTGTTCACCGGCCGGGTGAAGGGCGCCAACGACCGCCTGGCGGTCGGCTTCATCGGACTGGGCGCCATGGGATCGGGCAATCTGGGGTATGCCATGCAGGTTCCCGACGTGCAGCCCGTCGCGATCTGCGATGTCTACCAGCCCCACGAAGAGCGCGCCGTCGCCGCCGCTCGCAAGAACGGATTTCAGCCGAAACCCGTCAAGGATTTCCGCGAGGTGCTGGCCGACAAGTCGATCGACGCCGTGTGCATCTCCACGCCCGATCACTGGCACGCCTACATGACGGTCGAAGCCTGCAAAGCAGGGAAGGACGTTTGGGTCGAGAAACCCGCCGCCGTTTATGTGGAAGAGGCGCAGAAGATGGTGCAGGCCGCGCGCAAGTACAATCGCGTGGTGCAGGCGGGGACCATGCAGCGTTCCGGTGGCTATTTCAAAAAGGCCGCCGAGTTGGTGGCCGCCGGAGTCGCGGGCGAGGTCACGTTCTGCCACACCTTTCAGAGCGGCATGACCAAGCGCGAAGGCTGGGGCAATCCGCCCGATAGCGATCCGCCTCCCGGCCTCGATTGGGATCTCTGGCTGGGCCCCGCTCCCAAGGTCCCCTTCAACGCCAACCGTTGGGGCGTGAACACGGCCACCTTCCCCACGTTCCGTTACTTCTGGGATTATGCCGGCGGGGCGATGACCGACTGGGGCGTACATCTGATCGATCCGCTGCACCAATGCTTCCACGAAGTAATGCCGACTTCAGTGGTGGCGCTGGGCGACAAGTACTATGTGCAGGACAATTCCGAAACGCCCGACACCATGCACGCCACCTTTCATTACCCGAAGTTCCTGGTGACCTATGAAAGCCGCACCTGTAATCCGCTGCCGTTGTTCGGCCGCGATCAGGGCGCCGGCACCACCATCCACGGCACCGAAGCCACTATCTTCGTGAATCGCAGCGGCTGCTGGGTGATCCCCAACGCGCGCTCCACTGCGGAGGCGGCGGCGTGGGAAAAAGATCGCGACATGGCCCAGATGAACGTGCCGCATTGGAAGAACTGGGTGGAGTGCATCAAGACCCGCGCGAAGCCTACCAGCGACATCGAAACCTGCGCGCGTTCGTCCACAGTGTGCCTGCTGGCGAACCTGGCCATGCGCTACAAGCAGCGCCTGGATTGGGATGAGGCCAACTGGACCGTCCAGCAGGATTCGGTGAAGCCTCACCTGAAAGCTCGTTATCGCAGCCCCTGGAAACTCGAAGTATGAAACTCATCGCATTGGCCGCATTGCTACCGCTAGCGTTGGCCGCCCAGGAAACGCCCACAGAGCGCGAAGCCGCGCGCGAGGTGTTGAAGAAAATGGACTCGCTCGAGAAGTCGCTCGACGTGCCCGGCTGGGTGGCCAAGCTTTCGGCGCCGAATGCGGAGCGCGATCGTGTCACGGCGCGTGCCAAGGAACTCATGGACCGCGAACTGCTTGCCATGAGCGACGACATCACGCGCCATCCCGAAATCGGCTTCCAGGAAAAGCGCGCCGTCGCTCTCGAAATCGATTTCCTGAAGCACCACGGTTTCGAAGTGGCCAGCGGCCAGGCCAACTTATCGACGGCGTTTGTCGCCCGCTATCTGGGCAAGCGCGAGTCGCCGGTGCTCGGCATCATCGTCGAGTACGACGCCCTGCGCGGCACGCAGCGGCCTTTCCACGGCGACCAGCACAGCGCCCAAGGACCCATCGGGCTTGCCGCCGCCGTGGCCGTCGCCGAGTTCCTCGATCGCACCCACACTCCCGGCAGCGTGGTGGTGTTCGGCACGCCGGGCGAGGAGATGATGCCGCCCGTAGCCAAAACCGACATGTTCCAGGCCGGCGTATTCGCCGGCACGGACATCCTCGTGCGCAGCCACTCCACCATGACCACCTCGCGCCCCGCCCCCGGGTTCGGCACCTGCTGCCTCAATATCGATGGCGTGAAGTACACCTTCTCCGGCGCGCCCACGCATCAGATGACGCCGTGGAACGGGCGCAACGCGCTCGAAGCCGTCGTCCACTTCTTCACCAACATCGATGGCATCCGCGGCACTTTGCGGCCCGAAGCGCGCGTGCAGGGCGTGATCGTGGAAGGCGGCGCCGCGCCGAATGTGGTTCCCGACCGGACCGTTGCCGATTTCTATATCCGATACCCCGATGCTGTCTACCTTGCACAGGTCCGCGAGTTCGTCGACAACGCCGCCCGCGCCGCCGCGCTGTCCACCGGCACCAAAGTGAAGATCGACAACTACGGCAGCATGCGCGACGGCATCTCTGTAGCCACGCTCGACGAAGTCGCCTTCGCGCACGTGCGCCGCTTCGGCGCCACGGGTATTTCCGAAACTCCGGGCAAGCCGATGGGCTATGAAGAAACCGGCACGGTTTCCAGCGCTATCCCTGGGGTGGGCTTTTCGGCCCAGACGTCGCACTATTCCAACCACACCTACGAAATGGAGGCCGAGGCGCTGGCGGAGGTCGGCCATCATGGCTTCGTGGTGGATGCGCAAGCCATGGCCGCCACCCTGGTGGACTTCGCCACGCACGCCGACTACCGCGCCGCCGTCAAGCGCGAATTCGAGGGCATCAAGGCCCTGTTTGGCGAGTATCAGGATGCGCTTAAAATGGTCTATGGGACGCCCAAAGTGCCGGAACCGAAGTGATCTCCCCGCCGTCGTTCTTCAAGTGACCTTCCGTAACATTCGGCGCGTGACCCTCGCCTTGTTGTAAAATCGGCCATTCTTCAATGAAACCAGATCGCAAGACTCAGCCGGCCCCTGCCGCCAATGCCCCAGGCGCACTTGCCGCGGCCGGATCGCGACGCTATTTCCCGCTACTGCTGTTATTGTTTGCGGGCAGCGGATGCTCGGCACTCATCTACGAAATCGTGTGGTATCAGTTGCTGCAACTGGTCATCGGCTCCAGCGCCATCTCGCTCGGCGTGTTGCTGGCCTCTTTCATGGGCGGACTCTGCCTGGGCAGCATCATGCTCCAGCGCTTGGAATGGGCCCGCAAGCAGCATCCCCTGCGCGTGTACGCCAAGGTCGAGTTCGGCATCGCAGCGTGCGGCATCCTGGCGCTGTTCGGCATGCCGCTGGTGGATGGCGTCTACACCGCTGCTGTAGGACATGGTCTGCCGGCCATTCTGCTGCGCGCGCTGGTCTGCGCCATCTGCCTCGTTCCGCCGACCTTTCTCATGGGCGCATCGCTTCCCGCCGCGGCGCGCTGGATCGAGACGTCCTCCGAAGGCGTCTCCTGGATGGGATACCTCTACGGCGGCAACACCGTGGGCGCCGTGTTCGGATGCCTGCTGGCGGGCTTCTATCTCCTGCGCGTTGCCGACATGACCACCGCGACATTTGTCGCGGCGGCGCTGAACTGCCTGGTAGGGCTGATCAGCCTGCGTCTCGCTGCGAGCACTTCCTCGCGCGCCGCCTCGGATGTCGATGATGCACCGCCAGCATCCACCACCGGGAATTGGCCGGTCTATATCACCATCGCCCTTTCGGGTGCCACGGCTCTGGGCGCCGAGGTAGTCTGGACGCGCCTGCTGGGTCTGATGCTCGGCGCTACGGTCTACACTTTCTCGATCATTCTCGCGGTCTTCCTCATTGGAATCGGCATCGGCAGTGCGGCCGGATCGGCCCTGGCCCGCATCGTGCGCGCGCGTGTAGCCTTCGGCGTATGTCAATTGCTGCTGGTGCTGGCCGTAGCCTGGACCGCCTTGATGCTGGCGCAATCGCTGCCTTATTGGCCTGTCAATCCGCTGCTTTCCACCAGCCCCTGGTACACCTTCCAGATCGATATGGTGCGCTGCCTCTGGGCGATCCTGCCCGCCGCGCTGCTGTGGGGCGCGAGCTTTCCGCTGGCCCTGGCCGCAGCCGCGGAACGTGGCGAAGATCCCGCGCGACTGGTCGGCACGGTCTACGCCGCCAACACTGCCGGCGCCATTGTGGGCGCGCTGAGCTTCAGCCTCATCCTGGTGCCGTGGATCGGTACGCAGGGCTGCCAGCGCGTGCTGATCGTGCTTTCGGCGATCGCTGCCGCGTGCGTCCTGACCCCCGTGGTGGTCCGCTCGCGCACGATTATCGGTGCAGCAGGACTCGCGGTCTCCCTAGCCGCAGCGGGATGGCTTGCCTCCGATGTCTCCGGCGTGCCGCCCATGCTGATCGCTTACGGCCGCCGCATCGCCACCTCCCTAAACCGCTCCAAGATCCTCTATTCGGGCGAAGGCATCAACTCTTCCATCGCCATTTCGCAGTGGGACGATGGCGCCATCCAGTTCCACGTCAGCGGCAAAGTTGAGGCCTCCAGCGAGCCTTACGATATGCGTCTTCAGCGCATGTTGGGGCATCTCCCGGCGCTCATCCATCCGAACCCCGAATCGGTGCTGGTGGTGGGCTTCGGCGCGGGCGTCACGGCGGGCACCTTTGTGGTGCATCCGGAAGTCAAGCGCATCGTGATCTGCGAAATGGAGCCGCTCATCCCGCCCACCGCTACGCGCTTCTTCTCCAAAGAGAATTACAACGTGATGCACGACCCGCGCGTGCAAATCGTATATGACGATGCCCGCCACTTCGTGCTGACCACACCGGAGAAGTTCGACATCATCACCTCCGATCCAATCCACCCTTGGGTAAAAGGCAGCGCCACGCTGTACTCGAAAGAGTATTTCGAGTTGGTCAAAGAGCATCTGAAGCCCGGCGGAATCGTGACCCAATGGGTGCCGCTCTATGAAAGCGACATGCCGACGGTGAAGAGCGAATTCGCAACCTTCTTCGATGTCTTCCCCAATGGCACGATTTGGGGCAACGAAAACGGCGGAGGATACGACACCGTCGTGCTCGGCCAGGTCGAGCCCGCACGCGTCGATGTGGATCAGATGAACGAGCGGCTCGACCGGCCCGAGTACGCGCGCGTTGTGCGTTCCCTCACCGATGTCGGCTTCAACTCGCTGATTGGCCTGCTGGCTACCTATGGAGGTCAGGCATCAGACCTGCAGCAATGGACCGCTGGAGCTGAAATCAACCGCGACGGCAACTTGCGTCTGCAATACCTTGCCGGCCTGGCCCTCAATAACAGCATGGAAGGCGCCATTTACAACGAGATCCTCAGTTATCGTAAGTTTCCCCGCAACCTGTTTGTCGGCTCCGAAGCCCGGCTGCGAACCCTGGCCGCTGCCATGCAGGACCTGTCCAATCAGTAGCCCCGCGATATAATTGCCTGGAATGGATTCACGGCCGCCGCTCCGTTCGATTCTGGCCATTGGCCTCCTGGCGGTGTTCAGCGTCTGGATTACCTGGCGCGCTAAAACCATCGAGCTGGGCAACACCCACGAGGGCAGGTCGTCGCAGTTGGTCGGCAAGCCGGCGCCCGCGTTTGCTCTCGAAAGCCTCGATGGGCAGAAAGTCTCGCTCGCCGATTACCGCGGCAAAACCCTGGTGACTACATTCTGGGCAAGCTGGTGCGGACCCTGTCGCATGGAGCTTCCCGTTCTCGTCAAGTTCTACAACGAGCAGCACAAGCCGGACTCGAATTTCGAAATCGTTGCCATCAGCGTCGATACCGAAACCGACGATGCGCGCAAGGCGGCGAAATCGTTGAAGCTCCCGTTTCCCGTCCTGCTCGATGCCGATAGCCACGCCTCGCACGACTACTCAGTGGATGCCATCCCGACGATGTTCGTCATCGATCGCGGTGGGAAGGTGACGTCCTCCCACACCGGCTTCAGCATGGGCATGGATATCATGCTGGCCAATCAGCTCGGCATCAAGAACTACAGCCCTACGACCGGAGGGAGTAAATGACTTCGGCGATCGAGTTCGCGAGCGTCACGAAAGTCTATAAGCGCGTCTTCAGCGAGGAGCGCGTGGAGGCCCTTACCGACGTTTCCTTCAGTGTCGCGCCGGGCGAAGTCTGCGGGTTCCTGGGACCCAACGGAGCCGGAAAAACCACCAGCATCGGCCTCCTTATGGGCTTTCTCTTCCCGAACTCGGGCCAGGTCCGCGTGCTCGACTTCCCTCCCGGGGACACCCGCGCCAAAGCCCAAATCGGATTCCTGCCCGAAAACTTTGCCTTCTACCGCTTCCTCACGGGGCCCAAACTGCTCGCCCTCCATCTGGCGCTCTCCGGCCGTAGCGTGCCGAGCCCCGAGAAGCTCATCGGGGGGCTGCTGGCTCAGGTCAACCTGGCGGGCTATGAAGCGCTGCGCATCGCTCGCTATTCGCGCGGCATGGTGCAGCGGCTGGGAATCGCCCAGGCATTGATCGGCGATCCACAACTGCTGGTCTTCGACGAGCCGACCTCGGGCCTCGATCCCGCCGGGCGCAAAGAGGTCCTCGACCTGATCCACGCGCTCAAACATGCCGGTAAGACCGTCTTCCTCAGTTCGCACATTCTGCCCGAGGTCGAACAGATCTGCGACCGCGTGATCATCATCAATCGCGGCCGCCTGGTGCGTGCCGGGCGGCTCGACGAGATTCTGCACGCGGGCGTCCGTGTGGAGATCGTCGTGGACCAGTTGTCTGAAGAGGCCGAACGCGCGGCTGTGGAACATGGCGGCGAAGTGGATCGCGCCTTCGCGCATGGCATCCGCCTGCTGGTCGACAACAGCCGCAAGCGGGAGCTGATCGAAGTGCTGTGGGCCGCCGGTTGCGACGTGGTCCGGGTCAATCCGCTAAAGGACACGCTCGAGGAAGTCTTCCTCAACCTGGTAGGAGGCGCACGATGAAGATCCGTCCGCTGGCCTGGATCACTTTTCTGGCCCTGCTGCGCAACCGGGTGATCGTCCTGTTTTTCGCCGTCTTCGTCTGCGTCGTGCTGCTGATGATGACGCCGTTGCTGACCTTCAAGTCGATGGCCAATGATAACCCGGCGCAGGGGCAGGGAATGATCCTCAGCCTGATCGAGGGCATCATGTCCATCGTCAGCGGCTTCGGCAGCCTGCTGGCGGCCTGGTCCGCAGCCGACTCGGTCGCGTCGGAGATGAAGACCGGCACGATCATGGCCGTGATGGCGCGGCCGGTGCGCCGCTGGGAGTTTCTGCTGGGTAAGTACTGCGGCGTCCTGATGTTAATGGTCTTGTACGTGGTCTTCATGTTCGCCGTCAGTAACTTACTCGCATTTATCGGCGGCGAGCGGTTAGTTACGAATCCATGGGTCTTGCTGGTCTATCCGATGGTGCGTTACAGCATCTACGCCGCCCTGGCGATCTGGTTGGTTACCGTCATGCACCCGATCCTGGCGTTCGTCATCGTGATGATCGGCGGCGTGCTGGCCAGCATGGTTTCGCCGTCTTCGTCGGGCGCGGCATTCCTTTCAGAAGGTATCCGGAAAGTCCTCTTCTACGTTCTGCCCTCGATGGATCTGCTCTCCGAGACCAACTTCCTGGCGCTGACTTCGGCCAACCTCCAGCCGACACCCTGGACGCATCACTTGACTGCGCTGGTCTACGGTGTGGATCAGGCAATCGTCTGCCTGTTATTGGCGGCCTGGGCATTCCGACGTCGCAGCCTGACGCGGGAATAGCTGTACTCTTACAGAAGATATCCGGCAACAAGAGGTGGCGCTACCTATTGCGAGTCGGTCCCGGCCGCAGCACCTCCGGATTCATCGGGCGGTTTCTAGGCGCCCGAGACCTCCGCGATGAAACCGGCGACCAGTCGCTGGATCTCGGCCGGTGGCAGGTTATAGCGGGCGTTGCCGTCCGGCAGGCCCATATTGCCGCTGATTACGAAAGCGCGCAGGCCTGCCTTGGCAAGGCTCTTTGCCTGTGCGATGCTGAGCCCGCCGACCACTTGCACCGGGGCGGCCTTGCCGATCCGTTCGAAGACGGCGCGAGCCACATCGCCGAGATAGTTGTCCTCGATTAGTTTCGGGTTGGCGCGCCGCGCGTCGGACTGCAGGTGGATACCAACCCCGTCCACGCCGGCCTCGACCATCCGAAGCGCCGCCTCGACTGCCTGGGCGGCGGGGCCCTGGTGCGGCACCATGATGTCGGGAAAGACAAGCCGCGGCAATTCGGGACCCGCGCGCCTGAACTCATCACGCACGGCGCAGATCGCCTTCGCCGTATCCACGCCGGCGAGTGCGAGGAAATTAAAGATGTTGCCGCCGCCCGCGTAGACGCTGCGCGCCTCGCCCGCGCCGCCGTCCATGGTCTTCATGTCTGCCAGCAGCAGAGCGCCGGGAAACCGCTTGCGGAACGCGGGCACGACGTTCGCAACGCCCTGGGTTTTGAGCAGCGGCGTGCCCATTTCGACGATCTCGACTCCACCCGCCAGCGCCGCACTGGCCACCGTCAAACCCAAATCCAAGGTCCCCACATCGACCGAAATCTGAAACGAAAGGCGGGTCTTGAGCCGATCCACGATGCGCGCGGAACTCGGGTGTGTCTCTTTTGCCGGCTGCTGGCCCCACGCGGAACTACCCCGTATCGTCTCGAAGATCGCGCCGAAAGCCAACCCGCTCCCGGCGGTATCGAGGAACAATCGCCGGTTCATCTGCCGGTGGTGATTCGAAGTCTTCTGACGGTCCATGATGGCAGCTCCTTTGAAGGATGGACGCTTGGCCAAAGCCAGTATCGGCCTGACCCCGCGCGGCCTTCTCCGCCCTTCCACTGGGTGCATCCCATTGTAGTGCGACATAAATAGTAATGCAGTATAAGGCTGGATTCGTCTTTCATAGTGAGAGGCGAGGGTGTTCAGCAGGAACCGTGAACGGCTGATGAACGTGTTTTTCGCCGGAGTTCTGCATCAGGCCTGAGACTGCCGGGCGGACAGCGGCTGAACTTCAGCGTGAATGGGGCGCCGATCGAAGCGTGGGCCAGCCAGAAAAGCTAAAGTTCACTCGCATCGACCCGGTATCGGACGCGGAACACCGCCTCCTGCTTGAAGCGGCGCTTGTATTCCGCCGCGATCTCGCTTACCGTGCGATCAGCCGCTTCGTTGTCGGGGTGATTGAATTCCACGATCCACCCGCTTTCGTACGATATCATTCCCGACGGATTGCGCCACTGCCCTTCAGTGCGCCACGTTACGAACCCGCCCGGGAATCGAGGCGTCACGGCTTCGTTGAGAAAGGCGGCCCAGTCCTCATCGGAAACTTGGCCGCCACTGCCCGGAATGAAGCGGCCGAACGACAAACGGTCAAGAATCGCCAGGTCGGCTTTGCTGCGTACGAATGACGATGTGGATTGGGGTCTCGCGGTGCAGCTGCTGCTCACAAGCAATGCAAGCAAGACGATCAAAAAACAGACGTAGCGCCTCATGCCTAAGTACCTCATCACCTTTTGAGATCACCAGCGTAGTGAGTCATAACTAGTAAACGAGTATAAACCTGAACTTGTCTCTCACAAATGAGAGGCGAGTTGATGCGCGTTGCGGGCGGAGCACCCGCACCCATGGCGGAGCGGGCCCATGACGAGATTTCTCGCGACCACGAGTGGGCCCTCGTTCACCTCTTTCTCTCGGCCGCCGGCTATGCCTTAGTCGGTGAAACGCTGCCCCAAGCAAGGAACGCGGCGGCGCCAAATCCATGCAAAAGCTATCGGCTCGCAGGAGCCGGCCGCAAGGGCGTGCAGGTGGAGAGCATTCCCGGCTGGTTCCGCAAGTACCTCATCCTCGATCGGCTTCCCACAAGGCCGCGGATTGGCCGCCCGTTCCATTTGGAGTCTTGACGCGGGCGGATCGGCGGCCACTCTGTTTCTGATAACTCCGGAAAACCCCTGGAAACGGAAACTACCGTCGGTCATGGCAAACGCGTGGGCGCCTGAGCTGCTTACTCGTACCGCAACGCCTCGACCGGATCGAGCCGAGCCGCCTTATTCGCCGGCCAGATTCCGAAGAACAGGCCCACCCCCACCGACATCACAATTCCTAGCATCGCCGACCACAGCGGCACGCTTGCGGGAATCGAGGTGAACACCAGCCGGCTGATCATCGAAATCACCCAACCGAAGGCGATGCCCGCCAGTCCTCCGAGGCCGGTCAGCGCCGCGGCTTCCAGCAGAAATTGGATCAGAATGTCGCTGCGCCGCGCGCCGATGGCCTTCCGCAGCCCGATCTCATACGTGCGCTCGGTCACCGATACCAGCATGATGTTCATTACCCCGATGCCGCCCACCAACAGCCCGATCGAGGAAAGCACTGCCATCACCAGAAAGGTGATGGCGGTGATCTGCCGGAAGTCCGAGACCATCTGTTCGGCCGTCGAAAGCGCGAAGTCATCCGGCTTGCTGTACGGCACCCGCCGGTCGATCCGCAGCACCGTGCGGACTTCGTCCTGTGCCGCGCCTAGCATGCCGTCCTTCGCCGTCACCACGATGGCATTCTCGTGCGCGTTGGGATACATCTTTTGCATCGTGCCGTACGGCAGCAGCACGCGCGTATCGGTATCGCCGAAGAACGACGCCGCCGGGCGCAGCATCGTCCCGATTACGATGAACTCGTGCCCGTCTACGTTGATCGGCTTACCGATCGGGTCCACGTTGGCGTACAGGCCCTTCTCCAGGTCCTGGCCGATTACCGCCACGGGCATCCGGCGGCGGCTCTCTTCGTCGGTGAAGAAGCGGCCCAGGTGCATGTCCACCTGCCCGCCGCGCGCGTATGCTTCCTCCACGCCGAACAGGTTGACATCGTACATATCATTGCCGCGATAGTGCACATTGATGGTGTTGGTGTTGGGGAAGAGCATCGTCGAAACGTCTTCCACCGACTTACACCGCTCGCGAATATCCTGCGCGTTCTGGTAAGTCAAATTCTTGCGCGTGCGCTCCTCAGGACTCAAATGACCGGTACGCGGGCCGACCCCGAACTTAAAAACAATAATCGAGTTCGGTCCGAAACTGCGCAGCACCGAAGTAATCGAAGCGTCGAAGCCCGTCAGAATGGCGCTGACGCCGATGATCGTCCCCGTGCCGATGATGACTCCCAGCACGGTGAGGAAAGCGCGTAATTTGTGGCTGCGGATCGTCTGGAAGGCCAGCACAATGCCGTTCATTATCGAAAGCCGCGTCATCTCAGCGCTCCGCCCTCAAGGCCACAATCGGGTCCAGTTTCGACGCCCGCCGCGCCGGATAGATGCCGAAGAACAGCCCCACGGTCGCAGAAAGCCCCACGCCGATCACCACCGACGATACCGGTAATGCCATCGGCACCGAAGTAAACGTTCGCACGATCAGGGCGATGCCCCACGCCACCATCACGCCGATCAACCCGCCCGCGCCCGAGAGCACGGAAGATTCCACCAGGTACTGATTCAGGATATCCGCGCGCCTCGCGCCCAGCGACTTGCGGATGCCGATCTCTCGCGTGCGCTCAGTCACCACCGCCAGCATGATGTTCATGATCACGATGCCGCCCACCACCATGAACACGGAAACGATTCCGACCGCCATGGCGGCGATCGTAGACGTCAACCGCTCCCACAGGCTGACGATCGTGTCGCTGGCGAAAATCGAGAAGTTGTCATCCAGCCCCGGACGCAAGTGCCGGTAGGCGCGCAGCAGTACCCGCGATTCGTCCTGCGCCTCCATCAGGTGCGCCTGGTCCACCGCCTTGGCCACCAGCCGGATTCCTGAATGCGCGCC